>Ga0137379_10006838_pt1 | contig 10803 bp, 12 predicted proteins | sample SagtaG_18_FD_104812 | JGI IMG/M metagenome (GOLD analysis project Ga0137379, IMG submission 104812) | Vadose zone soil microbial communities from Sagehorn Ranch, Mendocino, California, USA - Sage2_L_80_16 metaG | ecosystem: Environmental > Terrestrial > Soil > Vadose zone | place: USA... | reverse complement strand
TCGGTTTGTCTGGACCAAAGCGGACAGCGACTCAAATGGTCGCTGTCCGCGGACCATTGCGGCGGCGGGCACCATCAGCTCGCAAGGTCGATCGAGCGCATCCTGCGGGATGTCAATCCGATCGAGTGCTGCGGCCGCGTCGTCACGGCGGCGTGCCGCAGGCAAGGTGTAAACTGAACCGACTTTCGTGCTAGGTTTGATGATCACGCTGCACTGAAACGTGCGGCTCACCGGCTCGAATGGAGCCAGATGTCCACGGGAGGACTGCAATGAACACGACGATGCGTTTGTCCGTACTTGCGTCAGCAGCGCTCACGGCCCTGAGCTTGAGCGGGAGCGCGCTGGCGCAACAGGCCAACATGAGCTTCTTCATCACCAGCGCCGGGCCCGGCAAGGGCGCCGATCTCGGCGGCCTCGATGGCGCGGATCGGCACTGCCAGACGCTGGCGCAGGCGGCGGGAGCGGGCGGCAAGACCTGGAAGGCCTACCTCAGCAGCAACACCAATGCCGCCAATCCTGGCGCCACCGTCAACGCCCGCGACCGCATCGGGAACGGCCCCTGGCAGAATGCCAAGGGCGTGGTCATCGCGACCAGCGTCGACGATCTGCACAGCGACAACAACAAGATCAGCAAGGAGACGGGCCTGTCCGAGAAGGGCGAGCCCGTCAAGGGCGTGGGCGAGCAGCCCAACCAGCATGACATGATGACCGGCTCGCAAATGGACGGCCGGGCGTTTCCCGGAAATCTCAACTTGACCTGCGGCAATTGGTCGAGCAGCACCTTCGGGAGCGCCATGCTCGGCCACTTCGATCGGCGCGGCAACGCCGACACCCCCTTCCAGCGGTCCTGGGTCACGTCCCATATGTCGCGGAGCTGCAGCCAGCCCGATCTGGTCGCGACCGGCGGCGCCGGCTTGTTCTACTGTTTCGCGCAGTAGCTCGGCTGGTCGCAAAAGAACCGGATGATAACCGGGATCGCCGCTGTCCCGCCCGCGTGGCGGGACAGCGGATGAATAGACATGACCCTCAGCGAAGAGATTCGCCGCGTCGTCACGACGGTTGATCAAACCGGCAAGGCCGTCGTGCTGTTCGACGGCGACAACCCGCACAAGATCGTGCGAGCGAACCGGAGCACGGTCTCGCGCCTGCTGTGGGTGACCGATCGGACGCCTGCCGATATGTCCGGCGCAAAGGACCGGGCGGCGGCCGATGTCGGGATCGCGCCCCCGCAAGGCGGCAGCATTTTTCGCATCGTGGATATTCCGCCGACACCGCCCGAGATCGAAAAGCTCGACTTGACCTACCTGCAAAGCCAACTCGGCGACCATGCCCCGAAGCAGGGCCGCCTGCCGCGCCACCCGCTGATGCATCGCACCCGCACGGTCGACTATGCCATCGTCATGCAGGGCGAGATCGACATGCTGCTCGATGACAGCGAGGTGCATCTCCAGGCTGGCGATGTGCTGATCCAGCAGGGGACCAATCATGCCTGGGTCAACCGCGGCACCGAGCCGTGCCGAATCGCCTTCGTCCTGATCGATGCTAACGAGCCCTGAAAATACTTACCAAGTACTTGATACCTAACGAAATAGTGTCCGTCGCGCGCGGCTTGCAACCGCGGGCTGGACACCTTACTTTGGCATTGATCTCTTCAAATATTCGGGAAACGAAGATCATGAGCTTCTCAGCCCTGCCGAAGACGTTTCGGGTCCCCGCCTACCTTTTCGCCTACGTTCTCTTGGGCTTATTCGCACCGCTGACATCCTCGCCGGCGCTGGCGCAGGCCGACATCGCCACCTATCAAGGGCCTGACCGCACCCAAAGGCTTGTCGCGGGAGCGAAGAAGGAAGGCACGTTGACCATCTACACCTCCGCAACCGTCGACGACATGACGGCCCTGACGGCGGCCTTCGAGAAGAAGTACGGCATCAAAGCCAATGTCTGGCGCGCAAGCTCGGAAAACATCATTCAGCGCGCGGCGACCGAGGCCCGCGGCGGCCGTTTCGACGTCGACCTGTTCGAGACCGATGGCGTGGCGATGGAGGCGGTGTATCGCGAGAAGCTCCTGCAGGAGGTCAAATCGCCCTACCTCGCCGATCTCATTCCCGCGGCCGTTCCACCGCACAAGCAATGGATCGGCGACCGGGTGCAGATCTTCACCGCCGCCTACAACTCCAAACTGGTCAAGAAGGCCGAGCTGCCCAAGCGCTACGAGGACCTGACCGAGGCGAAGTGGAAGGGCAAGCTCGGCGTCGAGGCAGCCGACAACGACTGGTTCTCGGCGGTCGTGACCGAGATGGGCGAGGAGAAGGGATTAAAGCTGTTCCGAGAGATCGTGGCGAAGAACGGCCTCTCGGTGCGCAAGGGCCACACGCTCCTCGCCAATCTGGTCGTCTCGGGCGAAGTGCCGCTCGCGCTCACCACCTATTTCTACCGGGTGCTGCAGCTCAAGAACGATGGCGCGCCGATCGATTGGTTCATGCTGCCGCCCGTGGTCGCCCGCTCGCAGGGGACCGGAATGGCGAAAAAGTCCCCGCATCCGCATGCCGCAGTCCTGTTCACGGATTTCCTGCTGTCGGATGCGCAGTCGATCCTTGCCGGTCGCGACTTCATTCCGACCAACGTGAAGGTCAAGCCGCTGCCCGAAGGGCTGAACCTGAAATTCGTCGATCCCGCGAAGCTGCTCGATGAGAACGAGAAGTGGGACAGGCTTTACAAGGACATCATCACCAACCAGGGGCGCTGAGGCGCGCGCTCGCAGAGGAGAATTCCATGGGTGAAAAGCAGCACGATCCGGACAAGGAACGGATTTTCGTCCGCGAATTGTCGGGGGCCTATAGCCTCAAGGATGAGCTCGGCCGGCTGCGCGCGATGCCGCGGGTGATCAAGGGCAAGGAGCTCAAGCTCGACGGCGGCCCGCAGCACTTCAGCCGCCATTACGTCGAGCCCGAGGACGGGCGCACCCAGACCCTGCACATCCACCTCGAGGAATATGCCCCCGGCGGCACTACCCAGAAGCATGGACACGTGAACGAGGCCGCCTTCTACATCCTCGATGGCGCGGGCTACGAGATCCACGACGGGGTGCGCTACGACTGGAAGGCCGGCGACGTCGCGATCGTGCACAACAACTGCGTCCACCAGCACTTCAACGCCAGCCAGAGCGAGCCCGCCCGGGCCTTGGTGATCAAGACCAAGCCGATGTACCTGTTCATGAACATGCTGTTCCAGCACACGGTCCAGAAGCGGCCGAAGACCCCCTCGCCCACCCAGGGCAATTTCGTGCCGCGGCAGGAGGAAGAGGACTACAACTATCCGACCGACGACAAGGTCGGGGCGTGAGCGCGGGACTCGCAATGGGAGAGGGCAACGATGGCGTGGGATGAATCGAAGGCCTGGCTGAGCGGTGCGACCAGCGGGCAACTCTACAAGACCTTGCTGGACGAGGCGACCGAGATGCCGGCGCGCAACGCCAAGCGCAGGAAGATCGTGCGCCCGGAAGACATGCCCTGGGAAATGTCGCGGCAGGGGCTGCTCAAGCACCTTCTGAACGCGCAGATGAACGCGCGCATGGAGACGGTCGACGCCTATATGCAGATCATCCCGCCCTTAAGCCGCTCGGGCAAGCATCGGCATCTTGCGGAGGAGTGCCTCTACGTGGTCGAGGGCCGCGGCTACGACCTGCACCAGGACTGCGATGTCGAGATCACCGACACCTATCACTGGAAGCCGCAGGCCGAGATCCAGCGCTTCGAATGGGAGGCAGGCGACGTCATCTACATCCCGCCCTGCACCATCCACCAGCACTTCAATGCCGATGCCGCAAGGCCAGCGCGGCTCATCTCCTGCATCAACCGCATCTACAAGAACTCCGGCCTCAACGACCTCGAACAGATCGAGGATGCGCCGGAATACGACCCCAAGGTCGTGCTCACGGCCGAACTGGTGAAGCAGTACATCGCGGCGGCGGCGAAGAAGGTGGCGTGAGCTGTAGCCGGATGAAGCGAAGCGCAATCCGGGGTGGGCTCGCCGCGGCGGGGACCCGGATTTCGCTTCATCCGGGCCACGACTGACCCCCCCGGCGGGTAAAAAGCCTCACGATCGCGTTCCACAGCACCCTTGCCAGCAGCGAGAGGCCGGAGATCGGCTTGGCGGCCGGCGGCGGCTGATCTGCGGGCGATGGCCCAGGTGTTGGAAGCGACGCGTGAGGGGCAGCCGTGGCAGGCGCAGCGGAATTGCTACTGGCAATCTGTGCCTTCAGGTTCTCGGCAAACTGCGCCATGATCTGCGCGGCCGTGGCCTGGATCATACCGACGCCGCGGCCGTATTGGGCGACCACGCCCGAGAGCGCCAGATTGGTGTGCACCAGCACCCTGGTGCCGGTTCCTGCTGGTTCGAGTTGGAACGAGGCCGCCGCATTGGCGGCGCCGCGGCCCTTGGCGTCGCTCCCCTGCGCCTTCACGCGCGCGCGATGGCTGACGCCGTCGCGTTCTTCGAACTGCACGATGCCCGCGAAGGCAAGCGCGACCGGACCGAGCCGGACTGAAATCTTTCCTTTGTAGGTGTTGTCGTCGACGACTTCGGTCAGCTCGGCGCCCGGCATGCAGGGGGCGATCTGCCGGATATCCATCAGCACGGTCCAGGCTTCCGCCGGCGGCAGCGGCACCTCGAAGGAATTATCGAACTCCACTGGATGCGCTCCTGCGGGCGGCTCACGAAGCCGCAGCAAGTTGACAAACTCCTTCAATGTGTCAAGGGTTTCACCGGATCCTCTCAGGAAGGTTGCAAACCTTGGCGAACGACGACACGCTGGCGCCACCCGCTTCCTCGGCCGAGCCTGGCCTCGGTCACAACAACCCGTTCGCCGACGTCGTCTGGGAGCGCAAGACCAGGCATCGCATCTTCGTTCGCGCGCTCGAAGGAACCTATGGCAACCTGGTGGGCGAGCTCTACGGCCAACCGCGGGTCTACCGCACCAAGGACCTCAAGTGGAAGGGCGGGCCCGGGAGCTACGGCAAGAAGATCATCAACCCGCAGGCGGTGAAGGTCGCGCAGTCGATCGAGACCCACATGGAGGTCTATGCGCCCGGCGGACGCACCAGCAAGCACGGCCACATGAACAGCGCCGTCTTCTTCGTGCTCAAGGGCAAGGGCCACGACGTGCACGACGGCCGCCGCTACGACTGGGAGGCCGGCGACGCGATGATCGTCGAGAACGCCTGCGTGCACCAGCACTTCAGCGACGAGGAGGATGATGAATGCATCCTCCTGGTGATGAAGGCGAAACCGCTGTTCCTGTTCATGCACATGCTGTTTCAGAAGGTCGCGGAATTTCCGCCGAAGGTTCCGACCGAGAAGCAGCTCACCTTCGTGCCGCCGGGCGACCTTTAGGTTTTCGGCCTCCAATCCGATACGTACGATCCGTCAGCGAGACTTGTCGGCTCAATGATGATGGTCGTGGACATGGCCATGATCATGCTCGTGGTCATGCCCATGATCCATGGCTTCCGCCTCGCCATAGCCCAGCATCAGCGCCTCGATCACCTGGCGCAGCGGGTCCTCGGACGGCGACAGGTGCCCGGCGAGGAAGCCGGCAAGCCGCGCGAACACGAGCGGTTGCGCCGCCAGCCGCTCGGGGCGCTGCCCCGCCTCCGCCTGCTCGCCGTCGCGCACGCTGCGGCTGAGCGCGTCGGAGAAGAGCTTGTCCATGTAGAGGCTCAGACCGGCGGGCTGCTCGCGTGCGCTTGCCTCGTGCTGCGTGAGCAGCGCCCGCGCGTGCAGGAGAAAGCGCGCATAGAGCTGCTCCTCGATCGCGCCAGGGCCTTCCTCCTCGTCCACATCGCCGCACATGTCAGTAGCCCTCGGCGTGTTCGAGCTGCTCGAACCAGTCGAAGCCCATCTGCTTGATGATCCGGCTGTTGATCACGATGATGCGCGCCTCGTTGTCGGGGTCGGCGTTGAAATGCTTGTGGGCGCAATAGGGCGGGAGATAGACGAAATCGCCCTGCTCCCAGTCGAAGCGCCGCGGCTCGGCCTGCCATTCGAATTCCATCGTGTCGTGGACGTCGAACTTCACGTCCCAGTGCAGGTCATAGCCCCTCCCCTCGACCACGTAGATCACCTCCTCCGACAGATGGCGTTGCTTGCCCGAGGCCTTCCCGGGCGGAAGGAACTGCATGTAGATGTCGAGGCAGCACTCCTTGGTGTCCATCCTCTCGTTGATGATGTGCTTGATCAGCCCGTCGGGCGAGCGCTCGAACGGCATCTGGGCCGCCTTGACCAGGTTCAGGCGCCCCGCGTAGTCGGCGCGGAACTGCTCCGAGGCCTTCACCGCCTCGGCGTAGAAATTCACCTCGCTCGTCTGCGCGTGGGCGCGCTCACGCTCGCGCGGATCGATGATGCTGGTCATCTCGTCTCCTATTCCGCCGCTTCGCTCTGCGGCACCTTCGGCGGCAGATCCGCGAGCTCGGCCTGGTAGGCGTCCGCCATCCGCGGTGTCATCCCGTGCTTGGCGAGCGCATCCGCGAACATGTCCCGGACCGACGGGCTCTCGTCGGCGTAATCGACCTGGTCGCCGCCGACCCGGCGGCTGATCCAGGCCGTCGGCACGCCCTGCGAATTGCGGATCAGCGCGACCTCGTGCTTGAAGGCGAGATAACGCGCCGGCGTCGGCCCGGTGTTGAAATGCTGGTGGAACCACTTGTTGGGCGGCACGATCAGGGTACCGACCTGCCAGTCGTAGCGGCGCGACTCCTCGCCTTCGGGCCACATCAGCGAGTAGCCCTCGCCGGTGAGGATGATCACGTGCGCGCTCGGCCCGTGGCAGTGCGCCTTCTTGTAGGTGCCGACCGGGAACTGGGAAATGTGGCTCGACATCGAGCCTTTGGCCATGTTGAAGCGGATGTGGCCGCCGCCCGCGCCCCGCTCCTTCGCGCTGATCAGTGGAAGATTGACCCAGTCGGGAACGAAATTCGTCACCAGCAGGAATCCCTTCTGCTCGGTCTTGGCGCCGAAATAGTCAGGTTCGCCGGCGAAGCGGTTCTTGAAGTCGTAGGGGGTGTCGAAGACGAAGTCGATGTCGTCATAGAGATTGATGACCGAGGGCGCATTGGTGACACCGACATAGCGCACCGGCTCCTGCCCCGAGCCGTTGAAATGCTGGTGCCAGGCGTTGAGCGGAATCGCGAACATCGCGCCCGCCTTCCACTCGAAGGTGATGCGCTGGCCGGCATCGTTCCACACGCTGGTCGAGCCGCGGCCGTCGAGGATCAGAATCATCTCCTCGAACAGCTGGCGCTGGGGGTTGAGCTTCTTGCCGGACGGGATTTCGCACACGTAGCAGTCATTCGAGGTGCGCGATGCGTCGTGGTTGATGTAGACGCCACGGCCGCCCCGGCGCGGCCAGGGCTTGAGCTCGACCGTGCGCAGATTGGCCACGTATTGCGCACTGATGATGTCGAGGCCCTCGCCGCGCACCCAGCGAAGATAGGGCGTGTCCTTCTCGGTCGCGAATTTCCTGGCGAATTCGTCGGAAACAGTCGGACCGGCCGATGTAGTCTTGGCCATTCGAGGCTCCATTTGCGGGCGGAGGTGGGCTAGATTACCGGGCAAAGCCCGCGCGTCAACGGCGCGGTCGCGATGCGCCGCCGAGATCAGGGAGTGGCCCGATGCAGTTCGGCATGTACGCTCCTGTCCCGCACGTCACCGTGGGATCGAAGGAGATCACCCGCTCGGTCAAGGGCGCGCTCCAGCCGCTGCCCGATGGGGAGGTCGATCCGGCCTTCCAGCTGGCCAAGGACGTCCTCTGCGAAGCGGATGCCTCGGGCTTCGACCTCGTCCTCTACGCGGAACGCCATCTCGGCGCCGACTTCGAGGCCTGGATCCTGGCCGCCGCGGTCAGCTCGTGGACCAAAAATCTCAGGGCCATGCCGGCCGTGCATCCCGGTCTGTGGCACCCGACGCTGATCGCCAAGATGGCGTCCTCGCTCGACCGGCTCACCACCGGCCGCATGGCGATCAATCTGGTGACCGGATGGAACGAAGAAGAGCACCGCATGTATGGCGGCGACGTGCTGCTCAACAACGACGACCGCTACATCCGGGCCGAAGAGTTCGTCACCATCCTGCGCGGCATGTGGAGCGAGACGCCGTTCTCCTTCGATGGGACATTCTACCAGGTGGATCGGGCCAAGCTCCTCTTGAAACCGGCAAGCGCGCCGGCGCCCGAGATCTTTACCGCGAGCCGCAGCGAGCGTGGCCTGGAGATGGTGGCGAAAACCGCCGACTGGTGGTTCCTGGGCTATGACAAGAGCGCCGAGAACACGGCGGGCGTGATGGAAAGCCTGCGCCGTTCGATCGAGGAGATGAACCGCAGAGCGGCGCGCTATGGCAGAAGGGTGCGCTACGCCTTCAACCCCTTCGTCGCCTGCGGCGAGACCGACGACGCCGCCATGGCGCGCGCACAACGCCTGCTCACGCCCGAGGAGCCGGACGCGGATGTGCGCAAAATGATGTCGCGGGTCGGACCGGCGATGAAGGCGGGCTGCATCGGCCGGCCCGAAAAGGTGCGCGAGCAGTTGATGAAATATCACGAGATGGGCATCGAGCTCTTCCTCTTGAAGTTCGTGCCCACGGTGGAGGAGGTCCGCATGATCCGTGACCAGATCATCGATCCCCTGCGCCGGCCGATGCGGCAACGGGCGGCGCCAGCAGTGGCGGCCGCGGTATGATGACCGACATGACGTCGATGACCGGCGCTGCGCGCCGCAACGCGGTAAACACGATCAGGATGGCCATAGCAGGCCTCGCGGCGCTCTTGTGCGCCGGACCGGCAGTCGCGTTGACGGCGGAGGAAGTGGTCAATTACCGGTGGCCGGACCGCGAGCAGAAGCTGATCGAGGGCGCGAAGCAGGAAGGCCAGGTCGTTCTCTACTCGGCGCTGATCGTGAACCAGATGCTGCGCCCGCTCGCTGCCGGCTTCATGAAGAAATATCCCTTCATCAAGATGAGCTACTGGCGCGCGGATTCGGAGGAATTGGTGCCGAAGATTTCCGCCGAGGTCCGCGCCAACAGCCTGATCGCGGACCTGTTCGAGGGCACCGGCGGCGGCGAGGTTTTGGTCGAGGGCGGTCTTTCGCAGCCTTTCTCCACGCCGGTGCTCGACGACTATCCGAAGCTCTACCTCGACCCCAAGGGCCATCTGGCGCCGACCCGGCTCTCCTATTTCAGCATCGCCTACAACACCAAGCTCGTGCCGCCGAACAAGGTGCCGAAGACCTATGCGGACCTCGCCGATCCGCAGTGGAAGGGCAAGATGGCGTGGCCCTATGCCAATACCGGCCGCTATCTCTTCCTCATCGCGCTGCGGCTTGCCTGGGGCGAAGAGAAGGCGATGGCGTATTTCCGAAAACTCGCCGAACAGAGAATCATCAACTTCGCCTCCGGCAGCGCGCGCACCCTGGTCGACCGCGTGATCGCCGGCGAGTATCCGATCGCGATCAACATCTATGCCCACCACCCGCTGATCAGCGCGGGCAAGGGCGCCCCGGTCGCCTCGCAGCTCATGGACCCGGTGCCGAGCGCCGCGGGCACGATCGCACTGGTCAAGGGCGCCAAGCATCCGCACGCCGCCATGCTGCTCGTCGACTTCATCCTCGGCAAGGAAGGGCAGCAGATCATGTCGGATGCGGAGTATTTCCCCGCCCGCGCCGACGTGGAGGCACGGCCGCAACTGGCCGGGGTCGTGCCGAAGAAGGCCGGCTACGCCGAGAACTACGTCAGCCCGCAGCAGCTCAAGGAGAACCTCGAAAGCACGGATCAGATCATCCAGAAGCTGTTTCGGTGATCCACTGCGATGAGGGCCAAGATGATCGTCAAGAGCGTCGAATTCGAACCTTGCGAAATGCCGCTCGAGGACAAGAACTGGCGGTTCGCGCTCGGCTCCTCCTCGAGCTCGCGCGGATGGGTCGTTCGCATCCGATCCGACCAGGGCCAGGTCGGGCACGGCTACGCGAACGCGTCGCCGCACATGGGCTCGACCTTCGAGTCGCTCCCGCAGGAACTCGAACGCTTCAAGCCGATCGTGCTCGGCAAGGACCCCTTCGCGATCGAGGCGATCCTCAACGAGCTCGACCATTCGCTCAGCGGCGCCAACCAGGCCAAGTCCGCGATCGACTGCGCACTGCATGACCTCTGCGCGCGCGCTCTCGGAGTGCCGCTCTACAACCTCCTCGGCGGCAAGGTGCGCGACAGTGTGCCGGTGCTGCGCATCGTCGCGATCAAGACGCCCGCGGACATGGCAGTCGAGGCCGGCAAGCTTGTCGACCAAGGCTACCGCTATTTCAAGATCAAGGTGCATGGCCGGGTCGACGAGGACGTCGCGCGCGTCAAGGCGATCCGCGCCCGCGTCGGGAGCGGCGCCCATCTCACCATCGACGCCAACCAGTCCTACACGCCCAAAGACGCCATCACCGCCATCAACCGGATGGCGGAGTACCGGATCGACCTGGTCGAGCAGCCGGTGTCGAAGACCGACCTCAAGGGCCTCGAACTGGTCACGCGCTCGGTGCCCGTGCTGGTCGAGGCCGACGAGGGCGCGGGCACGCTCGACGAGATCATGACGCTCGTGACGAACCGCATCGTCGACGCCGTGAGCCTTAAGATTCCGAAGCTGGGCGGCCTGCGCAACGCGCTCGCCGCGGCGCGCATCTGCGAGGCAGGCCATGTCAAGTTCCGGCTCGGTGCCCACGTGGGCACGCGTCTCCTCAACGCGCATGCGATCCACCTGGCGGCGGCGCTGCCGCT
>Ga0137379_10006827_pt1 | contig 10811 bp, 7 predicted proteins | sample SagtaG_18_FD_104812 | JGI IMG/M metagenome (GOLD analysis project Ga0137379, IMG submission 104812) | Vadose zone soil microbial communities from Sagehorn Ranch, Mendocino, California, USA - Sage2_L_80_16 metaG | ecosystem: Environmental > Terrestrial > Soil > Vadose zone | place: USA... | reverse complement strand
TTTGCCGATCAGTTTCATCTTCTCTGGCGGGACATCGGCTAATTCGGTGATGTTGTGGCTGCCGCGTACGGCGATGTAGGCATTCATTTTTTTCATACGCGCCAGCTCGTGGCTTGCCATCAGATTTAGCTGCCGATCCGAGGCTTCGAGCGCGAGTGCGCGGTTTACGCGGGTTTGATAAGTCAGCGCAAACGGCACTCCGCCCGCTTTCCGCACGGCGCGTATCAGCGCGACGGTCATTTCGTCAGGAATATCGAATGCTTCAATCAGGACCGTTTCATTGCGCTTGAGACGGATGGAGTATTCCACCAGGAGTTTTGCGAGTTTGTCGAACCGGTCGTCGTGCATAGGCGCTTATCATTCCACCAGCCCGGCCGGATGCAACTGTAGCCGCTTCCCTGTGGGAAGCGCGGCGCTGACCTGCTTTACAGATACCCGGCGCGTCGCTCACAGAGCGGCGGCTACAGCATTACGTGCTTCGAACAAGTTTCGCCGCGAATGCGCCATCAAAACCGTCGCGAAAGGGCAGGGAATGTTTTTGCGCTTCCAAGCGCAGGGCTGGCGTTTCAGCGACGATGTGACGAACGACCTCTTCATTCTCTTCTGGCTCAAGGCTGCATGTGCTGTAAACAACGACACCGCCTGGCTTCAACCACCGAAGCACAGCGCGGATGATCGCGATCTGCCGCTCTTGCATGCGTCCGAAGTCCGCCGGGGTTAATCTCCAACGCACATCGACACGGCGGCGCATCACGCCTGTGTTGCTGCATGGAGCGTCAACTAACACGCGATCAAACCCGCCATTAGCCGATTGAAAAATTGATCGCGATTGTCTTGTCCAATCGCACTGCTCAACCAATGCAATCTGAGCACCGAGTCGTTGCAAGTTAGCACGCATTGCCCGAACGCGACGCTGCTCGCGATCGCACGCCGCAATGAATGCTCGGTTTTTGACTTGTTCCGCGATAAGTGCGGTTTTCCCGCCCGGCGCTGCGCACGCATCGAGGATTCTTTCTCCGGGTTTTGGGTCTAGCAACTGGCAGGCAATCGTGGTGCTCGGGTCCTGAACGTAACAATGACCCCGTTCCAAAGCGTCGGAGGGTAACGAATTGACTTTCACGAAGTTCGGGTTGTCAGGGACAAGGCGCGATTCGGGATAAGTCCGGAGGAATTCTGTTCGATCGATTCTCAACAAATTGATGCGCGCATAAACTGGCGCAGGAAGATTGTTCCATTCACACAGCTCTTGCGCGTGCTCGGCTCCAAAGTGCTGTTGCCAGCGCTCGACTAGAAATTGCGGATGCGACGTTCGAACGAACAAGGGCTGCGCTTCGGCGCGTGGGAGCAACTCGCTCCTCCGCCGGGTTGCAGCACGAAGCATGGCATTGATGATCGTTCGCTGCTTTTTCGACGCGAGCGATACGGTTTCATGGACCGCTGCGTGTTCGGCAGTTTCGAGCAAGAGAAGTTGATATAAGCCGAGTCGCAGAATGTCGCGAAGATCGCTCTCAACGCGGGAAGCGCGCAGGCGACGGATCCAAAAATCTAACAAGGTCAGATTGCGCAGGACGCCGTAAAACAACTCCAGCGCGAATGCACGATCGGAAGGCTTAAGCACGGTCTCCGCAAGAAGCTCTGAGATGATGGAATCGGCAAAGCGTTTCTCTTCCCGCCACAGCCGCAGGGCGGTCAATGCGATTTGGCGAGCAGAGAGCTGCGCCATATTTCCTGCAGTTACTGCGGCTTCACCCTCGCGCGCCCGATCGAATGATAATGGAATCCCAATCGCCTCATCGTTTCAGGGTCAAGCAGGTTTCGCCCATCGAACACAATCGGCGTCCTCATTTTTTCTTTCACCACCGCGAGGTCCACGTTGGCAAATTCATTCCATTCCGTGGTGATAATCAGCGCTTCGGCATCGCTCACCGCTTCGAGAGCCGACGAAGCAAATTCTGTGTCCGCGATCGCTTTTATAGCGCGTGCTTTTTGCATTCCTTTCGGGTCGTAGGCAACCACGTGCGCTCCTTCGCGCAGCAGGTTTGTCACCAGCTCGATTGCCACAGACGAACGAACGTCGTCTGTGTCCGGTTTGAATGTGAGGCCCCAGACTGCAATCCGCTTTTCCCGCAACACCCACAGCGTTTCCCGGATCGTCTTCAGAAAACGCTCTTTTTGAGCATTGTTTATGCGTTGCACTTCCTCAAGCAGATTGAACGGAGTGCCAAGTCGCTCGCTGATCGTAATGAACGCAGCGATGTCTTTGGGAAAACAGGAACCGCCGTATCCAATTCCCGCCTTAAGAAAATCGCGCCCGATCCGATGATCCATTCCAATTCCGTCAGCGACTTTTTCGACATCGGCGCCGCTCGCCTCGCAAATCGCCGAGACCGCGTTGATATAGGAAATTTTCAGGGCCAGAAATGAGTTCGCGCAATGTTTGATGATCTCGGCGCTGTTAATATCAGTCACCAGTATCGGCGCCATGAATGGCTCATAAACTTTTTTCATGAGATCGATGGCGTGTTCGCTTTGCGCTCCGATCACAATGCGATCTGGATGCATCAGGTCGGCTACCGCACAGCCTTCGCGCAGAAATTCCGGATTACTGACCACATCGAAGTTCGCGCCGTGGCGGTTATATCTTTTGATTGATTCCGCCACTTTTTCGCCCGTTTTCACTGGCACTGTGCTCTTGTCAACAATCACGCGATAACCGGTCAACACGCCTGCGATTTCCCGCGCAACTTTCTCCAGAAAACTGAGATCGACATCGCCATCTGGCAGCTGTGGAGTCGGAACGGCGATAAAGATAATTTGTGAGTCGTCCACTCCATCCTGAATACTGCCGGTGAAACGCAGCCGTCGCGCCGAGACATTCCGATGAATTATTTCCTCAAGTCCCGGCTCATAGATCGGCACTTCACCGGATTGCAGTTGTTTGATTTTTTCCGCGTCGTTATCTACGCAAATGACATTATGGCCAACATCGGCGAAACAGGCGCCGGTCACGAGGCCAACGTAGCCGGAGCCGATGATTGCAAGATCCATGATTGGAGAATGCTGCGCGAATCAGCAGCAGCACAAGTGGGCCACCACATCCTGCGGCCTCGAGATTATTCGCGCAATTTGGTTCATTCTCCTGAGGACGTAGGGTCAAAGTTCAAATCGAATCCAAACTTCGGGAATGCCTTCAGCGTTACGGTAAACAGAATGCCATACTCCTTCACTCCTTTATTGTCGCGTATGACGCCGCCGAAGGAGGCCACCCAGCTGGAGAGGTCCCGGTAAATGGAGTAGCGTTGTTCCTCGAGCGTGCTTGTTGTGGCTTCATATTGCTCCTGGGCTCCAATACCCCAGTTATCGTCGATTCGATAATATCCACCAACGAGAAACAGGCTGCTGTTGAGAAAGAAAGGATTGTCATTCAAATAGCGATGCCCGACGCTCAATTGCAGATTGGCTAGCGGTTGCACGCTCGCGAGCGTATTCACTTCGGTAAAGCCCTTCGAGAAAGCCGGCACCTGTGAATTGACTGAAAGCGAGACCCACGGGAGAGGTGTAAACCGAATGTTGTTAAAGAAATTTGAGTAGTCGGTACGGTCGTAGGGGTTGTCGAAGTTCACATCAAAGAAGCTGTCGAGCTCAAACCACGTCATCGTTTTGTCATCGCGCCGCGTTTCCAGCCGGTTGCGAACGCCCACCCGCCACACCGTCCAATTATCGATCGAGTCGATGGTCGTAAACTGCGGGAAATCAATCGCCCGGAGCTGGGTCGAAGGTTGATACCGATCGAACCCCAAAATTGCCGTCGGATTAGCTCCGTTCTCATCCACGTACGAAAAGTTGGTGAATGGTTGAATAACGTGCATGAGTCCATCCAACCCAAACGCGCGGCTTTGAACATTCTCCCAGGTACGCGAGATCTTGAACGAAGCTTCTGCACCGGTGTTAAAAACCGTGCGAAATGTGTCTCCATCGAACTGAACTGGGTTAGCCAAAGTTGGCGGCGGGAGAATAAAGTCAGGCACGAGTGGATTTGATGGCGGCACAAAGGTTGTCGACCCCAAGTCCCATGTCTTGCCATAATAGGTACCGCGAAAGCCAACCCGTGGTACAACCGAAAGCCATCCAAAGTATGTGTTTGGATAAGTTAGTTGATGGAAGGTGTCGAAGCGATCCGTGCCGTAGTTCTCAAAACCTGCACCCTGAGGGAATTGTAGCCGCAAATTAGCAAAGCCGCTCTCGCCCTCGTAAAAAATAGGTCCTCCGAAAAGTGCGTGGCGCTTAATGTCCAATACCACTTCCGGCGAACGTTCTGTTGTAGAGAAAAACTCGTTCGCCTGGAAACGCTCGATGCCCGTGATGGTGAAAAAAGGATTCGCTTTCGTTAATGCGACTACATTGTCCGGAACAGGATCGATCCGAAACTCGCCCTGGTAAAAGTCCTGCATCACGTACTGGTCGCTTAGCTTCGTTGTGTTCGCGATACCGTAGATGTCATCAGTAAAGTTGGTCCGGTCTTCCAGGCTCAGCCGGTATCGCCCGGTAGGAACACCTTTCCGCGGCACGGCCGTTTGATTCAGGTTCGGGTTTTGATCCTGAATGTAAAAGGTCTTTACCCTCGCCTGACTGTTCTCGTCCTTCCCATAATCAATAACGGGATCGAAGCCGATGGCGGGCCCGCGACGGCCAAAGTAATCGAGCCGGACGCGCCCTTTGATATCGTCTGTGATTGGGAATGTCACCTGAGTGAGGAGCGACGGTCCCCATGAACTCAAGTACGCCGGTGAAACCGTAAAACTGAACGCCTCGTTGAGTGACTGGTACAGGTACGGCCACCAAAAAACCGGCACGTTTCCGATGTATGCCGTCACGTACTGCATGATCACGCGGTCCTTCTCGTAAATACGGATCTTTCGCGCGTGAAGGTGGAAATCAGGCTTCGCCGAATCGTGCGTGGTAAAAGTGCCGTCTCGTATCAGATACCCATTCTCGGAAATTGAGCTCACAGTCTGGCCCCCGAGAAAATAAGGTTGCGACTCGGTGCGGCCACTTATTGCCCGGATCTTTTTTGTTTCGGTGTTGTAAACGCCGCTGTCTGTGACGTAGAGGCTCGCATCACGATAGATTCGCACGTGGCCTCTCAACTCCACGTCGTGCGTGGTGGAATTGTATTGTGCGTAATCGGCGTAGATGTCTGTATTGCCAATGTGAATCGCGACATTATCGTGCGCCGTTGCCAGCCCATTTTCATACGTCGTCTCCCCGGTGGAAGTGATTTCAATCGGCGCATTCTCCGGAGTCTTTATTTCTCCGCAGATCAAACCGGCGCTCGCAAAAAGAGCGACAAGCAACAAGACCAGCGTTCGCATTGCGGACGCCAAAGGTACTGCACCAAAGGCTCCCTGCAAAGCCAAAACCGCTCTATGCGAAAAGATGAATATTGCGCCCCGGGCCGGTTACGAGCCGGCTTCAAACCGAAAGTCATCCGCGTTCTCTCTTGATTAACCTGGCAATCAACGGTTTTCTTCACCCGGGATGAGCAAATCTATTGACCAGGCCTTCGTCCACGCCAAGCAATGGCTGCTGTCGTGGCTGGCGGGATCGCCCGGTTGGGTGGTCCAGGTAGCGTCTATTCTGATCAATATTTTCATGCTACTCGCTGTGTTCCTCACGCTTTTCGCGCTCATTTCCGTGCTGGAGCGCAAAATTCTCGCAAGAATGCAGAACCGCTACGGACCGAATCGGGTCGGGCCGTTCGGTCTGTTCCAACCAATTGCCGATGGCATCAAAATGTTGATCAAGGAAGACATCGTGCCGGCGCGCGCGGACAAGATCGTGCACTTTCTGGCACCAGTTCTCATCGCCGCTGTGGCGATCCTCACCTTGGGCGTGATTCCGTATGGCCGAAACATGACGCCGTTCACTATAGATGGTGGCATTCTCTTTTTCTTCGCCGTTGGATCGGCAACGGAACTCGCAGTCTTCATGGCCGGCTGGGGCAGCAACAATAAATTTTCCATGCTCGGCGCGATGCGCGCGATCGCGCAAATGTTCAGCTACGAGCTGCCGCTGATTATCAGTGTGCTGCCGGTGGTGATGGTCGTCGGTTCGCTTACACCCGACCGGATTGTCGCTGCGCAGGCTGGTTACACGTATGGATTGGTACCGCGCTGGTTTGCTTTCACACCATGGGGCGCGGCGGCGTTCATTCTATTTTCTGTCTCTGGTCTGGTGGAATCCAACCGCACACCATTCGACGTCCCGGAAGGCGAATCTGAGATCGTCGCCGGACACATGACCGAGTATTCCGGATTCAAATACGCCACGTTTTTCATGGCTGAATACATCGGAATGTTCGCAGTCAGTGGGCTTGCGACGACCTTGTTTCTGGGCGGCTGGCACGCGCCCGCGCGCATACTTGAAATTATTCCATCCTACGTCTGGTTTTTAGTAAAGCTTGGCGCGCTGCTTTTCGTTTACATCTGGGTCCGCGGCACGCTCCCGCGCACGCGCATTGATCAAATGATGAATTTCGCTTGGAAATTCATGTTGCCGATGGCGTTCACGTGCATTGTCGCCGCCGCCGTATGGCATTACGCCGGGCGCGGCCTGCGCGGATGGCTCTGGTCGCTGGTGGTTATTGCCGTCGTTTACACCGCGCTGTCGATCCTTCTCGACACGAAAAGGAAATTCGCGCCGCGCGTTTATCGCTTCGCCGAATGAGCAGCGCCGCCTTCGTGATCATTTCCGTTTTCACCCTCGCAGCGGCGCTGGCGGCTGCGACGTTGCGAAAATTAATGCACGCCGCGCTTAGCTTCGCGGTGGCCCTTGTTGGTATCGCGGCATTCTTCTTTTTACTCGGCGCGGAGTTCGTCGGCCTGGCGTTGGTCTTCATTTACATCGGCGCGGTGGCGGTGCTGATTGTTTTCACTATTCTTTTGACGCGACGCCATGCTGGAAAAGATCGCGGATTTAATTGGAGCGGCGTTGCAATCGCCGTCGCTGTGTTTGGCGGCTTGACGTGGTCGATTGTGAAGACGCAATCGCTTTCCATTGTCGCTCCGCACGTTCCTGCGCTCACGGTCAAACGAATCGGCCAGGCGTTAATGACCAGTTACGTCTGGCCATTGCAATGCGTCGGGCTTCTGCTGACTGCCGCGCTGATCGGCGCGTTGGTTCTCGTTATGGAGGAGAAGCGATGAAGAAAGTTAAAAGAGTTACAAAGGTTACAACTTTGAATCGGCGCAGCCGCAAACTTCCTTTTTAACAATGTAAGTCCGTTTAACTCTTGTAACGCCTTAACCATGACACTCACGCTCCAGGTTTTCCTCATCGTTTCCGCGGCGTTGTTCTCCATCGGCCTCCTCGCCGCGCTCAGTCGGCGCCACGCCATTTTCATTCTCATCGGCATTGAAATGATGTTGACCGCGGCGAACTTGAATTTCATTGCTTTCTGGCGTTTCAGTCCGCCCGCGCAACAGCCAGTCGGCGTGATGATCGCAATTTTTTCCATTGCCATCGCCGCCGCCGAGGCCGCTGTTGGCCTTGCGATGGTGATTGCCGTTTACCGCCATTATCGCACGACCAACGTGGATCAACTCGACCAGCTAAAAGGATGAATTCTGAACTCGCGCTCGTGCTTGCAATCGTCGCATGAGCTGGATTATCGATCATCTTTGGCTGATCCCGGCGGTGCCCTTTGCGGCGTCGCTGGTGATTTTGAGTCTGTCGAAACTGCGGCGCAAAAGCGCAGTCGTGCTCGCGATCACGGGGCAAGTCGTCGCACTCGCAATGTCGGTCCTGGCATTCTTGCTGACACTGCAAACGCAGGGATTCCGCGTCATTCAGAATTTCACTTGGTTCACGTTCGGCGAACAAACGTTGCGTCTAGGATTTGTTCTCGATCCGCTTGCGGCGGCAATGCTGGTGATGATCTCGCTGGTAGGACTTTGCATTTTCGTCTTCAGCGTCGGTTACATGGCCGAGGACAAAAATTTCACACGTTTCTTCGCGTACATGTCGTTCTTCTCCGGGGCGATGCTTGGGCTGGTTATCGCAAACAGTTTGCTTCTGCTTTTCATTTTTTGGGAACTAGTGGGGCTCGCGTCGTATTTGCTCATTGGATTCTGGATCGAGCGACCGAGCGCGGCAGCTGCCGCAAAAAAAGCATTCATCACCACGCGCATCGGTGACATGGGATTTTTTCTCGGGATGCTCTGGCTTTACAATCGCAGCGGCACGCTTCTCTTTTACGATAGCGGAAACGGTTGTCTTGAAAGCGCCGGTCTCGCGCTCCTGGGTGCGAGCGCCACGTTCATTGCGCTGCTGATTTTCTGCGGCGCCGTCGGCAAGTCAGGGCAATTCCCGCTGCATGTCTGGTTGCCGGACGCGATGGAAGGTCCCACACCGGTCAGCGCACTTATCCACGCGGCAACGATGGTTGCCGCCGGGGTGTTCCTTGTAGCACGCGTCTATCCGCTTTTCTCATTGGGCGCAATCAACGGCGTAACGTCGTCGCTCACGATCGTTGTTTGGATCGGAGTGACAACAGCGTTGATGGCAGCGCTCATCGCAATCGCCCAGGCGGACATCAAGCGCATTCTGGCTTACTCGACCGTCTCGCAACTTGGTTTGATGATGGTCTCGCTTGGGGTCGGCGGTGTTGCTGCTGGGATAATGCACTTGCTCGCGCACGGTTTTTTCAAAGCCCTCCTGTTCCTCGGTGCAGGCTCCGTGATTCACGGATGCCACAGCGAACAGGATATTCGCAAAATGGGCGGCCTGCGGCGTTTCATGCCAGTAACTTTCATGACGTACGCGGTCGGCATGATGGCGCTCAGCGGTGTGCCGATCTTCTTCTCCGGCGGCTGGACCAAAGAGGAAATTCTTCATGCCACAGCGCATTGGCCGCCGTCGCATGTGCCTTATTACCTGATTCTGGTCGGAGTCGTTCTCACCGCGCTCTACATGACGCGACAAATCATCTACGTCTTCTTCGGCAACCCGCGCGCTGCTGCCGAGCGTGCACACGAGAGTCCACGTGTCATGACGATGCCTCTGATCGTGTTGGCGTTTGGCGCAATTTTGTTGAGCGCTGTGCTAACGCCTGCATGGCCGTGGCTGCACGGGTATCTAACCGGCGAACCTACGCACTTCGACGTCGCACGTTTAATTCAGCCGATGCTGTTTGTTTCGCTCGCGCTCGTTAGCGCAGGTGTTGGCGTCGGTTTCTGGATTTATCGCAAGGCGGGTACACAAGATGGAGGTCGCCCAGCTGAGGTCGATCCGCTCGAATATGCGCAGCCCGCGTTATTTCGATTTCTCGCGAACAAAATGTGGATCGACGAACTTTATGCTCGCACGGTGATCTCCTTCAGTTGGATGGCCGCACGGTTTTCCGACTGGATGGATCGCTATTTTTGGGACGGGCTGGTGCGCGGCTTCGGCGCAATCGGTCAACTCTTTGGAATTTTTACAACGAGCGTCGATGAGCATGGGATCAACGCGGGAGTCGACGAGACGACCGCCGGTGCGCGCGGTCTGGGCCGCGTGATGTCCACAGCGCACTCAGGACAAATCCAAACTTACCTCGGCGCGATAGCGATCGGAATGCTCGCGCTGCTCCTTCTCTACGCATGGTTGGCGTGATTACCACAATTGTTCTTCTTCCTCTTATTGGAGCGCTTGCGGTGTGCCTGTGGCCGCAGAGGAATGGCCGTCCAATCGCTCTGATCTTCAATGCCACCTCCGCAGTATGCGCTTTAGGATTATGGCGGAATTTTGATACCACCGCGGCGGAGCTCCAGTTCGTCGAACGCCACGCATGGATCCCCGCCGTCGGCGCTGAATATCTGCTTGGCGTCGATGGCCTGAGTCTGCTGCTCGTCCTGCTCACATCGTTGATTATTCCTTTCGCGTTTCTCGCTCAACCAGCCCCAGACGGCCGCGCGTTCTATGCGACCATGCTCGTAATGCAGTCTGCCCTATACGGCACGTTCACGGCGCAGAATTTCATTCTCTGGTTCCTGTTCTACGAAATGAGCCTGATCCCTGCGTTTCTGCTGATCAGAATTTGGGGCGGCCAAAACCGGGACCGCGCTGCGACTAAGTTTTTTCTTTACGCATTTCTCGGCAGCGTGGCGATGTTGCTTTCGTTTCTCGGAATTTATCTGGCGAGAGGCACTTTCGATTTTGCCGCTCTTGCTGGCTTCGGCAAAACCGGTCTGCTGACAGGTAAACTGGCGTGGCTTACGTTCGCCGGAATCTTTGTTGGTCTTGCAGTAAAGGTGCCGCTGTTTCCGTTTCACACCTGGCTGCCCGACGCCTATCAAACCGCGCCTACCGGCGTCTCGATGGTGCTCACGGGCGTCCTCTCGAAAATGGGCGTTTACGGTTTCGTGCGTCTGTTGCTTCCACTTTTCCCCAACGAAATCAAGGTCATCGGTCCTTGGCTCCTTGCGTTGGCGATCTGCTCGATTGTATTCGCTCCGCTGGCTGCATTGGCGCAGCGGGACTTGAAACGGATGATTGCGTATTTGTCGATCAATCATCTCGGTTACTGCATGCTTGCTCTTTTTGCAGTAGCTGCCTCGCCCGTCGTCGCCGCCAGGATCGACACGCACGCAGTATTGAGCGGCGTCTTCATGCAAATTTTCAACCACGGAATCACTGCAGCCACGCTTTTCTATTTTGCCGGTTTACTTGAACAGCGGCGGGGTTTGCGCGGCATCGATGATTTTGGCGGCCTAATGCAGCGAACGCCGCTGCTCTGCGGGTGGATGAGTGTCGCGATGTTCTCTTCGTTAGGT
>Ga0137379_10006814_pt1 | contig 10821 bp, 8 predicted proteins | sample SagtaG_18_FD_104812 | JGI IMG/M metagenome (GOLD analysis project Ga0137379, IMG submission 104812) | Vadose zone soil microbial communities from Sagehorn Ranch, Mendocino, California, USA - Sage2_L_80_16 metaG | ecosystem: Environmental > Terrestrial > Soil > Vadose zone | place: USA... | reverse complement strand
TGAGCGGGAAATGAGGCGCGCCGGCGTTGTGGCTTTAAATACGTTTCGCGAAGCAGTGCGCGACCGCGTGCTGTACAACCTGGTGTTCTTCGCGCTGGTGATGATGGCTGCATCCATCGTGGTGGGTCAGATTTCGATCGGCATCGAGCAGAGCGTCATCGTGAGCCTGGGCTTGAGCGCCATTTCGGTGATCGGGCTGCTGATTTCGGTTTTCCTCGGTGTGGCGCTGGTCTCGAAGGAGATGGATAAGCGCACACTCTACGCGCTGCTGGCAAAGCCGGTGCGGCGATGGGAATTCCTTCTGGGAAAATTCGGAGGTCTGGTGCTGACGCTGGCGGTGAACACCGCGGCGATGGCGGTGGGACTGCTGCTGGCCATGATCTACGTGAAGCATTCACTGGAGCGAAGCGATGCGGCAGTACTGGTGGCGGTGTATTTCATACTGTTGAAGCTGGCGCTGATCGTCGCGCTGGCGCTGCTCTTTTCCTGCTTCACGACGCCGCTGCTGGCGATTCTTTTCACCGCCGGCTTATACATCGTGGGTTTGTACGTGCAGGAGCTGCGGAATTTGCCGATGCAGGTGATGAGTCCGGTGATGGCCGCATTTACCAGATGGCTCTCCTACGTACTTCCGAATTTTGAGAATTTCAACGTGATGGCCATGGCCGCACACGGACGAGTGGTTCCCGGGACATTGATTCTGCAAAACACGCTGTACACGGTGATTTATTGCACCATCGTTCTGATCGCCGCCGCCGCGGTGTTTGCGCGCAAAAATCTCAAATGAATTCACAGAAATCCATCGCGTGGCTTTTGCTGCTCGTGCTGCCAGCGGGATTCACGGGCATCTGGCGGCTACAGCACAGCATCGACACGGAGCGCGCTTCGTTAAACCAGGAGCGCGACGATGTTCTGCTGCGCTCCGGGAAGCTCGTGAAATTGATGAGCCTGGAGTATGCACCACTGCTTGCGGACATTTACTGGACGCGCGCGGTGCAGTACTACGGAAACAAACACATGCGAGGCCAGGCGAATCTAGAATTGCTCTGGCCCCTCCTGGATATTACGACGACGCTGGACCCCAATCTCTTGATTTCCTACCGCTTCGGGGCGATGTTCCTGAGCCAGGCCGCGCCGACCGGCGCAGGCCGACCGGACTTGGCAGTGCAACTGATCCAGCGGGGCATCCAAGCGAATCCGGATTACTGGCGGCTCTATGAAGATCTGGGATTCGTCTACTACTTCGATCTGAAAGATTACCCGAAGGCCTCGGAAGCTTTTCTGGAAGGAAGCAAGAAACCAAACGCGCAACTATGGATGAGAGTGATGGCCGCCAGAGTTTCCGCGGAAGGAGAGTCCTTCGAGACCTCAGCCTTCTTGTGGAGGGACATTTACGAATCGACGACCGATCCTTCGGTGAAAAAGAATGCGTTGCTGAACCTGCAGTTGGTGAAGGCGAAGGAAGAGTGCAAGAACCTAGATGCGCTTGCCGATGCTTATGCGAAACGGTTTGGCCACCGCCCGGCGCGCATGAGCGAGATGGTCCAGGCCGGCCTGCTGCGTGGAATTCCCGGTGATCCCCTGGGTTACGCTTACGTCTTCGGCGAGGACGGTAAAGCGGAACTCAATCTGAAGAGCCCGCTGCTTGAGCAGCAGTTGCTGCTGGAGCGGTTTCAGAAGGCTGTGCCGCGAAATTAATTCATGTCACATGGCTTGAATCCGTCGAAACGGAAACCCCAGGGGAATCGCAAAAGCAGCAGTACGGGTGGCGTATTCCAAAACGCCAAGGGTTCGACTATTCCGAAGTGCAAAGCAGGGTCATCTGGGGATCAACGACAATCTTGCGCGGAGGATTCTGCGCGACAAAGTGGAAGGACGTTTCCGTCCCGCTCGTCTGGACCGTGCTCAGAAATGAGCCGTGTCCTGCACCGCTGGCATACAGCGGAACGTTGGCGATAAACGAGCGTGGCACACCGGTCTGGAAGAGCTTCCCGCGAATCGCATAGCCTTTATCCGTGTGATGAGCCGTGAACTCTACGCGGTAGTGGGGGATCCCCGTGCCGCGCACCCACTGTTCGAAAAACCATTCCATGGAACGCCCGCCTTCCAGGTCCATCGCCGGGGTCATGACGGCTTCCACTTCGTGCTGTAAGTCATCGGTGGAGAGCGCGCGATATGCATACTTTGTCGCGAGCGTTTGCAGGAGAGCGGTGAACCGCGCATCGGGATTCCTGGCGCCGGGCTGGCGCAGCATTTCGCGCAGCATGTGGATGATCCACGAGCCTTTGCTGTAAATGATAGCCTCGTAAGCGGCGGGTGACTTTGAGGAATTGAGGCGAGTGCCCAGGGTGAGCGCACCGACGTCTGCCGGCGCCTGAGTGGCGCCCGTTGGTTTTTCCGTGAGCCTCTGGCGGTAGCGTGCGAGCCAGACGCGAAGGGTATGGTCCGGGTTCTTCTTGGTGTCGGCAAACAGCACCGCAAGATAATTTGCGATGGCTTCATCAATCCATTGGTCGCGGTAGCTCGACCATCCCACAACGTTGCCCCACCATTGATGGGCAACTTCGTGATAAGGAACCAGCTCGGTGTAGTGCTCCTGTCCGGCGACGGTGAGTCCCGCGCGCTGCTGGGCCTCGGAGGGCAAGAAGGAATAGGTGGAAACGTAGAGCAAGCCGGGCCAGCCCTGCGCGAAGGTTCCGGGAATTTGCGAGACGCTGAGGTTATGGAAAGGAAAAGGACCGCTGAATGCTTCGTAAAAACGAATGGAGGAATCAATCTCTTTGCCGAGTTGCTTGAGGGCGTCGGCGGGGCTGGGCGGAGGGGGAGACAGCGCGACGGAGTGCCCCGTGGAGGAACGGTCGAATCGCTGGGACGGGGGAGCCAGGATGTCTGGCTCAGGTGAGGAAAGGCGCTTTCGCAGGTCCTCCTCAAGCTGACGGTTGGCGTAGATATCGATGGCATGAGAGCCGGAGGCCACGGACGCCGAAGCGTATTCGCCAAGATTAAAGCCCGCGACGGACATGGGCTTCTCCGCTTTCCAATGGCCGGCGCGAAAGTCTCCTTCTTCGTGCTCTTCGAGTTTGGCGCCGGTGGCGATCAAACGAAGCTTGCGCGGCCAGCGCAAGAGGAAGTCATAGGCAGAAAATTCCGCGCTGTCCCCCAGGTGCGGATACCAGCTTTCTCTCGCGCCCACGTATAACACGCCGTTTCCCGCGTCCTGAATGACGTTGCCGCGGTAATGAAAATGAAGCGTAAATTCCCGATGTGGCGTTGGAAATTGCGAAAGAACGACATCTAAATAGTCGTTACCGCGCGTGCTTCGCTCCTGGAGGCTCATGCCCTCATTCTGAAAAAAAGCGAGGGGATCGCCGTGCTCGCCGGTGACACTTTGAATCGTCAGAGCCCGGGAAAGCTGGAAAGAGAGAATGCGTTCCGTTCCGGTCCCCGCTCGCAAACGCACGGCGGCGGTGGCTTCCAGCGAATTATCTGGAGAAATGGAAGCCTGAATGGAGTAGTGCAACGCGTGAAAGGCTACCGAATGAACCGGAGAATCCGGGAGGCGATGGGAGGTCCAAACATCATAATAAGATTTGCCACCGGACTGGCGGAGTTGACCGAGGAGGAATGGCTCGTCACGTTTTGAGTCGAGCACGACATCGAAAGGGCCAGTGGCCACGCCTTCGATATCGGCGTAAAAACAGGGCTTGGGGTTTGCCGACAGCCGGTCGGAAAGAATCCGGAGAGTGTAGCCGGGATTGAGCTGAGTTATGGCGGATTCCCACTGTCCCGCGACGGAAGCATCCATCTGAGCCGACAAAGCGGCCGAACGGAGTTGACGCAGAAGTTCGTCGACGGTGTCGTCCGTGAAGCGGAAGTAGGCGCTAATAAAATCCTGATCGAGAACGGGCGTGCCGAGAAAAAGACCCATCTGCTGTTTTTCGACGGGCTCCCGCGGCGCCGCCAGGACATGGCCTCGCCCGGAAAAGACCGCGCCCGAAATCTGCCCGTCCAATGGGGAGAAAAAGGCGAGCGTTCCTTCCTCGAAGGAGAGAACGGCATCACCCCGGCGCAGTTGGATGTGATGGGTGGGAGCAACGCGGTAAACATTGGCGGGATCGATGCGCAGCGCCTTGATCGCATCATACAATTCATGAGGCGATCTTTCGGTGGCCGGCAAGACTAAAGGCGCCAGAAGACACCACAACGCGAAGAATATTGCCCCCGCCCTCATACTCGAAGTGTAGTCACTTTCGGCATGCGGGAACAAGGATGGCTGCGCAGACGCTTGGGTGCTGATTAAAATGGAAAGATGCCTCCCATGATCTCAAGCTGCCGATTCCGCGGTGTTTTGCTGTGCGCCGCGCTTCTTGCCACGAGCAGGCTCGCAGCGGGGGACACGATTGTTCTAAAGAATGGACGGCGCATCGTTGCTTTGAGCGCTTTTGAAGAAGGCGATAAAGTAAAGTATCTGACCTCCGCTGGCGAATTGAGCCTGCCGAAATCCATCGTCGATCATATTGAAAAGGGTGGCGCGGCGCCGATTGGCTCACCCGGAGCCGACGCGGCAAGCCTGTCAATCGCGCCACCTTCGATGGAATCGAGTGGAGCGAGCGGCGAGATCGAGCAAGGTGCGGTCCACAACGGAGCGATCGACCGGGGGTACATCGCGAAACTGGAAACCGCAGCGCGCTCGGGCGGGCGGGAGGCCAATCGAAGCGCGGCGCTGGGGCATCACCTGGCGGCAAATTTCGAATTGGCCCACGGCGATATGGAGCATGCGCTCGCCGACGCGCGAACGGCGCTAATCTACGAGCCGGAAGAGCCGGTGCTGCTCATGAACGTCGGCTACCTTCTGCTGCGGCGGAGTGAGTTTAAGGAGTCCCTGGAATATCTGGAGCGTGCGCGGCGGGTTGCTCCGGAAAGTCCGGAGGTGCCAAAGCTCGAGGGCTGGGCCTACTACGGTTTGAACAAACTGGATCGGGCGGTTGCGGAGTGGAAGCGCGCGCAGGGTTTGCGGCCGGACAAGGAAGTGCAGGTGGCGCTGGACAAAGCGCTGGCCGACAAGAAGGAAGAGGAAAGTTACAAAGAAAACGAGAGCAGCCACTTCAAACTCCGCTACAGTGGCGCAGCCGCGCCGGCGCTGGCGCGGGACGTGCTTAGAACGCTGGAGAGGCACTTCTCGGCGATCGAATCGGAGCTGAACTTTACGCCACCGGAGCCGATTGGGGTGATTCTGTACACACAGGATGCCTTCAGCGATATCACAAAGGCGCCGTCGTGGGCGGGGGCGATCAACGATGGGCGCATCCGCGTGCCAGTGCAGGGACTGGCGGGAGTGGATGGGGAATTGTCGCGCGTGCTGAAACATGAGCTGACGCACAGCTTCATTGCGCAGAAGACGCGCAGCGCCTGCATAGGGCTGGCAGCAACCTGCGGGATTCGTGCACCGGCCTGGATTCAGGAAGGATTGGCACAATGGATGGAGGGCCAGCGCAGTGGAGGGGATGCCGCGGCCCTCGTGCAGATTTACAGTGTGGGGCAAGCCATCCCGCTTAGCCGGCTCGAAGGTTCCTGGATGAGCATGAGCGGGGATACGGCGCGTTATGCGTATGCGTGGGCGCTGGCGAATATTGAATACATCGTGCAGGCCGATGGGATGGGCGATATCGAGCGAATCCTCGATCGCATCGGTGCGGGAATGGCAACGGAAACGGCGCTGAAGGAAGTGCTGCGCAGCGATTACAACGATTTGATGCAGTCCACGGCGGACTATCTGCGCAAGACTTACGGGCGCTGATCCACTTCCTGCGGGCGTTGCTCCTTGTCCCCGTAAAATCCATATTTGTTATCCACCCCTTCAGCATGCTAGTTCGTGGCAAGAAGAGCGGCCAGCAGCGCGGCGCGGGCGGGCATGGTGTTTATGAGGACGTGCTCGTGCGAGGAATGCGCGCCGTCGCCGACGGCGCCGAGGCCATCAAGCGTGGGAATGCCGAGTGCTGCGGTGAAGTTTCCGTCCGAGCCGCCGCCGACGGTGCATTCGCCCAGGGAGAGATTCATTTCCGTTGCGAGCAATTGGGCGCGGGCGAATAGAGTGGCGCTCATTTTGCGTTCGAGTGGAGGACGGTCGAACCCTCCGGTGATTTCCAGCGTAGCGCCGCTTTGAAGCGGGCGCAGATCGCGCAGACGATCTTCCAGGCTGCGCATGTCGGAAGAGTGCAGCGCACGCAAATCAAGAACAACTCGCGCGCGTTCCGGAATGACATTTGTGCGCGTGCCGCCTTCGATGAGGCCTGCGTTGATGGTGATGCCGCGGCGAGGATCGTTCCATTTTTCGACGCGCGCGAGTTGCCTCGCCAATTCGTGAATGGCGTTGATGCCTTCTTGTGGCGCGAGACCGGCGTGCGAGGCGCGTCCATGCACGATCAATTCGGCTTCGCCGACCCCTTTGCGCGCCGTCTTCAGCAGGCCGCGCGGACCGAAGGAAGGCTCGAGGACGAAGACGGTGTCGCTGCGACGCGCTTCGGCTTCTAGGAGTTTACGTGAAGCCTCACTGCCGATTTCCTCGTCGGAAGTCCAGAGGAAGACGAGCCGTTTGCGAAGCGGTATTTCCATTTGCCGAAGCGCTTGCAAGGCGAAGAGCGCTTGAACGATTCCGGCCTTCATGTCAAAGGTGCCCGGGCCGTAGGCTTTGCCGGCGGAAACGCGGAAGGGCATCTTTTGCAACGTTCCGCTGGAATAGACGGTGTCGTAATGGCCGAGGACCAGGAGTTGGCCCGAAACGCGAGATTTGCCTGGCGCATGAGTGATGCGGAGAATATCGCCACGATGCCTCTGCGCAATGCGTTCCACGCGCGCGCCGTGCTTACACCATTCGCCAGCGATAACGCCACAGCATCGATCGGCGGCGGCTTTTTCCAGGCTGGGTGATTCTGCCTCCACGAGACGGCGCAACGTATCGAGCATTTGGGGAAGCTGGGGCTTCAGGAGTCGCAAGAGTTCTTCAGGCAGAGGAGCATTGGGCATGGTGCGGAGATGCTATCAATGCCTCGCGAGCAGAGCAATCAAGCAAAACCCACTGCGGCGAAACGAAGAGGCTCCGGGCTTGCGGTTACTTCCTCGCCCCGTGCAAGAAACCCCGGCAAGCGAGTAAGAGCGCGTATCGCAGAGGGCGGAGGTTCGCATATAATTACAGGTTTGCCGGGGAAGGGCCAGACGCCGCTGAAGGGGTGCGCGGCGAGACGGAGAGCGCGAATGCTACTGGACGTGGTTGCGATACAGAAGATACTGCCGCATCGCTATCCCTTTCTGATGGTGGACGGGATCCTCGAGATGGAGCGGCTGAAGCGTATCGTGGGCGTGAAAAACGTAACCATCAACGAGTCACACTTTCAGGGGCATTTTCCGGGAGCGCCGGTCATGCCGGGAGTGTTGATTATCGAATCCATGGCGCAAATCGGTGGCCTCCTGCTGCTCACGGAAGTTCCCGATCGCGAAAACAAGCTGCTGTACTTCGTGGCCGTGGACGGCGCGCGATTCCGCCGGCCGGTGGTGCCCGGCGATCAATTGAGGGTAGAAATGAACGTGCTCAACTGGCGCGGCGACTTCTGCAAGCTGGAAGGCAAAGCAACAGTGGAAGGAAAACTGGCGGTCGAGGCCACTCTGATGTGCAAGATGGTGGACCGCGACTTGATGGCGAAGGCCCAAGAACCCGCGAAATGACGATGCTTGAAATTCATCCGCAGGCCATTGTAGCGGCGAGCGCAAAGCTTGGTGCGGGCGTGCAGATCGGCCCGTACGCCGTGGTTGGCGAAAACGTGGAATTGGGCGACGGATGCGTGTTGCACGCGCATGCGACTGTTGGGGGGCCTTCCAAGTTCGGCAAGAATAATGTGTTTTATTCGTTCACCGCGATTGGCGGGGACCCGCAGGATTATACCTTTCGCGGTGAACGCACAGAACTGGTTGCAGGCGACGGCAACATTTTCCGCGAATACGTCACCGTGAGCCGTGGCACGCAAAAAGGCGGCGGCAAGACCGCGCTACGCGACGGCAATTTCTTATTGGCGTATTCGCACATCGGGCATGATTGCGTGATCGGCAGTAATACGTTGTTTGTGAACGGCGCGACGCTTGCGGGGCACGTCACCGTGGAAGACTTCGTGACCGTGGGGGCGTTCTGTCCGGTGCACCAGTTTTGCCGGATTGGCCGCTACGCTTACGTCGGAGCCTCCACGGTGATCACCCAGGATGTGCCGCCGTTTTCCAAAATCGTCACGGAACGCGAGACGAAAAGTTTCGGCATCAATGCTATCGGTCTGGAGCGCCAGGGATTTTCGCCCGAGCGTTTGCAGGCATTGAAGCGTGCATATCGTTTGCTCTTACAGTCGAAACTAAATACCTCGCAAGCGCTCGCGGAAATGCGAAAATCGCTGGGCGATTCCGCCGACGTGCGGGAATTGATCCAATTCATCGAAAGCGCCGAGCGCGGCATCGTGAAGTAACGCCTGATTATTGATTTCATGCCCGACGCAAACACCAACACGACAGGTTGGGGACTCATCGCAGGAAACGGGCGCTTTCCGTTTCTGGTGCTGGAAGGTGCCCGCAGCCAGGGAATCGAAATGGCGGTCATCGCGTTGAAGGAAGAAGCGTCGCCGGAGTTGGAGAAACTTGCCAAGCGAGTGCACTGGGTGAGCCTCGGCGAATTGAGCAAAACCATCGACCTGATGCATCAGGAAGGTGTGAAGCAGGCGGTAATGGCCGGGCAGGTGAAACACAACAAAATATTCAGCGCCATCCGGCCGGATTGGAAACTGGCGAAACTGCTATTTTCGCTCCCGCGGAAAAACACGGATTCGCTGATTGGCGCCGTGGCACGAGTGCTGGAAGAGGAGGGCATCCAGCTGGTGGACTCGACGTTGTTCCTGAAGCCGCTGGTGGCGGGCGCCGGCGTGCTCACGCGGCGCGCTCCGAATGACCGTGAGGCGGAAGACTTGGCATACGGGCTCAGCGTGGCGCGGCAAATTGCAAGCATGGACATTGGACAAACCGTGGTGATCGCGGATCGCGCTTGCATAGCAGTGGAGGCGATGGAAGGCACGGACGAAACCATCGCGCGCGCCGCGCGAATCACAGGCGGCAGGCCGCTGGTCGTCGTGAAAGTCAGCAAGCCGGGACAGGATATGCGCTTTGATGTACCCGTGGTCGGTTTGCCCACCATCGAACAGATGAGGGGTTCCGGAGCGACCGCTCTCGCGGTGGATGCCGGGCGGACGCTTCTTTTTGACCGCGCAAAACTGATCGAATCGGCGGATGCAGCGGGAATCGCGATTCAGGCGTTCCCTCCAGCCGTGCCGGAACGAAACGACGCTTCGAAGGGAATAAACAAAGAATGAGCGCGGTGGCGGGAGAGCCGAAGAGGATTCGTGTCGCCGTCGTAGGCACAGGGGAATTTGGGCGCAACCACGCGCGCGTGTATCGCGAGCTGGAGGGCGCAGAGCTTGTTGGCATTTTCGATCTGAATCCAGAGCGCGCTGCGGCAGTAGCGTCCGAATTTCAGACGCAAGTTCTGGAGAGTCCGGAGGAGTTGCGCGGACGCGTGGATGCCGCGAGCGTCACGGTCCCGACAGTCGGGCACGCGGAGGTAGGCTGCCGGCTGATGGAAATGGGGCTCGATGTTCTAGTTGAGAAACCCATGGCCGTAACCCTCGGGGAGGCCGACGCGCTGCTTCACTCGGCGAAGAAAAATGGACGAATCCTGCAGGTGGGCCACGTGGAACGCTTCAATCCCGCCGTGGTTGCCGTTGGGCCGATCTTGAACCGGCCTCTGTTTTTCGAAGTGCATCGATTGGGAGTCTTCACCCCGCGCAGCCTCGATGTGGATGTAATCTACGATTTGATGATTCACGACCTGGACATTCTGCTGGCGCTGGTCAACGAACCGGTGACGGAAGTAAAAGCCGTGGGGATTCCGGTCCTCACGGACAAAGTGGACATCGCGCATGCGCGCCTGGAATTTGCGGGCGGCGCGGTTGCTAATATCACCGCAAGCCGCGTATCCACCGAACGCGTGCGCAAGATGCGTTTCTTCCAGCAGCACGAATATATCTCGCTGGATTACGCGCGCCGCGACGCCCTGCGCATCGGAGTGAAGAAGCCCGGTCCGCAGCCGGAGTTTGGATTTGAGAAGCTGAACGCGCCCGCGATCGAGCCGTTGCGTGCGGAGCTCGAAGCGTTCATCGATGCCGTGCGTTCGCGCGAGGAGCCGCGCACGAATGGTGTGGCGGGACGCGCGGCGCTCGAATTGGCAGGCCGCGTGATGGCAAGCATCCAAGAACATGCCGCGCGCGTCCAAATAGGCACATTCGCTATTCAAGACAGAACACGATGATTTCACGGATCCTGGTTCCGATCGATGCTCGTCCGACCGCGGCGCTGGATGCTCCGACGCAGCGCCGCCGCCCCACCACTATGGATGAGCGCACGCTGATGCCGGGGATGCTGCCGATCGTGCCATTGAACGGGCACTCGACGATTCCCACGAACTTGCCGCTTGAGTCCATAGCTGCGCGCGTGGTCGTGCCCCGCGACATGAATCGCGAAGCCTACGGCGTCACTGAAGATCACTCGACGCCGGTGCAGCCGACGGACATGGACTCGCGCATCGTCTTGCCTGCAGGCGCCGCGCCGCCGGAGATGAGCGCGCACCCGCTGTATGTTCCTGAAGACCTCGTCGGCGCAGACATTTTCATGACCGGGGAAGTTCAGCTGATCGTCCCGGAGCAAACAGAAGAGAAGACCAAATGGCAGCTCATCACCCGT
>Ga0137379_10006812_pt1 | contig 10823 bp, 12 predicted proteins | sample SagtaG_18_FD_104812 | JGI IMG/M metagenome (GOLD analysis project Ga0137379, IMG submission 104812) | Vadose zone soil microbial communities from Sagehorn Ranch, Mendocino, California, USA - Sage2_L_80_16 metaG | ecosystem: Environmental > Terrestrial > Soil > Vadose zone | place: USA... | reverse complement strand
GCGGAATGCGGGTTAAAGATACTCAAAGGCAAATAAGCCGACACGATCCAGTTGGGTGCATCCACAATTTCGCTGATCTTTAAATCTACCGCAGCGCCACACAGACAATAAGCTTGTTCGCGTGTCATGTGATACTCTGAGGACAGGTGATCGATCATATAGCGTATTGCCTGCTGGGAATCCTTGAAGAGATCAGGGCCATGCGCAGTGGTGACGAAGTAGCCAGCCTCATCGGCAACCGTGAGCTTTTTCCCCGGCGGCGTAATGAAACGCAGTTCGGGGATGTTCGCCCCCTTCTGCAAGGTCAAGGTCAAGGTCACTGTCATCAGCGTTTCAATGCCTGTGCCATTGACCTCGCCGTCGCCTTGTGCAGAGTGGCAGTCGCCACAGGAGAAGAGTGCACCGGGCACCAGGACTGGAAAAAAAGCTTTTGAGCCAGGGGTCAGGTGGCGGATGTCAATATTGCCAGCATTTTCGCGGGGCGGGATAGTTGTAAAGCGTCCTGCCTCACGCGGCGCAACGCCCATCACCCCGCAGAATGGCTCATAGGGAATGTGTATGTCGGGTCTAAATTCGCAGGAGGTTTCACCCAGTTTGTAGTGGTGCAAATATGGCTCTGTAAATTCCTCACCTAGTAAGCCAAAGTTGGGAATGACCGCATTCCAGCCCCATCCCTTATGCTTGATACTGATGATATCGACGACCAGGGCATCGCCAGGTTCCGCGCCCTCTACATACACCGGGCCAGTGAGTGGGTGAATGAAGGCGAAATCCAGCGTCCTGAGCGGTTCTGATGTCGAATGAGGTTGGATTTGTCAAGCTGAAGCTTCGAGGGTCTCGAAGACCACTGTGTCGCCAGGTTGGATGTGTACACGAGATGGCAGGGTGTTGTCCCAAAAGGCATGAGGTTGAGTGTCGTCGAGGTGATGTGTGGCCATGAATTACTCCTTTCAATTCAAATCAATTCAAAGACACAGTTCAGTATTTGATAATTGTATGCTGTTTTGTGCTTCAAATCAAATGAGAACTTCTGGATGGCCATGACTTTCTGGAATAAATGTAGTAATATCTATTTCTATGGAGGCAGAGAGCGATGGATCAACCTGGAACAGGTATGGCTCACCTGCTCAAGCGCGCTGAGGGTCAGAAAAGATTTAGATACCAAGCTGCTTCTCCTGATAAATCTCGCCCGGTGTACGAGGGAGAAAGGGAAACAACATGCATCTACATAATCAAGTTGCGATTGTGACCGGCGTCAGCCATGCTGGTCAGGTGGGGTATGCACTCGCGGCCGCGTTTGCTCGCGAGGGGGCGCTCCTCGCGATCAGCCATGATGCAACAGGGAAGGAGTGATACCGATGTCTTTTGATCTCGACATGGATGATGAGCCTTTGCGTGAAGCAATGCACCTGTACCGCCGCCATATTTCAGAGGAGCAACTACGGAAGTATGAAGGCTACATGACGGAAATCTTCACCGCGTTTGGCTTAGACCTGGACACCCCGGCCACGCGCCAGACGCCACAACGCTATATCCGTGCCTTGTTAGATTCGACCGAAGGCTATGAGGGCGACCCCAAATTGCTCACGGCGTTCGAGACCGAATGTCGTGGTGGATCGGACTGTCGTCTGAGCCAGGTGGTTGAGGGACCCATCCACTTTTTTGCGCTCTGTGAGCATCATGCGCTCCCGTTTCACGGGCATGCCTACCTGGGCTACATCGCGCATGAGCACATCATTGGTATCTCCAAGCTCACCCGGCTCGTGCGCTTGTTTGCCAAGCGCTTTACCGTGCAAGAGCGCGTCGGGCAGCAGATCGCCGATACGCTGAACGCGATGCTCGAGCCGCATGGAGTCGCTGTCTATCTCGAAGCCCATCACCTCTGCACTCAGATGCGGGGCGTGCGCGAGGTCGCGCCATTGACGCGCACCACATTCTGGCGGGGTGCCTACGACGGTAATGCGGACCTGCGGGCGGAGTTCTTGACAGTGTGTGGGGTGCATCAATGAACACTCTCCTACCACTGGAATCCCTTTACGACATGGAGCGTGACAGTGACCTGCTATTGCCACCTGACCTCGCGGCTCTCTATGGTCGTCTCCAGTTCCCCCTTCATCCAGGCCGACCATACGTCATTGGCAACTTTGTCAGCACGCTGGATGGCGTGGTGACCTTGAATGCCCCTGGCCAATCGGGTGGGGGACCGATCAGTGGGTTCAATCCGCACGATCACCTGGTCATGGGACTGTTGCGCGCCGTTGCCGACGCCGTGATCGTTGGGGCAGGAACGCTTCGGGCTGTTTCCCCTCATCACCGCTGGACGGCTGCATACATTTACCCGGCGCTTGCCCCAGTGTACCAGCGCCTCCGTGCGGCCCTGGAGAAAGAGGAGCAGCCGCTCAACGTCATTGTCACTGCACGAGGTGAGGTCAACATGGCGCTCCCACTGTTTCAATCCGGTGACGTAGCTGTGTTGATCGTCACAACCCCACAGGGCGAAAAGCGCATCCGTGAGCAAACGATCCCCCCATCGGTTCTCATCTTGGGCGTGCAGAGCGCGGGTTCACTCAGTGCCCAGGCGATCGTACAGGCGGTGTGCGCTGTACGCCAGTGCAACGTCATCCTGGTCGAGGGTGGCCCGCAGTTGCTGGGAGACTTTTTTGCAGAGGGGTTGCTGGATGAACTGTTCTTGACGCTTGCCCCACAGGTCGCCGGTCGAGACAACGCCACTGAGCGACCAGGGTTCGTCACCGGTCAGCGTTTTGCGCCGGAGCATCCCCGCTGGGGTACCCTTGTGAGTGTCAAACGCGCAGGGAGCCATCTATTTCTGCGCTATGCATTCGAAACGAAGGAGACAACACCATGACCAATCCATTCCTGGAACTGAAAGCACTGGGGCAAAGTGTCTGGCTCGATGACATTGAGCTTTCCACAACTCGCTATTGCCCGGTGATTGGTTTGCTCGGGAAAGCGGCGGAAGTCGCCACACGCTATGAAATCGAGTAGGGAAATAGCTAGTTCAACAGGAGAAGACACGATGTCCGAATTGTCTCCCTCGCCGAAACCCTTTTTGTATGAACAAGTATAAGCGGCAATGATTGAGGACGAGAGGTGAAGCGCATGCAAGAGCAGTTGAAGCAGCAGCACATTCCGGTCAAGGTCTACCGGACGGACGAGCGCTTGATGATTGCGGCACCGATGGCTGGACTCGAACCCGAGAACATTGTGGTCGAAGTCACGGCTGAGGGTCGTCTGATTCTCCATGGGAACCTGCGCGGCATGCTCAAGGAGGTCAAAGAACTCTTGTTGGATGAATGGAGCGTTGGGGTCTATCACCGCGAGTTAGCACTCCCAGTCCCGGTCAATGCCACGTGTGCCAACGTCACTTATGGCAATGGCGTGCTGACGGTGACCTTGCCGATCAGCCAACAGACGCTCCCTGCACGACTGACGCTCGAACGACTCGCCCCTACTCACGGCGAGCGCAAAGGCAATGCCGGGCACCCTCCCTCATGCGTTCAGCCATGATGGCACGAGCCACGCAATCACATGGTGGTCCAGCCGGCCAGCTCTAACTGAGTTACCTCACCAGGATGAGGAACAGACGCGAACATCGTTGGCGTACCACCACTCAATGAGCCAAAGACCAGCGAATAGGCGGGAGGCGAATTGCCCTGGAATGCCGCAATCCGCGCTGCATACATACTCCCATCATGGGAGAAATTCGACCAGGGATATTGTGTATACCGATTCAAGCTGGTACGGTCTCCTGCATTCTCCGTGGTGAGACGTGTGAGGCCCGAGCCATCCGTGTTGATCTTCCACAATCCATTCTGACTCGTATCAACACTGACATGCCCATCACTCTGATTCTCGATGATGAGGAATAGACTCGTACTGGTATAGCCGACTACCCGTACCGCTATTATGGCTTGTTTGGGATTGATATAGACGGTATTCGACGGACCACCTGTCGCCGATTGTACAGTAATACTGCTGGGACCTTGTCGTAGACCTACTCCAGCCGAGCCAAGTGCGACGAGCTGGATGCAGTGATCGATAAAGAGTTTCCCGGTATCGTAGCTGCTGTCAAAATCCCAGCAGTAAGGTGATTGCGCCTGGGCAACGAACCGGAGGTTATTCGTATGCTGGTTCGCACCATTGCCAGTGTCGAGTATATACAGTTTTGGCACCGGAGCAGGTGTAGGTTCTGGCCCACTGCTCAACCGGGGTACGCCAACCAGGTAGACCCTTTTGCTATCGATCCAGGTACGTGGTATGTAGAACGTGGACTGGCCGGTATAGAACAGTTCCGGCTGCACTGTTCCACGAGCGATATCCAGCAGGTACAAGGTCTGCTCACCTTCAGGCTTCCCGCCCCCAAAGAAAATGACCTGCCGTTGGTCAGGAGACCACTGTACACCGCTTATCTCCGTTGCTGGTGCCGATGTACAATAGAGCGTTTGTAAATCCTGGCCATCCATGCGTATCATTTGCAGCTTTGACCCCGCAACAAAGAGAATCCATCGTCCATCCGCAGAGACCTGCGCTTCAGTAATCCGGACGTGTGGCATCTTCACGATCTCGGTTGTGCTGCCGGTCGTGACATCGTAGCGTTTCAAAGTGGAGGTCGGGAAGGTGTTTATCGCCCCTTCGCCCAGGAGATAGACGATGTTCTGATGGCTCCCCAATGTCAGCAGCGGCATGACGGCTGCTCGTGCCGTCCCTTGAGGAGGGCAACTGGTTGATCCCGGCGGCAGGGAGCCAGTTGTAGTTGTGGTAACGGGCTGAGCAGTACCGCTACCACCAGTGGGAGTGTGAGCTGAAGAAGTAGGGCTCAAGCTCACACCCTGGTTAGTACCGGTGGAACCACAGGCTATGATCAGAATGGCAAGACAACAGCTGAAAAAGGCAACCCGGAAAGGGCGACAGCGAGTACCGTTCATCATTTTTCCCTTTCATACAGAACCGTAGATACACGTGCGCTTGAAAGGTTCCTTGCAAAGTATACTCCAGGGATCTCAAGAAAGCAGTGTCATTTGTCCCATTTCTTTCCCCTCGTAGAGAAAAAAGAAATTGCTCCATGTCGCTGCACCTCGAAGTTGTTTCCTTGTCAAACACGAGTCTTCTGCTACAATTAGTATATGAGTAGGGAAGAGTGAGAAGCTCACATGCTAAGCACCCATCCATTAAGAATAGAGCAGACTCTTCTGAAGAGTTAGAGCGCAGGAGATACATATGCGTTTCTGCTTTATCATTGAAGCGCAATATCGAAATGAGTCTATGCCCATGGTCGTTGTCGATCAACTTCTGCAATGGGGGCATGAAGTCGATCTGTTGGAACCAGATAAAACTGTAACCTGTTTAACTGACTTGACAACGCAGGGCTATGATGCCTACGTCTTGAAAACGGTGTCCGATGGTCCTGGATTGAGTATTTTAGAAGCAGCCGAGGCAGTGGGTATCCCAACGATCAATAACTCGCGTTCTATCCGCCTGGTGCGTGATAAGGCCATTGCCACTGCAGTTGTCCAGGCCCATGGTCTACCTATCCCACTGACCTACTTTGTTGCTCACCCACGTCTGCTCACGCAGATTCCTGAGGAATACTATCCTCTCGTGGTCAAACCTACCAATGGCAGTTCCTGTCGCGGGATTTATCGAGTGGATAGTCCGGCTGACCTAGCAACATTGGAGATAGCCGAAGCTAACACTAGTTTTTTCCTGGCACAACGCTATGTAGAAAACACTGGCTTTGATATCAAATTGTATGTCGCTGGTGCAGAGGTCTACGCTGTTGCGAAGAGGTCGCCACTCCATCCCGAAGTGGAGGTGGACAAACGACCTATTCCCCTATCGCCAGAGCTCCGGAAGTTGGCACTTCATATTGGTAAAATCTTTGGATTGGACATTTATGGACTGGACGTCGTTGTAACATCTCACGGCTCTGTAGTAGTTGACATCAACGACTTTCCTAGCTACGGGCAGGTGCCACGAGCAGTGGAGCTTGTGGCATCGCACATTCTGCAAATTGCTACTCGCACTAAGCTACAACAAGCAGTCAGCACTGAGCGCTCACAGCATCGCTACAAAACAATGATCGATGTGGCACTGCAACGCCTAAGCAGCTCACGGGCTGTACAGCTACTTAATGGACACGCATTCACAGCTACTGAAGACATTGCAAGGGAAGAGACGCATTCTCGTAAATAAGGTGAAGAGGGCAAGCACATGAATATCTGTCTTATTCAGGATAATCCAGAAACTCCCCGTCATCCGGTTATTGCTGGGGTTCTGCACACGCTAAGCACCACATATACAGTACGCTTACTTGATGTGAATACACTATCAGGTGCTCAAGCGATCGCGCAAGAAGAGATGCATCCCCAGGCTGATCTCTACCTGCTGAAGTCGCATGCTCTACAAGCCTTGGATGTTGCCTACCACCTGGAGCAGTGTGGTGCGCGTGTCGTCAACGGCTGGGCTGCAACACTGGCATGCCAGGACCGCGTCCTTATGACACGATACATGAACAAGGCTGGACTGCCCTGGCCGCATACCTGGAATTTCTCCAGCTTGAAGTATTTGCTAGAGCAGGATGAACTGCTCGCAACCCTCCCATTTCCACTTATCATCAAAAGCCGCTATAGTGGTCGTGACGATCTGGTGGGTAAACTACATAACGTCGACGAGCTACAAGCGCTGGCACCACAATGGAGCCGAGAACCAGTTATTCTCCAGGAGTTTGTCGCAAATGACGGATGGGATAATAAGTTATGGGTTATCGATGAGCAGTTATTCGTAGCACGGCGTCGCACACCATTAGAACGAAATGCAGCGAAAAAAGATTTTCCGTTGACTGCGGAGGAACTGCCGGGTGATTGGGTACAGATCACATTGGAGATTGGCCGGGTATTCAATATGCGGCTCTATGGTGTTGATCTGCTGTCGACCGAACGAGGGCCTATTATCGTTGATGTGAATTCATTCCCAGGGTTTCGTGGAGTACACGGGGCTGATAGCGCAATAGTAGCTCTTGTAGAACAATCAATCAGGGAAAGGCTGGCCGCATTATGAGCCGTACATCCATAGACGCAAGCATGTCTATCATCGATCTCCCTGCGGTGCTCACTCATCTCTTCAAGAAGGCGCAACGTCCACTTCTGCTGGGAACTGAGGGATCTTGCAAGTTTTCTGTACGCTATCTTCGTCGTAAGCCAAAGCGTAACCTGGTAGTTGTCTACTCGGTTGATGAAATGCGCTCATCGCATAAAACAAGCTCCAATTATCCCAACCACTCGATCAGTCTGATCCTTGATGAGCACGTCTTGAGTGGAACTTCCATTTGTTTCACTCTAGCCCAGGCACAGGAGACCCGGTTAGAGCTACAACCTCCAGGAGTGCTGCAGGCGTCTGATATTGGACTTTCGGTGCAAGCATTTCCCGTGGATAGAGATCTTCCGGCACTGGCAACGTGTTGCGATATGACATCGCAAAGTCCTCTGTTCGAGGCACTACAATCTGCGGCACAGGTACAGTTAGGCGATCCAGCCTGGCATCTTATCGAGGCTACTGCGCAGCCAGTACGCTACAAACCCGCCAGTCGTTGTGTGATTTCCTATCATCTTCAGTTGGAACACTTGCAGCATAATGCTGAGGCCTCTCAGAGAACATTAACACTTTTCGGGAAGATCTACGCCGATCCTGAGCAAGCTTGTAATGTTCAGTCGTTGCAGCAGCAGCTTTATGAGGAGCAAGAGAGAACGGGAGAGATTCCCCTGTTACCACGTTCCCTCGGCAGGGTCGATGCCCTTGGCTTGACTCTCAGCGAGGCAGTGCAGCCCAGCAAGGAGGGCAAGCATCATGCCGATGGACGATGGGGCATACTGCGCACCGGCACCCATGTATTACGGCCACAGTTGGAGCGAGGACATGGCGGCGCAATCACAAAAGTCATCATACCAGATGAGGAACTGCGCCTCGCTGCCCAAGCGCTGGCTCATCTTCATAACAGCGGGGTCCATCCCAACAAGAATGGACTGCGTACAGGAGCCAATGAGGCAAAACGCGTGAAGGAGCGAGCCTCACTTCTGGCGGATCGTAATCCAGTACAGGCCGAGGAGGTACAACGGCTCGCACAGGAGCTTGCCTCATGCTTAGAAACATTGCAACCAGAGGCCTATCGTCTTGCACATGGCGGTTTCAAGCCCAGCCAGTTGCTCTTCCATAGCCAGCATGTCTTTGTAGTCGACTTTGATGGTTTTTGTCTCGCAGATCCAGCCCTCGACGTTGGCTACTTCCTGGCCTATCTACGTCCAGCTGGACTATGGTACCGGCGTCCAGGGATGCGTCAATGGGTCGAAGCAGCAGCAGAGTTCTTCTGTAGTACCTACTGTCAAGTCACGCTCGAACATGGTATAGCCCATACCATCATTGATAGCACCCTGGACCGTTCACGGCTCTATGAAGCTGCATTCCTCTTCAAAATTGCAACTCGTCGCGTCAATCGTCTCAATAGCCCACGACCACAAGAATTGGCAGCTATGCTCAATGAGATCGCTGCCAATCTAAGATAAGAGACAAGGAGGAGATCAGGGTGTTACAGTAGTAACATCATGTGCGTCTAAAAGGCGACAACAGGGAGACCTTTCATCTCAAAAATTGTCGTGCTATTGCGTTTCAGATGCGTCTGCGAGTGGGTGCCGTGAGACCCTGCTGACACTTCTCGCAAACACTCGCTTTCTCTGAGAACTGATGCTATACTAGATGAGGAGAAGTCGAAAGAGCTTCGCTACTGGAAAAAAGTGCTCCGTTCTCTTCTAAAAAGGAAGGCCACGAGATGCAAAAGTACAGGCGTATTCAAAGGAGGCGAGCAAAGTTGTTCCTCGTGGACTGCCTCGTGATCATCCTTTTCCTCATTGTTTGGATGGTCGCGAGGGAACCAGTTCCAACTGGGAAAACCATTCCCTACATCAAGGAACCAGTTCCAACTGGGAGAGCCATTCCCTACAACAAGACCCCAGGCCACATCCTCGTGCAACTCGCCAAACTCCCTAAGCTTCCTGAAGCAGAGATGCACGAAGTGCCGAAGTGGACCCTCTATGAAGACGGAACGCTCATTTTTCGAACAGACCCAAGTGACAACTTATGGCGAGCGCAACTTTCCTTTAGCGAAATCCAACATATTCTGGATGTGATCATCAACCAAGATAAATTCTTCGACAACACAGGACAACGATACGGGAGTATCACCCCTGACAGTGATGATGACGAACTGCTCCTCACCGTCGATGCAAATGGTCAGCACAAGGAAGTGGTGCTGGCGAGCGAGTCAACCAATAAAGTTGCCGTCGATATCCAGACAACCCATGTTTTTGCCATCGAACAGTTCCTGCTTGACTATCATCCTCTGCATACCGTGCTCTATGCTACCAACCCCGACCCAGACGGCGTCTCTGACGATGGGAAGTAATGGTATTGCTTGCTTGCTCATGTGCTTTAGAGAGCAGAAGAAGGGGTTATTTTCTAGAAAAATCTGAACACCTCCTCCTAAGCATGATATTTTTTCATAGATTTTAGCAGATGATCCAAAGTGTAACCTCATTCTGTATCTATCTACAAGGATAGGCGTCGGCAACCCAAATTGGCTTCAAAACACTGTTTTGCAAACCAATTCTGGAGAAAATTCCTCCTATTACATATAAATACCTAGCCACCTAGCTATCTAGCACCTAGCTGTAACACACCTAGCTGTAACTCTCGCGTTTCTTTTAATAATGTGTTAAACTTCTCTTAATACTCTCTTAATGCTATAACGTCCTCTTTACAGTAGTACTTCATAGTAACACAATAAACTGAAGCATTTTAATGGGCATCATACAGCATGATTCGGAACGGGCAAGCAAAGCTTCAAGTAACGCTGTTGCTACTTGCGGATAACAACATTCATCCTCACGTGCCACGACGGTCTTAATGCGTTCTTGACGAAGGAGTGAAAGTAGGAAAACACCATGGGAGGGTGTTCATGGCCACTGGCTTTCCTTTGAGAGATATTACAGAGCAAAGGAATTATCAGTCACCTTGAAAATTGAGGTATCACGAGGAGGGCACGATGGATCAGCGTATTATCACGACTTCACGCTCGCCAGCAGCTCGTGTGGGCAGGGCGTTCACCTGGCTTGCGTGGATTGTCTGCTATGGGTTCCTGCTCGCGGTGATCGTGTCGATCACACATCAAATCGTTGTCCCGCCACGGGCGCAGCGTATCATCCTGCTGCGCGGTATTCCCTTACCTGAGGGTCTGAAGGCCAGAGGGGCTCCAGATTCGCTTGCGCCAGGCACCTCACAATTTTTTGATCAGTTTGGCTTTCAGGCCATTGACCCGACCACGCACCTGCTGTTTATCGCGCATACCGGTCCTATTCCTAATAATTACGATGATGTGGATCATACCTTTCACTCGGATAACCCTGCTGACATTGCCAGAGATGGTCATGTGCTCGTGTTTGATCTGCAAAAGCAGAAGCTGGTGGGGCGCTTGCCTATCCCCCGGGGGACAGGGCTGGTGGTGGCCCCAGATCTGCACAAAGTGTTTGTGTCCGGTTCTGAGGAGAACCGGGTCTACTCGTTCGATGAGCCTTCCTTGACCAACCTCCAGTTCCTCCAGTTGCCTGAGGGGGAGGACCCGGCCACCCTGAGCTATGATCCGGTGCATCGTCGGCTCTTTGTGGCGGCTCCCGGGGTTGAAAATCATGCCACAGTCGACGTGCCAGGCCAGCTACCCATTCAGAACGAGAATATTGACCCGGAGACAGAGAGCCTCT
>Ga0137379_10006807_pt1 | contig 10826 bp, 7 predicted proteins | sample SagtaG_18_FD_104812 | JGI IMG/M metagenome (GOLD analysis project Ga0137379, IMG submission 104812) | Vadose zone soil microbial communities from Sagehorn Ranch, Mendocino, California, USA - Sage2_L_80_16 metaG | ecosystem: Environmental > Terrestrial > Soil > Vadose zone | place: USA... | reverse complement strand
TCTTTGGCGCACTGCTTTTGTTACTGACGATCATAATGACAGTGACCTATTATGTTAACTCTCCGAGAGTTGAATTTAATGCAGATACACCAGCCTATGCCGTCGTTGCGGAGCGTATTTATATGCATCCGTATGCCCTGGTCGATGTGTGGCGCCTCCCTGGATATCCGCTTTTTATCGCGCTCATTTATACCTTTGCCGGTTACCGTAACTGGATGGCTATCAGTGCTATGCAAGGTGTCCTCTTCGTACTGGCAACGATGGAGATCTATGTGCTGGCGATTCTCGTATTAAAACGTACGTGGATGGCTTTCCTCATAGGACTGATCGTCGGCACAAATATCATTCTTCTTTCCTATGTCAAACCTATTATGTCTGAGGGGCTGGCGCTCTGGTTGCTAACCACGCTGGCACTGGCAGTTGTGTACTTCATACGAACTTTACGATTACATGCCTTCTGGTTCGTTGTGTTATGCATGGTGCCATTAATGTTCACCCGTCCAGAGTGGCTCTATTTGCCGGTACCATTGTTCGCCTATTTACTGCTGGTCGCCGCGCGCCGCGGCTCCTTCAGACGCGTCTTGCTCAATGCGCTCATTGCCCTGGCCTGTATTTACGGTTTGGTGGGAAGTTACATTGGTGTCAACACACTGGTAAATTATTATCCTGGGTTGACGGCGATAGAGAATTTTAACTTGATGGGGAAAGTACTGCAATACAATATGCAGGATGAAGCACCCCCTGAGTATGCACAGGTCAGCCGTCAATTGGACATCTTAGTGGTTCGGGTTGACCGGGACCCTTATCATGTTCTCCCTTATATCCCATCACTCTCAAAAAATGATGATCTACCTGCCGGTATTTTAGCTCGGAACATCATCCTGCATCACCCGGTAGAGTTCCTGCTCAAGTCCATCCCCTTGTTCCCACCATCGCTGATACAATACTATGATTCCTCGCGGCAGAATATCCCCGGGCCATTTGATGGACCCCTGGTTTTCATGAAGTCCTTCGACCGTATACTGTACAGTGCGAATGTGTTCTTTCTCCTCTGTGTTCCCTGGTGGTTACTCTTGTGCTGCTGGCGAAGGCTACGGTCTCAGCTGTTGGTGTTGGAGATGGGGGCAGTTGTGCTGCTGGCATTTTACGCGCTGGTCATCACGATTCTGGGAGGCTACCGACCAGACGACTATATGCGCGTGCATATTGTTTTCGATCCACTGCTGATTTTTGTTGTGTGGGGCAGCTTATTTTGGGGGGTACAGCAGCTTTTCCGAAGGGCGCAGAGATAGCGGAACAGAATGGCCGTGGGGGCCGATGAATCGGCGGAAATAAGCATCAACCTAAGAAAAGCCCATCGAGACAGACCCTTCGCTGCGCTCAGGGTGACAAGGGCACCCTGTCATGCTGAGTGCAGCGAAGCATCTCGACGCCCATGCAGACAGACCCTTCGTTGCGGCTCAGGGTGACAAGAAGGGGCTGCCCTCGCCCTCTGGAACCTGGACCTGTGTCTTAGGTTGATGCATATCAGGGCCGATAAATCGGCCCCTACGGCTGGTTTATACATTGACCGATTCTTTGTAGTGATTTTTCTTCCAATGTGTTGTATTATACTTGTCATATAACAAATGTTAGTACGTAGCGAGGAGATAGAAGCACATGGCTGGGGCACGGCAGGAATTCCCGATAGAGCAGCAATTGCGGAAAGATATCCAGGATGCGCAGCGAGCGCGTGACCAGGTGCGGCTGGATACGTTGCGCATGGCATTGGGGGCTATACATAATCTTGAGGTGGCGCGCACTGACCGCAAACACCCGGAGTTTGGTCAACCGTTGACGGGGGCTGATTGCTTACGGGTATTGGAGCAGGAAGTTAAGAAGCGGCAGCAGGCAATACCGTACTACGAGCAGGGTGGACGCAGCGACTTAGCCGAAAAAGAACAACGGGAGTCGGATATCTTGCAGGCGTATTTGCAAGCCTCTCAACTGAGCGACGACGACCTGCGGGCTGTGGTGGCTAGATTGATTGATGAGCATGGCAGAGAATTCAAACGTGTCATGCCCCTGGCAGCGAAGGAAACCAAAGGACGTGCTAATGGCGCTCGTGTGCAGCAGATCGTCAAAGAGATGACGCAATAAATCATGCAGGGCGGAATGAACATCTACAATACCTTGACTAGACGGATTGAAGAGATAGTGCCTCTAGAAGATGGCAAGATCAAGATATACTCCTGCGGCCCCACCGTCTATCGCTATATCCATATTGGCAATTTGCGCACGTTTACCATGGCCGATTGGCTGCGCCGTGCCTTTGAATATCGAGGACTGCGGGTTCTACATGTCAAAAATATCACCGATGTCGGTCATATGCGGCAGGAGATGCTGGATCGTGGAGAGGATAAGTTGGTAGCGCAGGCGCGCAAAGAAGGGAAAACATCGCTGCAGATCGCGCAATATTATACCGAAGCATTTCATACCGACGAGGCCAAACTGAATATACTGCCCGCGCATATTTTCCCGCGTGCCACTGAGCACGTTCCGGAGATGATAGCCGTTATCCAAGGGCTGCTGGCAAAGGGCCTGGCCTACGAAGTTGAGGGCTATGTTTATTATGATATTAAGCGCTTTCCTAACTATGGGAAGCTCTCGGGTAATCAGCTCGAGAATATGCTGGCCGGTGTACGCGAGGGAGTGGATTCAAACAAGCACAACGCTGAAGATTTTCCCCTCTGGAAGCCAGCGGAACCGGGGCGAGAGATGGTGTGGGACAGTCCCTGGGGGCCTGGTTTTCCCGGCTGGCATATAGAGTGCAGCGCCATGTCGATCAAGTACCTGGGCGAGCATTTTGACCTGCATACTGGTGGGGTGGATAACGTCTTTCCCCATCACGAGGACGAGATTGCCCAAAGCGAGGGCTTTTCAGGCCAGCAGTTCGTGAATTATTGGATTCATGCACAGCATCTGTTAGCCGATGGACAGAAGATGGCGAAATCAACCGGCAACGCCTATACCTGTGCCGAGATTGAGGCGCGGGGCTTTGATCCGCTGGCCCTGCGCTACTTTTATACCACGGCTCTCTATCGCAGCCGCTTGAATTTTACCTTCCGTGCTTTGCAGGCAGCACAAACCTCGCTGGGGCGTTTGCGGGGGCTGGCCTACCAGTTGCTACTGCATTCTGATGAGGAACGCGTATTCTCTGAGGAGCCTTTGGGAGCACCTCTGGAAAGATATGCCTGGCGGGATGCGTTTTTGGCCGAGGTTGAACAGGACTTGAATATGCCCCGTGCCATGTCCGTAGTCTGGAATATGTTGCGGTCAAACGAGGTAAGTCCTACCGGCAGGGTACGTCTCCTACTCGATTGGGATCGTATTCTTGGTTTTGATCTGAAGAACTACTTGCAAAGCGAAGAGCCGCGAAAAAAGGCCGATCCTGAGGTATACCTGGCAAAGGTACCATCTACTATTGCTGTGCAGGTGCGTGAACGCGAGCGACTGCGTGCTCACAGGGATTATGCACGGGCAGACCAGGTACGGCAGGTGCTCAGTGCAGAGGGGTTTGCCCTGAGAGATACGGTGCCCGGTACCCTGGTGTTGCCTCGCCCACCTGAGGAGGAGTTCACCGTTATTTCCGGTTCTGCAGATGTAGCTGATAATACGCGACTGCCAGACCTCTATGATTTTTCGGTCAATCTGCTTGCTCACAATAGCCGGGAAGACCTTGAGCGCTGTATCAAGAGCATCTGCCGGCATGTCAATGATTATCATATCGAGCTGGTGATCATTGAAAATGGCTCGACCGATGGCAAGGATGGCACGCTGCCCTATCTACAGCAGTTGGCGCGTGAAGGTGATTTACGAGGAGAGGATGGGCAGCATATTGGCGTACAAGTGCTTTTTGCCGATCACAACATAGGCTTCACGGCTGGACGCAATGCGACGATGCGCGCCAGTCGAGGGCGCTTTATCGTACTCATGGACACTTCGATCGAGGTCACGGGAGACATCTGGGATCCGTTGTTGCGGACCCTTGCCGATCGGAGCGTGGGGGTTGCAGGACCCTATGGGTTGGTGACGGATGATCTACGCGAGTTCCGTGAAGCGCCGGGGCCAGATGTCGATGCGATTGAGGCCTACCTGATGGCCTTCCGGCGAGAATTGTTGCCGGAAGTTGGCTGGGTTGACGAGAAATTCCGTTTTTATCGACTGATGGATATTTACTTCAGCTTCTTCTTCAAGACGTCTGGTTATCGCGCGGTTACCACTCCGATAGTAGCCGGGCGAATTGAGAAACATCCCCATCGCGAATGGTATAGCTTGAGCGAGGAAGAACGCGCGACGAAGAGTAAGAAAAATTATGATATCTTTCGCGCACGCTGGCATCATGGCGAGAGCCTGCTGGTAGCGAACTTCGATGCCAAAAACTGGTGGCATGGACACGACCATGCCTATCATGTCGATGGCGAGCATACTCATTCTGTGGAGGAGCTTCCCCCTGCTGGCACGATGCATGCGCACGAACACCGGCACTGGCCTGACCATTCACATGCGCATTCTCACTACCATGAAATGCGCAGGTGATATGCGGGGGCAGCGCGGGCGACCCAAGGGTCGCCTCTACATGATGTTGTAGGAAGGTTACTCTTCTCTTGTCAAATCACTGGTATTTTCGCTAAGCTATGCCTAAGCGAGTACGATTCTATCGTTGCGAAAGAGTATATGCTATATGCAGGACCGGCGAGCATTAAAAATAGAGATCACTTGCAGGGGACGTCCTTCGTATCAATACACCCGGTGGCGGTGGTTTCTGGTCAGAGGAGAGTGAAAAAAGATGACTGCTAGCGCGATTGAATTACCATTATTTCCCTCAGATGTCGTACTTTTTCCGGGCGTAGTGTTGCCTCTACACATTTTTGAGCCACGCTACCGTGAGATGATTGCTGACTGCCGGCGGCGAAAGAAACCTTTTGGTGTCGTGCTGGCGCGTCCAGGGAGTTTGCCATTGCTGGAAGAGCCATATCCTGTCGGTACTATGGCGGAGATACGGGAGTTAGATCAACTGGAGGATGGGCGTTACATCCTCATGGCAATTGGTGTGCAGCGCTTCCGCATCCTCAGCCAGCACCGGGAGAGACCCTATCTTTCTGGACTGGTTGAGCTGTACGAGGATGTTGCTGAACCTGCAGAGGACCTGGATTTTCAGTTCAAGTGGGCTCATAAACTGTTCGGGATGTACATAGAGATGTTATTGAAAGCGGCAAACGAGCAGGATAGAGATATGGGAGAGCATTTGCCTGGTCGTCCAGAGGAACTTTCTCATTTTATCGCCTATTTTTTGGATTTACAGAATGAGCAAAAACAGCATTTTTTAGAACTCACTTCCACTTTGCAGCGATTAAAGGAGGAGATCACTATTTTGCGCCGTGAAGTGCCCTTAATGGAGCAGATGCTGAGGGGAAATCAGCATGCTGACCGCGATATGTTAAATTGATGCGCTTGATGTGCGCAAAGTAGCCAGAGTAGCCAGAGTAGCCAGAGTAGCAGTGCTTCTTTCCTGCCGGTTTAGCGCGTCACTATCGTGATGAGCTGTAGCTTCTTCAGGCGTTGAAGTGAAGCGAAGACATCTTCTTGAGGACGTTTTGTCACCTGGGAAAGATCTGACACTGTGCGTCTGCCATTAATGAGGAGAAAGATCATGCGGTCATAACGAGTCAGATTCGCCGCGGCATATTCTCTCCCATAGGCTGTGAGAGTTGCGATGGCGCTTGCGGGTGCAGTGGCCTGAGTGGCCTGAAGTCTGCCTCTACCAGGGACAGACGGCCGATTTTCTTCTTGTCGCGAAATATCAGAGAGAAGCGGGAGCTCTCGCGTTCGTCCACTTGTGGAGGGATAAGCCCTTCCTGGCTGATTTTCTGTCTGTGAGGGGGATTTCGTTTGAGTATCAGACACATTGGCTTGATCTTCCTGTGGGGCTAGCTGCGGAGGGGGTATGCGAAACCGAGCCTCTGTTGATTGAAACGAGAACCGAATCTCGCCCCAGGAGTTGACCCATGTCAAAATGGACTCTGTGGCGCTTTCCCGCTGCGAGCCCCTGTAAACATATATTGGGTGCCCCTGTTCTATAATCATACGGATGCGGGTATCTTCTTGTCGAGCACCGGTGGCGCGCCATATAGTGAGCACACCGGTGGCGCGGTTAAGTACCATTTGTTTGATGACTTCTAACAGAGAAGGCGCGGAATAGATACGGTTGTTCTGCACAGGTTACCTCGACCGCGTATGTTGCAGCTCCCCCTTTAAAAAGAGGTTACAGATAGTATCTGTATGGCCTGTAGGGATTGTAGGTACATAGGATGCAAGAGTCAAGGATTTTTGTCGAGATTAGGACTATATATTTTAGTGAGAAGGGATGCGAAATACTTCAACACAGAAAAACATACACGCGGCGTTTGCTACACAGGCTGATAGATGATATAGCCAGCAAAGAGGTAACGCCGGAAACCATGTCCTAGGCGATCAGCCTTGTATAGAAGATCCGACTTCTGAAATATATCATACGTGAATACATAAGCCGAATGGAGATCAGCATGTACGATTGTGTAATAGGGGAGGTAGTAGTTATGACTCGGTATCAGGGTGCTGTCGGTGACGCCGCAGATGATTTTTTCCTGGCTCACAAAGATGATGCGATTGCACGTCCAGAAATCAGAGTAAATGTGCGTGGCACCCACCTGCTCAAGCCTGGCAATGAGCTCATTCTGTTGCTGGTTAGCCTGCTGAGAGGAGGAAAGATCGCTTGCTATGGTAATAGTTCCAATGAGAAACAGCATAGAGATGAGTAGGAGGATGCTTCGATTGAGGATGACCGCTGCCCAGGAACGTGCGAAACGTCGTTCCGGCGTCTCTTTTACCAATGGTTTACTGGCAGCGCTCCAGACTGGCCAGATGAGCGTAGGCGTAACGATGAGTAAAGTAAGCAGGTAGCGTGCATGACTATGTGGTGCATCCTGCGGTCCTGAACTCACTGCATAGCTAACCACGGCTACGGCTGCGCTGGCAAGTAAGCAGAGCCTGGCGAAGTGCAGGACAATTTCCTGCCTCTGCTCGGGGGAATCTGCTTGCATACGGGCGCGTAACTTCCAGAGCGCCCGTACCGTTAGCGAGACAGACAGCGTCCAGAGGATAATATAACCCGTGCTCCAGCCTGTATGCAGAATTATGCATTGAAGGGCGTGCGGGCTTGAATCACTGGCATAATCCACCGCCGTGACCTGGCAGAATAGATCCCCTGTAGCTGTGGGGAGACTCATGTCCAGTGTCGCTTCTATCCCTCGTATGAGTTGTGGCAACGTGTGAGCTGAACTCATACTCTTTCCGCCTTGAAAGAGACCAATAATCATGGACAATGAGTCCTGTCCGGGTGTTGCTTGAAGATTGTAGACAATCAGGGGAAACATACCGATGACAAAACCTAGTAACAGGCACAGTGGCGCCAGCGAGCGCAGGTCACGCCAGCAAAACAGTAGCAGCAGCAGACTGGCCATCAAGAGAACTGGCAGTACAACCAGGTCCGACCATATACCGAGTCCTACCACCAATCCCCAACCGGCATAGCCGGCAAAACGCAACCATCTCCTAGCGCGAGGTAGGTTCTGGCGGTAGGTGAGTGCAAGCCAGGCAGACAGCAGAAACGCTAGCGTACCAAAAAGGAGGGTTTGAGTTGAGCCACCTGTGGCATACAATTCGCGCAAAAACATGGCGCTTGATCCCAGGCCCAGCAGAACCGGCACGAACAAGGCCAACTTTTTTGTGTAGAGCAAGCTTGTCAGCAGGTACATACTGGCAAAGAACAGGGCATCAAGGAGAATTATGCCGAGCCGTAAGGTAAAGAGCGAAGGACCGAAGAGACGAAAGAACGCCGCGCCAAGATAGGCCTCCAATGCACCCAAATAGTTTCGACTATAAAATACAACGGGATGTTCCCCATTATAAGCGATATGGCGGGCCATGAGGCCTATTGTATCCTCATCACTATTGGTTGTTGGCCAGCCCAATGCTGTCAACAGAAGGCGCAGACAAACGGCAAGCGCTAAAATAAGCAGGGCAAACAGCCCATATTTGCCTATGTTAAGGCGTTTCAACAGCTTTGATATAGGACGTTGCTTTGGGCTATGAGCATACACGGCAGCTTTACCCTTTTGATCTCCTTTTGACACCTTGCTATGATGAGCATCTTTTGCTAACTATCGCCTCAAAAACTATACACTATCTCAACTTTTGTGTCAAAAGAGTATGGCTGCTGCATCAACGGGAGCAAGAACGTAAAAATGATTTCGGGAACCGTCTTGAGGACTACTGCTGTCAAGAGAGCTGTCAGGGGCGTGTGCAGGAGGTCAGTATCGTGCATGATGACTGGTGGGAGGCCAAAGTAGGGGTATTGTGTTGCGTTCTTTTGAGCATACTGTTACAATGCAGCAAAGAAATGAGAACTCTTGAGGGAGGAAGCGAGTTGTGACGGTGAAACAACGACCAACACAAGAACAAATTCAAAACGTTTTGACGCGAGGCGTAGAACAAATTGTGAAGGAAGGCGATCTACGCCGGTTGCTGCTGGAAGGCAATAAGGGGGAGCCTCTGCGCGTCAAACTGGGCGTCGATCCCAGCCACTATGACCTGACGATTGGCCATGCCGTTGTCTTCCGCAAACTGCGCCAGTTTCAACAATTGGGGCATAAGGCCGTTGTGGTCATTGGGGACTGGACGGCGCGCCTGGGTGATCCCAGTGGCCGAGAGGAAGCGCGTAAACCACTCACGGCGGAGCAGGTCAAAGCCAATGCCGAAACCTACTTTGAGCAGTTTTTCAGAATCGTTGACCCTGACCTGACCGAGGTACGCTGGCAGAGCGAGTGGTTTGACAAGTTTGATCTTGGCGATGCCATCAGGTTGTTGAGCTATAAGACGGTGGCACAGATGCTGGAGCGCGACGACTTTTCCAAACGCTACAAGAGTGGCGTTGAGATATCGCTCTCTGAGTTTATGTACCCGCTCTTGCAGGGGTACGATTCTGTCATGCTGCGTTCGGATGTCGAGCTTGGCGGCACGGACCAGACCTTTAACGTGCTGGTCGGGCGCGAGCTACAGCCTCTCTTTGGGCAACCCTCGCAGCAGATCATGACCTTGCAGCTTATCGTTGGGCTGGATGGCTACAAAAAGATGGGGAAATCGCTCAGCAATTACATTGCCATGACCGCGCCCGCTCATGATATGTTTGGGAAGCTTATGTCTCTCCCTGATCATGCTATGATGAGCTACTTTGAGACGTTGACGGATGTGCCGCTGGCCGAACTGGCAGAATTCCGGCGCAAGATGGCCGGGGGTTCGTTGAATCCGCGGGATGTCAAACTGCGCATGGCACGTGAAATTGTCAGCGGATTTCATTCTGCGGCGGAAGCCCGGGAGGCTGAAGAGGCTTTTATTCGCCAGTTTTCCGAGCGCAAACTGCCGGCAGACATTCCTGAGTATCAGTTGGGCGAACCTACGAATATTATCACGTTTATGATTGACACGAAGCTTGCACGCAGTAAAAGTGAGGCCAGGCGCGTTGTGCAGCAGGGTGGTGTTTCGTTTTTTCCGAGAGGGGAGGCGGGTGAAGCGGAGCGGGTGAAGGATGTTGATTTTATGGTGCCTGTGATTGATGGTGCGATTATTAAGGTTGGGAAATTGCATTACATGAGGTTAAAGAGATAAAATGGGGACCTACGTCAGGAGAAATTTATGCCACAAGCGATGATTGGCGTGATTGGTGGGAGCGGCCTCTACCGTATGGAGGGGATGACCGATGTTGAAGAGGTCGCCGTGAAGACGCCCTTTGGAGACCCCAGCGATACTATCACTATAGGCAAGGTGGAGGGTGTGCCGATGGCATTTCTGCCACGCCATGGGAGAGGGCACCGCATTAACCCCACCGAGATTCCTGTACGCGCCAATATCTGGGCACTCAAGAGCCTTAGCGTTGAATGGGTTGTTTCCGTCAGTGCCGTGGGCAGCCTTCGCGAGCATATCGCTCCCCGTGACATTGTCATCCCCGACCAGTTATTTGATCGTACCAGGAGCCGGGTGAACACCTTTTATGAGGGCGGAGTTGTTGTACATGTTACTTTTGCTGAGCCATTCTGCTCTACCCTGCACAAGCTCTTGCTCACATCGGCTCGCGAACTGGGCGATATCAAGATACATAAAGGCGGGACCTACGTCTGTATCGAAGGCCCATTGTTCTCTACCAAGGCCGAGTCTATAGTCTATCGAAGCTGGGGCATGGACATCATCGGTATGACGGCGCTGCCTGAGGCGAAGCTGGCTCGCGAGGCCGAGCTATGCTATGCCATGATTGCCTGTGTAACCGATTACGATTGCTGGCACGAGTCCGAGGAGTCTGTGACCGTCGAGATGGTGGTTGGGAATCTCAGCGCCAACGTGGCCAACGCGCAGCGCATTCTGCGCGGTATCGCCGGGAAGATTCCCGCTGATCGCAGCGCCAATGCCTGTGACTGCTCAAGCTCGCTTGCCACCGCGATTATGACCGAGCACAGCAGGATTCCGGCGGAAGCCAGGGAGAAATATAGCCTGCTGATTGGGAAGTACTTGTCTTGACAAATATACCCCAGAGGAGTAAAATAGCCTTGTTCCTAAGGCAAGGCTAAGTGGAACAGACCGGTTTTCTTCCGGTCCTGTCGATTGGCGTAATTGGGTCCTGCGCGGCAGATGTCTGTGAACCCCGCTAGGTCCGTGAGGAAGCAACGGTAAGTGGACCTCTCTGGGTGTCGTAGGGG
>Ga0137379_10006802_pt1 | contig 10830 bp, 13 predicted proteins | sample SagtaG_18_FD_104812 | JGI IMG/M metagenome (GOLD analysis project Ga0137379, IMG submission 104812) | Vadose zone soil microbial communities from Sagehorn Ranch, Mendocino, California, USA - Sage2_L_80_16 metaG | ecosystem: Environmental > Terrestrial > Soil > Vadose zone | place: USA... | reverse complement strand
CGGCGTGGTCCTGCGCCGCGGCGTTCCGTCAAGGACTGAATGACACAGGTTATATCGAGGGTCAGAATGTTGCGATCGAATGTCGCTTCGCCGAATTCCAAAATGAACGGCTGCCCGCATTGACAGCCGATTTGGTTCGTCGTCAGGTGTCCGTGATTGCCGCGATCGGCGCTCCGGCCGCGCTTGCAGCGAGGGCAGCTACCGCGATCGTCCCGATCGTCTTTGAAACGGGCGGCGGCCCGATCAAGCTGGGCCTCGTCGCCAACCTCAACCGGCCCGGTGGCAATGTGACGGGCGCGACCCAGTTGGTTCAGGAAGTAGAGCCGAAGTTGCTGGAGTTACTGCACGAGCTCCTTCCTTCCATCCGCTTCGTTGCCCTCCTCGTTAACCCGACTGATCCCGCTCCTGCCGAGGCCAGTAAGAGTGCGGTGTTGGCGGCAGCCCATAATCTCGGGGCTGGAGCTGCAAATCCTGAATGCTAGCAGTGAACACGACTTCGATGGAGTCTTCAGGAAGCTGATGGAATTGCGAACGGGCGCACTCATGATCGGTGGCGACGCGCTGTTCACAAGCCACAGCGAACAGCTCGCCGAGCTGGCAGTCCGTCACGGTGTGCCGACATTCTACAAGGGACGCGAATTCGCTGCGGCGGACGGTCTGATAGCCTATGGATCAGACATTGCGGATACCCGGCAACTATACCGGCTGAGTTCTCAATGGCGAAAAACCTGCCGATCTGCCGGTTCAGCGTGCAACAAAAATGCAGCTGATCATCAATTTCAAGGCCGCCAAAGCGCTCGGCATCACCATCCCGCTGCCTGTGTCCGGTCGCGCCGACGAGGTGATCGAATAGAGTCATTTTGCTGCCCGTGAAATGGTCGCTATTGGGTGAACAACGGACATGAACTCGCGAATGAATTTATTGCTGACCATTGTATTTGGCGTCGTCGGACTTGTCTTGAGCTATGGATTTTTTATTCCTCCAGAACTATCAATGTTTCGGCTGATAGCAGCGATTGGAATAATGGTTGGATATCGAGTGGGTCAACTTGTTGGTAGGCTCGTAAGACCATCTCCTAAAAGGTTCCTAATTTTAAGCGTGGGCGCAGTACTTTGCTTTTACTTTGCGTTTGCGTATGCCAGCATGATTCAAATGGGATCAGCCAATACATCAGATATCGTGAACTTGGGTGCGCTACTTGGCTTGTGTTTCCTGTCGCTAGGATTTTTATTGCCCTTCACACGCGTTCTTGTTCCGAACGAAATTGAGATCCTGTGGTCAAAGGCTATTGAGTATTTCGCAAGGCTCTTTCGAGGTTAACTAACAAATTATGCGTCGGCTAGCGATGATAAGGTCCTCCGGGTACCGCGCGACTGCGGAATGCTTGCGAGAAGGCGTGATTTAACAAGCGTTGGACATCTAAATAGATCGATAGATACGGTGAACTTCATGCCGGTATGAAGCTCCTTTCTCCAATACCGCATTCAGCTGTATCCCCCAGCCTGTGAGGTCCCGCTTGACCCCTTTGGGCTGGACAGCAAAAAGCAGGTGGTCGCGCGGGCATCAGAAGCGGATTATGGGATCCACAATAAGCACTACGCAGCGCCTTGCATCGAGCCCAGGGACTTGCGAAGGGACCGATCTGCCTAAGGTCCGAATAGGTTCGGTATATCGGACCGCCATGAGCGAAGAAGATGACCCGCTGGCGCGGAACGGCAACTGGCACCGTCTGTCCATCTCTTTTGATGATCCAAGGGCAATGGAGCAGATGGGGCCGAATCTGGAAGTCAGCATCGCCGCGGTTACAGAGCAAGGAACGACACTCGCACACCACAAGGTGGGCGCACTGATCGATACGGGATCTAAGTCATCTTGTATCTCGCCACGCCTGGCACCGACGATGGAAGGTGGCCTACGGGGAGTCCGCAGCTTGCCGCACATTTATGGCCTCCTTGAAGGTCCCCCGACGATCCGAGGCTTAGTTCGGTTCAAGAATGGGGTTGAGTTCATCCGTGACTTTTCCGTGCTCGATTACCTTGCGCCCTATGACGTTCTGATTGGTCGCGACATTCTTAGGGAAGGCCGCATGTACATCGATGGGGGTACGGGTCACTTTCGGCTCTACTTCCCGGACCGAACGGCTTAGGAAAGGCGAGTTTTCCGGGCCCCGAGTGGCTGCACGCATCGCTGCTAACCGGTCGCCGACGATGAGCTGATCGGAAGAAGAGTTGCAGTTTCGAGCTATTTATCAATCTTAAGACCGCGAAGGCGCTTGGCCTCACCATCCCGCAGACTCCGCTCGCCACTGCCAACCTAATCGAATAGCATCGATCACAGAGCATCCCAAAGACTTTCGGGAAGCTCCAATGTTTGGTTGGGGAGGACCGGCCATTTCGTGCTTTGATAAAGCGGCTGAGATTGGGATATAACAGCACCAACAGAGAGGAGTGCACATATGGCGACCGATCAGATCTCTTTCTACGACGAATCTCTAAAGAAACAGATAGAGGGCTCCTACGTATCGGATGGCAAGTCAATCCGTGTCTCTTCCGTCGTCTACGGCACTAAGAGTGCCCCCTATGGCGATCTTGGCGCGATCATCGATCATAATGCACAGGTTTTGTTAGCGCAAAAGCTATTGAGCGAGTTGGCGCGTGATGCAGCAAGGACATGAAAAGCCATTAGGCTCAGGAAAGAAATAAATGGTGTGAGCCACCAAAACTGCTCAGAACCGTCATCGCTTTTTACCGCGGAGGGCCGTTACATTGGCCCCGCCGGCTTGGGCGACGGCGACTTTCAACTGAGCTGCCCAATTCTCCTTCGCCTCGCGCGTCACTGTGGCAAGCACGACACCCTATAGAACCAACGCAACGCAATCAGGAACACTCAGCGGGACCGGAGAGTTTTGACTCGGAGGACGTTGGAGACCTCGAATGGCGATTGATACCCGACACCGCGACAACAATGGAAAAATCGCCGCAAGCACGGCAACACGCTAATCCGCACACTCAGCAAAACCTATGGCCCCGGCTTTGCAGCGGGCTGTAAAGACGATGAGAAATTGAGTGACGTGCTGCACAAATTAGATGAGACCTCGTTGAGCCAGCTAATCCGAGATCACGAGGCCGGACACCTCGAACAGATTTGTCGAGCGGCGTGATCGCCCGCGTCAACAGAGTGGGGCGGCGGGAAGCGGCGGGCGGACATAGCCGGTAGCTTAATCGTGGTCGCGTCGCGGATACAAAAAGGCACCGATAAGAGCGACCAACAGACCGATCACTACCGAGACAATGATTCAATCAATGTGAAAAATGAATGAGTCAACCATTGTCCCCTCGCCGGTAAAGCGACAGTAACCGCCATCGCGTTCACGGATGCATTGATCGGTTATGTTCCGTAACAAAAAGCCCGCGCGCCTCATGCGGGGCATTGAACGGCATTTCGACAGTCCAATCAATCGCACTACGAAAGAATCAAACCGCGCAATCGGTATCGTCCGCTCGCCTAGCGTCTTGACTGCGGTGACTTAACCCATTGGTACTGCACATAAGCGACGCGCATCGGAAGGGACCGGCAGGGGCGCCGGTCCCTTTCTTTTTGCAGCACAGGCAGCGGGTCTCCGTGTAACGAACGCAGCCTTGCTGGAAACGTGTCAGCCCACGTACGCTGCACGCTTCTGGTTCTCAAGCTCGCGAGGAGTCTTTGGCTCCGCAGGCAACTGAAGCACCGTAGCCTGCTGTCCCTCACAGAGGAACGTCAAGAGTACGACCTGACCATCCGGAAATTCCAAAGCATCGTGATGCGCGGCGACCCTTTGCTTGTTGACTTGGCGAAAGATCGCCGTCGTGTGCTTCATCACTTTATTGCGCCAAGCGAATAAACCAGTCGATTGACAGGTTACTTCATTAGAAAAAGATAACTCCGTTCCTGGTAGAACGCAGACCGCAAGGCTCGCATCTTCTGAGGCTGCAAATCCTCGCGTCCCAGTGCCAAAGTTCCGCGTTGTTAGCTTGTCGCCAACTTTCGCGGCCCGCGATTTGACGTTCTGGAGGCTATAGTCGCACATTTCGGAACTCCTAATACGAAGCCCTCACTCGAGTAAAATTTACTCCAAATCAGAATTATCTCAAATTGATCTCGATCAAAGACAACCGGGCGCGATTAGTTGCGGAAGATTAGCGCGATTCTTCGAGCGACATTAGCTTTTCGGCGGTATTTGGCGTGTTGTCAGCTTACCCCGTCGACCGAATCTCCGGCAACGGGCCCGTCGGGCCGAGTACGGCGGCAAGGCGCTGGATCACGGCGGGGCGTGGTACCGAAACCTCTCCCTGTTCGAAGGCGACGACCGTAAGCGTTGTAAAGGCTTCGAGCAACTCGCCGGGGCGCAGCAGGAAATCCGGATTGCGTGGCCGGCCGAAGCGTTCGTTGCCGCGCGCGAAGGTCTCGTAGATCAGCACTCCACCCGGCGCGAGGGCGCGGGCAATCGCCGGGAGCAGCGGGCGGTGCAGGTAATTGGTAACGATGATTCCGTCATAGTCATCGCCGAGTTGCCTACGGCTGTCGGTCTCGAGGTCGATCCGGCGCACCTCGCAACACGGCCCCGCGAACGCCAACAGTGCCGTGGTATCACGGTCGACCGCGCACACAGCAAATCCGCAGTCGCGCAGCAGGCGAACATGCCGGCCACTGCCGGCCGCCAGGTCGAGCACAAGACCACCTGGCTTGATCAGCGGCAAAAAGCGGTTGACCCAGACAGAGGGAGCCGTCGAGGACTGAGGCGATCGCATGCTCTTTTGCATTGGCGGCGGCCGATTGCAAATAACGGGAAGAGCCGAGTACAACGCACGGCTCGGAGGTAGTATCGATGATTTTATTTACGCTGCGTTGCGCCCGTGGCCACCAATTTGAAGGTTGGTTTCGTGACGGCGACGGGTTCGAAGCGCAGCAGAAGGCCGGCGAGATCTCCTGTCCCGAATGCGGCGAAACCAAGGTCGAAAAGGCGGTGATGGCGCCGCGGCTCGGCAAACCGCTCCGCCGATTTCGCCGGCTAGCGCTAGGTTTGGGGGTGGCCGAAGACCCTAGTGGCGGGGCCTAAGTTTCGGCCCACATCGCTGTCGTATTGGCACCGCGGCATGGATGTCCATCGTAACGGGCCGGTAGATCCGACTGCCAATCGCCATTTCGCCGACGCTGCTCGCAACTGCGGACGCCATGCCGAGCGCGACAGCCGCGCTGCTCAAGAGGTCTGGCGCTTTTTCTCCGCGTTCAAGATTGCTTCGTAGGTCGTGATTATTCTTTTGTGGTATACAATCCATGCTTGGGTGATCTCGCGCCAAGGCTCGCTGCCGCGTCTTTCGCCAATATGGACCTTCCCGGATTCCAGAACGGCCAGATCTTCACGCTTGCGCAAGCCCGGCTTCGATGTGGCGGATGAAGTTGTCTGTACATGTTGGTTACCTGGGTTCGACTTGGCCCGCGGCGTTTGGCGTTTGCTTCACCAAGCGCGCTGAACAACCATTACGATAGCGGCCCAGATTCCAATCCGATCCGCTTAAAGCGGTAGTAGGATTTCTCAGCACTTGCAGCAGCGCATCGGGCTCGCTTGCAACCTTAAAGCTCCCGAAGCCCCTGTTATCCACAATGCAGACTCCCGTGTACTTGACCGAAACGTTCAGTCCCGCAAAATGGTCCTTGCTGCGCTTCTCCTTCTGATGCTTGAGGCCGCATCTGCGGACCTCATTTCACCATCAGCCTCAGCCTGAAGCGCAGCACCCAAAATCTTCTACCCACATGAATGCCAGCCGATTACCCGATCTTTGGGGGTAAAGCGGATCTGAGCAAATTGTGAGGGGCAATGAAACTAATGATGCGCCATGGATGTGCGCTTGGCGAGCCTCGGCCTAGGGCCGTGGCTTTTTGTTTCGTTGGGATAAAAACAAACTAACGGCAACTCAGTGCATGGAGATTGCGTCGTGGGCCAATGAAGAAAGCGTTCTCATTATGGCTTTCGCCGACGATCAGAACGTCTACGATTTCGACCCGCTGAACTTCAAGTTCGAATAGGAGGAGATAATGGGCGATGCACATTTTGTGAGAGAAACAATTCAAGCATTGAACAGTCATGCGGCAGAACTGGACTCCATATACAGGGGGGTAATGGCAGCGGCAGAAAATCGAACGGAAATTCCGAACGTAAAGGATATTTTTAAAGAAATGGCGGAAGCGTCTAGGGAATGCGACGAGTTGCTCGAAATATATTATGGAGACGAAGATCCACTGTTACCTGACGTGCGTCGGGCAATTCAACGAGTACAGGATGGATTGTCCAACTGTGCAAGTGCGTTCGTTGCATACATGGCGATTGCACGGCTAACCCTAGGTTAGGTCCCGCCTGTTGATGCGATCGGCAAATCCAGAAGAACTCCGATAGCGCCATCGTGAATGAACAAACGACCGCTACCATCAAGCGTCACGTGGCGAACTTGCTCTACCCCGTAGACAAAACTTTAATGCACAGACGAGGCCCGCAGGCGCAAAGCGGGGCGTCAATCCCTATGCCGTCTTCACTTCGAAGGTACGTTGAATCGGTACGTCATCGAAGAAAAATTTTATTGTGTATTGCCCAACCATCAAATGTGGAGCAAGGACCCTAATCGCCGCAAGATGAACTTTGTTTTTCTCAAGGACGACCGTTTGTTTCGGACTTTCAATCACCGTCTGACCTTTGGGATCGGTAAGTGAAACTCTCGTCTCACAAGGCCCCTCACCCCCGCGAGCAAACAATACAGCCATGAGAGATGGAATTAGAATATCTTTTTGAAGGACAATATCGTCATTTGAAAAGACGCCAATAATGCTGAGCTTGTTATTGACCTCCTCCCTCACATCTTCGCAAAGGAGGAAGGAAGAACCATCAGATTTTGGCGATGACTTATTCATGACTGGTTCACAATAGCCGCAGATGCAGCAGGAGCACGGGGCAAGCGCCAAGAACAATTTGCAGCAGATACATCGATCAGCACCACAATTGCTGTCCCAGCTAGATGATAAAAAGACGTGTTAGAGGTCAGAGAGCCCGCATTTGCTTCCACAATTCTGGACTCCAATGGCACTACGTTTTTAACCTCGGCCGATGCTACTCTGCGTCGAGCCCTTATTGCGGCAGACGGCGCTCCGCTCGCCACAACTTTATAGCGAGTTGGGAAAAACTGTCTACAGCGCTGATCATGCAGCTCGCAACTGGCCCGCTCGTGAGCCGCACCACGAGCGGCCTCCCGGCGTCGAGACGTCAACGCCGGGAGCCGCTGTCGCGCGGGGCAGGGGATGAAACTGCCGTCGCGGAAACATCTGACCGGACTACTCGCGTCCTCGGCCAAGAAACTGAGACGGGAACACCGTTTCCAATGTGTCACGTCCCGTATAATCCGGTCCCCCGCGGTGCGTTTGGAGCGGGTTAAACACCCGTTGGGGTTACCGACTGACAGAACAATCTGCGCAAAACCTAAGGGCAAACGCAGCATCTGGCAGTCGTCGGAGCGCAAAGTTGACGGGGTAGATCATGTGGCTCACTCTCACGCTTGCCGTTTTTTGGGGGAACGTTCGTTGCCTGGGTCGTTTCGTTGTTTGGCAATCGCCAGGGTGGCGCGATCAAATAATGGAGATCGCCACGAACGCTAAGCTGTTCAAAAATGGTTGGCTAGTGTTCGATTTCCCTCGTAACGTTGTCATAGTCGATAAATGAAGGCTGCCCGGTCATGGCCGATTTCATGTCGCACGTTGCAGTCCCGATCGCCATCGGCGCCGTCGCGGTCGTGCTCCTCCTTGGCCTCATCAATATGATGCGCGGGGGCTCGGGCAACACATCGCAGAAGCTCATGCGGCTTCGCGTGCTGCTGCAATTCATCGCCATTGTCGTTATCATGTTCACGGTCTGGATCATGGCGAAATAACAGAGAGAGAATGCGGCGATGGTCGTTCTCAACAAGGTCTATACGCGCGCCGGCGACGACGGCACGACTGCGCTTGGCACCGGCGAGCGGCGCAAGAAATACGATCTACGGATCGCCGCCTATGACACGCTCGACGAGGTCAATGTTGCGATCGGCGTCGCGCGGCTGCACACGGCCGGCGATGCCACGCTATCGCGCCTCCAGAACTAACTGTTCGACGCCGGGGTCGATCTTTGCACGCCTGGGCGCGGCAAGGGGCCTGGCGGCGCGCGCCTCACCGTGGCTCGAGCGGGTGCCGTGCCTGCCACAATTTGCAGCGGGCTCATAACCTGAAGGTCGTACGGCCACTTAGCTTACTCTTAGCTTAGTGGTCCCGCTTGCTGACATCCAGCGAGACCGACCGCAGAAGTGGTCAAAGTCACTAGGCATGTGCCGACAGAGTTATCTTACGCGGAGTGATCAAATGCTTTAGCAACTGCGGCAGCTGCCAAAACTAGCCAGGCTAGAATCAAGATAATTCCTCCCGTCGGCGCAGCCATAGGAAAAAGTCGTTGCCCCACAAAAGCTCGCAATGCGACATCGGCTGAAAATAGGATCGTGCCCAACGCCCACGCTGCAAGAGCTATCAAGGCAAGCTGCCGAGATAGCATGCCTTGGAGCAAAAGAGCCGTGCCTCCAAGGATTGCCAGCGCGTGAAACAACAGGATGTTGGCGGCGCTGTCGAGCCCAGCGCTAGAAGCCGTGTGTGCACCAACCGCCGCGAGAGCGATACCGGCTGCGCCGAAGACGCCAGCAACTATGAGAAATAACGACAACATTCCCATCCAAATTAAAGCCACCTACGCCTGAGCCAGCATGGTTGTATGCCACTTAGTGCCTCGCATTGCCATAGGAGGTCGTCAACGCGGGCAGCAGCAAGGGGGCGCAGCGCATTTCTCGTTCCAATATGCTGACGTCGCCCGTCTCTTGCAGGTCGCGGCAACTGAGATATTCGAGAACGACAGGCAGTCCGGCAGTCCAGGTGTCGACAGTTCGTAACCCGCACCGGGCGCCCAGGACACGATGATGGTGCTGGCGCCTCGATCCAGTTTATGTCGGGGCACATCATCTGGCGCGGTTTTTGGTCGTCACCTTCGCGATCGCTGTCGCCGCGCGGCGCATAGCTAAAAAGGAGCAAGATGCTCCGGACCGCGATGGGCCGCAGCTCAAGGACGAGATTCACTCCGCCGCGAGCGTGCGTTCCTTGAACGGTAATCGCAGCCGTTGCCAGACGTCGACCAAGGCTTCTGCGAGTGCATCGATCAAGCCGTCGTCGTGATAAGGACTCGGCGTGATGCGCAACCGCTCCTTGCCCTTCGGCACGGTCGGATAATTGATCGGCTGGATGTAAATGCCGTGCTCGGCTAGCAAAAGATCGGTCGCTTCTTTGCAGCGCTCCGGATCGCCGACGAAGAGCGGCACGATATGCGTCGGACTCGTCATCACCGGCAACGCGGCGGCGGTCAGCACCGCCTTGGTGCGCGCCGCGCGCTCCTGATGGCGTTCGCGCTCCCAATTCGAGACTTTCAGATGCCGGATCGCCGCGGTCGCCGCCGCGCAGACCGACGGCGGCAGGGCGGTCGTGAAAATAAATCCCGGCGCATAGGAGCGCACTGCGTCGATCAGCGTGCTTGAGCCGGCAATATAGCCGCCGAGACAGCCAAACGCCTTGGCGAGCGTGCCTTCGATAACGTCGATGCGGTCCATGACGCCGTCGCGTTCGGCAATGCCGGCGCCACGCGCCCCGTACATGCCCACCGCGTGCACCTCGTCGACATAGGTCATCGCGCCATAACGCGCGGCGAGATCGCAAATCCGCGCCACTGGGGCGACGTCGCCGTCCATGGAATAGAGGCTTTCGAACACGATGAGCTTCGGGCGGAGCGGATCGGCAACCGCCAACAGCTGCTCCAGATGCGCCGTGTCGTTGTGGCGGAAGATTTGTTTCTCGCAATGCGCCTGGCGGACGCCTTCGATCATGGAATTGTGGTTGAGCGCGTCCGACAGGATCAGGCAGTTCGGCATCAAGCGCGCCAGCGTCGAAATGCCGGTTTCGTTTGAGACATATCCCGACGTGAAGACCAGCGCGGCGTCTTTGCGGTGCAGGTCGGCGAGCTCGCGCTCGAGCTCCACCAGCGGATGATTGTTGCCGGCGATATTGCGGGTGCCGCCGGCGCCGGTGCCCATTCTGGTCGCGGTCTCGACCATGGCGCCGAGGACTTTAGGATGCTGGCCCATGCCGAGATAGTCGTTGGAGCACCAGATGACGACGCTTTTCGGCCCCTGCGGCGAATGCCACAGCGCATGCGGAAAGCGCCCGGCGATGCGCTCCAGATCGGCGAATACGCGATAGCGCCGCTCGGCCCGCAGCTGCGCCAGCGCCGCGGTGAAATAGCCGTGATAATCAATATCTGGGCGATTATCGGGATAGGCCATTGGCGATCGGGTCCGGCTATCGGCCGCCCCTGAATGTTGGAGCTATCGCGGAAGAGTTCTAGAAGCGTTCAAGGGTATTTGTCGAGGCCATATCGACCCGCTTGGCGGGTTGCGCTCCATGAGAATCCCCGATTCGATCGGGGCGGAACATGCTCTAGAAACGCAGAAGTAGAAGCATCCGCCTAAGGAGAGAACAACCATGCGATACCGTACAAACGATGGGCTGCTGATCGAGGCCGAAACATCGCTCGATACAGTCCGCCGCCTGCGCGAGGCGAGTTCGGGTGAACAAAACCTCAGCGATCAGGCATTCATGGAGGCGGTTGCGGATCGCATGTACCAGCAAGGCATTCACGTTTCAACGGTCAACCCCGACATTTTCGTTGCTGGGCTGTTGATCGCCGG
>Ga0137379_10006800_pt1 | contig 10833 bp, 9 predicted proteins | sample SagtaG_18_FD_104812 | JGI IMG/M metagenome (GOLD analysis project Ga0137379, IMG submission 104812) | Vadose zone soil microbial communities from Sagehorn Ranch, Mendocino, California, USA - Sage2_L_80_16 metaG | ecosystem: Environmental > Terrestrial > Soil > Vadose zone | place: USA... | reverse complement strand
TCCCCGGCTAGAGCCGGTTCAAGACTCGACAGGGAGAGGTGGGAGCATGCGGCTCTGTCAACCATACGCAACCCCTCCCCCTCTGATGGAAGCTCCGAGGAATGGTCCTTTGTCGCGCCCTCTCTCGCGTTGTTGCCCGAAGAGGTGAGCCAGCGCAAGCATGATCTGCGCGAGGTCGCAGAGCGGGCTGCGCTCTCTCGTGAAGACCGGAGTCCACTGGCGCATGTTGCCACATGATCTGCCACCGCTTTTTCGCGTGGGGTGAACGACCGTGGTTGAGGAGCCGATTCACGCCAAGAGCAACCTCGTTGCGCAACCCGTGGGACCGAGGATACCAATAGCTTTCGGGTGGGACGCACCCAACGCGGGCAACTGCGTAGAAACCCCCGGTTTCTGACCGGGGGTACGTCACAGAGTTACATCTGCCGGACGACTGTAAGTGGCTGCCCGCACCTGGTACAGAATTTGTTGTTTGCGGGGTTTTGGTGTCCATTAAAACAAACGTTGAGTGGAGCGCCACACTTCGTGCAAAACTTCATCGTTGGCTTATTGAGATGTTGACAACGGGAGCAGATGTATAGTGGTACCGCGATTGTGGCTGTCTCTGTTGCCCTGGACACTTTTGCAGGGGGGAGCGAACTGACAGCCTTCTCAAGGGCTTTTGCCATCTCTCCTGCATGTTGAAAGCGATCCTGGGGAGCTTTCATGAGCGCTTTCAAGATAACCAGCTCAATAGTGGGATCAATTTGTGGGTTGATTGTGCTGGGATGAGGAGGCGGGACATAGATATGACTGTGAGCCAGTGCCGGATAGTTATCTGCTATGAAGGGTGTCTGCCCCGTAAGTGCCTCGAACAACATGACTCCAAGTGCATAGATATCGGCACGTCCATCAACTGGTGCTCCTTTGCACTGTTCAGGTGACATATATTCGGGGGTTCCCACTCCAGCCCCGGGGCGGGTCAGTTGATCAGTTGTGGCGGCAAGCACTTTTGCAATCCCAAAGTCGGAGAGGATGGGGCGGCCTAAGTGATCGATCAGGACATTCACTGGTTTGACATCGCGGTGAATAATCCCTCGATCGTGTGCATGCCCCAGAGCGCTGGCGAGTTGTTGGAACATACGGTTTGCTTCCAACACGTCCATAGTCCTGCCTTGTGCCCGCAGGTCATCCAGGCGACTTTTTAGCGTGCCTCCATCGACCAGCTGCATGACGATATAGAGGTGACCGTTTTGCTCGCCAGCATCATGTACCGTCACAATATTGGGATGTGAAAGCCCGGCCACCAGGCGCGCCTCTAGATTAAAACGTTCTACGAAGCTGCGGTCAGCAGCATACCAGGGTGGAAGGACCTTCACCGCCACTTCACGATCAAGTTTTTCCTGGCGTGCCCGGTACACGCGGGCCATTCCGCCCTGACCGAGCGGAGCCAGGATTTTATAGTTTCCAAGTGTCGTACTGATCAGATCGTCTCGTTGCACAACGTTCCTGGGCGCAATAGAGCGCGCCCTCCCCCTGTAGGAGCACCTCTTGCAAGTGCCCAACCGACCTCAGACTAGAGCAACACTGAGAGATATGATTACCTTTTAGCAAAGACAAGCACCGTCTGCCCGAGTTGAATCTCATCTCCCTCTTGTAGAGGATAGTTCTGGAACTTGTTCACCGTCTGGTTATTTACTTTGGTACCATTGGCACTGCCCTCGTCTCGCAGTGCGTAGTTCCCATCACCCAGATTGACAATGGAGGCATGGAGACGTGAAACAGCCAGGTCTTCCAGGAAGATATCGCTCTCACGGCTGCGTCCAATGCTGAGCGACTCCTTACGCACCTCGTAAGTCTTTCCTGGCTCTTTGCCTTCTTTAACACGTACAATGCCAATACGAGCGGCCTGAGGACCGACTCCCGGCATGCCACCCTGCAAACCAGAACCGGGACGTACAACTGTCTTATCAGCATCGTTGCTCGCAAAAGGTGAGGCAGTTTCTGGCCTGGCTCCTCCTAATAAACCCATTCCTCCAAAGCCACTGGAAGCTGGTGTACCTGTTCCGAATCCCTGTTGCTGCTGTCCCTGCCCTTGTCCAGACTGTTGCCAGGATGGTAGGGGTGGACTGCCGCTGGAGGGAGTCGAAGGCTGCTGGCTCTGTTGCTGGAAGCCCTGTCCCCAACCTTGTTGTGCTGATTGCGGCTGTGCCCATGGGTCTGCTGGCTGAGCCTGCTGAGGAGGTTGTCCCCAGGTTGGGCCTGCACCTGCACCCCCAAACGCTGTGGGAGCTTGCTGCTGAGATGCCGAGGGAGTGCTCTGCATGCCCCATGCTGGTGTGCTCTGAGGTTGACCTTGCTGGGCGGGAGCAGCCTGTGCCCAGGGGTCTTGTGAAGCTGCCTGGGTGGCATCCCATGAAGGTTGACTTCCCATTCCTTGGGCACCCCAGGGACTGGCCGGTTGCTGTTGCTGAGGGGAACTCGTTGACCCCTGTGCACTCCAGGGACTGGCCGGTTGCTGTTGTTGAGCAAAGCCTTGTGCACCCCAAGAGCTGGCTGGTTGCTGTTGTTGTGGGGAACCCGGTGACCCCTGTGCACCCCAGGGACTGGCGGGCTGCTGCGGGGAACCGGTTGAACCTTGTGTTGCCCAAGGCGTGGCTGATTGCTGTTGTTGACCAAAGCCCTGTCCTTGTCCTTGTCCCTGTCCCTGGCCCGGTGTTCCCCATCCTTGCTGTTGCTGACCAGCTTGACCCCAGGGACTATTATCGGCTTGCGCTCCCATCCCTTGGGGATTCCATGAGTTCATGGTTCCTGGTTGTTGCTGTCGCTGCCAATCTGCCGAACCGCTGGCTGAAGCAGCAGTTCCACCCTTCTTGGATTTCCCACTGCTGCGGAAGAGCAGAAATGCTCCGATCAGGACAGCAACTGCTAATACCAGGCCAACAATGATGATAATTATTGGACTGACAGGAAGTGCTGCAATAACTATGAGTCCGAATGTTTCTCTCATGTCGTTCACCCCTTTGATCGTAGGGACGATGCTTGTGATCGTCCGATTGTAGGGCCTCCCTTGTGGATACCCGAGGGCGACTACGTGCTCGATAAATCGGCACTCTACTGGCCGCCCTTGTGTACAATTCAACACCTCAGCGCAATTCAAAACGGACCTCAATACTACCAAAGCGTAGTATATCACCATCTTTAAGCGTACATTCTTCGTATGGCGTTAAGGTCGCTCCATTTAATCGAGTCTTGTTCAGGGCGTTGAGGTCTTCAACACTAAACTTTCCTTGCTGATTCCGTATATAGGCGTGGCGTCGACCGACCGTTTTATCCGCTAGATTGACCTCCGGGAAGATGCCGAGTATCGGGTCGTGTCGCCCAACAACCATCACATCTCCTAGTAATGGAAAGACCTGTCCACTGGAGATAACTACAAGGCGAGCCTGTTTTTGTACAGGCGGTTCCGGCTTTATCGCTTCTAGCGGCCTGGATTCAGGTCCCATTGGACCTGATACTATCGATGGTGCTGGTTTTACTTGTGGCAATGCCTGGACACGCTGCTGTAACTGTTCGAGGGCTGCAATGAACTCTCGGGGTGTCTGGTAGCGGTCTGCGGGCGATTTTGCCATGGACTTCTGCATAAAGATGTCTATATCCATAGGGAGGTCGTGGCGTAGGCGGCAGAGCGAGGGAACTTTGTCATTCATGTGTTTGATGACGATATCCACGGCGGTCTCTCCCTCGAAAGGTGGGCGACCGGTGAGCATCTCGAACAAGACTGTGGCAACCGAGTAGAGGTCGGAGCGAGAATCCGCCGAACGCCCACTTTCTGCCTGTTCCGGTGAGATATAGTAGGCTGTCCCCATGAATACATTGGACTGTGTCAGGGTGACGGTTTCCCGGCTACGCGCCAGGCCGAAATCGGTGATCTTCACAACCCCCTTGGTATTGATGAGAATATTCTGTGGTTTAATGTCGCGGTGCACCACCCCATGTTTATAGGCCGTATCGAGCCCCTCAGCAATCTGCTGGGCATACTGCAAGGCCCGTGATGGATCCATCGGACCATAATTAAGTACATGATACTTGAGATTTTGGCCGTCGACGTAGTCCATCACAATAAAGTGTAAGTTGTTGTCCTCCCCATAATCGGCGATGCGTACAATATGAGGGTCACTGAGGTTCAAGAGGATATGCGCCTCTCGTTGAAAGCGTGCCAATAGCTCCCCATCATTTGAAAGCTCAAGGTGCATCACCTTGATTGCCGAAATGTGGTTGTTTTCTACATCACGCGCAATGTAGACGGTGGCAAAACTGCCCCGTCCTCGTTCATCAATAAGCTTGTACCGACCTTTGATGACACGACCTATCATGTCACCGTTCATGAGCAAGTCTCCTACTGAAGGGCTACACCTCGCAGCCTATTATACATCATTCCAAAGCCGATGTCATTGGGTAAGTTGAACTTTTCGTTCCACTGCTGAAATACCCCACCCGCCAGGGCGAACGCAAGGGATAGCTCTACCAGACCACAGCTTCGGAGGTACACAAGGGCCATTTCCGACGGGTATAGTATATAGTAGCATGGTACTGTGTGGCTGCCTGGTAATTGATTTTTGAGGGACGAAGATTATGTCATCTGTTCGTAGTATTCTTCTCGACATTGATGGTGTGCTTCACGTCAGCATGCAGCCGATTGCTGGTGCGGCAGAGACACTCCACTGGTTAGATCAACACGGTTATCGAACCTGTTTCGTCACAAATACAACGACCCTGGCGCGTGCAACCCTGGCACAACGCCTGCGAAACATCGGCCTCCCGATTGCCGAACAGCAGTTAATCACGGCCCCTGTAGCGACCGCGAACTACATCCGTCAATATTACCCGGGAAAGCGCTGCTGGGTGCTCACAAAAGGCGACACGCTCGCGGACTTTGCGGGGATCGAGCTGGTTGAATCGGATGCGGATGTCGTGGTGATTGGTGGAGCAGAGGAACTGCTCACCTACGAAGCAATGAACCATGCCTTCCGTATGCTTATGAACGGTGCTGACCTGCTCGCTATGCATACTAATCTCTATTGGCGTGTCAGCGATGGTTTGAGGTTGGATAGCGGCCCATTCGTGTATGCGCTGGAACTGGCAACAGGAAAGCATGCAAAGGTCCTCGGCAAGCCTGACCCTGCCTTCTTCGAGCAGGCGTTGCTCTCCATTGGCGTAGCAGCGAACGAAGCAATGATGGTCGGTGATGATATCGAGAACGATATTGGTGGAGCGCAACGGGCTGGTCTGCATGCCGTGCTGGTCTGTACGGGCAAACACAATGCCGATTCACCGTTGTTGGAGCGGGTGCATCCTGATGCAATTCTGGATTCAGTTGTGGATTTGCCTGGGTGGTTGGAAAAGCAGATGTAGGGGCGCAATTGGCTCTCTATTAGCGCAGCTCAAAACGTATCTCAACATTGCCAAACTTTAGAATATCTCCATCTTTGAGGAGGCGCTCCTCGCTTGGGGTCAAGCGTACATCATTCAAGTAGGTGGGGTTCTTGGAATGGCGAGCTTCGAGGGAGAAGGCTCCCTGGCGGTTTCGCAGGCAGGCATGACGTCGGCTGACCTTATCATCTGCCAGGTTGATATCTGGCTGTATATTTGGGGCCTCGCGGCCAATTTCCATTGTCTCACCTGTCAGTGGGATGGACTCTCCGGTAGAGAGAATTACGAAGTAGCCCTGCTTTGGCGGGAGTATGCGTGGGGTTGTAGAGGTAGAGCTTTGCAGTTCCTGGATTGCTGCAAGGAACTCGCGAGGTGTCTGGTAACGATCCTTTGGTGATTTTGCCATGGCCTTCTGCATGAATATATCTATCTCGCCAGATAGATCGGGACGCAGCAGGCAGACTGACGGGACTTTTTCATACATGTGTTTTTCGAGAACTTCCCAGATATTTCCCTTCGGGAAAGGTGGGTGCCCGACGAGCATTTCGAACAGGACGGCAGCAACTGAATAGAGGTCAGAACGAATATCAGCCTTACGCCCGCTTTCTGCCTGTTCGGGAGCCATGTAGAAGGCCGTGCCCATAAATTCCTGCGAACCTGTAATTGTATCGCTGACTCCCGCCTTTGGAGATGGGTCTATTCTACGGGACAGTCCGAAGTCGGTGATCTTCACCTCGTCTTTACTATTAATGAGGATGTTCTGTGGTTTCATGTCGCGATGAATCACATTTTCCTGGTGGGCAGCGTCCAGACCTTCAGCGATTTGCTCTGTGAACTGCAAGGCGCGTAATGGTTCTAACCGTCCCTCTGTAGCTATGTGGTATTTCAGGTCATGGCCGTCGACGTAGTCCATGACGATGAAATACATATAGTTATCTTCGCCATTATCGATGATTTGCACAATATGGGGGTCGCGAAGCCTCTTCAGGATGGAGGCTTCGCGTTTGAAACGGCTTAAAAGCTTGGGATCATCCAGGAGTTCCGGGTGCATGATTTTCAAGGCATACAGGTGGTTATTGAGCATGTCACGCGCAATGTAGACGATGGCAAAATTGCCTCGTGCCCGCTCATCAATGATTTTATAGTGGCCCTTGATGAGATAACCAACCATCTCGCTGATCATGCTAGCTGACTCCTATTCCTGGTAGCGGCCTCCAAGATGCTTCGCAAGGAACTTCTCGGCGACTGCATAGAACTTGAGGCGGTTTTCGGGCTTGGCGAAACCATGCCCCTCATCCGGGAAGAGCATATATTCGTAGTCGATGCCCTTGCTCTTCATGGCATTCACAATTTGTTCGGACTCTGCCTGTTTGACGCGGGGGTCGTTTGCTCCCTGTGCGATTAGCATCGGAATCTTGATCTGGTCGACCTTGAACAGCGGTGAGCGCGATTTCAGGAACTCCTCCTCGGTGTCGGGATTGCCTACACGCTTGTGGAAGGTTGCCAGGAAGGTGGACCAGTATGGAGGGATCGTTCGAATAAGTGTGATTAAGTTGCTGGGGCCCACAATATCCACGGCACAGCAGAAGAGATCAGGTGTGAATGTCGCACCCAGCAGTGCTGCGTAGCCACCATAGGAACCGCCGTAGATTGCAACTTTCTGCGGGTCAGCGATACCCTGCTCAATCGCCCAGTGAACAGCATCCACCAGGTCATTGTGCATGTCGCGGCCCCATTCCTTATCGCCAGCATTCAAGAAATCCTTGCCATAGCCTGTGGAGCCTCGGAAATTCACCTGCAAGCAGGCATATCCACGGTTGGCGAACCACTGGCCTTCCGGATTATATCCCCAGGCGTCACGTCCCCATGGACCTCCATGCACATCGAGCACTGTCGGAAGATTTGTCCGACCTTTTCCCGGTGGCAAGGTGAGGTAGCCATGAACGGTCATGCCATCGCGAGAGGTGAAGGAGATGGGTTCCATCGTCGCCAGAGTGTACTTGTTCAGGTCAGGTTGATTGTCAAAGAGGAAGCTAGCCTTCCTGGCTCTCCTATCGTAGGCGTAGAATGGTACCGGCCCATTATCGACGGTAAACGCTAAAATCCAGGTAGCATCGGCATTATCGCGGCTAATGATCCCAAAATCTCCACGGTGGATATCCCGGATGTTATCAAAATCCTGCTTGATAGACTGATCCAGGACGACCCATTCGACGCGGTCTTTGTTGAATGCGACCGCTTGGACCTCGTAAGTGTCGGGGTGAATCATCACGCTGCCGACATCATACTGCGGGTCTTCTGCGATCTTGCTGATCTCGCCGGTGGCAATGTTCATCTTCACCAGCCGACTTGCGTTCACATTCCGTGAATCCTCAAGATACAGGGACTGTCCATCTTTGGTGAAGCCCACTGGAGCGCTGGTGAGTGCATCATCTGGGTTCCAGATGATCAGTTTTCGCCAGTCGGCTTGCTCATTCTCCCGGACCATCAGTTCAGTTCCACCATCAGGAGTTGCGGCAAGCGCACCACGCACCTTGAAGTTGGTATCGGAGACCCAGCCAAGAAAATTTCCCGGATTCTTAGCAACCAGGGAGAGTTCACCGGATACCAGGTCGAGATGGTAGACATCATGAACCTGTGGGTTCTCCTTGTTCATGCCAATCAGCAGCTCGTTGGGGAAGTGCTTATCGCGGTCAACGATCTGCACCTGCACATTCTCATAGGGGGTCAGGTCCCGCGTTTCCCGCGTTTCCAGGTTTGTGGCATACAATCGCCAGTTCTCATCGCCCCCCTTATCCTGGATATACATAATATGTTTGTTGTCTGCGGCCCAAAAATAGAAGCGTACACCCCTATCGGTGTCTTTGGTAACAGGTTCGTAATCATCGCTGCCAATCTTGCCTACCCAGACGTTCAGGACGTTGTTCACCGGTGCCAGGTAGGCCATCATCGTGCCGTCTGGTGAGATTTGCGGACTGGTTTTGACGGGGTTGCCAAAAAGAATTTCTCTTGGGATAAGCTCAACGTTGGTTGAGGTGGTCATGTAAGGTTACTCCTAATCTAATCTAAATGTCGTGCTTCTGCGAGAGATAGGGGCCAATCAGCGATTGATCTGAACCCGATTTAGGATATTGGAGGAAATCCTGGTTCCTTGATAATATGCAGTTTATCACATCAAGATCAGAAACTGTTTTTGTGGTTCTGATTTTCTCTCAGTGAAGACTATTCTTCTGCTTAAATGCTGCCAGCTGCTCAGGCGCTCCTACGACTATCACCGTGTCGCCCGTTTCGATGCGGGTCTCCAGCCTGGAACCCATCATCAATCCCCCTGGCTTTTTTACTGCGACGAGCATAGTGCCATCGCTCAAGATGTTCTGTGCGTCCGCCATGGTTTTGCCGACAAGCGGCGAGGTAGGAGCAAGCATCACTTCCTCAACTGCCAGTTCCAGGTTTCCGGCCTTCGTAATGGCATCAAAAAATTCTACCACTCCAGGTTGAAGCGCCAGATTTGCCATCCGATGTCCAGCAATCTTGTAGGGGGAGAACAGGCGATCGGCTCCCGCTAGCTTGAGCTTTGCTTCTGTCTCAGTGTGGTTAGCCCGTGCGACTATGAATAATTTACTATTGAGGTGACGTGCTGAGAGAGTGATATAGATGTTGTGCGCATCGTTATCTGTAGCGACCAGTAAACACTTTGCGTGTTGGATGCCTGCCTCACGGAGCACTTCATCGCTTGTGGCATCTCCTTGCAAAGCCAGGTATCCACGCTGGATGGAGTTGCGAACCATTTCTTCCTTCTCATCTATGATGACAAATGGTATACGTCTTGTTGCAAAGTCTTCAGCTATCTGTGAACCAACCCGGCCAAGACCGCAGACGATATAGTGGTTGCGCAAGGCTGCAATCTTATTCTCCATAAAACGCCTCCTGATTGCCTGGTTGAAGTGACCTTCAATCACGTACTCCATGCCTGCACCGAAGGTATAGAGCAGTGATCCTACTCCCAGAACTATGATAGCCATCGTGAATATGCGACCAGCCTCAGAAAGCGGATGAACGACGTTTCCTACGGTTGCCATCATGTCGATGGTGGTATAGAGGGCATCGATAAAGGAAAGGTGTTCGATCAGCATATAGCCGACGATGCCCAGGGCAAGTACGCTGAGCACCAGGAAAATGGCTATTTTGAGATGGCGAAAAGAGCCAGGGGTATTCATAATGACGACCAACTATTCTTCTGGTTCTAAGCGGACAATGCCCTCGATCTTACCGGAATCGCTACCTGTTCAGAGAGCGTAAGCCAGAATCACTGACTCTCCCCGTACTAACAAGTTGACATAGTATTGCTCAATTGTCAAGGAAAACATGCCCTACCAGTTGGGTGTCTGTCATTTTGTTGCAGGCCAGCAGGGCGACCGCAAGGGATCGCCCCTACCCAGGCACGATGAACCATGCCCCGTAGGTTGGGCAGGGGCGATCCCTTGCGGTCGCCCAGAGGCACCAACTGAAGGGTTGAGGGAAGCAGGTGTTCAGCACCACCCAGGGCGGGGACAAGCCACCGCCCCTCCTATGGGACGACCGAGCCGGTCGCGCCTCCGGTGTGGGGCCATGCTGCAACCCGCCTTCAGTTGGTGCCTATGGGCGATCCCTTGCGGTCGCCCTGGTAGGCTCCCTACAGTTCATCCTCTGGTCTAAGAAACCTTGCAGAAGATATAATAAACTCATTATCCCAATGGACAGAGGAAAAAACATGACAGAGACAAGTATAGTGACTGGACTGGAACGACGCAGAGAAGATTATGGACTGATTACTGGTCGTTCCCATTATGTGGATGATCTGAGGCCCCCTGAAGGGCGACCTGCTATCCTGCATATGCTGGTTGTGCGCAGCCCGTATGCTCATGCGGAGATTAAGGGGATGCAACTGGAGGCGGCACGGGCACTGCCGGGTGTTGTCGCTGCCTTTACGGGTGCAGAACTGGTAAGTGGCATGCCTACTATTGATACTATGCCGATGCCGGGCCTCAAAAAGCCGGAACGGCGGCCTCTGGCTGTGGGTCGGGTGCGCTATGTAGGTGACCCGGTGGCGGTGGTGCTGGCTGAAAATCTTTACGTTGCCCAGGATGCTCGTGACCTGGTTGAAGTAGAATATAACCCGCTACCTGCTGTGAGTGACCCGGAGGCAGCACTTGCCTCTGATGCGAACCACCGCAAGGGTCCTCACCCAACCCAACCACCAACGCCCCTACTGTATGATGAGTTTGGTTCGAACGTTGCTTTCCATTCTCGATCTGGTGGTGGGGATATTCAGGCTGCTTTCGCAAATGCTGACCATACTGTTCGATTGCGTGTGGTCAACCAGCGACTCGCTCCCAATTCCATGGAGCCACGCGCCTGCCTGTTCGACTTTGACCCGGCTAG
>Ga0137379_10006791_pt1 | contig 10843 bp, 12 predicted proteins | sample SagtaG_18_FD_104812 | JGI IMG/M metagenome (GOLD analysis project Ga0137379, IMG submission 104812) | Vadose zone soil microbial communities from Sagehorn Ranch, Mendocino, California, USA - Sage2_L_80_16 metaG | ecosystem: Environmental > Terrestrial > Soil > Vadose zone | place: USA... | reverse complement strand
CGGGGTTTTCTCACACCCGCACATGCTCACCGCTAACGCCGCGGTCATGCTCATTTTCAATGCCGGTCAACAACCGCACCGACCGGGGACACCGTCCTTGACAGGCATTACACATCCGCCGCTGCTCGTGGCGGGTGCCAGGGTGGATCGTTGCGACAAAGACTTCGCAAGATTGCTGTTCCCCTCAGCCAGGGCTGCTGGTCCGCGCGCACGGACACCTACACGCGTGGCAGCGAGGCTGCCCCCAGGTCGGCTCGCATCTGGTCAGTCAGAGCATGGTAGTACTCCGATGCCCACTTCGAATGTTGTTCTAGTTCCTTCCTTATGCTCGCAATCTCAGCTTCGGTTTCTTTGCGGGCTTCCTCTGGTGTGGGTGGTGTCAACCTAAACTCTGGAAATCGAACCATGACAGGTACGGGCAACTGCATGGTTAAGGCGTTATTTTTCATAATAGCGATTACCTCGTCTGACGCTAGAAGTCGGACTCGTTGGCTGATATCGCTGTAGAGATTCTCATTTTCTTGGTATTCATCCTTGAAAGACTCGAGAGTATCGATCGTAGAAGTGTTGTACCAGGAAGCTCTGGTCGACATCTTGATTAAGTTGTGGATGGACTCTAAGTACTCGCCGTAAGTATTGATCCGTCGATCGCGCCAGTCGATCAGGCTGTCGTGGACGCGTTTCGCTGCTTCCTTCTCGGCTTCGCGCTTCCATCGGAGGTCTTCGCGTTCTTGTTCGCGTCTCCACCGCCGATCTTCCCGCCAGGCATTGACGAGCTGGCCTACAACGACGCCGACAAGGCCGATGATGCCGACGATGATCGGTACCCAGATGGACACTTGACCGGTCTGCATACGTCGAACGTAGCTGGTTGCCGTCGCTCCACCATCTAGTCGACCGACGGGCAGCTGCGATTGGGCGACTCGACTTTCGCGGTTATGCGGCGGCTTGAGCCCAGGCTTGCTGGACTTCCATGATTTCTTGGGTCGTCGCTGGTCGGGCGATGTGGGTAGAAATCGGGCAGCGATGATCTGGCGGCGGAGCTTGACGAGCATGTCGAGGGTGGATGGTTCGGCCTTCGACCTGTACCAGGGTGCCCGGTCGCGGCGCTCGTCGGTGTCGGTGTCGGCGTGGCCGTGCAGGGCGTACCAGATGATCAGGATGCTATGGCAGAACAGTCCGAAGGGGACCGTCCGTTGCACGGCCTTCGGGACGCGGTTACGCGCTTGCCCGACCCCGAGGATGTTCTTGACATCGAAAACGTGACCTCGATGGACCAGCGCGCCGCGTAACGGGCGATGACCTGAGCCGGCGTCGCGATGAGATCGGTGGTCACCAACGCGATGTCATAGCCGCGGGCAGTGCTGGTTTTCGTGGTGCGTCCGGTGTCGCGCACCAGGTTGACCCGGACGGTATCGGTGCGCCAGGCGCCGTACCACAGGCAGGTCAGGTCGGTGACCTGGACGGTGTCGGTCGTGCCGTAGCGGGACACCGTCACCTTCTTCCATCGTGCCCCGAAACGCCTGACACTCCGCGGTCAGCTCGCTGCGTCCGCCACGCCAGCGGCCGATCGCGCCCTCACCTTCCCACACCACCACCCGGCGAACAGATCCTAGTAAGTAGCGGTAGAGGTTGATCCGGAGTCCATCGCGCAGCATCTCCTTCGTGCGAGTGTTCGGGTTCTGGACCAAGAGCTACCGAGGAGGATGGTGTGCCCCACAGCAGGGCGCTTACGCGCGGTGACCGTCGACGGAACGAGCGGTTGGCCCGGTTGCGGTCGATCGTGCGCCGCGATTTCGCGGTCATCGGGGTCGATCTGGCCTCGGCCAAGCAGGCGGCCGTAGTCACCGATCACGACTCGATGGTGCTGGGCCGGCGGATGTTCACCGGCGACGCCTGGGTGATCGACGAGATCCTGGACTGGGCCGAGCCGATCGCCGCGCAGGCCGGGTTCGCCGGTGTGGTGCTGGGCTGTGAACCCACCGGGCACCGCTGGAAGCCGTTGCTGGACCGGGCACGCGCCCGGGACGTGGAACTGGTCTGTGTCAACCCGATGCTGGTGCACCGCGGTCGGGAGGAAGAGGACTTCACCCGGGACCGGTCGGACTTCAAAGACGCCACCATCATCGCCAAGAAGGTCACCGAGCTGCGCTGCTACCAGCCCTACGTGCTGGAAGGCCACTGGTGCCGGCTGCGGCACCTGGGGGCCCGGCGGGCAGATCAACTCGTGGCGGCCGGCTCGGCCCGCCAACGCCTGCGGGACCTGCTGGAATGCGCCTGGCCAGCGGTGCTGGCCACGGCCGCTGATCCGCTGGACGCGACCACCTGGCGGGCGGCGATGGCGGTCTCGACCGACCCGGACCAGATCGTGGCCATGGGCTACGACGCCTTCGCCGCCGCCGTGCGCGACCAACTGTCCCGCTGGGGTGCCACCCGCCGAAACCTGCGCATCCTGCGCGCTATCTGGGCCGCCGCGTGCGACCCGAGCGGGGTGGCCACCGAGCGGGCCGCCGCCTGCGAACGCGCCGCCTACGCGCTGAGCGACTGGCGACACGCCCTGGACCAGATCATCGATGTCGAGGCCCGCATGGTCGACGTGATGGACACACTGGGACTGTCCGAATTGGTCACCACCATCACCGGTCTGTCGGTGGTCGGCGCTGCGGCGATCCTGGCCGAGACCGGTGACCCTGCCCGCTTCGACTGCGCCCGCACCTGGGCCAAACACGCCGGATTGTGCCCGCGTGCCAACGAGTCCGGCAACTTCCACGGCGCCACGGCCGTGTCCCGTCGGGGCCGTCCGGGGCTGCGTACCGCCGCGTGGCGAGCGGTGTGGGGCGCGTTGCGCCACAACCCGGTCTACACCGCCCGTTACACCCACCTGACCACCCGCGCCACCAACCCGCTGCGCCCGGGACAGGCCCGTGCCGCGATCGCCGCCGCCCTGCTGCGGCAACTGTTCGTCGTGGTCACCCGTCGCGTCGCGTGGGACCCGGCCATCGCCGCCGGCACGAGCACCGGCAAGGAGGTGGCGCGCCAGGCCGCCTAACGCCACACTGGCCGTGGGCGGGGCGAACCCGACTCCTCCTTGGGTAGAACCCGTGACTGAGCAGGGGCGCCCCGCCCACCCTCCACCCAAGCTCGGATGAGGGCTGTTGGGCCAAACCCGGTTGTTCGCTAGGTCGAGCACGGAGGGTGAGCGTCGGCACCCGCTATCACGGTCAGTCGCATCCATCACCAGATCACCACCCATCACGATCAAACCCCGCTCTCCCGCGGGGGCGATGCCACACGCCCACACCCGGAAACACCACCACTTGACTACGCGCTCATAGGCTGCTCAGACCACCGAGACGGGATCAGCACCGCCGAGAGCCACCGCGCATACCCGGTCATCATAGTCAGCACCGGCAACTGCGCCGGGCGGCGAACCTGCCCGAACCCCACCGGCAGCGTGATCGGCGGGAACCACAGATCGCACTGCGCGATCTCGCCCGCCACGTAGCTCGTGCGCGAGGCGGGGTCCGGCGGCAGATACACCGGCCGCAGCTCGGCCACCCGACCTGAGAGCACCCGGATCGACCTAGTCCACCCGACCCGTTCGGCGATCACCGTCGCTGGCATCGTCGGAAATGCTTGCAGCAGCTCACGAATCCGCGGCTCCACCTCATCCACAATGGACCCTTGTGGTTGCCGCACGTACTTCGGCGGCGCATCCGAGGCCAGTGCAGCACGCACGGTGTTCCGCGAGATGCCCAACACCCGGGCGATCGCCCTGATCGGCAACCTCTCTGACCTGTGCAAACGACGAATCTCAGCCCAATCTTCCACGGTCAACACCCTTCGTCCTCCCCGGCTCGGCTGGAGCCAGGGTCACCGGACAGGGGGTCAAATTCGGATGCCACGCCGCGGCCAGTTTTCAGGTGCCGTCGACACGTTTGGCCGCCACCAGGCTGGCTGGGGCGACTGGAGGTCGAGGACAGAGGTGAGGTATCCATGGTGCGGTGCGCTGGCGTCGAGGTGACGGTGACGGCGGCTGCCAAACCGGTGTTGGACCTACTGCTGAGCGGTGGGCTGGTTGAGCTACAGTTGCTGACTGAAGAGCTGGTGTCCGAGGGTGTCTGCGCCGAACTCACGAACCAGTTTGGCAGCCGGGTACGCAGGGTTGGTTATGTAAGAAGGTCTGTGAACGGGCTTTCCGCAGCGGTCTTGGCTGGCGCGAACAGCGGCCGGCGTAGTCCTCGCGGTCGGAGATGAGTTCGCGCGGTAGTAGAGTTGGGCGATCTGGCCGGTCCGCGTTCAAGTCGATCTGGCGCTCCTTGGCGATCCGGTCCGCCAGGGCTGGGATGGCCGAGATTGACTCATCCCGCGTCCGCACCGCTCGTTCCCGCAGTCGGTTCAACACCGTAGTCGCCACTGTGCAGCCCGTGTATGCAAAGAGTGCCAGGTTGAATCGACCATGTGGAGTGCAAGCCATGGGATGCTGTCGTCGTCCCTTGGAATACCACCAAAGAGCCGATTCACTACACACGCGATGAGATTGGGGCGCTCAGTAGCGCTCGACTTCGGTGGATCTGCTCATCGTGGTGCTTTTGGTGCGCCGCGCTAAGACCCCTCGGCCGAATAAAACTTGTCCAGGTGGTTACTTAATTCCGAAAGGTCCATTGTCGCAGATGTGGCCAGGTCGCCCCACCAGCGGCTCGGCTGTGTGGCGTACGTTCCGTACCTGCCCGTGGCCGTAGTTGATCTTGTAACGATAACGCCATGCCGGGCACGGGAGATCATCACCAAGAGCACTCGCGTTTCTTCGGCGAGGGCATCACCTGTCGTGCTACGTCTGTCGGGCAGGTGTTTCTCCTCTAGGCCTGGGATGAAGACCCAGTCGAACTGCTGTCCTTTGCCGGTATGAGCGTTCAATAGATGCACGCCTGGACCAACCGCCGCGTTGCTGGTACGCACACGAAATTGGCCCAGAGCCTCGCGCACGCTGCCGGCTGATGCTGCACTGAGCTGTTCGAACGCATCGTTCACCAGTTCGATGGTGTCCACATCCCCGGGATCGATAGCATCGATTACCTTGCCCTGTGCTTCCGCCATGCTGATGTTGGATGGCATGGCGGCTACTGCGGTCCGCAGCCGTTCAAAGATCCGTGGATCTTCAATTGCGAGGTCCCAGCGACGGTACTGTATGGCCGGCATCGCGGCGAACACCTTGTCGATCTCTGTATGCCGCCACCCAGAGCGAGTGATGATGCCAACCGACGCCGATGGATCGACGGCTGTGATCTGCGTGCTCATTCGGGCGATCCGATCCGCCTCAATTTGGAGGGTAGGCAGTTCCAGTGCTGCCGACACGCCACCACCTGGCCATGCCTGAGCGTCGTGTGCCTGGAGCGGCTGGGCTCCCATCCAACCGGACACCGTGTTTAGCAGGGTGAGAACCGCAGGCGATGAGCGATAGGACACGGTCAGCTGGATCGGCTCACCGCAACAGGCGCGAAGCGACGCCTCCACCTCTCGTGGCGCGGCGCCGGCCCACGAATAGATGCCTTGAAGTGGGTCGCCGGCAAAGGTGCGGGACGTTGTGCAGGTGCGCATCGCGATGTCGAGCTGCTGAAGGGACAGGTCTTGGAACTCATCGACGAGCACTGCACCATAGTGCTGGTGGTAGAGGTTAGCGATGACGTCGATCCGAAGGATCCGCTGAGCGTGCCGCAATAGATCCTCATAGTGCAGTTGGTTGGCTGCGGATCGTTGGACCTCTACCGCCTTGGCGAGTGCGTCTCCAGCGGCCTCAAGCGCTGCGACTACCTCATCATCACTGATTGGACTGCGTTTGAGCTCGGCGAGCAGTTCGGCGGCAGCCGAATTGGCATTTCGATCGGCTGAGAACGCTTGTATTGCCTTCCTGAGCGTCCTCGATGTCGGCATCAGCAGGTCGTTACGAGCGAGGCCGATCGTCGGCCCATGGGCCAGCACGATCTCGGCAGCATGACCATGAAAATTCCGTACAGTGACATATCGGCGAAAGCGCTGGTCACCGAGGAGCTGGCGCAACCGCTCGGTCAGATTGTCCTTGGCGCGGTTCGTGAAGGTGAGTGCCAAGATCCGCTGGTTCGGCCTCAGCCGAGGTATGAGCGCTTGTGCCCGCAGCGCAAGTAGCTCTGTCTTGCCGCAGCCTGGAGGTGCGACCACCAGGACGTTGGGTTTGGTGCTATGGGCAGCGAGTTGTTGGGGATCTTCGCTCGTCATCAGCGGTTGCTCACTGCTCGCAGCGCATCTAGCAGACCGTACACACTGGCGATCTTCTCAGCTGCGGACAAGTCCAGTTCCGACGCGATTGCCACTGCCGCTTCTACCTTGTTCCTTCGACAGTATTCAGCAATAGGTTCGACGGTGACTGCGTCGAGGGTTTGCACCTGGCACGTAGATAGTACTGCAGCTTCTCTGAAACCGCCGTTGATCAAGGCACGGGCGGCGCCGGGGCCGGTCAGGGCCCGGCAGTACTCGGCCTCAAGGTCGGGCGTGGAGACCCATAGTATGGTGCCAAAGACATCCGCCGGCTTACCACCGATTTGTCCGTGCCAGACATTCTTCTCAGCTTCATCCACCAGCCCGAGAATCGGTACGCAAAATCCTGATTTGCCAATGAGCTTGTAGACGTGTGGGAACTTTTGCCCTCTTTGCCAGACTGGGTTGAGACACCCCGAGTGAGTACCGGGGCTCCTGGCCAAGGGCGGGATCGGAGATCCTTGTGTACGTGTCCACCCCATCCGATGACCAGCCCAACCCCTCGACCCCGGCGGCCGACCCCGCACCACGACCGTCGCGACGAGTGTTCAGCCCGGAGTACAAACTGGCGATCGTCACCGAGTACGAGAACGCCCCCAACGGCGAGAAAGGCGCCATCCTGCGGCGGGAGGGCCTGTACTCCTCCCATGTCATCGAATGGACCCGAGCCCGGGACGCGGGCACCCTGACCACCAGCCGACCGGCAGATCCAGCGGCACCGTCGAAACGCACCAAGAAATCAGTCGAGCAAGTCGAGTTGGAGAAACTCCGCCGCCGCAACGCGAAACTGGAAGCCGACCTCACCAAAACAAGGTTGGCGCTGGATATCATGGGAAAAGCGCACGCACTCTTGGAAGAACTCTCCGAGAGTGCGGAGCGCGACGAGCCGCCGACGACATCATGACCACCGCGTTCACCGAACTGCGCACCACCCAGATGTCCGTGCAGAAATCCTGTGCGCTGACCGGGATGTCCCGGGCCACCCATTATCGGCATGTCAACCCGAAAGGCCCGATGCATGGCCCGTGGCTGCCCCGCACCCCGCCGCCGGCGACGCTGAGCGACACCGAACGGGCGGCGGTGACCGACCTGCTCACCAGCCCGACCTACCTCGACCTGGCGATCCCGCAGGTCTGGGCCCGGGAGCTGGACGAGGGCCGATACTGGTGCTCGGTCTCCACGATGTACCGGATCGCCCGCGCCGCCGGGCAGGTGTCCGAACGCCGCCGCCTGGCCACCCATCCGCCTCGAGTGCGCCCGGAGTTGGTGGCGTACGGCCCCAGCGAGGTGTGGTCGTGGGACATCACCGCGTTGAAAGGACCAGCGAGGGGGATCTGGTACAAGTGCTATGTCATCCTGGATATCTTCTCCCGGTATGTGACGGGCTGGTTGGTGGCCGCGGCTGAGGACGCGGTCGTGGCGAAGGATTTCCTCGCCCATGCCATCGCGCGTAACGGATGTGAGCCGCACACGGTCCACGCCGACCGTGGCGGGGCGATGGTGTCCAAACCGGTGTCCGAACTGCTGGTGGATCTGGGTGTGCTGCGGTCTCATTCTCGTCCGCGTACCTCGAATGATAATCCGTATTCGGAGGCGCAGTTCAAAACCATGAAGTACGTGCCGGATTTTCCGGATCGGTTCGGGTCGTTGGCGGATGCCCGCGCGTTTTGTGAGGGTTTCTTCCTGGCCTATAACCATGAGCATCGGCATTCCGGGATCGGGATGCACTCTCCGGCCTCGGTGCACTTCGGCACGGCCGAGCAGATCCGTGCCCAGCGCCAGGTCACGCTCGACCGGGCTTACGCCACGCACCCGGAACGCTTCGCGCGTCGGCCTCGGCCACCGGTGTTGCCCGAGGTGGCCTGGATCAACCAGCCCGTTGACCAGCCACAACCAGTCCAGTAGGCACCAACTGTCTCATTTGACTTGACAACTACCGTTGTGCTCCGTCGATGTCGAAGACGAGGGCTCCAAGCCGGTCCCAAGCTGATGTCCATCAACTCAGCGACCCGCTCTACCACGATCCGGTCAGAGATTCCCTCGACAACGATTGCCCAACGTGCTGTGAGAACTTCAAGCTGCCGCGGAGACCACCAGTTGGCGCGTACCTTTTCGACCGAGGTAAGCTTTTCGTCCGGGATCTGATGGCACACACCATCTGGACTGACGGCGACGACTTGAGCTGGCTCGAACCGTTGGACGATGTACGGGGAATGAGTGACGAGGATCTTCTGGTTCTGAGCATTTCGGAAGAGTTCCGCTACTGTCCGCTGGCTTGACGGATGGAGGTGCAGTTCAGGCTCGTCGATCGCGACCACGTTGGCAGTGCCTTGGGCTAGGTCGAACAGCGTCATCGACATAAGCTGCCGAAGCCCATCAGACTGTTCGGTGATCGGCACATGCTCGCCACCGCGCTCAAAGAACATCGAGACGTTACCTAGTACGTCGTCGGTGGGGTCGGCTGCGGTTCGGACAGACAGATCATCCTGCCCGAGCGACCGAGGCATAGCCTTCGACATGTGGGCGGCGACGTCTTGGCGCAACGTAGCGATCCGGCCGCTATTGCCTAGTTGTTTGTTGAACTGCTCGAGCAGCCCGGAAAGGGTCTCTTTCTCCACACCGAGATCGATCGCCTTCAGTAGTGCCTGGAGTGCACTGCTCGGCCCATCGAGAGAGGATGCAGAAGCGCCGCGGGTCGCCGGCAGGTAGCGCCAGCCAAACGCGGCTAGTTGTTCGCGGGATGGTGCCCGATCGTGGCCGGCCTCTGGGAACCACCGCCGAACAGACACTGCCTCGTCATCGTCTGGATCAGCGGTGACGACTAGCCGCACCCGAAGCGACTCGCTCTTGTCGGCGGGGTCGACGCTGATCTCTCGCGGAAACAATGCACGCTCGGCGTCGGTGAATTCAACGAAGCGGACCTCCACCGTTAGCTCAGCAGTCGACTCTGCCAGGTCGGACAGAGACAGATGCTGGAAGATCTGGCCTGTCGTTGAACCGAGTAGCAGTTGAAGAAGCCGCAGCAGGGATGTCTTGCCTACATCATTAGCGCCAACGACGACCGCATGGCCGCGGATTGCGAGAGTCAGATCCCGTATGCGGTTGTGATTAGCTACCTCGATCTCGTTAATACGCATGACCTACCGCCAAGCCATGGCAAGGACAGCCGCAGCGACCGTGAGAGCCAAGCGTCTAGTCATTTGCTTCCAATGTCCGGTCTGTCAGTCTGTCTACAATATGTTCGTGAACCCGACTGACAGTACCACTCGTCGTCAGTCGCTACGTTCTTGGCGGAGGGGTACGAGAGAGGCTAACAACTTCTCGTGGTTGTTGCTTGATCTCGATCGGGTGAGTTTCTAGTAGATCAAGATAGACATGCACAACGCGCGATCTCATACTCGCAGATCGTGACTAGCGTGTAGTTCCTCTGTGCATAACGCCAGGTCAATGATGCTTTGCATGCTGCTCCGCCTGTCGTCATATCGGCCCCGGAACACCACCTCGCCGTTACGGGTCTGGTCGTCCGAGCCCAGATAATGTCCGGGACAGGCAAGGAGCTTGCGGCGGTGGTCGTCCACGTTCCAGGGCATGTGATCGGTTGGTGGTTTGTGTTTCTGGCGGGATGCGGGAACTGCACAAATCTTGCTGTGAGGTCGTTCATCAGATCGTGCCTTCGGCGGGAAGGGGCAGGGACAGGTAGGCATACCACCCGGGCAGTGGGTCGGAGCCCGGGTAGGGCAATACCTTGTTGACCCGGCCGCGACGGTTGGCCACCACCCGCCATGGCTGGTCCGGATCGGGCCGGTTGATCCGGACGACGGTCTCCACGGCCGTGCGCTTGGTATCGGCGTTGAGGGCGATCGCGTGTGGGCCGATGTCGATGTGCAGCCACGGCCGCCCGCCGAACGACCCTACATTGCCGATAGTGGGTGCCGGCGATTGGCGCAACCATGCCGCCAGCAGTTCGAGCAGCTCCCGCTTGCTGGTCACCCGGGTGCCGGGCGGTAGATAGGCGCCGGGCTGATCGCTGTCCGCGCCGTCGGCGTCGGTCGTCGGTTGGCACCATTCGGTCAGGCGTTCGGCCAGGTGGTGTTTGAACGCGGCGCTGACGCCGAAGCTGCTCTGCAGATTCGTCGACCACCCCACCCAGCGCACCCCGCTCCCGTCACCGACGTAAAGTCGGCAGATGCTGCCGTTGAGCGGGATCACGCCCACCTGTTCTGGCGTGGCCAGACCCGTAGCGAGCACGTGGTCGAGTACCTGCCTGCCGTTGAGCAGTACGAGTCGGATGTTGTCCTGGACGAGTTGGGCGCGCAGGTGCACGAGCCCGTCGTCGAGCAACTCCTGGCGGATCGTGGCGTCGGTGATGCCGCGCCATGCCGGGTCGGTGGCCCACTGCACCAGATCCAGGTGGCATGCGGTTCCGTCGTAGTAACTGCAGCCTGTACTCGTTCGTAATAGGTCATTCAGGGGGGTGAACCACTGGTAGGGGCGGCGCTGGAAGTAGCTCGCACAGTCGGCCACCACCTGCGCGATTTGGTCATCGGTCAGG
>Ga0137379_10006788_pt1 | contig 10845 bp, 9 predicted proteins | sample SagtaG_18_FD_104812 | JGI IMG/M metagenome (GOLD analysis project Ga0137379, IMG submission 104812) | Vadose zone soil microbial communities from Sagehorn Ranch, Mendocino, California, USA - Sage2_L_80_16 metaG | ecosystem: Environmental > Terrestrial > Soil > Vadose zone | place: USA... | reverse complement strand
TGCAGCGTCACTTCCGCCCCCAGCGAGCGCATCTCCCCCGCGACATAGTTCACCGCCTGCTGCGCCTGAGGCGAGCCGCTCAGCCTGGGGCCAATGTTGTCCGTCAAGTGTCTCAACTCGCTAAGGGCGTAAGGATCGCGAAGAGCAGCTTCCCGCAGCCGTTCCATTGTGGCGAGTTGATCTGCTGTCCACACACTCTTGCCGCCTGAAATCATGGCGTTGAGGCGGTCCAATATCGAGGGTTGGCTGGATGACGGAGTGCTGGAAGGCTGGGTCGGCACTGGAGCTTGCTGTCCCGAATTTTGGGCGGCATATGACGAAATTCCCAATGCCATCGCAAGAGCGGGGATACCCATGAAAGTGCGGTAGATCGACGGAAAACTCATGTCGGATATTAGCATGGATGCTGCAACACTCTTTGCCCTCCTTTGCGTCTAACTAATGTGTTAGTTTCTCGAAGGCTTCTCGTGAAGCCACCCGCGCCGCATGTTCGGGCATCCGAACTTTCAGGACCGGTGGACGTCCAGTGCATGCACCTCCAGAGCAGGCGCATGGAAACGAGCCAAGTCGGCCGAGAAGGTTCGCGACTGGCTATACTTAACCTAGTGAGTTGAACAAGCCAGCTTTCAGCGCTGGACACCCTATGAGGTCATTGAACCTATGAAATCGTTTTTTGAACGGATGCGTTCGCACCGTCTCGCTTCAGCCTTTGTACTGCTTGCCACACTTTCCGCTGCAATCGTGGGCGGCTCCTTCGCTGCGCATGGAGTACGCGGACAGGAAAAGCAGAACAGCAGCTCAGACGCGACTCCCCTGAAAGTGAACAACTCATCCGTAGCGCCCAACGAGTTTGTGAAAATAGCCAAAGCGGTGGGTCCCGCAGTAGTCAACATCAATACCCAGACGCTGCCCAAACTGGTTGGAAACAAAGGCCGCCGCCTCCCCTCTCCTCATACCCGTGTTCAGCCTAATCCGCAAAACCCCGGCGATAGCGGTAGTGGAGACGACGATGATGATCAGCAGGCTCCGGGTCAAGGCCAGGGCCAGAACAATTTCCAGGACTTCTTCAACAAATTCTTCGGTGGCCAGATTCCCGACCAGGATGGCGCCGATGACGGGCAGGTTCGCGAGTCGCTGGGCTCCGGCTTTATCGTCGATCCCAAGGGATACATCATCACCAACAATCATGTCATTGAGAAAGCCGACAAGATTTACGTAAAGCTGTCCACCGATCCAGACAGCCAGGACCTCGGGCGTCCGGCACGCGTGATTGGCACCGACAAAGCGACCGATCTTGCAGTTATCAAGATCGACACAAGCTCCCCGCTTCCGACAGTGAAAATGGGCAACTCCGACACCGCACAAGTGGGCGATTGGGTTGAAGCCATTGGTAGCCCATTCGCGCTGGCGCAAACAGTGACTGCAGGCATTATCTCCGCCAAAAATCGAACCATTGAGCCCGGCGTAAGCGGGCAGTTCCAGCACTTCATCCAGACCGATGCTGCCATTAATCCTGGAAACTCGGGTGGTCCCATGCTGAACATGGATGGCGAGGTTGTGGGAGTAAACACAGCCATCTACACCCAGTCCGCAGGCTACCAGGGCATCGGTTTTGCAATGCCTTCGAATACCGTGGTGGCCGTGTACAACGACCTGATAAGCCCGAGCCACAAGGTGACGCGCGGCTCGATCGGCATACAGTTCCGGCCTGGTCTCCCGGGCGCGGTCAACCGCGTTTACGGGTTCAAGAACGGTGTCCTGGTGCAGCAGGTGCAACCGGGCGGTCCAGCCGATAAGAGTGGTCTCAAGGCAGGCGACATCATCACTTCAATTGACGGACACTCCATCAAGGATGGCGACGAACTGGTCAATGAGATTGCCAGCCGCAAACCAGGTTCCAGCGTGAGACTAGGGTACCTGCGCGACGGCAAACCGAACGACGCAACAGTTACGATAGGCGACCGTGACAAGGTGTTTGCAGCTGTCGGAACGCAGCATTCCGACGCCGCCCCCGACGAGAAGGGCGACTCCGGAGAGACCAAACTGGGACTCGTCGTGCGACCACTCTCAAGTGAGACTGCATCCAAGCTCCATGTTTCAGGCGGCGTGATCATTCAGTCGGTACGCTCGGGCTCGTTTGCCGATCTGCAAGGGTTGGAACCGGGACTGGTAATTGTTCGCATCAACAAGCACGCCGTCTCCACCAAGGACCAATACGACGCGGTGGTGAATGGTCTGAAGACCGGAGATGATGTGGTGTTCGAGGTAATGGACCCGCGCCATCCAGATGCCGGCATCAACTATGTAGGCAGCACGTTGTAAGAGGCTAACTGCTGATAGTGGAGGGCCACAAGTCCCCACTATCAGCAAGAACACAGGCGACTTTGACTAGCGGATTAGCCGCCTTTTCGTCAAGACCTGTTAAACGGTACGAGCACGACTTAGGGAATCTCTGAATAAGTCGATGTTTTGAAAGGGCACGGCTTCAGCCGTGCCGCCAAAGCCGCAAAATGAAGGCGGGCTTTAGCCCCTGAGGGAATGACAGCGTCGCATTCGTATTTGATCAGAGGTTCCCTAGCGGATTAGCCACCTTTTCGATAAGACCTGTTAAACGGTACGAGCACGACTTAGGACTTTAGTAACACTTAATGCCTTGCAATCTCGCGGTGCCGAGTGGTTTTCGTTGGCACTTCCGTCGACGGTCCGGTAAGATTTGTGGAACGTCCAGGGAACATTCAATAGAAGAGGTAAAACCGCATGCTTTCATTTCGAGCAAGCCTGGCGTTTCTATTGGCCGCGGCCGTCGTGGTTGCAACACCAGCCATCGCGTCGGGCACCCATAAGTCATCGACCGGCGCTCATAAGACCACTACTCACAAGTCCGCAAGTCACAAAACTACGACGCGCAAGTCTGTGAAGAAGTCGCGCCATAAGCTGCATGGCCAGCAAGCCATCGACTCAGCACGCGTAACAGCGATTCAGCAAGCGCTGATCCGGGAGCACTATCTAACCGGTGAGGCCAATGGTCAGTGGGATGCAAACACCACCGCCGCCATGCAGAAGTATCAGGCCGACCAAGGCTGGCAGACAAAACTGATGCCCGATTCGCGCGCTTTGAAGAAGCTCGGACTTGGGCCTGACTATTCAGACGCCATCAATGCAACTGATTCTTCGTTCAACGATCCGCGGCCGGCAAGAAATATTCCTCAAGTTCAGGCTTCTGGATTTGCCGCAGCCTCAGGTGTGAATCCTTAGGAAAGAGCGCCAAGTTTTATTGAGTGCAACAGAAAGGCCACCTACAGCAGGTGGCCTTTCTATTGCAGCTTGCATCGTTAGAGAATCTCTGAATAAGTCGATGTTTTGAAAGAGCACGGCTTCAATAGCCTGCCCTGAGCACAGTCGAAGGGTGCCGCCAAAGCCGCAAAACGAAGGCGGGCTTTACAGGCTGCGGAAAAAAGTCATTCAGAATCGCGCTTTGTAACAGGGCACGACTTCAGTCGTGCCGCAAGTGCCTCAAAATACGAGAGGGCTTTAGCCCCTGCGGGACGCTTCAATTCGCAATTCGCCCGTAGTTCCCTGTTTTTCCGCAGCCTGTTTAATTTAGCCCCTGAGGGAATGACGGCGCCGCATTCGTACTTGATCAGAGGTTCCTTAGCCAATCAGAAGTGCATCGGCGGAATCCCCCCCAGCAGGAACGCGTAGCGGGCGCCCAATGTGTCCGCACCAGCAGTGATCGTGCTGTTCAGGTGAATCAGAGCATTGTCCGCACCATACTTCGGCCAAGTAGGCAGCCCCGGGCCGTTGGGATCGCCCGTCTTGGCGAAGTTTGTCCAGTAGCTCATCATCGCTTCGCTCAACTGGCGATCCTCTGGCCGCACAGTTTCACCGGGGCGAGTGTCGAGCGTTCCAAAGACGTACTCTATGTCATCGGAATGGAAGGCAAACGTTCCAGGATGATATTTGCTGGGCAACGCGGCCAACTCGAAGTGATAGCGAAAGACGGGCGAGTCGCCTCCTGTCTTGCGCTGCGCCTCGAGCCACTTCCAGGTGCCGAATCCGATGAAGGAATCGCTGCCGAAGTCGATAGCAGAACGGAGCGCCTGTGGGTCGGTGTCGCCGGGATAGAGCTTCAGGAACTCAGTGGAACGATCTTTGAACAAGCCGTCTGCCATTCCCTTCCACTGAACCGCAGTCATACCGCGCATTGCGAAGAAGCTGCCTTCATCGGCGTTCCAGCCCGCCAGCAAAGGCACGTGCGCCTGCTTGCCCGCAGAGTATGTGTCGACTACCGGCTCAGTCAGGAATTTGCCATCGATGTCGGGCGCGAATCCAGTTTGGCCTTTGCTTTTGGCCGCTTCGAGGATCTTATCGGTTGGCATGGCGCGAAGTTCGGCGAGGGACTTGACGCCAAGAGTCGCCACCCACTTGCCATCAATCTCCGCTCGCACTGGTACGGTTTCGCCGCCGAGATTGAGCGCACTGGGAAATGCTGCGCCGCTTTCACCGATAGCTTTGTGGAAGAGCCCCTGCGCCATCGGAGACGCCATCAGCGTACTCACGGCAAACGAACCGGCACTCTCTCCGAAGATCGTCACGTTGCCAGGGTCGCCGCCGAATTTGCCGATGTTGGCCTTGACCCACTGAAGCCCGGCGACTATATCGAGTAGTCCATAGTTCCCTGCTGAACCGTTGTCTTCTTTTGCGAGTTCATCTGTGACGAGAAATCCAAAGACACCTAGCCGATAGTTGATGGTGACGAGGACCACGCCTTTGGTGGGTAGAAAATCGCCATTGTGGCGCGGTTCATTGCTCCCGCCACCTGAATAACCACCGCCGTGAATCCAGAACATGACCGGCAGCTTGCTTTTGTCCTTAGCGTCGGCTGGCGTGTAAACGTTCAAGAAAAGGCAGTCTTCGCTGGGGCCGGAATCCTGAAAGACCATATCGTCGAACACGCGACCTTGAGCACAGTGCGCCCCATACTTGGTTGCATCGCGATCACCCTTCCACTTCGCCGGCGGTAGTGGCGCTTTCCAGCGCATTTCGCCCACTGGTGGAGCCGCGTAGGGCAAACCCATAAATGCGCGAACCTTTCCATCGTTGATGGTCTTGCCGACTACCTTTCCCTGTTCCGTCTTTACCTTGAGAGGGTCCGCGTTTGAATTCGCCGAAAGTCCGATCAACAATCCTGCTGCCGCCAAGGCACACATCGCCTGCGTACGTAAAAACATTGCAAAATCCTCCGCGAGATACCTTATCAGGACGGGCCGGGGAGCGGGGGAGTTTCAAGATGTGTTCGTCCGAAGGTTCAGCTGCCTGCGACCGAAAGCTCCGGTGCAAGCAGATCAGCAATCGTCTCGCGACGACGAACGAGTCGAACCTTCGCGCCCTCAACAAGAACCTCAGCCGGACGAACCCGCGTGTTGTAGTTGGAACTCTGTGCCATACCGTAAGCGCCAGCGTCCAGAAGCGCGATTAAATCGCCGGGTTCCAGAGGCTTCAACTTGCGGTCGCGGGCAAAGAAGTCTCCCGTCTCGCAAACTGGCCCCACAACGTCGACCGGGTGAACTCGTCCCGCTCGTAGTCTCACCGGCACAATTTCGTGATGAGCCTGGTAGAGCGCCGGACGGATCAGATCGTTCATGGCAGCGTCGGTAATGATGAAGGTCTTTTTGCCATTAAGCTTAACCTGAAGCACACGTGCCAGCAGCGCTCCAGCCTGCGCCACGATGAAGCGTCCGGGTTCGAGCAGCAGCCGACCTTCGAAGCCGACGAGCGCCTGCTCAATGGCCGCCGCGTATTCCTGAACTTTCGTGGCGGGATTTGCGGCCGCCGTTTCAGATCCTCCGTGGTAGTCAATGCCGAGGCCGCCGCCAGCGTCGATAACCTTGAGGACAATGCCTTCGCCCTTCAGTTGCTCCACCAGCTTGCTCACCCGCAGCATGGCCGCCCCAAAAGGCTCCGCGGAGCGAATCTGCGACCCGATATGGACGCTGACGCCATGCGGTTCGAGCCAGCGATTTGCGGCCGCACCTAAGTAGATTGCAGACGCCTGTCGAATGTCGATGCCAAACTTGTGCTCGCGTAGTCCCGTGGAAATGTAAGGATGCGTCTCAGCGAAAACATCTGGATTCACCCGCAGCGCAAAGCGAGCTCTCACCTTCAACTTTCGCGCGCGTGTAGCCAGCAAGTCGAGTTCGGCTTCGCTCTCGACGTTGAACTGAAGAATTCCCGCAGTGAGAGCGCGGTCGATTTCCGGAGCGGTTTTTCCGACGCCCGAGAAGACCACCCGTTCCACTGCTTCAGGCGCGGCAGCGATCACACGCTCCAATTCCCCGCCCGAGACGATGTCGAAGCCGGCGCCGCGATCGGCAAGGAGTTTAAGGATCGCGAGAGATGAGTTGGCTTTCACCGCATAGCACACCAAATGATCGCGGCCGGCGAACGCCTGGTGAAACAGCGCCAGGCGCTCGATAATCTGATCGGCCGAATAGACGTAGAGCGGCGTTCCAAACTTTTTGGCTAGAGATTCAAGCGAAACTCGGCCGCACGAGAGAGCACTCCCGGGCTGAGGATGATGAAAAGGGCGGGACGATGTTGTCTTGGTCAAGATGAGCTTCCAAAGGTTGCGTGGACTGCTTTGAGCCTATCGCATCGGGCGTCAACTTGTGCGCGCAAGGAACGCTACATCGATCGCTCACACATCGAGTTGACGAAGCCACTCGGCCAACAGCGCTGCCACCTTCTGCGGCTGCTCATATGCAGCGAAATGGCCGGCGTCGGGAAGAAGATGAAATTCGCAGCCACCGGGCGCTTCTTGATAAGCCTGCATTTCGGCAGAAGTGATTCCTGGATCTTCGCCGCCCGCGATGGCCAGCAGTGGAACTTCGATGGCCGCGATGGCCGGCACGGAATTGGGCCGTGTTGCCAAGCCCGCCTGAACCGCAACGACCGCATCGGGTGTGAGTGTCATGCGAGCGCGAAGTTCTGAAACAATTTCCGGCCGCCGCTTTCGTGCAGTTGCCCCAATCAGCGTTTGTGCGTTGCCATCGAAGATCGCCTCCGTCTCCCCACGCCTGGCTTGCGCAATGGTCTCGGCCCGCTTACCCAGGTTCGCCTCTGCATCCGGCTGTGGCTTCGCACAAACAATTGCAAGTCCCAACACGCGCTCCGGAGCCCGCCGCCACAGTTCAAGCAGCGCATAGCCGCCAATCGAGCAGCCTGCAAAAATCGCTTCCTGAATTTTGAGATGATCAAGCAGAGCGATCGCGTCCTCAGCCAATTGCGCCATGGTCAGCACCGGAGCATCAGGAACACGCGAAAAACCGCCTACTGGCAGGTTGGCACCAAGCCCTGAAGCACCATGCCCGCGAAGGTCGGCAAGAATGGCGCGCACACCGCCAAATTCGCCGACCATCGGCAACCAGTAGAAATGATCGAGCGGCGTGGGATGAAGAAAGACAACCGGAATGCCTGCTCCGCTCTCCCGAAAGCTAAGCCTGGCTCCATTCGACTCGTAAATTTCGCTCATACATTGGGAGGATACGGCCCCGGCATCCCAATTGGCTCTTCAGGGATGCCGATCCACCCAGCCAAATAGGCGACAGCCACGAGCCCGCCTGAGAAGAAGCAGCCAATGACGGCGAGGATGCGCACCAGGGCAACGTCCCAGCCGTTTGCCTGTGCCAGTCCGATGCAGACGCCCGCGATCTGGCGCCCCACAATTGGCCGCACCAACGGTCTGCCGGGAATAGGCGTGTTCAACCCAACGACCGATCCGCAACTTGAGCAGAAGCGTGCACTTGGCGGAAGTCCCGATCCACAGCGTTGACAGTAAAACGGCATACCCAACCTCCGGAATCACTCTATCGATTCCACCATACCATTACGCAGATTCCAGTTGAATGGTTCCCCCAAGGACGCTCAAGTCCAGTTGCGCCAAACCACTCATTTTTCTTTATATGGCGAACGGAGATACTTTCGAGCAGTATCGGCGCGAGAGGTATTTGGACCCGCATCAATGGCCGCCTGGTAGTCTTTGACGGCCTCCTGGCGTTCGCCATTCAGGTCGCGGCATTGTCCGGCAGCGAGAAGCGAGCGAACCTTGAGTTCGGGACCCACACCTTTGGTTCCTGCCGCCTGCTCATACGCCTGCGCCGCCTCATCAAAATGCCGCTGCCCGCGCAGAGCATCTCCAAGGCCAAAGAGGGCCAACTCAAAACGAGCCTCTGCGAAGTAGCCCGGCTTCGCGCTGTCGGCCAGAATCTCACGGTATGCCTGAACGGCCCCCATCCCTTCCCCGTTATCTTTGCGCAGGTTGGCCTCTTCGAGGCAGAAGAGAAAGTTCCGCGGATACTGTCCCTTCAAACTCCGCACCATATCGATGGCTTCCTTGTAGCGACCTTCGCGACGCAGAAAAAGCGCAATCACCGTGCGCGCTTCGACGTTGCTGACGATTCCGTGCTTCGCATCGTCGTTCAGCAGCTCAAGCCCCTTGCTTTTCGAGCCAGTGATGCCGACAAAGCCAATGAGCAGTTTGAACGGGAACGGCAACTCGCCAACTACGTATTCATAAACACCCACCACGAGTTTGGCATCGATGTAGTCAGGGTCCAATTGCAGTACGCGGGCGCAGTCATCCTTTGCCTTTCCAGCAAGCCGAAAACCGCCGCCAAATCCACGTTGGACCATCGCAACATAAGTACATTTCAGGCTCCGCGCCCATCCCCGAGCGTAGAGTGCGTCTACGTCACTAGAATTCTTGCTCAAGCGCAAATCAGCTTCGTGAACGGCTTCGTCGGCCAGCGTCATAATGCGGTCGCGGATCTTTGGATCCTCGTCCGTTGCGTGGCGACCCGTAAGAAATCCGTCGTTTGCGTAGAAGGTCGTGTCGAGAAGGTCCTGCCGATATAGCTCCTGAAACAACACCGCATCTAGAAGGAGCGCGGTCGCCTGCGGGTCGCCGGGATGCGCCGCATGCACGCGCTCGAAACGTTCCACCGCAGCGGGATAATCCATCAGGTAGAAGTGGTGAAAGGCATCCTGCACCAGCGGATCTAGATTCAGCGGATTTGTATGCGCTTTCGCGGCGCAACTGACAGCCGTCGCCAGCAATAACAGGACCGTGCATGTAAATCTGCGCATCCGGCACTTCCCTTTCGCCAAACCCAATCTCCTTCGCGGAACAGCGGCAAGCTCGAGGCCCGCGGAATCGAACAAGCTAGTTTAGCGGAACAGACGTCACGCGAGCTGTTGGCGGGTACTCAGAGCCGAAGTCCTCGTGGACAGGTCTTCGTCGCAGGGGTGGCTGAGACCTGGGTATAGCCAATGTCCAGGTTGCCGGAAATCCGCCCGGATCTCAAAAACGACTTGTCATGCTGAGCGAAGCGCAGCGGAGTCGAAGGGCATCTGCGGTTGTCTCTCGAGACTGTTACGAAACTTTATGCACGGACCCATCTCATCGCCGATGCATACATTCCGAGTTGCCGACCAACCAGACGCAATCAACTCGTGCCCTCTGCGCCAATGGGCGCAAGCCTCTTGTTCGGCCCGAGCTCGTCACCAAAAGAGAGTCACGGTAATTTGACTTAACCCTAATCAGACAGCCTCTCCTAGAACCATGTAGCACGACGATATATCTCATAGCGCTCTCTAAACTTCTCTTGGAGCAGATTGCGTTCTCTACGGGCATTTCTCATCTGCAGTGGCAACAAAATGACCAAAGGCAGCAATATATACCAGCGATGCGCCGCAAGCGCAATTCCGCAAACGGTCAAATCGACAAACACGTACATAGGGTGTTGCAGGCGCGAGTACAAACCGTGCCTTACTAGATCCTTTGCCTTTGGAGTCACAGAAAACGACTTGCCTAACTGGACGCGAGCCAGAATCACGAGTGCAAACGAAATAACGGCAAGCGCCACCCCGGCAACGGTCTCAACATTCATTTGGTTCACTCCCGATTTATGCGTAGGTGAGAGTCTACACGGTTTAGTTGATTCGAAAAGAGGATTGGTCCTGAGTCACGGGCAACTCGGACATTATCGGATTGGAGAAGAGTCGCCGACAGACCGACCGGAATCAGCGATTTGACTCTCAGCCATCTGGATGAGTGCCTCGTCCTGTTACCGCCAGGTGAGATTCTCTTGCATGCACATCGACGATCGCTTGTCGACTTCCAAGGGACCGAGCGAAAAATGCAACCCCGGCCGGAAGCTCGGCAGAGAACTGCAACCTCAGGACAGGTTCGGGCAGCTTGGAGAGAATTCTTCGTAAGCAATTCAAAATTGTTTTCACATAGACGTTCGAGTGGTGTATGCTTCTCCCAAAGACGTTCGAGTGGAGCGAGGAATCATGAGCGAAAAAAGGCAACCGAGCGGAGAGATGGTGCAAGGAACGCTGGACATGCTGATTCTGCGCACCCTGGTGATGGGGCCGGCGCACGGGCACACCATCGCACACGTCATTGAATACACCTCGGAGAATGTGCTCGAAGTGGAGCAAGGATCGCTCTATCCGGCGCTGCACCGGCTGGAGGACCGCGGATGGTTAGAGTCGTACTGGGGTGTGAGCGAAAACAACCGCAAGGCGAAGTTCTACAAGCTCACACGCGTGGGGCGCAAGCAACTGGTGGCCGAGGCAAGCCGATGGCGGCAGATGGTCGAGGCCATTGGCCGGGTAATGGGCGAGAACATTAGCTAAAACAGGAGAGCAGCGATGAGTTTGAAGCGATTCTTCAGTCGAAGCCGCCGCGACGCCGAACTGGCGCGCGAAATCGAGGCGCATATCGAGTTGGAAGCAGAGGAGAATCGGTCGCGTGGTCTCTCCCCGCAAGAGGCACGACGT
>Ga0137379_10006784_pt1 | contig 10848 bp, 10 predicted proteins | sample SagtaG_18_FD_104812 | JGI IMG/M metagenome (GOLD analysis project Ga0137379, IMG submission 104812) | Vadose zone soil microbial communities from Sagehorn Ranch, Mendocino, California, USA - Sage2_L_80_16 metaG | ecosystem: Environmental > Terrestrial > Soil > Vadose zone | place: USA... | reverse complement strand
CAGGCCTGGAACATGATGGCCGTGCGCGGCCGCGAGTACGGCTGGGGCCTCGACCTCGGGAAGATCGCGGTCCTCTGGCGCGTCGGCTGTATCATCAGGGCTGCGTTCCTTGACCGCATCCGGGCCGCCTACGACGCCAGCCCGGACCTGCCGACGCTGCTGGCCGACGGGGATTTCGGCAAGGACCTCGCCGCCGCCCAGGACGCCTGGCGCAACGTGGTCGCCACCGCGGCCCGGCTCGGCATCCCCGTCCCCGGCTTCTCCGCCGCCCTGGCCTACTACGACGCGCTGCGGGCCGACCGCCTGCCCGCCGCCCTGGTCCAGGGCCTGCGCGACTTCTTCGGCGCGCACACCTACCGCCGCACGGACCGCGACGGTACGTTCCACACCCTCTGGGCCCAGGACCGTTCGGAGGTATCTCGTTAAGGATCTTTACCCCGAACGGACCCGGCGCGTGCCCCGCCGCCCCTAACCGCTACAACCGGCTAACCCAGGTACAGGCAGAAGGGATGCCCCGCCGGGTCGAGGCATACCCGCACGTCATCCTGCGGCTGGAAGCCGGCCAGCGTCGCGCCCTGGGCGACCGCGTGCGCGACGCTCGCCTCGAGGTCGTCGACCTTGATCTCCAGGTGCATCATCATCTGCTGGTCGCCCGGGGCGGCCGGCCACACCGGGCGCTGGTAGCGCTCTTCGGTCTGGAAGCTCAGGCTCTGGCCGCCGCCCGGCGGCCGCAGGATCACCCAGCCGGGTTCCTCGGTGCCGGTCGTCCAGCCGAGGAGGCGGCGGTAGAAGCCCGCGAGGGCGCCGGCGTCGGGCGCGTCGATGTTGGTCCCGGTCACGGTCAGCCTGGGCACGGCTCAGCTGCCGTCTGCCCTGATCGCGGTCTTGCCGAAGGACACGAGGGCCTCGGTCGTGGTGAGCGTGGTCTTGCCCGCGGCCTGGAGGATGTCCTCGGACTTCACCGGACCGACGCCCGCCGCGGTCCAGACTTTCACCACGGTGGTCGTGGTGAAGCTGCCCACCTTCGAGACCAGCGTCATGTTCACCAGGGTGGCCTGGTAGGTGCCCGCCGGGACCGTGACGGACGCCGTGCCGCCGCCCTGCACGGTGACGTTCGCAGTCTCGTACTGGCCGGAACTGAGCCGGATGTTCAGCGTCGAGTGGAAGGCCCGTCCGGAGGCGAGGTCGGCGGCGTCCGGCCACACCACGCCGTTGCTCGACACCACGGACACGCCGTGCGGCTCGTTCACAGGGAACCCGATCTGGCCGTTGTTGTAGAACAGGTAGGTCTCCAGCGTCGGGGCCGGGCCGGGGGCGATGGTGCTGGACATCGTGACCCGGCGGCCGCCTGCCACCGGGGTCACCGACGTGACCTTCTTCGTCAGCAGGGCGTGCAGGTTGTTGATGCTGGTGACCGTCTCGTACACCCAGGTGTTGCCCACCGCGATGGGGAACGGGATCGACGCGGCCGACACGGAGGAGTTCGCGGCCGTGCCCGACGTCGCGCCCGCCGTCGCGGCCGCGCTCGCGGTCGCCGTCGCGGCCGGGCTCGAGGACTTGCCGGCCGGGCTGCTGTCCGACGCCGCGGGCGAGGTGCTCACGGGCGTGCCGCACCCGGCCAGCGCGATCACGGCCGCGCCCGCAAGAACCGCCTGCGCGGATCTGTACTTGCTCATGTCGATGCCTCGCTCTGTGTTAAGTCGGGCTCAGTGAAGTCACGTACGCCGGCCGCCCCGAAGCCCCCCGTGCCGGAAGCACGCCCTAAGGGTAGGGCCCGCACCGCCACGAGGCGTCCCGAATCGCCCCAATCCGAATCATGATCGCTCCGCTGCCCGGCCAAGCCCCGGCGCCACGCCGGCTCCGGGCGCACCGCCCCGCGAGATCCCGCCGCCCCGCGAGATCCCGCCGCCCCGCGAGATCCTGACGCCCGCCGCAAATCCCGCCGCCCAGCGCAAATCCCGCCGCCCACGCAAATCCCGCCGGGAACGGCCGCATGCCGATGCCGCCGGCCGCCGGGCACCCGGGCCTGGGGTGCGTGGGCCCCTGACCCCGCCTATCGGGGTGCGGGGCCCCCGCACCCCAGCCCGCCGACCGCGCCGCACCCGGCAGAAGTACCCGTTTCTTCGCAAAACCGTCATATCCGGCATGACGCCATCCGGCATGACGCCATCCGGCATGACGCCACCATCTCGAGCTGTGAGCCCGAGCCAAATCCCGGCCCGGCTGCAAACGGTTGCACCATGCGGCCTCGTTCGGTGTACTAGATCTCCCGCGGTTCGCGAAGGAGATGCCCGTGCCGGAAAGCAATGAGGACGGCCGGGCCCGCGCGGTAACCGCGAGCGCCTGGCTGCTCGAGCACGCCCAGGACCTCGTGTCGGTCCTCGTCGGCATGGTGCTGATCGTCCTGGCCGGCGCCGAACTCGTCTCCGGCATCGTCGACTTCTTCGCCAACGTGAAGAAGACCTCGATCGACACGGCCGGCATCAACCTGCTCGACCGGGTTCTCCTGGTGCTCATCCTGGTCGAGATCGTGCACACCGTGGTGCTGTCGCTGCGGGCGCACCACCTGGTGGCGCAGCCTTTCATCATCGTCGGCCTGGTCGCGGTGATCAGGAGGATCCTCGTCGTCCTCAGCGGCACCGGCACGGTCCCGACCCCGCAACTGGCCATGCTGATCGCGATGATCTTCGTGTTCGTCGCCGCGCTGCTCGCCGTGACGTGGTTCGACCGGAAGTGGAAGAGCACCGGGTCCGAGGTCGCCGAGCAGGAGATCGCCTGACCCATCGCCGCTAACCCGCGCAACACCTTCCAATAATCACTCACCGCGCGCGCTTGGCTACTTTAGAGTATTCGGTGCAACCGACGGCATCGCCGCGCAGTCTTCATGTTTGGTACGCAAACGGGCGGGCTGCAGCCGACGATCATCTGGGGGCCGGCAGATGGGCACGGGAAAAGGAATGCCGGCGGGCGCGACACGCCGGGCGGTCCTGGTGGTCGGGGGAGTGGCACTGCTGGCCGGTTACTCGCAGGATCGCTCCCCACGCCCCGTCGGCGCCGAGCCGCCCACCGCCGGGCACCCCACGCCCGTTCCGTACGCCGGCTCCACTCCGTACACCGCGTCCCCCGCTCACTCCGCGTCGGCTCCGCGCTCCACGCCGGCCCGCGCCCCGTCCGCCCGGGCCCGGCTGGCCAGGGCGCGGCGGCACCCTGCCCGGCCCGGCCGCGGCGGCCACCGGGACGGTACCGACGTGCCGATGTTCCACGTCGACGCGGGCCGCAAGGGCATCGCGCTGACCATCGACGACGGCCCCAGCCGGGTGTACACCCCGCAGGTCCTCCGGCTGCTCGACAGGTACCTGGTGACCGCGACGTTCTCGATGATCGGCTTGGAGGTAGCGGCCGACCCGGGCCTGGCCCGGGAAGTCGCGGCCGCCGGCCACAAGATCGCCAACCACACCTGGTCCCACCTGGACCTGGCGGTTATGCCGCCGGCCGTGATCGCCGACCAGATCAGCCGCGCCACCGGCGCCATCCACCAGGCGACCGGCCGGGTGCCTGCCCTGTTCCGCGCCCCCTACGGCGCCTGGTCCCCGGCCGTCCTGCAGCACTGCGTGCAGGCCGGGATGACCCCGCTCGACTGGTCCGTCGATCCCCGCGACTGGTCCCGGCCCGGCGTGGCCGCCATCGTCGGTAACATCATGCGCAACACCAGGACCGGTTCGATCATCCTCGAGCACGACGGCGGCGGCGACCGCGCCCAGACGGTGGCAGCCCTGAAGGTCGTCCTGCCCCGCCTCCTGGCGGCCGGCTACCACTTCACCACCCCGCCCGGGTGACCCCCGCCGTCAGGGAAATCACCAAGGCCCTCACCAATAGCACCCTCACCAATAGCAATGGTGAGCGCGCCAGCGAACCTGCCGGGCCAGCCGCTACACTCGGCCAGGTACGGGCTGTAGCGCAGCTTGGCTAGCGCGCGTGCTTTGGGTGCACGAGGTCGCCGGTTCGAATCCGGCCAGCCCGACGATGGCCAGCCCGGCGACCAAGCCGAGGCTAAGCCGACTAAGCCAAGGCAGGACAAGCCAAGGCAGGACAAGCCAAGGCAGGACAAGCCAAGGCAGGACAAGCCAAGGCTGCTCAGCCGAGCTGCCCGGCCCGGCGGATGGTCTCGTCGGCGGGATAGCCGTCGGCGAGCTCGATGTCGTCGACGACGGTACCGTCCCTGAGCCTGATCAGCCGGTCGCAGCGGGCAGCGATCTGCGGGTCGTGGGTGGCGATGACGACCGTCATCTGGTTCTCGCGGCGCAGCCTGGCCAGCAGGTCGAGGATCGCGGTGGCGGTGTGCGAGTCCAGGTTGCCTGTCGGCTCGTCGGCCAGCAGCAGGTGCGGCGTGTTGATCAGGGCCCGGGCGATGGCGACCCGCTGCTGCTCGCCGCCGGACATCCGCGACGGCAGCGACCGCTCCCGCCCGCCGAGGCCGACCGCCTCAAGCAACTCCCGGCCGCGGCCGGGCTTGTCCCAGCCGGTCCGGTACGGGAGCACCGGCGCGATCACGTTGTCCAGGGCGGTGAGCGCAGGGAGCAGGTTGTAGCGCTGGAACACGAACCCCACCGTGCGGCGGTAGGCCGCGAGCGCCGCGCCGCGCAGCGCGGTCACCTCGGTGCCGCCGCTGATGATCGTGCCGGAATCCGGGCGCTCGATCGCGCCGATCAGGTGCAGCAGCGTGGACTTGCCCGATCCCGAGGTGCCGGTCAGCGCGATGAGCCCGCCAGGCTGCAGGGTGAAGCTGACGTCGCCGGCGGCCGTCACCGGCTGGCCGCAGGTCCCGTACTGCTTGCTGACCCCGCGCAGCTCGATGGCCGGGCCATCAGCAGCCGGGCCGCCAGTAGCCGGGCTGCCAGCAGCCGGGCCGCCAGCAGCCGGGCGGGCAGGATCGGTGTCGGTCATGGCTCACTCCTGGGCGAGTAGCTGTGCGGCGGGCAGCCGGCGGAGCAGGTGCGCGGGAAGCAGCGCGGCCGCGCAGGTCACCAGCACGCCGCCGGCGGCCGCGGTGGCCGCGGCGGCGAACAGCAGCGGCGGAAGCTGCCTGGCGAACACCGCGGCGCCGGCCAGGCCGAGCGCCGCGCCGCTGACCGAGCCCACGATCCCGGTCAGCGCCCCCTCGGTGATCACCAGCCGGCGCAGCGTCCGCTCCGGCCAGCCGAACGCGCGGAGCGTCGCGAGCTCCGGCGCCCGCTCGGTGATGCTGATCAGCAGGGCGTCGGCGACGGCCAGCACGCCCAGGATGACGGTCGCCGTGACCGCGATGTAGTCCACGCCGCGGACCTGGACCGTCACCACGTCACCGAGCAGGGTGCCGACGACGGCGCCGCGGAACGCCAGCGTGACCGCGATCAGCAGGGTGAGCGCGGTGACGCCGACGGCCAGGCTGAGCGCCCCGCCGCACGGCCAGCACCGGCGGCCGGACCGCGGCTACCGGGTCGGCGCGGGCGGCCAGCCAGGCCGGCACCGCGCCGGCCAGCACCGCCAGCGCCATCGCGACCGGGATGGCCAGGGCCGCGCGGGCCGGGGAGGCGTGCAACCCCAGCGCCGCGGCCAGCGGCGGGGACAGCAGCGCGCCGAGGATGCCCGCGGTCAGGCCGGTCAGCGCCACCTCGCCGAGCACGGTGACGAACAGCCGGGTCCTGGTCCAGCCCAGGGCGGCCAGCACCCCGAGTTCCTGCCGGCGGCCCCGGACCGCCGCGGTGGCGGAGTTGGCCACGAACAGCGCGCAGACCACCAGGATCAGCACGAACAACGTGACGCTGCTGCGGTCCACCGCGTTCAGGATGCTGATCGCAACTCCCTTCTTGACCCAGCCCTCGCTCAGCAGCAGCGGCGGCGTGCCGAACGTGTCGGCCGGCACCGCGATCGCGGTCGGCGCCGGGGAGGAGCCGGCCACGATGTCCACGGTCAGGCGGGTGCGTAGCTCGATCTGCTCGGCGACCGTCTTGATCCTGTTCAGCGAGGCCTGGTCGGGACCGGTGACCCCGGCCACGCGGACCCGGATCACGCTGATCGGGGTGCGGGTCAGCTGCGCACCGCCGGTGTAGTCGTTGTTTTCCAGCGTGGGCAGGGCCGCCAGCGTGGTGATCAGCTGCACCGGCTGCGTCACCAGGCCGCCCATGTTGAGGTCGGGCAGCAGGTCCCCGCCGCCCAGCGCCTTCCGGCTCGCCTGGCCGGCCGGCGCGGCCGCGGCCGGCTGGTACGGGCCGAGCGGCACCCGGGACAGCGGGTCGAAGACGGCGATCTTGCCCTGGCTGAAGGTCCCGGTCAGCACCGGCAGCGGCAAGTCCGTCACCTTGGTCCTGAAGTCAGGGACCAGTGCGTGCTGCCGCAGCGTCCGGTACTGGGTGTCGGCGTTGTCCATCGGGGGGACCTGGAACTCGCTGTCGGCATCCCATACCGAGACCGGGTTGCGTACCGCCGCGGGGACCAGGTCGCCGGTGCTGCCGCGCCGGTAGCTCACCGGGCCGACGGACCAGTACGCCGAGAGACCGTTGAATATGTCCTTCCTGCCGGGGCCTCCCAGCGAGGTCAGCAGGTTCTGGTACGCCTGCCCGGCGGTGATCGTGCTGCCGAGCACCGGGCGCCCTGGTGCCGTGGCGTCCTTTGTTTTCGTGGCGACGTCAAGCACCGGTGACGCCGGGGGAGCGGGCAGTTCCTCGACCTGGGTCGTGGCCTGCTCGCCGATTCCGCTGTCCGCCGCGGCCAGCACCGGGAACAAGCCCCCCGCCCTACCGAAACCGTCCCGCGGGTTCGCGTTGTCGAAGTTCTCCGGCAGGTACCGGCCTGAGGTCACCGCGGTTGAGGCCGTCCAGCCGGGCCTCGGCCTGCGGGTCGATCGCGGCGATCAGCATCGGGAACTGCCAGTCGACGCTGAAGCCCGCATGCCCACGCAGGTCCACATCGCTGCGGGTGCCCGGCGGGGTGCCGTCACCGTCGATCTTCGACCAGCACCATGCGCCCGACCGCCCGGCGAGGCTGAACGGGCTGCCTGGCACGTCATACGCCGGGCACGGGGTCGTTGTCGAGCCGTCCGGCAGGGTCTCGGAGGTCGCGCCGTCGGTGAAGCTGAAGTGGACCCGGTCCGGCGTGACATAGACGTACGAGGCGGGCTCCGGGATCCGGGTGGCGCCGTTCGCGCTTACCCAGGTGGTGGTGATCCGGTAGAGCTGCCGGCCGGGCCGGGCGACGTCCGCGGCGGGCAGCCGTACCGGGAACTGGGCGTCCATGAACGTGTACCCGACCATGGCGATCGGCGCGGCCACCTGCACGCCGGCGATCTTGGAGATCTGGTGCCACTGGGCCATGGTGATCCCGCCGTAGATGCCGGACAGGAAGTCCGGCTGCACGGTGCCGGTGGCCGACTCCAGGCTGCTCCGCGCCCCCGCCGGGCGGACCAGGATGTCGTAGGCGGGCTGGAAGTGCGCGGTCACCGTGCCGATGGTGCGGATCTGCGCGGTGCGGGAGGCGGCCGTCAGCACGGTGAACGCCGTGGTCGCCACCAGCATCCCGGCCAGCAGCGCCAGGGCGCGGCCGACCCGGAACCGAAGCTGCGACCAGGCGAGTCTGCTCACATGTGACTACTCTGGTCCTTACCTAGCGGCAATGCAATAGTGATACCTAGTGACAATGTAAGCCGAGATCACATCGTTACGGAGAGCGGTTACATGCCTCTTCACCACGCCGTGCTGGCGCTGCTCGCGGCCAAGCCCGCGCACGGCTACGAGCTGAAGGGCAGCTTCGAGCAGGCGGTGGGAGACCAGTGGGGCGGCCTGAACATCGGCCACCTCTACCAGGTCCTCGACCGCCTCGCCCGCGACGGCCTGATCGAGTCCGAGCGCCGCCCGCAGCCGGTCAAGCCGGACCGGCTGGTGCACCGGATCACCCAGGCCGGCCGCGACGAACTCGACCGCTGGCTGAGCGAGCCGAGCGCGCGCACCCGCGGCTACCGCGACGACTTCTTCCTCAAGGTGATGGCCGCCGCCCAGGCCGGCGACCCGGCGACACTGGCCGCCGTGCTGCGCCGCCAGCGGGAGCATCTGCTCACCGAACTGCGCAGCCTCGCCGTGGCCAGGACCGCGGCCTCGCGCTCTCCCGTGGACGCACTCCTGGTCACGGCGGCCGAACTGCACGTCCGCGCCGACCTCGGGGTGGTCGACGCGGCCGAACGCGACCTCACCCCCGACGCGCTCGCGGCCCTCCGGATCCCCTCGTCACCCGCGGCAACGCCCGGCCGCCAGGCCAACCCCGCATAACGGCACCGTGAGCCGCTGGCCGGTGCCGAACACCCCGAGCAGCGCCCGGACCGCCTCGGCGACCGCCCGCAGCGCGGCGCACAGCTAGCGAACCCCGGAAGCCGGCCCGCGAGCACCCTGCCTGACCGCGAGCGCGGTCGCGGTGACCGCGTCCATCACCTGCTCAAGACCTGCCACCGCGGGCCACCAGGCCGTGGCGCGGCGGCTGGCCGAGGGCGGCTCGGACATGGTGCGCTGGAACTGGGAGAGTACCGGCATGGACGATTCCCGGTTCCTGGCGTGCCTGGCGGCGGAATACGGCGACCTGCGGGACGCGGCCACGGCCGTCGAGCTCACCGCGCCGGTGCCGAGCTGTCCCGGCTGGACCGTGGCCGACCTGGTCCGCCACGTCGCGCAGGTGTACCTGCACAAGGCGACCCTGATGCGCACCGGGGAGGAGCCGCGGGAGTGGCCGCCGCCCGGCCTGGCCGCCGAGGCCCCGCTGGCCGCGCTCGGCCGGGCCTACGGCGCGCTGCGCGCGGAATTCCGCACCCGCGAGCCGACCCGGCCCGCACCGACCTGGTACGACCCCGATCAGACGGTGGCGTTCTGGATCCGCCGGATGGCCCAGGAGACGGTGATCCACCGGATCGACGCCGAACTCGCCGCCAGCCTGCCGGTGACTCCCGTGCCCGCCGACCTCGGGGTCGACGGCGTCGACGAGGTGCTCAAGCGGATGCTGGCCTACGGCTCGGCGGCCTGGCCGGAGGAGTTCGCCGAGATGGAGGGGGAGCACCTGGCGGCCGAGGGCGGCCAGGACGCGATCACGGTCGCGGCCGGCCCGGCCGCCTGGACGGTCCGCCCGTCGCCCCGCCAGGTGACGGTGGACGACGGCGCCAGCGACCACCCCCGGGTGCTGGTCGAGGGCGCGCCCGGCAGCCTGCTGCGCTGGCTGTGGGGCCGGGCCGGCGACGACGCGGTCCGGCTGGCCGGCGACCCCGCCTGGGCCGGTTACCTGCGCCGGATGATCGCCGCGGTCACCAGGTTAGGAAGCAACCAATTGCCGGCCGCCTGCGTCGAACCAGCATGACCGCCCGCCCCGCGCCGCCCCGGCGCCGCGTCTCGCCGTGGCTGTCCGCCCGCCCCGCGCCGCCCCGGCGCCAGGTCTCGCGCTGGCTGTCCGGCCTGGCCGCCGCCGCGTGCGCCGCGGCCATGCTGGCCGGCTGCGCGGCCCAGCCCGCCAGACCCCAGCCGGGCGCCGCCGGGACCGGGAGCGCCTCGCCGGCGGGTGCCTCGCCGCGTCAGCGCGCGGTCGCCGACGCGGCCCGCATCATCGCGTCCTTCCCGCGGCCGCCCGGCGCGGTGCGGACGGGGCTGATCGCGTCGTTGACCGTGCCGGGGGAGTGGCCGGGCGGGCCGGACGTCGCGACCGCGACGCGCTGGTGGCGCGCCCCCGGCCGCCCGCAGGCCGTGCTGGCCTGGATACGCGCCCACCTGCCCGCCGGGTTCACCCTAGGCGGCACCGGGACCGGGACCTACGAGCCCACGCCCTCGGTCATCGAGCCGGAGTCGTGGACCGACCAGTTCGTGCTGCCCGCCGTGCCGGGCGTGCTGGCCCAGCGCTGGCTGGTGGTGCTGGCCGTGCCCGACGGCGGCCAGACCGCGATCCGCGCCGACGCCCAGGTCGTTTGGCTGCCCGCCCGCCCAGCGGCCGAACGGATACCGCCAGACGCCAGGGTCGTGACCCTGACCCCGGTGTTCGGTTATCAGGCGGACAAGAACCGCGAGCGGCTCGACCACGCCGTCACGGTCACCGATCCATCCAAGGTGGCCGGCATCGCCGCGGCGATCGACGGCCTGACCTTGTTCCCGGCCGGCATCTTCAACTGCCCCATGGACTTCGGCGCGGCCATGCGGCTCACCTTCCGGACGAGCGTGACGGGCCCGGTGGTGGCCCGCCTGAGCGCCGGATACGGCGGCTGCGGGATCGTGTCCGTCAGCATCGAGGGCCGGAGCATGCCCGCGCTCAGCGACTACACCAGTTCCGGGCAGCGACTGCAGCAGCGGGTCCTGGCCATCGCCGGCGTCCGCTGGCCCTACTCGCCTGGCACACCGCCCGGGGCCGGCGGGTAGCTACCAAGTTGTCCGCTAGTGCGTCGGCCTTCAGGCCGGTGGTGAAGGCGGACGGACCCGGGCCTGTATCAGGCGGGCGGTTCTGCTCCTTGATGTACTGGCGCAGGACGGAGGTCGGGGGGGCGCCCGCGGAGCCGGCGAAGTGGGACCCGGACCACAGGCGGTTTGCCCGCCGGCAGTGCCGGGCCAGGTCCGGGGACTCCTGCGGCAGCCTGCGGGAGGACACGCCCTTTAGGTGGGGGTGCAGAGGAAGACACGACGTGTGCCCGGTGCGGATGTCCTTTGCTCAGTCATAAAACGTAAGTATGTTCTAGATATGCAGCTCCGGTACAATTACCGCCTTTACCCGTCACCGGGTCAGCGCGCGGCGCTGGCGCGGGCGTTCGGGTGCGCGCGGGTGGTGTTCAACGACGGGCTGCGCGCCCGGCAGGAAGCCTTT
>Ga0137379_10006778_pt1 | contig 10851 bp, 8 predicted proteins | sample SagtaG_18_FD_104812 | JGI IMG/M metagenome (GOLD analysis project Ga0137379, IMG submission 104812) | Vadose zone soil microbial communities from Sagehorn Ranch, Mendocino, California, USA - Sage2_L_80_16 metaG | ecosystem: Environmental > Terrestrial > Soil > Vadose zone | place: USA... | reverse complement strand
CCAGGTGAGGATGCACCGTCCACGGCATCCAGGCTGCCGCCCGAGCCCTCCCCTGTGCGAACTACCCCTACCGGGATGAGAAGCGGACCCGTCTCCCTGCGATCTTCCAAAGCTGTGACGGGTGTCAGCTCCTCATCTGAAATGGGCTTGGGGCTTGGGAGCGCGGGGACCGCCTCTGCCAGCTCCAGTAAAAGGCCGCGGTCCAGGAGCTGTTCACCCGAAAGCTGGACCGATCTTCCCTCCTCTGGCTCAAGCACGGCCTCCTCGAAGACCCGCACCTCTCGCCTGGATCTGGTCGCGATTCGGTACTGGAGGAAGACTCTCAGGGAATCGCAGCACTCCAGGACCGGCCCGCGTATCTCCTCCTGTTTGCAGGCCTGCGCGATCGTTGTCCTGGACCAGCCCAAGGTTTGGTCCAGGCGAGGATACCGCTCCTCCATTTCGCGCAGGAGACCGATCCAGCGTAGGAAGAGTTCCTGTGATTGGATACGCTCTCCGGAGAGGTACATGCCGATGCACTGCACGAGAGCAAGCACGGCGGCGTGGAAGTTGGGGCCGTGCGAGAGGCCACCCTGCTGACAATAGTCTTCGTCCTCCTCATTCCATGAAAGCTCGTACGCATCATCCCCAGACGCGCTCAGTACATTTGCGCGCCCCTTGAATCCTGGTGGATCAAAGGACATGGCTGCGACGATTCTATGGAGTGTACCAAGCACGGCCTGCAGGTAGCCGTAGCCCAGGACGGCGGGGCGCTTTGCCTCCTCTCCCCTTGCCGCCGTGTCGATGGAGGCGAAGTCGTACTTGCTCCGCCTGCTAGCAGGGATCTCCGCAAACCGCGCAAAGGCGTCGACGGAATAGATCTCGTCTTTCTTGTTGCGGAGAATCCCCAGGGGTGATTGTGCCATAACACGTGTCTCCTTGTGGTAAATGCAGACGCCCCGCAGCCGTTCTCGCGTTCAAACAGCTGTGGGGCGTGGTGGTCAACTGATTCTGGTGCATGGGTGGTGGAGCCGAACTTCTGTGGCTGACTTTCAGCATGTTTGACATATCCAGGCCCGGCTCTCCTGGGTAATGAAACCTGTAGGGCGTCCTCTCGCATCGACGCCTTTTACCACAAGCGATGCACTGTGTCCGCTTCGATTTTGAAGCATCGATTGCCCCAATAGCAGCGATAGTTCGTTGCTCCATATCTTCCATCTCTGTATCCTTCAAACTGGTCTGCACAGCCTAAACCATGAGACCCCCGTTTCACGCAGAGGGGGCAGGTCCTCTCCTCCTCGAGCGCCTCTTTCCGAAAGCCTCAACCGGCTCACCCCACAGCGTGCTCGCGTAGAGCGGCGGCCTTTCATCTTCCTGCGCCCCGGCTACCGGTGGGATATAGAGAACATCGCAGGAAGCCTCGGCTGCGCTCGTTTCGCCTCGGCGTTTGGCCGCCAACTTCCGGGGAACGCCTCGGCGTTCGTCGACACCCTTCCCAGATTCGCGCGCCGGACCCGCATGCGGAGCACGCGTTTCCGACTCCTCGCTCCCAGGCGATGCCGGGCTGCCCGGACTTCCGGCTTCAGCGATAATGGCCTCGGCCTCCTTAATGGCTGCCCTCTTCTCTGCCTCCATCTCGGCGCGAATGCGCTCGACACGAGCCGGCAGTGGATCCTCGTCAACACCGATCCACGCTCGCCCGGCCTTGAGAGTGGCCTCTCGCTCAGCGTCGCGGCGTGCGAACGCTGAGGAGAGGTCATCCAGGTCATCGAGCTTGCGTGCGATCTGCGCGAGAGCTACCTGGTCAGCTCCGACCAGGGTCACCAGTTCTCCTTCGGGGGAGTTCCCGGCGAAGAGTGAGGCCGCGCCGCTGTGCTGCCCCAAGGTGATCAGTTTCTGATGCGCGACGGTCCCCTGGTAGACGAGGTAGTAGATCCGGACCTCTTCCTCTTTGCCGAGCCGCCAGGGGCGCCGGTTTCCCTGCTCCAGCCAGGTGAGATTCTGGCTCATCTCATACCAGACGACGGTGTCGATCATCTGGAGGTTGAGCGCTTCTCCGACCTTCTTGTAGGGAACGAGGATGGTGGAGTGACCGCTTGCTACTGCCTGCGCGATCGCGTCTTCGCGCAGTTCGGCATCAAGGGAAGCCGGCATTACCCAGGGGTTGAAGTCCCGTAATACCCACGCGAGCCGCTGGCCAACGTCGCGCTTGCGGCTCTGTTCGTAGTAGATCATCACCCGGCGAGCGCGCGGAGGATTGGTTTCAGAGATGATTTCGCTGAGCTCCTGTTCGACGATCCTCCTACACTCGCGCTCCAGCGGGTAAAGGTAGTCTTCGGAGAGCGTGGGGGCCGTGAAAATGGTCGCCCTGCCTTCTTCTTCGCCCCAATCCCCTCGCTGCACACGAGTGATGGTGAAGGCAGGGGCGAAGGGGTAGGCAGCAAACCAGCCGGGAAGGATGCCGAGCATCATCTGCGCTGTGCTGTTGCCGGCCTGCGCTTGCTCGTGCAGCCCCGAGAGGACCTGCTGGTAGGCCGCCCAGAGGTCGCAATGCGCGAGGCGAACCTGTTTCGCCTCCGCCTCTTGCAGAAGTGCGAGCGCTTCCGCCTGTATGAGATCAGCGGCGTCCAGGACCTCCTCTTCCACTCCGATCATGGTGAGCAGGACATAATTGGCCTCGGCGTCCGAGAGCGCCTTCTTCGCCGCCACAAGTTCCGCCTCCGAGGCCGCGCGCAGCTTGACGAGCTCTTCGTCGTTCATGTCCACGACGACCGGAATCTCCTTCCGCCTGGGCATGTGCGCTCCAACATCGAGCACATCGATGTAGACATAGTAGGCGAGCAGCAGCGGCAGGAGCCTCGCCGAGATGCCTGGAGCGGGCTTTGTCGAAACGGACAACTCGACTTCAGCCGTTGCCTTTTTCGCGGTTGCACGCTGCCTGGTGATTTGCATGACCGCGCCGAACTCGCGTACCGCGCGGGCGACGTCTGACCAGCGGATACCAAGCGCCCTCCAGAATTCTGGAGCGAAGCGATACCAGTAGTAGAAAAAGTGGACGAGGTCGGTATAGTGCGTTCCACTGGCCATCGTCCTGGTTGGAGCCGACTGTAGGAAGCGATGTCCCGACCTGGCGCGGTCAGTGTTCTGGCCCTGTAAGGTGTGGGCCTCGTCGATGCCCACAAAGGCCGCGCATGACCGGTAATAGTGAAAGAGGTAATCGTAAGGAGAGAAGCTGTCGGGAGGCACCGTCTCTTCTCGACCTTCCGGGCTGCTGATGCGGTAGTGGGCGGAAGGCGCTGCCCCAGCGGTTTCGCTCGCGCCTCTCCGCGCTTTTTCCAGAGGGGCGATGCTCGCTGCCTCCACCGTGAGGTGCGCACGAGCCGCCTTCGCCTCAGCCCCGCTGGCCCAGGCAGCGAAGGGGAGAGGTGGATAGCGCGCTTCGACCTCTGGGATGCGGCACCGCGTCCACAGGGACGCGCCGCACACCTGCTCGGCCCGCCTGCGCTTCGCTCGCCCGCGCCGCTCTTTCACGGTGCGCACGTTCCGGCACCACCGTGGCTGCTCGCGGAACCACGCTATGTGCTCGACCGGACGCTCCTCGGCAGCCTCCAGGGCATCGAGCACCAGGTCGTCGCTATCTGGCTGCTCGAACCCGCTCATCAGGCTGCGGGGAGTCGCAGTGATCAACTGCTTGCACTCTGGACACAGGAAATGCGAGACCGGCAACGCTTTGGTGATGGCCTCGCCCGTTAGCGGGTCGCGTCTGCCAATGAGTTTGCCGGCTGCATCCAGAATCGGCTCCCCTTCTGCCTCAAGGTCGGGAATGGCTCTCGTCCCCTGGGGTATCTCGATCACGGAAGGCCGCCAGGTGAGGAGCTGTGGGCGCGTCGTACTGTGCGAGAAGATGGCGATGATGGCAGGGCAGCCCCCGTCGGCGCACATGTCCATCCACCGCCGCACGTCTTTGTGCGAGCGGATAACGATCGTCCTGGCCTCCGGCCACGCGGCGGCGCACTCTTTCAGCCAGGTGGGTATGGCACGCTTGGGCACCATGACAGAGAGCGGCAGAGCCAGGGGCGCCTCCCCTTTCGTCCATCGATTGGCGCGCCAGGCAACGCCCAGGCGTTTGACCCAGCGTGGACGCGGCTTCTGCTGCACGTTTTCCGGGAAACTGGGATCGTCGCGATGTGCCCAGTAATGGGCCATGAGGGCCATGAGCGCGATGAGCATACGCGTTTTCCCAACCCCCGGCTCGCCCTGAAACGCAACCTTGCCCAGCTCGTCGAACGCGACCCAGTGCGCAAAGACACGGTGCATCTGGGCGACCGACAACCCAGGATGGAGCGCCCCCAGCAGCTTCTTATCGGTGCCGATGGAAAGGGCCACGCGGATCATCCAGTCAGGAGCGCTCCCCAGCTCGTACCTCGGGCGGTACTCCGTCAGCACCAGTTTGGAGAGGATGGGGAGCCACGGGTCGAGATAGGCGTAGGCGGAGGCGCCGCGATAGTACGTCGTCTCACCTGACTCGCAGTCCAGGACGCCCAGAATGGGGAGGTCCGTGAGCAGCCGCTTGCGCAGGATGCGCTTCAGGCGATCTTCCTCGTCGAGGGGGCTTTCCAGCCAGCGGGTGGTGATAAATGACGAGAAGATGTAGCGCTTCCCATCCGGGCCGGTGATGACCCGCCCATCGAGAATGTCGGTGGCCAGGATGAGCGCGGCCAGGTGGACTTTGCCGATTAACGGCATGAGCGAGGGTAGGAGGGTGTGCCTGCGGGGATCGTAGGTCGTAGCCTCCCGCCACCGTGAGGTGCTCTGGATTCCGGCGGTTTTCATGGTCTGCTGAACCATCGCTGAGCTGGCGCGTAGGACAGTGACGGCGGGCATGGAGCGCAAAGGCGGCACCGGATAGGAATGAGGGCCTGCTCCCTCCGGCAGTTCCGGGAGCGCAACGCCACCGAGCCAGGGATTGAGACCCTTTTTCTTGCGCCTCGGATCGTAACGCCACCCCTTGAGCGCTGCGACCAGTCCCGCCTCGGCCTCTTTCAGCGGCACCGCACGCTTCTTGCCGATGATCACGGCCTGCGTATAGCGATCGAATGCCGCTTCCCCTGCCTCGTCAGGGAATTTGAAGACGCGAATGTCGTAGAGATATTTGGCCAGCAGTTCCACCATATGAGCATTCCAGGCGCTGCGCATGGGGAGAATGGTCACGAGCACGCCGCCGGTCATCAGGAACGGAAGCACATGGCGCAGCATGTGCAACTCCAGGTACTGGCCGTCCTGGACGAGGTAAGGCGGGTTCGTGACGAGCACGCTGAAGGTGGCGGGGGTAAAGCGCACAGCCAGGCAGTCGTTTGGATAGACCTGCGCATGGGGGATGCGCTCGTGCAGTTCGTTCGCACGATCACCAGCGATTTCGATAGCGACGAGACGCGCGTGCGGGTCGTCGGCGAAGGGCGCGAGCAGATGGCCTGTTCCTGCCCCGGTCAGGTCACCGACCAGGTAGTCGGCATCGGGAAACAGGAGCAGGACATCGTGAATGAGCCGCGCGATCTTTTCCGGGGTATGGATGTATCCCGCCCGCTCGATGTTGTCGGCGGTACCGTGAACAATGGGCTTCTCTTCCATAAGGGATTCCTTTATAAAGGCGCGTGTAGAGGCGCGCACTCACACAAGCCGAGCAAGAGGGCAAAGGATATGCCAGGCGTGAGGGTGGGTGCGGCCCTCGCGAAAGTCGAGAGCGAACGGTCGCGGCAGCTATGTGCGACCGATCCTTTGGAGCGAGAGGTGGCCAGTCAGGCCCGCAACCCCTCTCGCCCTGAGCCTCGCCCTGGTGTTGCTGAAGAAGTGGAATCAGGCAGGGCTTCGGGGAGAGGCAGCCAGCCCGCGCGGCGTCCCTGGCGGACGAGGTCGTTCCACTTGCGCAGGTCGCCATCGAGCTTCCAGGCGGACAGACCGATGGCTGGCAGTGGAGTAATCAGGGCTTCTGCCTCTCCCTTGCGCTTGCGGCTCCCGGCTTTCCACAAAAGGTGCTCCCACTCGGGCAGGCACACGACCTGCATGCCCTTCAAGTGCCCGTACAGGGCACCTTTTGGAGGACGAGGCGCGCCGGCATTGCCCAGCACATAACGTGGCTGGGGTGACGTTTTGCTCTTCGAGGGCGCGCCGGATGCTTCTCCGGTTGCCTCGACCGCTCCAGCCCGAGCTTCCGGTAGATCGGGGGGCCGCTTGAGCCCATCCAGGATGTGAGCATGGCGGGCGAGAAGACAGTAGTTCTTCAGCCTCGTCTCCGGTAGAGGCTGCCTGAGCAGCAGGTACGACTCACTCAGCCGGACGAGCCTCTTCGGTCCTGACCAGGTGCCGGGTTCGGCTGGGACAAATTTCCCTCCTCCGCTTTTCCTGAGCAGGCGCTGGAGAGCAGCACTGACGCTGGTGTGTGAGCCTGTGCAGTTGATGCAGACCACCTCGCCCGCCGGGGAACAGACCAGGCTCCAGACTGTAATCTCGTGACCCTCGTGTTCGAGAGCGCCCACCGCATCATCGCAAAAGGGGACCACGGCCGCGTCTATCTCATCTTCCTCTCGCACCTCCACTTCGACGTCGCCCTCAATGATAACCGTGTGGCTGGATGCTGAGCCTAGCGCATCGGACAGGGCATCGTCCTCCTCTGGACGTGCGCTGTCTCTGGTAGGCGTACTGCGTGATGCAACGCTAGACATAGAAACCTCCTCGTGTAGGTAGTAGTGCGTGGCGAAAACAACACGGTGCCAGCCCATTGAAGAGGCTGGCACCGCTCACAGCCGGGCGCTTTTCTGCAGCGAGAGCGCGAAGCCGCGCCCGACGCGGAATCGACTTTCCAAACTGTTCGCTTCTGTGCAGGCCGTGGCCTACACAGAAGCGGAACAGCATGACGGGCCTACTTCTCGTCGCTCAGTGACCCTGCCTGTAAGCTCGCTTTCGGTGTGAGGAACCTCACATCGTTCGCCTGCACCTTGACGCGCAGCCGCTTGGCGCCGGTCTTGTCGGTATAAGTCTCCTGGGTCAGTCGACCCTCGACGTAGACCAGCGCCCCCTTGGTGAGGTACGCTGCGCAGTTTTCGGCCTGGGTGCGCCAGACGACTACGTTGAACCAGTCCGTCTCCTCCTTGCGCTCGCCATCGGGGGACTTGCTGTAGTGGTTGACCGCCAGGGTGAATTCCCCGACGGCGGTACCAGCCTCTGTGTAGTCGAGTTGGGGATCTCGGCCGAGGTGGCCGATGAGGGTGATTTTATTTAACATGTCGCTACTGCTCCTTCGTGTTTCTATGAGGTTGCCTGCCGCGACGTCGCGGCAGTCGTCCGTGCGGTGGCCTGTTTCTCGCGGAGTTGGCCGGAGAGCTGCTGCAATGTCTTTGCGGCATCGACGTAGCTCATTGTGGAGAAGTCAGGCTCGGCAACTTTGAGGGTCGAACACAGCTGGCGAATCGTTGCCCGCTGTGAGTCGATGATCATTTTCGGCGTGCCGCTCCCTGTGGCAGAGGTACTCGCGCCGTTCTTCGCCGCGCCTTTTCCATCTTTGGCCGCTCGGCGGCCCGATGACCTGGAAGTGGGGCTGCGATCGACGGGAGAGTCCACGATGCGGTCGTCCTCCGAGAGTTCGATGGCGAACTGCGTGCCGAAGCCCAGGGCCGCCAATGCGCGCCCAATGGCCCCGGTCTCAGCTTTTGGCCCGAAGTCGATGGGGAATGACACGGCGCTCTCGTCTTTGGTCCCGGTGGCACGCCCTCCAAAGCCGTCCTCGACGACGGCGCGGTAGCGGGCGTAGCCCTTTGCTTTCTTGGTGACCTTCTCCTTGCGCTTGGTCTCGTCGTTCCACTCGTAGGCTTCGATCTCGATCATGCGATCCAGGTCGAACTCGAGTTCCTCGGTATCGATGGTCCCAAACGGGCAGACCTCTCGAAACCAGACCAAGCGAAACATCACCTGCAGGTAGTCCCTGAAGGACCCGTCTTTCTGGCGCAACGGGATCATCGCGGCGTGGATATCAAAGCTTTCCGGAAGCGGGCGCAGGTAAATCGCGCGCGCGATATTTTCGGCCGCATCGATTGCCTGAGCCGCTTCGGTCGCCCCATCCGTCGTATCGGTATCGGGGCGGACAGGCTCCAGTGTTGATACATCACTCATGAGTGAGAAGCTCCTTGTGCCTGCGTACAGGCACCAAAAAGGCGACCCGACGTGTGTGTCAGGTCGCATGGTCTAGCATGTGATAAGGACAGAGAAAAATGGATATCCCCGGGCGTGCGAATGCAGCGTTGGCTGCGGATAATGGATGAATGATAAGGCCGACGGGGGTGATCCAGGGCGAGGGATCGGCGGCGCACGCGCCCAAAAGACGCGCGTACCGAAATGCACTGCTCTCCCTGCGCATCGCGCACGTGGAGGATGGTGCGGGGACATAGAAATCTCCGTTTCAGGGGAAGCGAGACGCCCTCACGAGCAGTGGTCGTAGACCCAATGCAGGCAGAGCAGGGCATCTGCTTCCGGATAGGGATGGTCGCTTTGTGGGACACTCCGGGCGTAGTCGAGCATGATCCCCTGCGCGGTGTGCAAAGGGATGTCGCGTCGTTTCAACTGGCCGGCCAGGCGCAGTGCGCCCCTGTGTCGTGTCCCGGGCGCGCATGTCGTGACGGCCTCGTGCAAAAGGTCGTCGAGGGATTTATGATAAAAGCCAGAGGTATCCTGGTTGTGCCAGGGCGTACCTCCGGCTGACGATTCGGGTAGGGGTGGAGGTGCAGCAAGGGCCGCGAGTATGTCGGGAAACCTTGCCAGGTGACCCGGAAAGTCCATGAAATCACCCGCGTAGAGCCACCGATAGCGGGCGCCGCTTTCGTGGAGCGAGGGGGCGACGACGATGTATCCCCCGTCGACTTTGAGGTCGATCCCTTCGTACCCACCCAGCTCGATCTTATTTTTGAGCACAAACGGCAGGTCATTGCGGACCCGATAGACGATATGTAACCCACCGCCACCGGTGAAGGCGGTGAGCGTGGCTTCCAGTGGCTCAAGGATGAGGCCCTCCTTTGCGGCACGGATGCGGGCGTCCTCCTGTAGGCGCTCGAGGGAGGTGAATCCGTGGTGCCTCGCATCGACATCCAAAACCCACCAGCCGCTCAGTTTGCCGGTGGGGATGCCGATATTGGCAGCAGGATGCTCTCGCCACCAGCGGCGGATGGTGTCTGCCCTGGTCGTGGCGTCGTAGAGTCCCCTGCTGCCCTTCATGAGCGGGACTTTCCCATCGAGCGGGAGAACCGGCAGCCCCAGTTTGGCATAGAAGAGCGCTGCTTCCAGATACGTCAGTCGATCCAATGGCGATACCAGGGACAGTTGCGAGGACTGTGCTGTGGACATCGCTGTCTACTCGACCAGGAAGGAGCCGCGGATGCGGCGGGTAGCCCCCGTGTAAGAGGTCGTCCTGGGGCGCCGTGGCCGACCCTGGTGGTAGAGCTGAGCGTACCGATGATAGCTCTTGATGAACATACTGATACATCCTTCTAGTGAAAAGAGAAGACGCGGCGCGTAGGTACGCTCATGCTGCATGCATCAGGTGGCGCGAGAACCAGCGCGCGAGCCACCGGGAGCGTTCCGCCCGCCAGTAGCAGAGACGCAGGCTTTTGAAAGCCCACTTGAGCCGTGTCACGTTGCCAGGGCGACTATCCGGGCGAGGGCTCACCATGCGCATGATCAGCCATCCCAGGACGCCGCGAAGCTGGCGGAAGTAAAACTGGGCAGCCGGCCCCTCGGGTATCTCGCCCGTCAGCAGGCAGTGCAAGGTGGCACCGAGACTGTAGATATCGGCCCGCCTGGAAGCTGGCACCCCCTCGTAGCGTTCAGGAGCCAGAAAGCCCCTGGTTCCCTGGATGGGCCAGAGACAGCGGGACGGCGTCTTCAGCTCGCTCTGCGCGACGCCGAAATCGATGACAAAAACGCAGTCTGCCAGGTCGATCAGGACATTGTATGGTGTCAGATCTCCCAGGATGATAGGAACGCTGCAGGTATGCAGCGCCTCCAGCACCTCGCTGAGAATGACCGCGAAGTCGAGGACCTCGGAAAGCTTAAAGGCCCCGCGTTTGCATAGTTCATCGTAGAGGGTGACTCCGTCGATGAAGTCCATGACCAGGTGCCAGCGCGCCTGCTCTTCAAACAGGTCGTAGACCCTGGGAATGGACGGGTGGCTGACTCGGGACATGTACCAGCCCTCGTCGCGCACGTAGTCCGTGAATCCAACTTTGAGCGCGACCAATTGTCTCCGTATTCGATCAGTGGCCAGGTAGACTGCTGCCTGTCCGCCTCTGCCCAGGAGGCGTTCGATCGAATAGCGCCCAGCGCGCAGGAGCGTCCCTGGGGAAAGCTGAGGGACGGGCTTGCGCGGTGTAGATGAGGTCGTCATACATCCTCCGTATTGGGAGGCACCTCGCGCCTCGCCGACAGCCAGGCGACCGGCGCTGCGCAGGTGCTCATCGCGTGTGAGCGGAGATCCATCCTGATTCTGCGGCAAAAGCCGCGTCCCTGGACCCCGCTCGTGACTGACAAAAACGCCTTCCCCGGGCATCGGCTTCAGCCGCGCGGGGAAGGCGAGCTGCGCTACGGGCCAGTGGGAGGTATGGACCAGACCGGTCTGCTCGCGCGCTACACGGCTTGTGCGTGCAGGGCGCGGGGGGACGTTAGTTCTGGCCGAGCGCTGAGGGGGTAAGCAGGGTTTCGAGGGTGGCCCGGCGCAGGCCTTGGGAGGCCCGCGAATGCGCGGAGAGAGGGTTTGCATGAGCTGTTCCTTCTGCTCTGCTAGAAGACGAGGCGATTTCTTCAGGGGCGCAGCACAACCCGTCCGCCGGAACT
>Ga0137379_10006777_pt1 | contig 10852 bp, 15 predicted proteins | sample SagtaG_18_FD_104812 | JGI IMG/M metagenome (GOLD analysis project Ga0137379, IMG submission 104812) | Vadose zone soil microbial communities from Sagehorn Ranch, Mendocino, California, USA - Sage2_L_80_16 metaG | ecosystem: Environmental > Terrestrial > Soil > Vadose zone | place: USA... | reverse complement strand
TACGACCGTGGTCGCTACTTCACCACCACAGGAAGGAAGATCCGGGGAACGCCGGGTCAGGTGCTGCGGCGGCAGTCGGCGTTGGATGCCATCTTGCCCGTCCTGCGCGTACTCGGCCGGACGTTGGGACGTTTGCCCCAAGACGTGAAATGGCACGACCTGGCCGCAGGACGCTGGGAGGAGCACTACTCGAACCAGAGCGATGCCGACTTTGCGTTCCTGGCGAGGGCGGCTGAGTTCGCTCTGGAAGAGAAGGACCTGGACTCCGAAGGGAGAGCGGCGCTGATCGAGCGCGTATTCGGCTGGACGGGCCTGGTGCGCGAGAAGTGGGAAAGGGCGGACTACCGGGACCGGACGATCGGGGAGGCGCTGAAGCGCGCCGAGAAGGCGCCGGCTCCGACCGAAAGCGGGGGTCGCGGCCGCGACTACGCGGGGGTGCTCGAATACCAACGCTGGCTGCGAGCGGCAAGGAAGGAGCTGGACGTCGAGGAGGCGGACGCGGCTTTTGAGGAGCCGCCGTCGGTCTTCGATTCGGGCGCCGAGTGGATGGCGCTGAACCTGCCATCGACGAGCTGGCGAGCTCGAGGCTTGATGGCCGAGGGCGATAATGTACTGCTGGCCTCGATCTTCAAAGGCGGTAAGACCGTGACAGGTATCAACCTGTTGCGTTCGTTGTGTGACGGAACAGCTTTCATGGGTCACTTTGAGGTTACTCCACCGGAAGGACGGATAGTCTATTGGAATCTGGAGGTAGGCGAACGCCGGTTCCAAGACTGGGTGCGAAGCATCGGTATCGAACAGCAAGACCGGTTTTCGGTGGCGCACTGGCGTGGGTATAATCCCGATCTCCGGTCGCCGGCTTTTCGAGTCTGGGCCGCGCGCCGGCTGAAGCAGCAAAAGGCGCAAGTCTGGATCATCGACCCGCTAGCGCGCTTGTTCCGAGGGGACGAGAACTCGAATACGGAAGTACGCGACTTCTTGGACCAACTGGATAGCGTGAAGACAGACGCTGGAATCGGTGAACTCGTACTCATTCACCACTTCGGACGGATACAGGAGCAGGGCGAAGAGCACGGGCGAGGGGCCACACGGCTGGACGACTGGCCGGATGCCCGCTGGATCTTGACTCGCGAAAAGGGGGACGGACATACCCGGTATTTCTACGCTGATGGTCGGGACGTTGACGTAGAAGAGGCGCCCCTTGGATACGACGAGAGGACTCGTCGAATCGCGTATCGCGCCGGAGAGGGCGGACGGAGCCAGACTACGGTTCAGGAAAGGCGGATGGAGCGCGCCGAGAGGTCACTCGAGACCGACGAGCGCGTTATCCATGACCTCTGCGAGCGTTTACTGGCGCACAACCACGCGGTATCGTGGGCGGAATTGATCAACACGGCGAGAGGCACTAAAAAAGACCGGTCGCGGCGTGCGGGGCAGGCTGTGGCGTGGGGTGCAATCGTGAAAGATGGTGGACTCTACACATTGTCTAAATACGGGAAGCGATGGGCCGAAGCTGGATTTACAGCGGGCCGGCTCCGTACCCGACTGCCCACCGTACCTGCGCAGCCAGGTACGTAGTCAGGTACGCGTACCTGGTAGCTTGGCAGCGGTGCGGCGAGCGGCTAGGTACACAGGTACGCCCCCGACGAAGTCGGGGGGGCGTACCTGTACCTTGCCGCGAGCGCGCCACTGCACGCGCGTAAGAGGGTCAACGTTCAGGAGAAGGTACGGTGCACCGTACCTGGGTGCGGCGGAAGAGATGTTGGAGGAATGTTGGAGGAAGTGCTGGAGGAAAATGTTGAAAGAGAATGTTGAAAGAGAACGTTGAAAGAGAACGTTGAAAGAGAACGTTGAAAGAGAACGTTGAAAGAGAACGTTGAAAGAGAACGTTGAAAGAATGTGGGAAATCAGGAAAGGAGGAACGGGAATGACGCCGACTAGGGACGGACTGACGGGAGCGGCTGGGGTGCGACAGCGCCGGTTTGTTTGCCGAGTGGTGCGGTGCTGGAAGGAAGGTCGGACGGGAACCTGGTGGGAAGTGGAGATGCCGGCCGAAGGAGTGAAGTGGGCCAGACGCTGGCCGGAAGCGCGGGCGGCGATGAGGCAGGAGGAAGAGCGCTGGTTGGTGTTGATCGTCGATCCAATCATGGCGGGGAGGCGCGATGTGGGACACCGGTTGCAGGAGGGTCGCCAGGTCTACGTGCGATTCACCATGTACGGACGGCTCTGCTGGTCGACGATGCGTGCGGCGCAGCCCACATCGTGGTGGCGGAGTGGATCCGTCGAGCCGGCGCCGCGCCTCGAGCCGGAGAGGGCGGGGGATTGACAAGAACGGTAGCTGCGTGTTATGATGGAGATTGATGGAGGCCGAGGCGCCGGGACAGTGCGAGCTCGTGGAAGGCAGCGAATGGCCGGCTGACTGGTCAGCGTCGTTGGACTGCCGGTTCCTGGTGCACGGTGAGCCGCAGCCGCAAGGGTCGATGCGATCGGTGCCGACGGGATGGCACGCATCGTCGCGGACCGGGCGTCGAGAGAGGACGCATCGACTGACTGACGTGAATGTCGATCTGAAACCCTGGCGAGCTAACATCGTGCATGAAGCTGTGAAAGTCTGGGGTGGTAAAGCCCCGCTTAATGGAGAGGTCCTCGTCGCACTTTGGTTCGGGTTCCTCAGACCGGCAAACCAACGCCAACGTGACGGAGCCCTTCGAGGCAATGCTCCAGACCTCAAGCCGACGTCGCCCGATGTGGACAAGCTGGGACGTGCCGTGCTTGACGCGCTGGAGGAAGCGGGCGTTCTGCAGAACGATGCCCGTGTGGTAGCTCTGCTGGCGCTCAAGGGATACTCGACGACGCCGCGACTGGTCGTAGGCATCAGGCAGCGGGCTCCGAGGCGTCCTAGAGTGGATTCCGGGACCGGTTCTGGGACTTTGGGCCGGTCGAGGGCGTCTCTAGCCAGCACTAGCTTCTAGGACGCTGTCGCGTGTCTCCCCCGAGCTTGTGCCAGACGAGGCTCGAGGACTCTCTCCAACATTGCTAGATTTTTGGAGGATTGTTAAATGAGACGGAGACTAAAGTTAACCGTCTCGCTGGCCATTCTGGCTGCAGTCTTGTCAGGATGGCTCGCGATTTGTGAGCTACGTCCGGCGCCAAAGCCGCAGCCGGTTCCCTCTCCGATATCCACAGTGACACTTACTGCATCACCGTTGCCGACGCCAGCATCGATCGTGACGCCGGTTCCTCGTCCCTCGGTGAGCGGCGGAGTGGGGAAGGGCTGATGAAGGCCGATCTGGTGTATGAAGTGTCGCCGCTCCTGCACGTACACGCTCGCGCTGACGACTGCGCCTGCCCCTGCGGGTTCTGCCTTCGCGGCGAGCACGGGAGATGCGAGTACAAGTGCGGGCGCAATGTGCTCGCGACCAGCCGCGACGCGCCCCCGAGCTTCGAGGTCGAGAAGGGCTGATTCCCGTGGGCCAAGCTCGGTCGCTGCCGCAGCCGGTCCTGTTCGCGGCCTTGGAGGCGTGGATCGACTTGCACATAGCCGACCCACGGCTGCACCTGACGCTCGACGATTGGGACGAATATTGGGATCAGGCTCAGGAGAACGACTGGACGGCCCGAGGCGTTTTGGCCAACTTCCAATCGGCGCTACGGCAGCAGCGAGCCCGACGGCGGGGGCCGGGCTTATCGCGTCTCGATCGTCAGTTGGCACAAGTCCAGGTCTCCGCTGTTGTCGGTCAACAATTCCGGGCGCGGCTCGGGCAGGCGATGGTCGAAGAGGTTTGCGGTTGGACTGAGGAACGCCGTGCTTACGGAAAGCGTGTCGAGCTCTTTCACCCGGGAGCGGCTGGTTTGACGCCGTTGGAATGTCGCGTGCTCGAACTTTCTCAACGTTTCCAGGACGAGCGAGGACGTCCCGACTTCGTCCGTATCGCCGATCTTGTTCATTCGACTCGAGCTTCTAGTCTGCAGACGCTGACCAGGGCCCGTCGGAAAGTCAGGGAGTATTGGGATCGCCTAGGGAAGGAGGAGTAGGGCGTGGATCAATGTCCGTTTTGTCAGGGGCCGCTGCGATTCAGAGAGACGCGCTGTGGCGGCCGTCTGAACCAACTGGAGTCGCGTCATCAGGTGACAGTTGCTCATCACGCTCGTTGCTTTCGATGTCGAGTCATGTTCCAGTGGGAACAACAGGTGCTCGTAATCAAGCTTCAACCGTCCACGACGGAAAGCGTGTCGAGCACGTAGCGCACAGACGAAGTCTGTGCAGGAGGGCGTGATGAAAGCATTCATCAAGAGCGCGGAACTCGATGGTCCGCCGGACACGGACCTGTGTCTTCGGCTGGATCTGGTGTCAACGGGTCCGGTGGGCGTGCGAGAGATCGACGTCGTGCGTCGAGCGCTGATGGAGAGGAAGGCACTTGAGATCGATCTCTGGCGCGTAGTGGAAGACTGGCTGCGCGAGCCGATGCTCGGCGTGCAGGAGGACAAGGGGATGCAGGTCGGAGATCAAGTGGTTGTGCAAGGCAAGTTCGGTCAAGTCGTCGGCATCTCGGGAACAGGGCTGGCCGTGAAGGTGCGGCCGGAGCCGGTGGACGGCGTTGCGAGCGACCTTGTCGTAGTCGATCGGGACCAGTGTCGCGTTGTTCGGACCTATCAGGTGGACGTGCTGCTGGGCCTTCTGTCGGAAGCGCAAAGCGTAATCGCCCTAGCTGATGGCCGGATCGAAGACGAGGAGTGGAAGCTGGCGTCTCGGCGCTTCCGGCTTGCGGTTGAAGCGGCAGGTTCGCTCATGCCGTGACTCGTCGTGAAGGCCAATGCAATATATAGCATGGGAACTTGAATCCCACGGAGGGGGGTCGAACCCGGTGTAGCATGGGAACTGCGAACTATGCCGAACTCTGGTCATCCTAATCGTCGTGCGCTCTCAAGGCGGGGAAGAGAAGGGGCCGGAAGGATTGGCCGAGGCCGTGGCCGCCAACTGGAACAGCTTGGTCCGATTCGCAGCCAGTCAAGTTGGACAGGATCAAGCCGAAGATGTCGTCATGGAAGCGTTGCTGCGGGCCGTGGAGCGGCCGACGGCGCCGCGGTCTTGGTCCAACTGGTTGTTCATCTCGGTCCGGTACCGCTGTAAAGACTGGTTTCGGCAGCGGGGGCGAGAGGAGAGACGGGCCGGCGGCCCGATCCGGTCTTACGAGGAAGTTATGGAGAATCTAGAGTGAACGATCAAGACGTCAACCCAACTACCAACGAGGGATCGCCTACCACGCGCGGATCGACAGGACAAGTCCGCTCGTCTTTCGGGGGGCGATCGTGGGGCTCATCTACACCGCCGAGGGAACCGTCTGCTCCGGCCGCCAACGAGCGTCTGTCCGATGACCCCAGGGAACGTGCGTACCAGCTCTCGCAGCGCCCGAAGCGGAAGATGATCACGGGCGAACAATTCATCCACATGCTGGCGGAAGCTGGCGTTTTGCGAGATGACGACCCTATCCGCCGCGTTGTCATCGACGCCGAGGTCGGCGATTCCTGCCGTCTCTATGTCGAGATGCTCGGCGACGAGCGCATGCTCGAGTTGACCCAGGGCGCTCGGGGCATCGAGATGAAGGTAATCCGGGTTCAGCCTGAATCGGACGAGAAGGACAGCCCGATTCCCCGCGCAACGAACGTTGGCCCAGTTATCGACGTCACAGCCTACGACGACGGTGTTGACCGGGGAACGATGATCGTTTACAAGCCGAGCTCGATGTTGTGTCCGGTGTGCGGTGCGGTACCGGATCAGGACCACAGCGCAGATTGCCCTCTCCGGGACTTCGATCGTCAGTTGGCACGGGTCCAGGAGCCGGAGAGCGAGGAGAAGCCGGTCTCGTCATGATGCCGCCACGGGGGGTCCGGCGCAAGCTGGCTAAGACGGGCGGGGAGGGTCACCAGACCAAGGCACGCCTGCGCCTGGCCGAGCAACGCCAGTACCAGCTTCGGACGACGCTTCGGCAGGAAGAGGCGTTTCGCCTGAAGTCGGAAGGCAAGAGCTACACCGAGATCGCGCTCGAAATGGACACGTCGGAGCAACGCGCTCGGCAGCTTTTCTACGCGGCCCTGAATGCCCGTTCAGCTCCGCCCGAGGAGGTCGAGGAGCAGCGCCGGCTGGAAGGTATGCGCCTTGACGCGTTGCGCGAGGCCGTGTGGGAGCGAGCGATTCGTGGCGGCGACGACAAGGCCGTTCGGACGGCGCTGTTTATTCACGACCGCATCGCCAAACTGTGGGGACTGACGGCGCCCGAAAAGGTCGAGCTGAACATTACAGTCAAGGCGCAGCTAATGCAGCTTATGGTCGTGCGCCTGGATTCGGCGATGACCGCGGCCGGCATTCCCGTCGAGCAGCAGCAGCAGGTTGCGGCAGCGCTGCTTCAGCCGCTCGAAGAGGAGAAGACGGCGTGATCGCTCGCCTGTTCTGGCTAGCGCTTGCTTGGATTCGTGATCTGCTGGGCCGGCTGACCGGCGGCGTCCGTGTGGTGGCGGTCCGGGACGACGGGACCGGGGCCGTGACCGGCCATTGCTGGGAGCGCTGGGGGTGACGGTTCGCGCGGCTAAGTCATTGATGGAGGAGGCGCTCCAGGACTGGGCCGCGCGTCGCATCGCTAGCGATTCGCCGCAGATTCGAGGTTGGGATTGGCGAGGAAGCAAGCCCTGGAACTCTCGTCAAGACTTGACGCCGGAGGAGGTCTACCGGCGCATTCTGGAAGAGTGGGAGCACAAGGGCTGGGGCCGGCCGCCTGCGTTCCAAGACGGTCGAGCACGTCCCGAACAGCTTCTGCCAGGAACGCCCGGTGCCTTGGGCGCCGTGTGGGCGAATACGATTCCGCGGGGCGAATCGCCCACAGTGGGGCGTCCGGTCCAACTTGGGGAGCTGGATTGGACGTTCTGGCTGCTGCGTTGCGGACGGGGTTATGGGAAAACGGAGACGGGGGGTAGGACGGTCATCGAGTGGGCGCAGGCGGGCGTCTCTCCTATCTTGATTGCGGGCGCGACGTCATTGGATGTGCGGGCTTCGATGGTGGAGGGGCCGGGCGAATCGGCGATTCAAAAGATTTGTTCGCCCGACTTTATGCCCAACTATGAGCCGTCCAAACGCAAGCTAACATTCCCCAATGGGGTTGAGTGTCAGCTCTTGTCGGCCGAGGAGCCGGAGCGCTTTCGTGGAGTGCAGTTCGTGAAGGCGTGGTGCGTAGCTGAAGGCACACTGATTGAGACTGAGTACGGCTCGATCCCGATTGAGCAGGTCCGAGTTGGGGATCGAGTCTGGACTCGAAAGGGTCTGCGCCGGGTGCATCGGGCAGGGCTAACCAAAAAGGCGGCCGAAGTCTGGGAGATAGTGACTGAACGGGGCAGCGTGCGCCTAACAGCCGATCATCGGGTTTGGTACGAGGGCCGGTGGACTACGTGTGCTGAGGTACGCGAGCGTGGTACGATGGCTTCGCTGACAACGGCCGATCCAAGTATTGCGGAAAGCCCTGTCGGGACGCTAACGGGCGTCGTCGCCGTCAGGAAGCTAGAGACGCCTTCCGACGTCTATGACCTGAGCGTAGAGGGCGAACCCGAGTTCTTTGCGAACGGACTGCTGGTCCACAATTGCGACGAGCTCGCGGCCTGGACTCTGCTCGACGAGTGCTGGCGCCAGATTCGCTACGTGATGCGTGTGAAGCGTCCTGGCGTGCGTGTACAGATCGTGATCACGACGACGCCGCGCGCCAAACCCTTGATCACACAGCTCTCCCGCGACCCGCGTTGTGTCCTCACCGTGCGTCCTTCTTACGATAATATGGCGAACCTGGCCGACGAGTACCGGAACCTGATCGCGCAAGACGAGGGCACCCGGTTCGGCCGGCAGGAGATCCACGGTGAAGTGCTGGAGGACGTGGAGGGCGCGCTCTGGACCGAGGCCGCGCTCGAGCGAACACGCATCAGTCCGCAGGATCTGGAAGCGATGCTTCAGGAAAAAGCGTCCGAATCGGCGGCGCAGCTCGCGGCTTTGAATCGTATCCCGCTGGCGGCCGCGCTCGAGCGCGTGCAGCCGGACCTGGACCGGCAGGTGATGGGTGTCGACCCACCGGGGGGTCGGACAGACTGCGGGATCGTGGTCTGCGCGTTCTGGAAGGGCTGTCCTTGGGGCCGGCCGCGCTGCCCCGGTCATCTCTTTGTTCGTCACGATGCCACGGAGACCGAGCGTCCGTCGCCCGAACGCTGGGCGCGCACCGTGGTTGTTGTGTACTGGGGCTGGAATTGCGACCGGGTTTACGCCGAGACCAACTACGGCGGAGAGATGGTCAAGAGCACGATCTTGACGGAAGATCCCAACGTGCCAGTCGAGATGGTACAGGCCACACGGGGCAAGCGGGTCCGGGCGGAGCCGGTTGCCAATCTTTGGACGGGGGAACATCCGCGCGGGCACATAGTGGGACATCTGCCGGCGCTGGAGCAGGAGCTGACGACTTTCGTGCCCGATTCGGGCCAGCCGTCGCCGAACCGGATGGACGCGATGGTCTGGGCGGCCATTCGGCTGATGTTGGGGAAGAAGACGGTATCGTTCGGACCGAGTGACTTGTCGCGTCAGTCGAACTGGCGAACTGGCGTTTAGGGAGGAGAGAATGTCGGCGATATTGGTCCCCGGTCTCGACAGCTCTTTCAACGTTCCGAGTCTGGTGCAGGGGCAGCAGGCGCGCGCGGCTGGCGTGCGGGCCTGGGGCGGCTACTTCGGCAGTCAGGACGGTCTGGGCCTGGCTACTCGATGGACGCGCGAGCAGTTCGATGTCGTTCGAGCGGCTGGCCTGACGCCGATCGGGTTCTGTTCAGGTTGGGACAGCGCGGCCTGGATACGGGATACGGCGGCAGCTTGGGGTATTGTTCCTTGCGTGGACGTGGAGTACGGAATTCGTGTGGACGGGCCGTGGGTGATGCCCTGGGTGCAGGAGGCGCTGGCCGGCCTGTACGGCAGCCTGTCCGTGCACTATCAGCAGGGTGAACCGGCGGGACGGGGAGCGCGGTTTAACATCATGGCCTGGTACCCGGGCTATGATCCGGCGGCTTCGTGGTACGACGCCATCGAGTGGCGTCCGTCTGGTCCTTGCGGATGGCAGTGGTGGGGCGATCACACGGAGTTCGGACTGTCCGTGGACCGGAGCTGGTACGACCAGGCGCTCATTGGCCACGCTCCGGCCTCGGTTCTATTCGTTCCCGAGGGAGGAGGAGAAGGTTCCATGGTACAGCTAACGGGCGCCGACGGGCGTATTCACAACGTCACGATCGCCGACTCCGGGACTCTCGATGCCCAGGGTTACTGCGGCGGTCCCGTGCACTGGAGTGCGATCGAGGGCGGACCCGGCGGTTACGAGGGCTGGGGCGGCGGCGACGGCGAACTGCCGGGCGGCGGCGGCTGGATCGTAGCCGGAACGCTGTCGGCGTCCCTGTGGACCTGGCCGGGCGCGCCCGGCGGGCCGCGCGAGCTGCTGATCGTGCGCGGTCGAGGCCTTGGCGGCTACCTGTTGCTGAAGGCGGTGTATACCGACAATGGCGCGGTGCAGACCGAATGGACGGTCATCTCTGGCATCGTGCCTGCGGTTCCCGGGAGCATGTCCGGCCTGGTGGCTGACGAAGCAGTTGTTCGTGGTTGGGCGGTCGACGAGATCGAGCGTCGGCTGGCGAACGGGTAACGGATCGTTGGATCCCGGCCTGTTGAAAGCGGCGACCGATGCGGGAGGTTGGGTCTTCGCCGAGGCCGCCACGTTCACGGGCGCCTTTATCGTCGTGCGCTGGTTGATGAGCCTGCTCGACAGGCAGGTCACGGCTACCGAGAAGCTGGCGAATGCAGTTGAGGCGCTGACAGAGGAGGTTCGAGCCTCCAGGAGGCGGTGATGAAGGTTCCGATCATCGGCCGCCTGCTGGAATTGCGCCGGCGGCTGGCCGGCTCGGCGAGGCGAGCCGAACAGGTGGCCGCGCGGGCGGAGCAGGTGGCGAAGGAGGGCCGAGCCGAGGCCGGGTCACGCGTACGTCGAGTCGAAGTGCAGCGAGACTTGTTTATGGGGCGAAAGCCGCGTAGGTCTGAGGGAGAAAAATGACATGGCTGGTTCGTGCCGAGGAGTGGTTGGCGCTCGTGTTGGCTGTTTCGGGGGCCGTCCTCGGCTTCTACTTCTGGCGGGATAACAAGCGCGATTTGACGCTCTATCGAGCGCGCGGTTGGGACGGATTTGCCGAGCTGGCCGCGTTCCAAGGCATCCGGTCGGGCCGGGCGAAGGTGGCTCTTCACCTGATGCTGTCGGTGCTTCCCGCCATTAGCCTGGCGACAAGCTCGCTTCAGATCCCCGTGGATAAGAGCATCTTCTTTGGGGCGGTCGTCGTCGGCCAATCGTGGGTCATCGAGGCTCAGGCGTTGAATTGGCGAGACCGACGGCGCCTGCTGCGCAAGCTGGAGCAGGAAGACGTAAGCACTCACACATCGCCGTATTGAGGAGGGTTTGTCCATGCGACACATCAAGATGCTGGCTGCGGGAGCGGCTTTGCTCCTGTTGATTGGCGGAGGCAGCCTGATTCAACTGGGCCAGCCACGGCTGACCGCAGCCTCCTGTCCTGTCCCGATCGGCGTGGCGAATACAACGACTGACCCGGAACCCACGGTTCCACTGTGGTGTCTTGACCAGACGAGCCTGCTGACGCCGCCTGCGACGGGCGCTCAAGATGGCTTCGGCGGCTACATCGATCCTTTCGGGGAGACGCTTGCGGGAACGGCGCACCTGAACGACGGTGAAGCTGGCTACCACATCACGGCGATCGCGGCGGGTGGTCCCGGCCAGGCTCAGCACGG
>Ga0137379_10006773_pt1 | contig 10857 bp, 12 predicted proteins | sample SagtaG_18_FD_104812 | JGI IMG/M metagenome (GOLD analysis project Ga0137379, IMG submission 104812) | Vadose zone soil microbial communities from Sagehorn Ranch, Mendocino, California, USA - Sage2_L_80_16 metaG | ecosystem: Environmental > Terrestrial > Soil > Vadose zone | place: USA... | reverse complement strand
CCCTGCTTGATTCGCTCACGAGCCATAGTTTATCCATCTTGATAAATAGGCGCTGCGAGGTGATCGGGAAGATCGGGAACCCCGGTGGCGGCTCCCCTGCGGGCCTGCCGTTCAGGTGCTCCTCGACGAAGTCATCGATCTTCGCCGCGCTTGCGCGGGAGAGCCCGGATAAACTCATCAACCGGTTCGGCGCCGCCCGAGTCCCGACAGCAGACCGCTTGAGTACGTGCCACGCTCCGAGCATGCCAGCCGGGTACGACACTGAACTGGCCCGGTGCACCGTAGGTGCGCGAGAGGTGCGTCGCGTCCACGGGAAGACAGCCGACACGTTAGGCCCACCAAGATGGTCAACGCACGAACCCCTGGCTCTGCCCTGCGGGTGCGGGTTTGTCGCGCGAGAAGTAGTGCGTGTCGCCCTGCCGCTTCCGCCGTCGTGCCCGCGCGGATGACCTCGGTCGACCCGGTAAGCCAGCAGCGTGTCGATCATCCCGGCCCGCGTTGCGGCGGGTCAAGGAGTTCGGTCGCTCATTGCTTGAGGGCGGAGTCCCACAGGCGATGCCCGGTGTAGAACTGCTCCACCTCAACGAGCTCGACGTCGGCGTCCTCGGCCCGGTCCACGGCTTTACCGGCAACCCACCACTCCGCACCGGGCAGACCTGCGGACAGGTATGCGCGAGTCCCGCGATCATGTCGCTGCTGCGGTCGACGACGCTGGGCAACGACTTCGCCGTGAGCCGGTTCCCAAAGCCGGATGGACCCCGACTCATTGCCAAGCACAACGGCGTCGTACCAACGCCAGACCACTACGTCGGAGCCGCCCGGCACCTCAGCGACGGCTACCAGGTGACCGGGCGAGACCCGCTCCGCTCGCGGCCTCGGGAACTGCGATGCGTAGCTGACCGAGACAAGCTGACTCTCGGTCAGGATTTGGCAGACATCCTCTTCGACGCGCAGCACGATGCCGCGGTGCAGTTGCGGGGTAGCGGACGCGTCCCTGGTCGAAGCATTCACTCAGCGATCATGCCACGGCGACCTCGCCCACTTCCCGACCGCGTTCGGGCTAACGCTGCTCGCGCTCTTGGTCGTGACGGTCCTCTCCGCTCGCGCCGCGCTCAGCTCGCGGGCCGAATCGCCACCGGCCGCTTGATCCGGGACATTTTCATTGCCGACGCTAACACCCGTGCTCCTGAGCCGGCCACGGATCGTCAGGGGCGCGATGGACCGCCCGGCCAGCAGTTGGCCAGCAGCCACTACCGACGCGGATACGTGGACTATCCGAGTAACCGGACTGACCGCTGTCGGCCTGGGATGCATCGCCGGGGCTATCAGCTGCAGCCCGCTCGCTACCGAGTCAACTGGCGCCTGATGCTTCGTTAAGGACATAAAGCAATGCTGCCAGCGTGGTCCCGCTGGTGATCTCCGCTTTGTCGACCAGGGACCGCACGTCAGCGAGCGGCACCGAGGCAATCCGCTCGGACTCAATGCCATCGGCAGGTCGTCCGATGTACGTTGCCTGGGTAGCTCTGTAGATGTGGTGCTCGGAGTTTGGTCAGGCCGGGCGTGCGCCGAATGTTGACCAGGTGCCGCAGCGGGCCAGCCCGCCACCCGGTTTCCTGTTCAAACTCACGTGCGGCAGCCTCGGCAGGCGCCTTGCCGTCCTCAATCTTCCCGATCGGGATCTCCCAGGACTTCCTCCGCGTAAGACTGCGCCGGCCCCAGGTCACCGAGCTGGCGGAGCGCCTCGGCGTACTGAACCTCAGCGAGGCCGGGCTGCACGTACCCGGTCTCAAGCTGCTCTTCGCTGAGCCGGACACGCTGTGCCATCTGCTCGGCCAGCCGACCCGAACGCGCCCCTAACGCGGCACGGCGCAATGCCGCCAGCGTGACGTCAGGGGGCCGCCGGACGCTAAGCCTGTCATGCAAGTTTGTGTTCCGGCGGCCCCCAGCCGTTGCGGCGATCCCGTTCGGGAGGCGGGTTGGTCGCGGAGTCCGGATCGGGGGCAGGAAGCCTGGAACCGAGGCTGCTCACAGGGCGTCGAAGTTCTCGAGGGGTAAAGGAGCCGATGAATGCGGCAGGTGGCAGCACTGGCGGTCCTTGGCTGCATCGCGGCGCCTTCATCCGGGTGCGGCGCGGTCGGCGGTACGCGCGGCCAGGTGGTTTCCTATCAGCGATATGGCGGGACCGCCATCGTCAGCACGGGCGGCCGGACGATCACCGTGGGCCAGTTCGGGTCGGGGTCCTGCGGAGCCACGGTCAAGGCCGTGGCGCGCGAAAGCGCGACCCGGGTCGCCCTGTTCTTGCGGTTCTCGACCCCCCGCAACCCCCCTTCCTGCATGCCCGGGGCGGCAAGCATTATTCCCTCACAGACGATCAGGTTGCGCGCGCCCCTGGGCAGCCGGAAGCTGGTCGATGGCCGGAACGGCAGGGCGACGGCGTGGATCAGCGCCCGGCTCGTCCTGCGGCCCAAACGTCATCCGCGCGGATATCGCCTGACCAAGCTGATCCCGGCGGCGGACCTGGCCCGGGCGCAAAGCCCGGGCCCGGCCGGATGCACGCAGTTCTACCGGTCGCCGAACAAAGCCAGCGTGCTGGAAATCATCCAGACCGCGGGTAGGTTGCGGCGGTCCGAAACGCCCCCGGACGGCGGACCCCCGATCCGGGTCCGCGGGCACCCCGGCCACGCCAGCCGCAACGTGATCACCTCGCGCGAGGACGGGCTGACCGACTACATCCTGATGATTGGCGTGCAGAATCGCAGGACTCACCGCAACTGCTGACCACCCAGCAGCTCATCGCCATAGCCGAGAGTGCGCCGCAACCCGGGTGACAACGTCCGCTTCGACCACCTGGCGGGAGTACACGTTTAAAGAGAGTTGAGGATATGCCTCAAGTTCGTGACTGGTGATTTCATTTCCTAAGTGTTGCCGGTCGAAGATCCTCGGCCGCTGGCTTCTGGCTGGTGCCGGTCGGCTTCGTCGTGGTGGTTCGGCTCTTTCCTGACATCATCGGTGTCGTGTCGCACATCGAAGGCACGGCCGATGGCGGGCTTCATATCCGCGAGGCGTGTCCCGCGGAGACGGGGCCTACACTCGTGTGGCCTGTCACCGTCTCCCATGGCCGTACTGTCCTGGTGGCCGAGCGGGAAGGCTGCGTGCGCCGGTTCGATGCCCGGACGGGCGAGGCGATCGGTGATCCGCGTCAGCAGTGGCGCGTCGTCTCGTATGGATGCGCTGCCGCGAGGGTGCCCGACGGGCGCACCATCTTTGTCGCGGCAGGCGAGGATGGCATCGCCCGCTTCGATGTCGTCTCCGGGGCCGCATTCCCGCCGGCCGCCGGCGAGCAGGTATTCACCATCTGGGACGTTGCCGCGGCGACGTTGCCCGGTGGGCGGGTGATCATCGCTGGCGCTGGCCACGACGGGCTGGTCTACCGGTGGGACGCCGCCACCGGGGAGGCGATCGGCAACCCGCTTGAGGGGCATCGCATCAGCGTCAAGGCCGTCACCACCGCCGTTTCGGGAAACGGGGCACCGCTGTTCATCTCCGGGTGCGAGAACGGAGCCGTCCTGCGATGGGATGCGGCGACCGGTGCCCGGATCGGAGAACCGCTTCCGGGGACGATTGATGAGGTGTCACACCTGGCGGTCGTTGACCTGCCAGGTGGCCGTCAGATTCTCGCATGCGCGGACACCCATGCGCTGCACCGGTGGGATCTGGCTGATGGTAAGCCGCTCGGGTGCTCCGCCGTGACTGGTAAGTGGGCGCGGCTTCTGGCGACTCACGTGGACAGTCTCGGGACGCCGACGGCGTTTATCTGGCTGCCGGGCGAGGGTGAGAACGAGGACGCCGTCGAACGGGTCGAACAATGGCGGCTCGATACCGGCAGCCGTATCGAGGTTAACCTTCCTGTCACTCTTCGCGCCGTGTTCGACCACGGCGGGCACACCTGGATGGTTCTTGGCGAGCCCGACGGGTCACTCGTGGTGCAACCGCTGCCCAGGCCTGCGCAGCGTCCCCGGTAGGGCACGCAGCTCGCCCGGTTGGCAGCGCCACCTCCACGAACATCATGGAGCGCCGGATCTGCCTGGTGGCAGCAGACTAGTGAGGAGGCCGGGCGGGGACCGGTATCCGGGGCGCATGACACGGGGCGTCAGTTTGATTTGACACAATCTCTCTTGTCAGTTTAAACTGACACCATGAGCTTCGAGGAACTCCAGGGCGTCGGGGAGGCCGCGGACCCGGCTGTGGGCCTGCGCGCGGTGCTGGCGCTGCGCCGACTCGCCGAGCGCGTGGAGGCCGAGCAGGTCGCCCTGGCTCGCCACCAAGGGTGGTCGTGGCAGCAGATCGCGGACGTGCTGGGGATGACCCGCCAGTCCGTGCATGCCAAGTACGGAGGAGGAACGCGATGATCAGGCGGCTTGCGGAGCAACGTGCCGCGAAGGCAAGAGACCAGCGTTATGGCCCCGACTACAACTTCGGCGCCACCTATTACGACGCCAGGGACGAGGCGATCCGCCGCGGGGATCACACGATCGGCACCGAGCACGTGGCCCTGGCCCTGCTCGCTGACCCGGCATCGCCGGCCGCCCGGGCGCTCGGCTGCGATCTCGACTCCGCCCGCCGGGCACTCGATGAGCTGGACAGCCAGGCGCTCGCCGCCATCGGCGTTCAGGCGGGGATCACCGCCGGGCCGGTCGCGTTGCGCACGAGCGGCCGACTGCGGCTGACCCCGGCGGCCAAGGCCGTCTTCACCGGCATCCGTGACGCCCGCAAGAACCGCGGGGCCGGCCTCGGGACCGTGCTCAGCGCCCTGCTTGACCTGCCCCGCCCCGACCCGGCGGCCGAGCTCTTCGCCGCGCTGGGCGTGGATCCCCGCGCGGCGCGCGAGCGCTTCGCCGACTTCGACCAGGAGGGCCAGCAATGAGTATCGTCATCGATCACGTCGGCATCCCGGCAGCCGATCCCTGGGCATCAGCCCGCTTCCTGCGCGAGATCCTTGCCGAAGGCGAGATAACGCCCGAGGGACCAGACGGCGAGATGGCCAGCCTCAGCGTCGGCGACAGCGGCCTCACCTATTTCGGGCTGGCGGCTCACGAGTCTCACCATGTCGCCCTCCGGGTAACCGGGCCAGTGCTGGCCGGCGCCGTAGGCCGGCTCCGGCAGCGCGGCATGCCATTCGGCAACGACCCGGCCGACCCGGCGAACGAGCGGACGGATGACCCGCTCGGAGGCAAGGCGAGGATCTACTTCCACGATCCCAGCGGGCACCTGTTCGAGCTGTTCGTCCCGGCTGGGTCCTGAGCCCAGATGAGCATCACGCAGCCGTCAGCGCCGGTCGATCTACCCGACTCTCAGCGCTGCGCGGAGGGACGGGGACGAGCGTAGTCCCAGGGCCGCGCAGGGGACGGTCCCGCGCTGGGACGCACCGGAGGTTCGAACAGAAGATTAGGACCGCCGCCATTTTTTTGGATGAGCACTTGACAGCCAGGCGGCGAAACCTGCGGAAGTCGCGGTGCAGCTAGCGATGATCAAGGTCATGGCGCCACGAATGCCGGACGCCAGAATCGGCGTCGCGGTGCTTGCCGCGGTGAAGGCCCCGATGGCAACGCGAGGCACAGTGACCTTCCGTCGCGATGCTGGCTGACACTAGGCAGGTTACCCGCCTGTGGGATGAGGATGGCAGCAACATCGCGACGGCGTCGCCGACACTACTTGCCTCAGCGCCGGCAAGTACTCTGCGGACTCGCCGCACGACACGCCCGGCAGTGGACACGGAATCTCCGCATAATGAGGGTGGCAGATGGGAAGCTGGGCAGGTGAGACCAGCCGCTATTGACCTGTTCTGTGGTGCTGGAGGGGCATCGCTCGGGTTGGTGCAGGCGGGCTGGGAGCTTCGCCTGGCCGCTGATGCCAATCCGACTTGTCGGCTCACGCACACCGCGAACCTGCCCGGCCGCTTCCTCGACGGTGATCTCCGCGACATCGACGCCGGCAGCTTGATGAACGCAGCTAACACCAGTCCGGGGGAGCTGGACCTGCTGTTCGCCGGGCCGCCCTGCCAGGGGTTCTCCATCATCGGGTCACGAGTGGTCTGGGACGAACGGAACAACCTCTTCAAGGAGGTTCTGCGTCTCGCAGCCGAACTTCGTCCCAGGTGCGTGGTGATCGAGAATGTGCCTGGCCTTGCGACGCTCGCCAAGGGCGCCTACCTTCATGCGATCTTGGAGGGACTGAGCGCGCTGGGATATGAGGCAGCCTGCGCGGAGCTGCTGGCGGCTCAGTACGGTGCGCCGCAGATGCGGTGGCGTCTGATCATCATCGGCTGGCGCGCTGACCTCGGAATCCCCGCCGGGTACGGTTTCCCCCGGCCGACAGCCGGCACGGCCGAGATCGGCGAGCTGCTCCCGAACTGCACGATCCCGGCCTGGCAAACGAAGGGATTCGTCACCACTGCCGAGGCAATCTCTGACCTGCCGCCCGTCGAGGTCGGGGACCAGGTGTCGCACTACGCAGGGCCGCCGGTCGGGCCTTTCCAGACCGTCATGCGGGCCGGGCTTAATGGTGAACTGGCTAATCACTATGCCGCGCGGCTGTCGTCGGCCAACCTGGCGCGACTCGCGCTGATCAAGCCGGGCCAGGACTGGCGTGACCTGCCCCAGGAAATGCTGCCGGGCAGTATGCAGCGGGCGTTGCGCAAGGACCATACACGCCGGTACCGCCGCATGACGTGGGACGGTGTGCCGCGCGCCGTGATCACTCGCTTCCGTGATCCGAAGTCCGGCGAGTACACGCACCCCGAGCAGGACCGCACGATCACCATCCGCGAAGCGGCACGTCTTCAGGGCTTCCCGGATCGCTTCGTTTTCCATGGTGACAGGAGCAGCCAGTACGATCAGGTCGGCAACGCCGTCCCTGTTCCGCTCGCCGAAGCCATCGCGGCTGAGATCCGCCGTTGTATCGACGGTCAGCTCGGCGACCGGCTCTGGGCACCGTTCCGCAGACGGCCGGTGCCGTTCCTCGGTGCCCACGGGGAGCTGGTTCCTGAGCTGCCAGGCCTGTCCGGCCTGACGGCAACCGGAAGGTCGGCGCTTGAGTCCTGAACGGCGGACCTCATCGGCGGCCCAATCATCCCGGTCCCTCGCCAGGCCGCATATCGCCGAGTGGTTCGGCCATCGGGTCTTCCCCCGTGTCTCCATGGGAGACAGGCCTATCAGCGACCAGCAGTCCCAGCGCTGCCCGTTCCTGACCGAGACACTCAAGGCCAGCACGCAATGCGTGAAGGCAGCCAACTCGCGCGGCGTGTGCACTATCAGCGCTACCAGCAACGGCCCGCGCCAGGACTGGCTGGTGTGCCCGTACCGGGCCCTAGACGATGGTCTGCTGGCCGACATCGTGAAGCGGCTGTACGGCATACCGGCCCTCGACCCTGTCCTGATCCGGCCCGTGGTTGTCCTCAACGATGAAGCTGGCCGGACCGAGATCCTGGCAGCGATCAGCGGACACCGTCGGATGTTCGTCTACTTCCAGGACAAGCTCGGCGGTGAGATAGGCCTGTCGAAGACCGCGGCATCACCGGAACTCTCCTTCGACATCACCGTCGTGGAACTCACCGCTGGCCCCGTTGCCGAAAGCCCGCCAGGGCTCGAACAGCCCGGTATCCGCATCGGGAAGTACGGCGTCATCGAACTGCAGACAACCGACACTCATGGCAGCTACCAGCACGCCGTAACCGCTCTGACCAACGCCCTCGACCTGCACGCCGCGGGATTCCCCGAAGTGCTCGCCGCGAATCCGGCGCCCCGGACCTGCACGAGCAAACCGACGGCACATTCCGCCTGCTCGACGACCAGACGGCAACGCCGACCGACTGGATCTACGTCTTCGACATCGACACCGAACCAGGGCCCGCCGGCCGCCCAGCGCCAATCCGCGTCGGCCTGGTCATCGGCACCGACGCCGCGACACTCAGCCGCGCCGCATTCGAAGTCGCGCCAGCTAGAGCCGTTGAGCACGGAGGAGGCACTGACGCCGTCGCCGAAGCAATCGCACGCCGGCTCGGCCGCTACCTACCCGGAATCGGCTGACAACCCAGCATCATGAAGAAACGCCCAGGCAACGTCAATGTCACTCCGCGGATAGCGACTAGCGGAGCGACCAGACGCCGGGATCTTCTTCAGGCGTCGCAGAACCTGATGACCTGGCCAGGGCGCTTGGGAACCGTAGCGAAATGACGTAGTTTGCCGCCTCGGGGGGCTTATGGTCGGTGCTATGAGCGCCTTGAGGGAGATGGGAAGAGCATGTGATGTTGGACGTTGAATCGCTCCGGGCCCAGACTCCTGGGTGCTTGGGCCGTATTCACCTGAACAATGCCGGCGCGGCGCTGCTGGCGCAGCCGACGCTGGACGCGATGACGAGGCATCTGCGGCTGGAGGCGGAGATCGGCGGGTACGAAGCCGCCGACGCAGCCAAGGACCCGATCGCTGCCACCTACGACGCGATCGCCGAGCTGATCGGCGGCCGGAGCGAGGAGATAGCGCTGTTCGACAACGCTACCCACGCCTGGAACGCGGCTTTCTACTCGGTGCCCCTGCGCCCGGGTGACCGGATCCTGACCGGCCGCGCCGAGTACGGCAGCAACGTGCTGGCCTATCTCCAGGCCGCCGGGCGGGCCGGCGCTGAGGTGGTGGTCGTGCCGAACGATGCGCACGGCCAGCTTGACGTGGCCGCCCTCGCCGCGCTGGCCGACGAGCGGACCCGGCTCATCGGGGTCAGTCACGTACCCACCAGCGGCGGGCTAGTCCAGCCCGCCGCGGAGATCGGGCGGATCGCCCGCGCCTGCGGCGCGTTGTACCTGCTGGATGCCACCCAGTCCGCCGGGCAGTTCCCGGTCGACGTGCGGGCGATCGGCTGCGACCTGCTCACCGGCACCGGCCGCAAGTTCCTGCGCGGCCCGCGGGGAACCGGGTTCTTGTGGGTGCGCACAGCCGTGCTGGACCGGCTCGACCCGTTCGTGGCCGAAATCGGCTCGGCGACCTGGGACGGGCACCGGGGGTTCACCTGGGCGCCCGGCGCCCGCCGGTTCGATACCTGGGAGCACAGCTACATCAACATCCTGGGCCTGGGCACTGCTATCCGGCAGGCCCTCGGCCTGGGCCTGGCCGCGATCGGCGAGCGCGCCGTCGCGCTGGGCGCCCGGCTCCGCGACCAGCTCAGCGAGCTGCCCGGCGTCACCACCCACGACCTCGGGCAAACCCGCTGCGCCATCGTCACCGCCAAGCTCGCGAACACGTCGGCCGTGGAGGCGGCCGCAGTCCTGGGCCGGGCCGGGGTCAACGTCTCCACCACCGTGCCCGAGGACAACCCGCTCGACACCGAAGACCGCGGCATCCACCCCCTCATCCGGTTGTCCCCGCACTACTACAACACCGAGGACGAGATCGACCGCGCCACCGAGCTGGTAGCCGCCCTAGCGAGGTAACAAGCCCCGACCCGGCCCGGGCCAGGACGCTACCGGCCATCACCAGGCTGGCCGTGTACGAGCCGCTGCTGGAGTTCGAACCACGGGCGATTGTGGTGAAATAAGGGCATCGGTGAGTGCAGCGAGCGGAGAACGACGTGAGTGATAGTTTGCCGGTGACAGAGGGGTATTTGTCCTTTGCCGGTTACCGCACCTGGTACCGGGTGACCGGGGCGGGCGAGGAGCCCGGCAAGTTCCCGCTGCTCTGCCTGCACGGCGGGCCGGGGGCGACCTGGCACCACATGGAGCCCTACCAGGAGCTGGCCGCCGACGGCCGCCGGGTCATCTGCTATGACCAGCTCGGCTGCGGCAACTCGGCGATCAGCGAGCCGCACGAGACCTCGATGTGGACCACCGAGCTGTTCCTGGCCGAGGTCGCCGCGGTGCGCAAGGAACTCGGCCTGGACCGCTGTCACATGCTCGGCCACTCGTGGGGCGGCATGCTCGGCATGGCCTACGCGATCACCCGGCCGGCCGGCCTGGTCAGCCTGCTTGTCGAGTCCTCGCCGGCCAGCGTGCCGTTCTGGCTCACCGAGCTGGCCAGGTTGCGCGCCGAGTTGCCGCCCGAGGTCGACGAGGTGCTGCGGCGGCACGAGGCGGCGGGCACCACCGACAGCGAGGAGTACCAGAACACGATGGTCGCGTTCTATGACCGGCACGTGTGCCGGTTGCGGCCCTACCCGGACTGGCTCGACCGCTGCTTCGGCGGCCTCGAGGCGAACCCCGAGGTCTACTTCACGATGAACGGGCCGAGCGAGTTCCACGTGGTCGGAGCGCTGAAGGACTTCGACGTCACGGCGGACCTCGGCGCGATCGAGGCGCCCACGCTGCTGTTCTGCGGGGAGTTCGACGAGGTCACCCCGGCGACGGTGGCGCAGGCGCACGAGCGGATCGGTGGCTCGCAGTTCGTCGTGCTGCCCGGCTGCTCGCACATGGGCCAGGCCGAGCGGCCCGACCTGACCCTGGGCCCGCGGCTGGCTGGCCGGGGTGGAGGCGGCGGAGAAACGCGCGCCTGCGGGCATAACCGGGCGGCGCGCCCTGTTATCTCCGTGGCCGGGCAGCCGTTATGTTGGCGATTGCGGGTCATTGTGATGAACCATCCGGCTCCGGCGTACGTGCCAACCCGCGCCACCCGTGTTGACCTCCAAGGAGCGTTCACGTGAACGTGCTTGACATCGACCTTCAGACCCTGGCAGGAGCGCCCGCGACCCTCGGCGACTACGCCGGCTCGGCGATCCTCGTCGTCAACGTGGCATCGCAGTGCGGGCTGACACCCCAGTACGCCGGCCTGCAGCGGCTGCACGACCAGTTCGCCGGGCGCGGGTTCACGGTGGCCGGCT
>Ga0137379_10006771_pt1 | contig 10857 bp, 23 predicted proteins | sample SagtaG_18_FD_104812 | JGI IMG/M metagenome (GOLD analysis project Ga0137379, IMG submission 104812) | Vadose zone soil microbial communities from Sagehorn Ranch, Mendocino, California, USA - Sage2_L_80_16 metaG | ecosystem: Environmental > Terrestrial > Soil > Vadose zone | place: USA... | reverse complement strand
TTCCGCTTCAACCGCCGACGGACGCCGATGGCCGCCTTCCAGACGCTCCTGGGCCTTGGAAGCCAGCACCAGCCCACGACCTACAAGCAGTTGTACCGGGTGGAGCTAAACGGATAAGCAGAAAGCGGGTTAACCCCGCCTTGCGCTCCGTGTCCACTCCGCGCTGGACAAAGGACTTACTCGTAGTCGGTCCGGTTAACCCGGGAACCGCGGCCGAAACGGCTCCTGAGCTAGCCTGCACCCTGGAGTGGAGCGCAGAAACGCTCAGCGAACGACTCCGAGCGGAGCTCACGCCGAGGGCATGGAACCGCCTCGTTCGCGCTGCGGCGGGCCAGCGGACGAGCGTCGAGCAGTTCCTCCGCTCGTGCCTCTTGGAGGTCGCGTGAAGACCCGTCAGCACCATCGAAAGACGCCCGCCCAAGGTCCGAAACACTCCCCCGAAGCGAAGCCTCACGAGGTCGAGAACGGCGCAGAGGTGAGCCGTCTGTGCCTCGTCGGCGTCAAGGTCGACGCGGCGCTCCGGCGCGAGATCGACGCCTACGCCGAGGCCCATGGTGTCAGCCGCTCGCGCGCCGCCGGCCACTACCTCGCGATCGCGCGGGAGACCATTCGCGAGCGCGAAGGCATCCCCGGTGGCAGGGCCGACGAGCTCATAGAGGCCGTCGACGGCCTACGGGCCGCCATGGACCTCCTGGGCCCGCCCACGTTCGGAATGCTGCGTCTCCTGGCTCATTGGGCGAGTCAGGGCGGGGGCGTGAAGGTGAATGAGGACGAGCTGCTCGCGGAACTTCGCACGGTGGGCGCCGACGAGTGGGAGCAGGCCATCGCCGAAGCGGAACGAGACCTGCAAGAGACGTCCGGCGCAACCGAGCAGAAGGAGAGACGCTGAGTGTTCTTCGTCTGCGTGACGGGCAGCGTCGAGAGCTGTACGGAATCGGCCCGCGATACCGCGCCTTCCGCGGCGACGAGAGGGCCATCCGAAACGCCCTCGTCCAGGACGCCCAAGGCCTCCGGAACCCCGTCTACTTCCGCTTCATCCTGACCGTCGACAATCATACGGCGGAGCGCTTCGCCGCCTCGACGGGCGCTTGGCGGAGCGCGTCCTCCGGGACTCCGTCGACAAGACCTTCCGCGGCGCAGCACGCGGGGTCCAGGGCGTCTTCGCGATCCACCAACACGGCGGTGAAGATCGTCCGGCGCATCCTCACGTCCACGCTCTTCTAAGCCCCAGGCTCGAGGCTAGTTGACCGACGCAGCTCTCGCCGCGAGCGATCCAAGCGGTCAGACAACGCTGGGAGAGGGAGGTCCTCAGGGGCCGGGAGCGTCAGGAGCGGCGGATCGAGCAGGGACAGTGCCTGCATCTGCGTCCGGGCCGTACCGGTTGGCACCGGCACGGCCCGGCGCCCTCGATCAGGTAGTGAGTCAGTTTAACTGACCCACTACCCTCGATCAGGCGGCCTTGACTTCGATCGTCCTCGGCGTCGCGGCTCGCGGCGTGGGGACCCTCACCTCCAGCATGCCGTTCGCATACTTCGCCTCCACTTGGGCAGCGTCCACACCCTCGGGGAGCGTGACGCTCCGCTCGAAGGCGCCGTACACCAGCTCACGGACGAAGTAGTCCTTGCCCGTGGTGTCGTGGTCGGCCTTGCCCTCGCCCTTGACGGTGAGTAGGTTGTCCATCAAGGACACCTTGACCTCTTTCGGATCCACACCCGGCAGAGCGAACTGGATGACGTAGTTGCCGTCCTCGATCCACCCCTCCGTGGCAGGGAGCCACGGCGCAGCAGGCTGAGGGGCCTCATTCGGCGGGGCGCCATCGAAAAACCTCGGGAACAGGTCCTCCGCGGCGTGATGGAAGTGAAACTTCGCAGTGGGGGACCAGTGCAACATCGCGTTCATAACGCTTTCCTCTCTAGATCTTTAGCGTTCTTGACTAAGATCATTTGAGCTAAAGACACTTATATCATCTCTAGGAGCTCGTGTCAACCACTAAACTCGCAGGTTGACGGAGCCTAGTAACCCACTGTTAACATTCACGTTGCCGCGGCCGTTCGATGGCCACGCGAAGAGGGGAAGTTGCCGCTCGTGAAAGAGTTGACGGAGAGGATCATCAGACTGCACGACGCCCAGGCCGCGCTCCTCGCGCTGATGAAACACCACGGGCTCCTGAACGATGACCCGAAGGGTGAGCGCCCGCTCACGCAGCGCGAACTGGACGAGCTCTCTTGACGGCGGAGATCCGGCGGGTGGGGGGCCCGAGGCGGCTGACGGATCGCCGAGGTGCTCGGCCGGTTCGCGGGGCCACCAGACGGAAGGTGCATTGACGTAGAAGGCTCCGGCAGCCCATGTCCCCGGCGTTCGCTCTGGGCGTCCCTTTGGACCGACGACAAAGGACGCGCCGGGGCGTGGTTGGTGCTGTTTTTCGCAGTCCGAGATGATGTCGCTGAGCGGACGCCAGCCCGATCGGCCGGCTCACATCGTTCGAGGCTCGCGCCGTGGAAGTGCCAACAGGCGATCGCGCCTTGGAATCACAGTTGCTCTCGTCGCGAGAGCTCGAAGCACGCTACTGCACCTCCTGCAATTCCACCAAGCAGTCCCCATGTGATGGCGAGTACTCGATAGGGGCTGTGGGCGCCATCGCGAATGCCGGAAGAGACCAGGGAAAGAAGTTCGCGAACTGGAGCCCTCCTTGAGGCACCGTCACCAGCATGATCATGACCGCCGCTATCCAAGGGCGGGGCCGGCGGCGAAGTTTCGCCATCGCAGACTCACCCAGAGCTGGATCGACAGTAACAGTCCGGCCGCGCACCAGATCCGCAGCGCCCGCTTGGTGATCATCGCGGCGGGTAGAGGCGCACCATGCCACCCTTGCCTGAACAGCCGGAGGCTTTGCGCGCCCACGCAAACCGCCACGATGAGGACGAGCGCGCTCAGCAACGAGAGTAGCGACACGGCGACCCACTTCGCCGCATTGATGGACGAGCGACGGACGAGCAGGGCCAGCAGATACGCCCAGTTGTCTCCTTGATGCTCCAGACTGGCGACGAGCGCGGTGTACGGGGCCAGGAGGAGAATGGTCCACAGCGTGAGTACGAGTTTCGAAGCCGACGAGCAGATCCGCTCCGCCAGCGATGGTGTCGCTGCGTTGCAGATTCACACGAAACACGAGCAGGACCACGAGGGCGGGCGCACCCAGCGCCAATCGGAGCGCGAGGGTTCGACGAAGCTTCGATCGGCCTTGCGCAGCGAAGACATGTCATGGTCAAAGCAGGGCCGACAGTCCAGCCTGAACGAATTTCCGGACGAGCCAAGCCGAGTATTCGCGCGGTTCGGCTGAAGGCAACCTTCCGATCTGTACCGGGAGATGCACCACGCGAACCACCCACGCAGCCCCGCGTGCCGTGAGGTGAACATCGAAGCCGCCCGGCGCTCGCTCGGGATTTTCGAGGAAACGCCGTGCGATGGTTTCCCACACTTCCCGGTTCCTGGGTGAATGCGGTTTCCAAAGGAAGACGATTTGGTCCTGAGTCGGCATCGCTCTTTCCAGGGGGAAGGCTAGCTCGTGCTCCGGGCCCTCGGCCAGAGCGACAAAGCGCGTGGGGATCGGCCCTCTTTGTTGTGCCCGGGCATTATGGACCCTCCGTGTCTGCAGACGGACGCTATTAGCGCAGGAGACCAAGATAGACCCGGTACCGATCTCCCGCCTTCGCATCCTGGCCGAGTCTCAAGTAGACCCTTGCGAGCTGGAGCTGGTCCTGGGCGCACGGGGCCTCGTTGCGATGAGCGCGACCGAGGATCTGGCGCTCCATTGCCGCTGCCGCCTCACGGAAGTGGGCGTGACTCTCCGGCGGGAGCGGATCCAGGTCCCAGTCCTCAAAGAGCAATCGGACCAGGGCCCCCATGTCGAGGTCGAGGTCTCTCTCGATTGTCATGAGGTCCCGGCCCGCGAGTCTACACCCGGGCGTCCTGGCTGGTCCCGCGCCATCACGAGCGTCGCCGCCAGAGGTCCGGAAGCCATCGTGACAGGCCCCACCAGGGGGAGCGGAGAAGGCGTAGGCGAGCGCTCTCGTCAGGGCGCAGGTTCTTGGGTATTGCGGCCTCTTTCAGGCTGAGGAAAAACCTCTCCCGTTCGGTGAGCTGCCGCCATCTCCCATAAACATTGCTCAGGACAAACCCCAGCGCTCCGAGCAACGCCGCACCCCAGACGACTCGCCACACGAGACAGTGGGCAGGACTCGCCCTTCTCCACGGAAGGGCCCAGTCTACACCCGCGCGACCTCAGGCTCCTCCATGCGGGTCGCCTCCCGGCCCCTCCTCGAGCTGGTCCTGGGCGCGGGCCAAGGCGAGCAGGGCCCGGCGCCAGCGCTTGCCGCGAGGGCTTCTTTTGGGGCGGAGGGAGTTGGAGAACTCGGCGCGGCCCTGTCACGCCGATGCGGTCAGAGAAGCGAGGCGGCCTGTGGCGTTTCCCCCGTACCGCGTTGCCCCCCCGGTGCCCCCTGACCCTAACCTATTCGCTAAGTTGGTGGACCGGGCGGGGATCGAACCCCCGACCTCCTGAGTGCTAATCAGTTGCTAGCCGGCTCCCTTCGTCGGCGACGCACCCCTGCGAGGCAGGAAAGGCAGCGACGTCGGTGCTATCGCCGCAGCGTTGGTGCGCGCGAGGGCTCCGGGCGGGATGGCGGGGTCCGCTCTGCGCGGCCATTGGCCGGCCTGCGTGAATCGGCCTTCGGCTTCAGGATCCGATCCAGCTCCTTGTCCCACCAGCTGAGGGCCTCTCTGCGCTGAGGGAGAAGCTCCGCGTGGTCGTAGACACCGGCGATGCCCGGTACGACGTGCCCAAGCACGTGCTCGGAAACGCGGCCGTCGACGCCGTGCTCGGAGAGTCGCGTCTTGAGCGTGTCGCGGAAGCGGTGGAGCAGCCCCCGGTCAGTGATCCCCGCGGCCGCTTTGACCGCCGCCGAAGCCTTGCTGGGCTTGTCCATGTGGCCCGGTCGAGTGCAAGTCCCGCAACTCGTCGTGGCGGCTGGGAAGAGCCACGCGCTGTCTCCTTGGCTGGCCGCCTCGTTGGCACTCTTGATTCGTTTCAAGACATCTAGAACGCCTTTGCAGAGAGGCACGACGTGCGGCTCCCCGGTCAGCTCGCCTGTCTTCTGCATCTCGGGAGGGATCTCCAAACCCTGCGCGCCAATTCAACGTCCTCCCAGCGGGCAGCGCGTGCCTCGTGGCTCCGCGCTCCTGTCCGAGCGATCAGGTTCACGAGGTGCTCGATCTGTGTGTCCTTGGCGGCGGAGAAGACGTTCTGAAGCTGTTCGCTGGAATACGCTTTTGCCTTCTTCGTCACTCTGCCCGGTCTGCCGCTCCGTTTGGTACGCTCGAACGGCTTCGCCCGTTCGCAGGGGGAGAAAGGCAGTCGTCCCCTCCACACCGCCCAGGCAAAGATGCGACGCAGGACCTCGTAGGCGCGTTGGGCGGACACCGGAGCGGGACGGCGAGTCCACTCCTCTGGCTTCGCTCCCGGAACACCCTTCCTGATCCGGTCCACGAAATCGCGGATATCGGACGGCTGGATCTCTATGGGAGTTTTCTGGCCGAGGCTCGGCTTGATCTCACGCTCCACGTAGCGAATCCATGACGCGCGTGTCGCCGGTCGCCAGTCTGGGGACTGGTCCTTCACGAATTCGCCGCAGAGATCGCTGAACCGCGGCAGCCCGTCGGCACTGGATGCAAGCCGAGCAACCTCGCGCGCCTTGACGAGCGCCCTCTGTGGGTCTTCGCCGAGGCGAGCACGGGCGAGGATCTTGCGCGCCTCCTCGCGCGCGCCGCCAAGACTCAGATCAGGATACTGGCCCAAGGTGTAGAGCCGCTCGTCCTGGTTTCCACGCAGGCGGTAGTACACGGCCCACGACTTGACACCGGAAGGGGAGATCCTGAGGCGCAGTCCGGGGACGACCCCGTCAGCGATGTTGGCGCGCTTCTTCGCGCGCGCTGCGGCGACGAACTTGTCGGTCAGATGGACGGGCATGCCATCCCGCGCACAATCTGATGGCCGACATCGATGCGACATGCGATCCCGGGATCCCGGCGTGCGAGGCGACCTCTTGGTGCAGCGTCAAGAGGTGACCTCTTCCGACGGGATCGCACCGGGATCGCAAGCGTCCCCTGGCAAGCTCTGAAACGATCGAGGACGCTCCATACCGATTCAGAATGTCACAACTACCACTAAAGTCAAGGAGTTAGTGAGGATCGAACGAGCGTCCTGCGACGTCCTGGAACGCTGTGAAACGTCCTGGAACAGGCTTAGATTTGGTTCGGGACCAAGAGGTCGGAGGTTCGAATCCTCTCGCCCCGACCAGAATAGATTAAATAACTTACAGGCTGTTTCGAGAGGCCCCTCGGGGCCTCTTCTTATTGGTGGGGGGAATCGGGGGGGATTCCTGCCTGGGTGTCCAGCACTTCACATGTGCGTCGAACACCCCGCATCATCTGCGGCGCCGGCGCGCGAATGCGCGCGAGGCGGCCGCGACCACTCTTACGTTACCCACGCGGCCGCCGAGAGGCGCCGTCAGCTGCGGTTGTTCGGCGGCTCGCCCGATGCATGGCGCTCCCTGAGCCAGAGGGTGAACAGAAACGCTCCAAATCCAGCAAAGACGATCGCCACGACGCTCAGGCCGGCCGTTTCCTCCGGTGATCGCGATGCTTGGCCGACGGCAGCCCACAGGCCTGCGCCAGCTATCAGGACTGCTACCAGCGCAGGAACTACGAGCAGCACGAAGAGCCCCACGGGCTTTAGGAGCCTGAGCCACTCCGGCATCGCCGGACCGAGACCGGCCAGTTGCGCAACCCAGCTTATGTATTGGTCACGTCCCCCGAGGGCCGCGAGAGCGTCCCGATACGCTTGCTGCGCCCATGGAGAATCCCGTCCTTTGATGGGATTCGGATCACTGGACCGTCCGGCCCGGGCAGGGGGGAAGCGGCGGCGGATGACCCTAGACTTGTGACGAAGGCTGCTATCAGCCAGCGAAGCAGTTGGCGACACTCAATGGTCATCGTCCTCCTGCTTTGCCTTCCTGGCTGAAGGCTCGCATTCCGACGCGCGGTCCTTCGATGTGTCCGTCCAACACCCCGAGATAGGCGGCGAAGACCGCGCCATTCTACCCCGACCTCCTGACTCGCAAACCCGATTGAGGGGGAGTCTCAGCAGGCCCCAGCAGGTTCATTCCAACGATGCGTGGGGCCGTGGAGATGTTGCCACCCGATCAACGGAGAACGTCTTCGATCGCTTCCATGGTCACGCGCTGGAGGTGCGGGACACCCGCTGCAGCCAGGACGGCCCGGATCCGTCCAGTCACATCCCCGCCCTCGATATGAGCCTTGACCACTCATTGATCAGCGACTCCAAAGCCCCCCTGCCTGCGAATCAGCTTGACGCTCGCACTGGGCTCCGCCCTATCGGTCACATCCTTGCAAAGCGCCACCAGGAGAGGAGCATCGGGGAACGGAGACTCCGCTTACCATCATGCCCCTGCTGCTCGAATCGCGGCAGGAGGCGTCGATTCCCCTTTCGGCTTGAGATCCCCAGGCGGCATCAATCCTCGATGGCGGCCAGGACCTCGCGCTCGCGATCTGGCCAGGGGCAGCCTTCGGCGTGGGGCAACGATCCCCGTGGCGTGGACATAGCGGACCGATCGTGGGGTCGGGATCGGCGATGTCGGTGAACAACGCCAGCAAACGCCGGACCTCCGCTACCAAGCGCTTGGCAACGAGCGGGAAAGGGATGATGGACTGGACGGGCTCTCCGTCCGCCCTCTCCCACCCGGCGAGAGAGTTGTCGCGGATTACTTGCGCGATCGCGGCCTCGATTTCCTTCAGCTCGGCTTCGGTGATCCGATCGGTCATGGCAGCCTCACCACGCAGCGGCCGCCGCATGCGGCAGGTGGGAGCCCCGAGTCTACACTGAGCCAATCACGATCGTCCAGAATGCGCCAATCGTATTCTCACGCTGATGGCTCGTAGGTGTGTGACGAATCAGCGACTCGACCAAGCCTCCTGGACGAGCTGGGGCAGATCGTGTAACCAGTCCTGTTGAGTCACGCCGCCGGGATAGATCACGTGGGCCAGATTGTCTTTGGTGTAGGCGAACACAAAATTCGCGTGACCCACCGTATAGTTCTCGCCAGCGCGCGCTGTTTTGGTGGCGGGAGGTGCGCCCGCAGCCCGCTGGGCCGCATCGATGGCGGCTTCGCTGCCTGTGAGGCCTATAAAACGCTTGTCAAACTGATTGAGCCACGAGCGCAGTAGTTGTGGGCTGTCCCGTGCCGTATCAGTTGTCACGAAGACCAACTTGATTCGATCGGCGACACCCGGCGGCATTTTCTTGAGGCCCATCGCGATGTTCGACATGTGGAGCGGACACTGATCGGGGCAACGGGCGTACCCGAAAAAAAGGAGCGTGACATACCCCTCGGTCTCGCGCCAGAAATCAAACGGAGCACCGGATGTGTCGGTGAGAGTGAATCTCGGTTTCGGCAGGGGCGGCGTGACCAGGCCGCCGCGGTATGTTGCTCCCGGCTGATCGGCGCGGTGTGAATCGGTTTCCTTGGCCTGCGCCAACAAAACAGAGCCGTGATTATCCTGGGCGAACGCCAGGATGACCACGCAGACCCAGAAAAATCGCCGCTTCATTCAATACGCCCGATACGCCATGAACCACATGCACGCACGACAGGTTACCTATGGGTGAACAATCACCGTCCCCACCATGCCCAGGTCATCATGAAGGCCACAGATGTAATTGAAAGTACCTGGAGATGTGAAGGTGACCCGGAACCGCGTCACGGACAGAGGCGACTGCGCGAGCGCAACCCTTTCTTGGGGTGCCGCAATCAGAAACCCTGAGTTCACGTTGTCGGTGGGCGAACCTATTTCCGCATGCCTCGCCCCGTCTGAATCCACGGTGACCCCGGCGGAAGGAGGCATGAGGTTCCCAGGCTCGATTCCAAACGTAACGGTATGGGGTACTATCGGGCCTAAATTCGTCCACTCAACCGTGTCCCCAACGCGGACGACCGTCGTGCCCCGGAGGAAGCGCATCACTGCCGCGGTGTGAACTCCCCCTCCAGTAGTCGCAACGATCTCTGAGATACCCGCGGTCACTTCATTCTCGGGCGTTCGCTGCGCCGTGGCGATTCCCCGGCCCTCCAATCGAGAGACGTCCGACAGCAACTCGGCTCGCTCATTGCCCGCCTGACGGTCATAGAAGGCCTGATCATGGGGAAGAGTCTCTGACGGGTTAAGAGCGTGAACCACTCCCGTCATGTCTACGTGGACTAGGCACACGAGCTTGAAGTTCCCGGGGTTTGGGAAACTGACACTATAGCTCTGCCCGCTCACCAAGGGGCCGGAGTTCACGCACGCCGTGGCATTATAGCTGGACCCATCAGGCGTGGTCCCCGGACACCCGACTTGAAAAGGCGGTCGTACCTGGCCGGGCTTCAGGAAGGTGACCGTGTGGATCTCGTCGGCGACAAATGTCCAGGTGATGCTGTCGTCCACATGAACCCAAAGTTCATTCGGCAGAAAGGCCAGAACTTGTTTTCCTTTATCAGCATCCTGCGCGCCCACTGTAGCTTGAGCTTGCGCCGCCACGACCGCAACCGCCGGAGGGGCGACCAATACCGCCAGCGCCAACATGCACCAGAGCATGGTAGAAAACTGTATCGAAGTCGAAAAGGGCCTCATGCTCCCTCCTTGGCGTCAATCTGAACCGATAGACCGATAGGCATTTTCATCCGCGGCGACGGCTACGAGGTGCCGTGAAGGGGGAGAGCGGAGCTTCCAACCCCACTCAACCCCGGCGCCAAGCATGCGAGGGTGCCGGTGGCGCGACTCATGAGCCCCACAAGACCCATCCGACCCTCCTCGACCTCGCGCTGCCTCCGTTGACGGAGAGACTACGCCCCTGGCGGGGCGGGCGTCAAGGTCGAAGGTGCTGTCCTCAACTGGCCTGGATCTCCCCGCCCCTCGTCGTCCACGGGCACCCGGACCACCTCGCAGATCGGTGGCGGCTTCTCCTGCTCCGGCGGGCTCAGGCCCAGGTCGGCGACGATACGCTTCACCGAGATTTCGTCGCTGACAGACGCGATGACGCTCAGCTTCCCCCCGCACTGGCGACAGACGAGCGGGACCGCACGGAAGTGACCAGACTTCTCCAGGAGGCGGGACTCTCTGTGGACGACTACGGATCGTCGCACAGGTTGGCGGAGTGCATCCACCGTTGTGCGCGTTCTGAGTGCGAAAGGCAGGGCAATAGGGCTAGGCCGCAGCTCGCAGGCGCTGTGCGGCTCGCAGCCACCCTGCGATCTGGTTCCAACTCGGCCCGCTCAGGGTCGCCTCAAACCGACGAGTGTTGGGCGCCAGTCCTCACGGACCGGCGCACTCCCGAGCATCGGCTCGCGGCTTTCCCTCGAGCACTACACTCCCGGACGCATGACCTACGACCTCAGACGGCTGCGCCTCAAGGGACTCATCGTTCGCATCCCCGACTCCAACCTCTACATCGTCACCAGCTACGGCCTTCGTGTCCAAGTTAGCGTCCCCGACCGAATCGTCGGCGAGATGACGCGCGAAGAAGCGGGACGGCTCGGCGAGGCGCTCGTGCGGGCCCTCGACGAAACGGAGCCATAGCCCCCCGAGAAATGGAATTGCCCCGATTCCGTAGACAGTCCCGCTATGCTGCCACATTTCCGACAGCGTGTTGTTGCTCGTAATCCATCGGGCTCAGGTACCCGAGAGACGAGTGCCTGCGATGGGGGTTGTAGAACGCGCCGATGTAATCGTGGATCGCGGCCTTCCCCCCGT
>Ga0137379_10006770_pt1 | contig 10858 bp, 9 predicted proteins | sample SagtaG_18_FD_104812 | JGI IMG/M metagenome (GOLD analysis project Ga0137379, IMG submission 104812) | Vadose zone soil microbial communities from Sagehorn Ranch, Mendocino, California, USA - Sage2_L_80_16 metaG | ecosystem: Environmental > Terrestrial > Soil > Vadose zone | place: USA... | reverse complement strand
TACTATCTGAGCGGGTTCCCTGAGCCCGGAGCGGTGCTTGTCCTCCTCGCGGGAGAGGAGCCCAGGTCGATTCTCTTCTGCCGCGAGCGCAATCCGGAGCGCGAGCTCTGGGAAGGCGTGCGCAACGGCCCCGAGGGCGCAAGGGCCGCCTTTGGTTTCGATGAATCCTACCCTGTGGAATCGATCGACGAGCACATACCGAAGCTGCTCGCCGATCAGCCTGCGCTTTACTACGCCACCGGGGCCGACGCGCGTTGGGATGCGCGCATCATGGGATGGCTGAATCAAGTCCGGGCGCAGGCGCGCGCGGGCGTCACCGCGCCCGCCGAGATCCGCGACGTGCGCACCGCGCTCGACGATATGCGTCTCTTCAAGGACGACGGCGAGCTCGCCGTGATGCGCCGCGCGGCGGCGATCTCGGCGGCCGCCCACGAACGCGCGATGCACGCGACCCGCCCCGGACGCAATGAATACGAGATCGAGGCGGAGCTTCTCTACGAGTTTCGCCGCCGCGGCGCTCAGTATCCCGCGTACTGGCCGATCGTTGCCGGAGGAGCCAACGCCTGCGTTCTGCATTACCGCGACAACAACGCTCGGCTCGCCGACGGGGATCTTCTGCTCATCGACGCGGGCTGTGAGCTGGACGGATACGCATCGGATGTGACGCGGACTTTCCCCGTAAGCGGAAAATTCAGCGGCCCGCAGAAGGACGTCTACCAGTTGGTGCTCGCCGCGCAAACCGCGGCGATCGCGGCGGTGAAGCCGGGGAGCCGCTGGGACGAGCCGCACAATGCCGCGGTGGCGACGCTCGCTCAGGGATTCGTGGATCTAGGACTGTGCCGCGGGACGATCGAAAAGGCGATAGAGACCGAGGACTACAAGCGCTTTTACATGCATCGCACCGGACATTGGCTCGGTCTGGACGTCCACGACGCGGGAGAATACAAATCGGGCGGGCAATGGCGCCGCCTCGAGCCCGGCATGACCTTGACCGTGGAGCCGGGCTGCTACATCCGGCCGGCCGATGACGTACCCCGGCAATTCTGGAACACGGGCGTACGCATCGAGGACGACGTTCTCGTAACACCCTCCGGGTGCGAGGTACTGACCGCGGCGGCGCCGAAATCCGTCCGGGATATCGAGGCGCTCGTCGGCCGTGATTGAGCTGCAGGAAGTGGATGTTGCCATTGCCGGCGGCGGACCGGTCGGCTGCGCGTTGGCGCTTGCCCTGTCCGGGAGCGCGGTCTCGGTTGCTCGAATCGCGGGCGAAGCCGATTTCGCAGACCGACCCATCGCGCTGTCGTACGGCAGCCGTCTGATCCTCGAGCGCCTGGGCGCATGGAGCTCCGTCCGCAGCAATCCGATCCAAACCATCCATGTTTCCCAGCAGGGTTTCGGCAGAACCGTAATGCACTGCTCCGATTACGGCTTGCCGGCGCTGGGATACGTCACCGCATACTCCGAGCTCGTTGCGCAGCTCGCGGGCCGCACTGCCGCAAGTGCGCAATCGTTGAAAGACTGGAACTCAGCGGACAATGAAATTGTCCTGCGGCTGTCCCGCGGCGAAGAGGAAGCAGCCATGCGCGCCCGGCTGCTCGTGCTCGCCGACGGCGGCCAGAATCGCCGCACCCGGCATGTGAGGGACTATCGGCAGCAGGCGATCGTGGCTGAAGTCACCGTCGAGCCGCCGCGAGGCGGCGTCGCCTGGGAGCGCTTCACCGCCGAGGGGCCGCTCGCCTTGCTCCCGTTCGAGGATCGCTACGCACTGGTCTGGAGTATGCGTCCGGCGAGCGCGGTCGAGTTGCTCGGGCTCTCCGATTCGGATTTCCTCGCGCGCCTGCGCGAAATCTTTGGCGGAAGGCTCGGAAACTTCACCTCGGTCGGTCCCCGCTCGACCTTCCCGCTTTCCCTGCGTTATGGCAAGATCGTTCCCGCAGCGAGAGTTCTTGCGATCGGAAACGCCGCGCAAACGCTGCACCCGGTGGCCGGCCAGGGACTCAATCTCGGCCTGCGCGACGCATGGGAACTGGCTCAGATGTTGCTTGACGCCGCCAAGGAAGAAATTGGCGCGCCCAGTTTTCTCGCTCGCTTCGCCCGTAGCCGCAGCTTCGACCGCTACGCGGGAATCGGGTTCACCGATTTTCTGGTGAGGATATTCTCGAATTCTCTTGCGCCGCTCGCGCTGGCGCGCGGCGCCGGCCTCGCAGCGCTCGATGCTCTGCCGCCCGCGCGGCGTTTTCTCGCCCGCCGGATGATCTTCGGCGCTCGCGCGCTGCCCTGAACGGCGCGGCGCCGCTTTTGCGGTGCGGGAATAGCAAAAAATCCGCAGTCGATTTTTTTCTTGCGCGAGGCGCTGGAGCGCTTCCCTAAGCGCTCATGTTTAGGTATAGAATTGCGCTCCGCCCGAAAAATTTCCGTGATCGTCGATGCGAATCGGTTCGCGCACCTTGCGCAATAATCTTTTTGTCGCGCCGATGGCCGGCGTCACCGATCGCCCCTTCCGGCAGTTGTGCAAAAGGTTCGGCGCAGGCCTGGCCGTATCCGAGATGGTGGCCTCGAACTCCTTGCTGTGGGGCAGCGAGAAGACGCGCCGCCGCGCCAATCACGAGGGCGAAGTCGAGCCGATCTCGGTGCAGATCGCCGGGGCCGACCCGGACATGATGGCCGAGGCCGCCCGCTTCAACGTGGAGCGGGGCGCGCAAATCGTCGACATTAACATGGGCTGCCCGGCGAAGAAAGTCTGCAACACCCTGGCCGGGTCCGCGCTCCTCAAGGATGAGCCCTTAGTCGCGCGCATTCTCAAAGCCGTGGTGAAGGCGGTAAATGTACCCGTCACGCTAAAGTTCCGCACGGGGTGGGATCCGGTCAACAAGAACGCTCTGAAGGTCGCGAAAATCGCCGAGGACAGCGGCGTACAGCTCTTGTCCCTGCACGGCCGCACCCGCGCCTGCGGATTCTCGGGCCGGGCCGAGTACGACACGATTCGCGAAGTCAAACGTTCTACCCGTTTGCCCGTGGTGGCAAACGGCGACATCACCACGCCGGAGGAAGCCAAGCAGGTGCTCGAGTACACGGGTGCCGACGGAATCATGATCGGTCGCGCGGCTCAAGGGCGGCCCTGGATCTTCCGCGAGATCGGACACTATCTTTCAACGGGCGAGAAACTCCCTCCCCCTCTCGTTTCCGAGATCCACGCCGTGTTGCTCGCGCATCTGCACGAGCTCTACGCGTTCTATGGCAGAGAAACTGGGGTCAAGGTCGCGCGCAAGCACATCTCCTGGTACACGAAGGGGCTCGCCGGTTCGGCAAGCTTCCGGCATCACATGAATCAGCTTGAAACCTGCGAGGAGCAACTCGACGCGGTCAATCGTTTCTTCGAGCAGTTCGGGCGCGAGAATCTGCGCCTGCGCTATGAGGTGGAGCTGGCGGCATGAATCGGGGCGAGTGCCGCCTGCGAAAGCCATAAGCTCGAGTCGGAGTCGGGGGAAACGGCGGTATGAGGCAAACAAACGAGATCGCGGACTGCGTCCGCCGGTCTCTGGAGCGGTACTTCAAGGACCTCGACGGGGCAAAGCCGCGCGCCATCTACGACATGGTGCTCAAGAACGTCGAGCGTCCGATGCTCGAGCTCGTACTCGACCGGGCCGAGGGAAATCAGTCCATCGCCGCGCAGATGCTCGGGATCAACCGCAATACCCTGCGAAAGAAGATCCAGTCGCTGAAAATAAAGATGTGAACGGTGATCCAGCCGTTCACCGTCTACCCGCATGATTCCCATCCGGACGGCGCTGATCAGCGTATCCGATAAGAGTGGCCTTGCCGAGTTTGGGCGCGGCCTCGCCCGGTTCAAGATCAAGATCCTGTCGACGGGCGGCACGGCGAAACTCCTCGCCGAGCAGGGCCTCCCCGTCACCGAGGTGGCCGACTATACCGGCTTCCCGGAAATGCTGGACGGGAGGGTGAAAACCCTGCACCCGAGACTGCACGCCGGCATCCTCGCCCGGCGCGATTCCCCCGCGCACTTGGCCGCGATCAAGGCGGCGGGTATCGAGCCGATCGATCTCGTCGTCGTCAACCTCTATCCGTTCGTGCGTACCGTCGCGAAACCGAATTGCACACTCGGCGAGGCGATCGAGAACATCGACATCGGAGGGCCCAGCATGCTGCGCGCAGCGGCCAAGAACTACGCGGGCGTCGCGGTCTTGACCGATCCGTCCGACTATTCAAAGGTCCTCGCGGAAATGGGGGAGCACGGCGGCGCCTTGAGCGAGGGCACGCGCTTCGCTCTGGCCCAAAAGGCGTTTGCCCACAGCGCGGCGTACGAAGCCGCCATCGGTAACTACCTCACCGGGCTCGCAGGTGATGGAAACCTTCCTTTCCCGCAGCACCTTACGCTCCAGTTCGAAAAAGTGCAGGACCTGCGCTACGGCGAAAACCCGCATCAGGCCGCGGCATTCTATCGCGACGGCAATCCGATTCCGGGGGGCATCGCCGGTTACACCCGGATTCAGGGCAAGGAGCTGTCGTACAACAACCTCGCCGACGCCGACGCAGCCTGGGAATGCGTGAAGACTTTCCATGAGCCGGCGTGCGTGATCGTCAAGCACGCCAATCCTTGCGGTGCGGCGATCGCGCCCTCACCCCGCGACGCGTACGAGCGCGCCCTTGCCACCGACCCCACGGCGGCATTCGGGGGCATCGTCGCTTTCAACAAGGGCCTCGACGCCGCGACGGCCGGAGCGGTATCCAAACAGTTCCTCGAAGTCGTGATTGCGCCCGAATTCGACGCCGACGCACGGCGGATCCTTGCCGCCAAAACCAAGGTGCGCGTGATGTCGGTGAGCCTTGCGCGCGCCGTGCAGACATACGACTTCAAGCGCGTCGGGGGCGGGCTCCTCGTGCAATCTCCGGACGGTCGTAACGTGGAAGCCTCGGGGCTGCGCACGGTCACGCGCCTGAAGCCAACCGCAGCACAGCTTGCCGACCTGCTGTTCGCGTGGCGCGTGGCGAAGTTCGTCAAATCGAACGCCATCGTGTTCTGCGCGGGCGGCCGCACGCTTGGCATCGGCGCAGGGCAAATGAGCCGCGTCGACGCCGCCCGTGTTGCCGCGCTCAAGGCGCAGGACGCGGGACTGAACCTGATGGGATCTGTCGTCTCGTCGGACGCATTCTTCCCGTTTCGCGACGGAGTGGAAGTGGTCGCCCGAGCGGGCGCGAAGGCCGTCGTCCAGCCCGGCGGAAGCGTGCGCGACGACGAGGTGATCGCGGCCGCGGACGAGCTTGGACTTGCCATGGTGTTCACAGGCGTGCGGCATTTCCGGCATTGAAGCCTGACCGCTGCTCATGAAACTTCTCGTCGTCGGCTCGGGAGGCAGGGAACACGCGATTGCGTGGCGCCTGGCGCAAAGCCCGCGCATACAAAAAATCTTCGTCGCTCCGGGAAATGGCGGCACTGCGCGCGAGGCCGGCTTGGAGAACGTCGCGATCTCGGCAATCGACGAGCTCGCCGACTTCGCGCTGGCCGAAAATATCTACCTCACGGTGGTGGGACCCGAGGCGCCGCTTGCCGAGGGAATCGTCGACCTGTTCCGTTCCAAGGGTTTGCGGATCTTCGGCCCGACGCGGGCCTGCGCCCTGCTGGAGAGCTCCAAGCAGTTCGCCAAGGAATTCATGACGCGGCACGGAATTCCCACTGCGGAATTTTCGAGCTTCGACGCGGCGCGCGCCGCACACGCCTATATCGACGCGCGCGGCACGCCCATCGTCGTGAAGGCGGACGGGCTCGCCGCGGGAAAGGGCGTGATCGTCGCAATGAGCGCGGACGAAGCCCACCGTGCAGTCGAGACAATCCTCGTCGAGCGCGCGATGGGCGCCGCGGGGGACCGCGTCGTGATCGAAGAATTCCTCGAAGGAGAAGAAGTGAGCTTCATCGTGCTGGCGGACGGCGAGCACGTGCTCCCGCTTGCAACCAGCCAGGATCACAAGCGCCTAAGGGACGGCGACAAGGGGCCCAATACCGGCGGCATGGGCGCGTACTCTCCGGCGCCGGTCGTTGCTCCCGGGCTGCACGCGCGGGTGGTGCGCGAAATCGTCCAGCCCGTGCTCGCGGGAATGACCGAGGAGGGCCACCGCTACAGCGGGTTCCTCTACGCCGGCCTCATGATCGACGGCTCGGGTAATCCCCGGGTGCTGGAATTCAACTGCCGTCTCGGCGATCCCGAGACGCAGCCGATTCTGCTGCGTTTGAAGAGCGATCTATTCGACCTGATCGAGCACGCCGTGGAGGGGAAGCTCGAGCGAGTCAAGGCGGAATGGGACCGCCGCGCCGCGCTGGGAGTGGTTCTCGCGGCCCGGGGTTACCCCGACGCACCGGAAAAGGGCCACGTCGTGACGGGACTGCCGGCGGCGGCAGAAGACTTGCGGGTGTTCCACTCGGGCACGGCGCTCAGAGGCGGCGCCATGGTCACCAACGGCGGGCGCGTGCTGTGCGCGACTGCCCTCGGGGATTCGATCAAGATGGCGCAGCGTCGGGCCTACGAAGTCGTGGAAGGTATCCGTTTCGACGGCATGCAGTATCGGCGCGACATCGGGCACCGCGCCGTTGCCCCGCGAAGGCTCTGACCTGCGAAACGGTTCGATGAACCCGGCTGCGGTCCACGCTTACCTCCTCGAGTTGCAGAACCGCCTCGTCGCGGAGCTGGAGCGCGTCGAAGGACGCAGCTTCAGCCGCGATCTCTGGCAGCGGAACGAGGGCGGCGGCGGCGAGAGCCGCATCATCGAGGATGGGGGCGTGTTCGAGCGCGGCGGAGTGAATTTCTCCCGGGTGCACGGAGAGCGGCTCCCGCCCTCCGCGAGCGCCGCACGGCCCGAGCTGGCCGGCCGCGCATTCGAGGCCGCCGGCGTGTCGCTGGTACTGCATCCGCGCAATCCCTTTGTCCCGACCGTTCACATGAACGTGCGGTTCCTGGTCGCGACTAAGCCGCAAAGCGAGCCGATCTGGTGGTTCGGCGGCGGCATGGACATGACCCCCTACTACGGGTTCGAGGAGGACGCGCGCCACTTTCACGCCACGTGCCGGCAGGCGCTCGAGGCTTTCGGCCCCGATTGCTATCCCCGCTTCAAACGCTGGTGCGATGAGTACTTCTATCTCAAGCACCGCGGCGAGCCGCGCGGCATCGGAGGGATTTTCTTCGATGATTTGAACGAGAGAGGTTTCGATTCGTGTTTCGAGCTCGCTCGCGCCGTCGGCGACCATTTTCTCCCGGCTTATCTTCCCATCATCGAGCGCCGGAAAGATCTTCCTTACGGCGAGCGTGAGCGAGACTTCCAGGCTTATCGCCGCGGCCGCTATGTCGAGTTCAATCTCGTCTATGATCGCGGCACGCTGTTCGGCTTGCAGTCGGCCGGCCGCGCTGAGTCGATATTGATGTCCCTGCCCCCGCTGGTGAAGTGGCGTTATGACTGGAAGCCGGATCCGTCGAGCCCGGAAGGAAGACTCTATCGGGATTTCCTGCGACCGAGAGACTGGCTGGGCGAATGACGACGTAGAGAGGAGCACGATGGATACACGCAAGCTTGGAAAAAATGGGCCCGCCGTCCCGGCGCTGGGCTTGGGTTGCATGGGAATGACGGGAATCTACGGCGAGCCGAACGAGCCCGAGTCGATCGCGACGATTCATCGCGCCATCGATCTGGGAGTCAACCTGATCGTCACCTCGGACGCATACGGAGCGGGAGCCAACGAAGAGCTGGTCGGGCGCGCGATCAAGGGCAAGCGCAACCGGGTGCTCCTCGCCACTAAATTCGGGAACATGGGCCTGAGCGGCTTCAAGCTTGCCGAAGGCCTTTCGGGAGGTCACCCCGGCTACGTGCCGCAGGCCTGTGATGCCTCGCTCGAGCGCCTCGGCGTCGAAGTGATCGATGTGTACGGCCTGCATCGCGTCGACCCCAAGGTGCCGATCGAGGATACCGTGGGCGCGATGAAAAGGCTGATCGACAGAGGCAAGGTGCGCTATCTCGCGCTTTCCGAGGCGGGCGCGGCTACGCTCCGGCGCGCGCACAAGGTGCATCCGCTCGTTGCGCTCGAGACCGAGTACTCGCTGTGGTCGCGCGATGTGGAAAAGGACATCCTCCCCGCCTGCCGCGAGCTCGGTATCGCCTTCATGGCGTATTCTCCTCTCGGGCGCGGGTTCCTCACCGCCACGATCAAGACCTTGGACGCGCTCCAGCCGCGCGATAGACGTCGCGATCATCCGCGATTCAATGCCGACAACCTCAAACGCAACGTCGCGCTGCTGCAACCCCTCGAATCGATCGCCGCCGCGCACAAGGTCACACCGGCGCAGGTAGCGCTCGCCTGGGTGCTCGCACAAGGGCCCGACGTCGTTCCCATCCCGGGAACGAAACGGCGCAATTACCTCGAACAGAACGCCGCCGCCGCCGGTCTGGCTTTGAGCGCGGCGGAGATCGCCCAGCTCGCCAAGACGTTTCCTCCCGGCGTCGCCTCGGGCACCCGCTACCCGGAGAAGCAACTCGCCGGACTCGGCATTTGAACCCGACCTGGCCGGGCTTTCAGTCCGATGCCGGTGGCGCCGACCCGAGGTCGGCGCTCGCGCGGAAATGCCTGTTGGCTTCGTCGGTTCGCCCGATGTGCTCGAAGAGGCGCGCGAGCGCGACGTGTGCCGCCGGTGTCGGCTGCGTAGCGAGGCTTGCTTCGAGGTAACTTTGCGCCTTTCCCCACAATTCGCGCTGCACGCATAAGCGGCCCAGCGTCAACAATAATTCCCCTTCTCCCGGACGCTCGCTCAGCCACCGTTCGGCCCGCTCGAGCCGCTCGAACGCGTCCTCATCGGTGCATTCCCCATAGAGCAGGGCGAGCGCGCCGTCCCAGTCGCGCTCGAGCGCTTCCTCGATGATCCGGTGGGCCTTGCGACAATCCTCGAGCCCGATGAAAGCGCGCGCGGCGGCGGCCGCGATCTTGGGACGAAGACGCTCTGAACGCGGCGTGTCTTCCCAATGCCGGGCGAGGCTTTCCCGATCGGCGGCGTTGCGCGACAGTATCGCGACGCGCGCGTTGACGCGCACGCTGTCGAGGGCTTCAGGCGGCATCGCATCCCGTTTCTCCAGCAAGTTCGCCACGCGGAGGACCTCGTCCCAATTTGCCATGCCCTGCTCCGCGCGCAGCGACAGCAAGAGGGCCGCGACATGCCTGGGTCGGCCCGCGTTCACTTCGCGCAGAACGGCTCCTGCTTCGAGGAAGCGCCGTTCCTCGAGGAGGAGCTCCGCCGCAGTCATCAGGCGGGCGAGACGCCACTCGCCGTCCTCTTCCTTCGCCCGCTCGAGCCACTGATCGCGCCGGCCGAACTGCCGCAGCCTCTGCGCCGCACGTGCCGCAAGAAGACTCGCGAGACCTGGCGTCGCGCCCAGTTCGGCCGCTCCAGAGGCGAGTTTCTCAGCGCGGCCAAATTGACCCTCGAAGAGCGCCTGGATCGCCCCCAGCGCCGCTGCGTGTCCTTTTTCAGCCCGGCGTCGCTCACGAAAAGCGCGCACGTGCAAAGGTAGCCTGAGGGCATGCCACACCACTCTAAGGAGGAAGTAAGCGGCCGCGAGCACCACGATCAGAAGAATGGCGAGCAGGTTGAGCGAAATCTCGGCGCGCCACGGATGCAGAACGAACAGCGCGTAAGCGCCGTGGCCTCGCATTGCCAGCGAAAGGGCCACGGCGAGCGCCGACAGGACAAGCAGCCAAAGCAAGCCTTTCACTGCCCGACCTGCTTCCGGATTGGCTTGTAAGCGCGTACCGCCGCAAGGCTTTCGCCGAGCGTCGGAAGCGAGACCCCTATGCTGTCCGAGCCGAGCTGCTTCAGCGTCACCGCCATCGCCATGGCAGCGCGAGAACGCGTGTCGAAGTATCGCTCGAGCCAGCTTGCCGCGACCTTCACGTCGCCGTGGTAGGCGGCTTCGTCGCGCGCAAGGAGCGCGAGCCGCGCGTTCAGCAGGCGAAGTTTCAGGTTCTCGCGCAGGAAGAACGCCTGCGGCGGGCTGAGCAACGCCGGGTCTGAGCCTTCCATGTTCTCGATCCTGACGAGCTGCTTGAGCTCGCCGAGCAATTCCGCGACCAGCCTTTCCCATAACCCGTCGGCCTCACGCTTGGGAGCGGACGTCGCCCGTGGGCGGGCTTCCTGCACGAGCGGCAGGGATTCCACGCCCGCGATCAACTGATCGAGTTTCGCGGCGAATCCTGGAACATCCAGGCTGGGCGCGGTCTTGAGGCGTTCGATATCGCGGGAAAAAACCCTGCGCAGCGGCAGGAACTGGGGACGGCCCGAGCGCGCCAGGCGCGCGTCGGCGGTCTGCAGCGCGGACAAGGCCACCTGGACGTTACCGGTGAGCTGCAGCTGCTGCGAGGCAATGGTGAGGATCTGCTCGATTTCGGCGATCACCCATTCGTCGCGATTGCGCGACAGCTCCTGGTAGAGCGTCTCGAGGCCGAGCTGCTGATTCTGAAATTCCGCGAGCTTCAGCTCGATCTGCGCGAGCTTCGCCTGCGCCTCGCGCGCCGTCTCCTGCGCCTGTCTTGCGCTCAGGCGCGCGTCGCGGCTGTCGGACTCGCTTTCGCGAACGCGCTGAGCGAGCTCGTCGCGCAGCGCGCCGATCCGGTTGTGACCGTCGTACCACTGCCAGGCGAAAAGCAGTGCGACCAGCCCGAAGGTCGCCGTCGCCGAAATGCGCCAGGCTTTGAGCTTCGAAGCTCCCCGAGTCCCGGAAGCGGGTGCGGTGTCGTTTTCCATGCGTGAGCCGACTCCCGATGAGAGGCGATCATACTTTAGCAAAAAAAGCCGCCATCTCAGTGACGGTG
>Ga0137379_10006768_pt1 | contig 10863 bp, 5 predicted proteins | sample SagtaG_18_FD_104812 | JGI IMG/M metagenome (GOLD analysis project Ga0137379, IMG submission 104812) | Vadose zone soil microbial communities from Sagehorn Ranch, Mendocino, California, USA - Sage2_L_80_16 metaG | ecosystem: Environmental > Terrestrial > Soil > Vadose zone | place: USA... | reverse complement strand
GTGCCATCAGCGGTGCGGTCGGCTATGCGGCCTCCTGCGGCGCGAGCCAATCCGGCTGCTCCTGGTCCGGTCTCGGCGGCGCCGCGGCCGGCGGAGCCGAACAGGGCGCGCTCATCGGCGGCGCCAGCGGCGCGGGCTCGTCGCTCCTCGGCAGCGGAATCAGCGCCCTGCGCGGCAACGGCGGCGACGAGGCTTCCGGAGCGGGCACCGAGGAGAATCCGACCGGGTGCTCCGAGACACACAGTTTCATCGGATCGACCGACGTGCTGATGGCCAATGGCTCGGTCAAGGAGATCAGCCACATCAAGGTCGGTGACCGGATAGCGAACGCGGTGCCCGGTGAGACCGATACGAAGGCGAACACCGTCACCCAGGTCATCGTCACCAAGACCGACCACGACTTCGTCGGCCTGACGATCAAGCCCTTGACCGGCGACGAGGTAGGCCGGACAGAGCCGGCCCCGACCGCGCCGAAGGCGACCGCCGACAAGGCCGCCAAGCCCGCCAAGCTCGCTCAGCCCGCCAAGAGGGCGGCGCTCGGCCTAGCCGCCGCGCTCATCGCCCTAGCAGGAGCCGGCGGCGTCACGACCACGCACCAGGCTGGCGTCAACGCGCCGTCGGCCTCGCTCGCCGCATCCGCGACACCCCTCGCCCCGACGACGACGACGGGGACGGGGAAGGCCACCAGCGCAGACGCGGGCTCGCTCACCACGACCTTCCATCACCCGTTCTACGACATCACGCAGCAGGCCTTCGTCGATGCCGAGTACCTGAAGGTCGGCGACGAGCTCCAGACCCCGACCGGCCACGCCGAGGTCACCGGCGTCCACCTGTTCCACGCCGACACGACGACCTACGACCTCACCATCGGCGACCTGCACACGTACTACGTGGTCGCCGGGTCCACGCCGGTCCTCGTCCATAACATCAACCTTCCGAACCAAAGCGCATGCACTGTGCCTGGACTCTCGGTCCACGATATTCCACCAGGCTCTAGCAACGGGGCAGGGGCTTTTCAGTCCATCCCAACCTCGATGCGTGCCGATTACGGAACGGGAGTACAGTGGCATCCGCCACTCAGACAGCCGTTGTGCTCATACTGTCGCACGAATCTTGCGGTACCGATCGACCACGTCGAGCCGAGGATTAATGGTGGGGATCTAACGGACGACAACACCACGCCTGCCTGTACATTCTGTAATAGCTCTAAGCGCGATCGCGTCGCTCCATTGAACGCTCCGCCAAATTACTCGGGGCCGTGGCCGCCACCGTGGTGGCCGCCGAATATGCGGGCTACCGTACCGGTGCCGCGAATTATCCCGTGATATAGTATGGAGGGCCTACGGGCCCTCCATACTGCTGGCCGCGTGTCGGCCGATTTTTGGAGATCAGCGTGCAAATCGAAATCGACGGCATGGTTTATGTAAGTCATCCGGAGCCTGTTTGGCGCGGTGACCAGCACCTCATGGCGATGGTTGACCTCGCTCCGTTTGGGCTGGTAAATAAGCTTGAGCAACTGTGGCTCCGAGAGGTCTCTGATGGGCATGAAGTCTGCTGCATTCCATTTTGGGTGTATGGAATGTCGCTAGGCGATGTGGTCGTTGTTGATGGCGCCAATCGAGTTACGCATATCGCGGCGAAATCAGGTAGGCATGTGCTCCGGGCGATGTTTGCTCAGCCTGGTCCATCGGCAGAGTTTGGAAGCCTTCTCCGAGCAGCCTTTGCGGATGCCGACCTATTGTACGAGTGGGACGGGGATCGGTATGTCGCCATTGATATCCCAGAAAAGTCGCAAGGGCAGCCTGTTTATGACTTGCTGGCTCCAGAGGTTCACGCTGGTCGTGCTTTCTGGGAGTGGAGTGAAGTTCGGCCATTCGTGACGCTCTGATCGGTACTGAGCTAGTTGTTCTGCCTGCGGCCGGCCCGCTTTCGCTTATGCGAGCCGCATAACACCAGGTCGCGGCACCAACGCAGTAAAGAGCCTTTACAGGCAGCAGCGGATGTCCATCACTGTATAAGGCAAAGAGGGGTTGAAGAACGTGTCGACTCCAAAGAGTCCGAAAGGTCCGGTCGCACCTCGTGCGACCGGACCTTTCTTGGTTCGCCACGGCCTCTAGGCGGCCATGACCCGAGAGTGCAGGGCCGTCACGGCCTTGCGGGCGGAGGAGATCGCGCCGTGCTGCCAGGCGTCCATGTAGGACAGCCAGTCACCGGCGTACAACACGCGCCCGGCGGGGTTGTCGAGCGGTTTGAGGACGGCGGCGTCGGGGCTGTTGTCGGGCAGATTGTGCCAGGCGCCTTCGAGGTGCGGGATGTAGCGCCAGGACTGGGAGAAGGACGAGGCGAGCTCGGTCTGGTACTTGGGGCCGTAGATGCGCGCGCCGAGCTCGGTCGCGCGGGCCTGGCGTTGGGCGGGCGTCATTTTGCCGTACATGTCCGCGGTGGCGTCGTAGTTGTAGTAGCCGATGATCACTCCGCGCTCGCCGTGGAAGCCGTAGGACGGGTGCCAGACGTGGGTGAGGTCCAGATCCGTCTCGGTGATGCCGCCGTAGATCCGGTGGTCGGTCTCCCACCAGCGACTCTTGTACTCCAGGCCGATCTTGCTGGCGGAGGCGGGGGTGATGGAGGTCAGCGCGCTCTGCACGGCGGTACCGAGGTTGTGCGGCAGCTTGGCCAGCAAGTGCGGAGGCATGGCGGCGATGCAGTAGTCCGCCTCGATCGCGCCCGCGCGGCCGCCCGCGTCGACGTACTCGACAGTCACCCCGTCTGTCCGCTGCTCGATCTTCGTGGCCTGACAGCCGAGCCTGACCTTCTCCGCGCCGATCGCCCTGGTCAGTGCCCTGGGTATCTGGTCCATGCCGCCGACCGGCTGGAACATCAGCATGGCCTGGTCGAACTCGAACTCGAAGGAGAAGTACTCGCCGACGCCGGAGGCGAAGACTTCGGAGAGGCCGGGCACCGGGCCCAGCTGGGCTCCGGGCGATCCCGCCGCGCCGGGGTACGGGTCGTAGCCCCGGTTGGGTCCACCGGTATACGCGTATCCGGAGGTCTTGGCGCCGAGCTGACCCCATCCTTCGAGGAAGGTGATCAGCCGGTCCTTGTCGGCGGCGGTCAGCTCCTTGTCCAGCGCGCCCTGGTCGCTGGCCTTGGCCAGCAGTTCGCTGACGTAGCCGTACACATCGGACTTCGCGGTGCGATAGCGCATCGGATGGCCCGGCGTCATTCCGCTGGATTCGTTGTAGATATAGGCGTCCGCGTTGATGTTGGTGAACACTTCGATGGGGACGCTCAGTTCGCGGCAGTAGTCAAGGGTCACCATCCACTGTGCGAGCCTGGCCGGGCCGCAGTTCATGTACTGGCCCTCGCTGAACTCGCAGACCTGCTTGTTGCCGAACAGGTCGGTTTGCTCGGTGCCCTTGCTCGCGGTGAAATTGCGTCCGCCAGTGCGGCTGCGGGGTTCCAGGATGGTGCACTGATATCCCGCCTTGCCCAGCTCGTACGCCGAGACCAGGCCCGCGATGCCGCCGCCGAGGATGACGACCTTCGCCGCGCTGCGGCCGGTGAGATGAAAGTCCGCGGCGTTCGGCGGGGTGAACGCCGTGGTAGCCGCCTCCGCGGTGGGGGCGAGGCCGAGCGCCCCCATGGCGGCGAACATGGTGCCCGCGCCGCCGCTGACGCCCACCGCGCGGAGCAGGTTCCGTCGGGTCATGCCGGTGCTTTGAGTCTGTGTCACTCGATCCCTTCCCTTACCTGGTGTACACGCACGCCTACCGATGATCTGTAAGCTGCGCACCAGGGAGACTCGTCTTACTTCGTTGCGGAGGCGGCGCAAGCGGGTAACGCGGGGATCTCACGAACAGACATCACGTAAACACCGGACGCCCCTCGAATCACAAGATCGGGCGGCGGCACGACCGCGCCCGGCTCTGATCCCAGGAGAGATTCACGTGCACGCAGCCATGTGGAGTTGACGCGTGATTTCACGCACCCTTGTGAGCGGTGCCTCCGTGTGCTGAGGTGGCCGTCCGGGACCGTTGTACCCAATTCAAGAACGTGCTATGGCGCCGCGGACATCGAGCGTTGGGTTGCGCTTTGCGAACGAGCGCCCGGCTATCGAGGGATACAGAGCGGGCGGAGGGGCGCGCTCCGCGGATCATCGAGCGAACGTGGCGAGCGACGTGAGTACCTTCTCGACCAGGGGGTATTGGATCCTCTCCTGCTCCAAGCGGATCGAGGGGCCGACGTCGCCGTCGATCAGCGTGCGGTAAAGGCCCGCCTCGGCCGCGTCGAGGCGGTCGAGGCGCGCCCTGGTCTGCTCCGACTCGGCCACCCACTGATCCCGATGAGCCAGCAACGTCTCCAGGTCCATCAAGATCGACTTGGTGCGCGGGCACCTCGCCCGCAAACGGTTGAGGATCGCGAATCCGTGGGTGTCGATATCGCCCCAGTAGACGAGCTCTACTTCGGTGAGCCAGGTCAGGAGCTCCACCTTTGCGCCGACGCGGTATCCGCTGCCGAAGATCGCAAGTGCGCTCGGTACGGGCGGCAGCGCAAGAAACGTGACTTCGTTCTCCACGACGAACACGCGGCGAATGCCTGCGGGCATGGTTTGGAGCTCGTCGGCGCGGACCGTCAGCTCGCTGAAGCCGGCGGAAGCCGTCTCTGGATCGAGGTGTCTGAATCTGATGTACTCCGGCTTCGCGACGAAGCCGTAACGGCGCGCGAAATCGCCCCGCGGCGCGTCTGTCGCGGGCTTGCGTCCGTGCGGCAGCTCATCGATGAGGTCCGCCAGAAGCGCTCTGTGACTCTCGATGAACTTGGTGTCCACTCCGGGCACGGCGATCTGCCGCAGGTAGAGCCCGTGGTCGGAGTTTTCGTTCAACCACGCGACGGTGGCCAGTACACGCGTCCATTCATTCGCGTGCCGGAGCGCTCGCATCGGCCGGGCCGTGACCCATTCGACGAGGCCCGGCTCGTTGGCGCGTGTCTCGTCGAGCATGCGGGTGAAGCGGTCCGCCTCGCCCTGGACGCCCAGGAGCCTGCAGAGTTGGTCGAACTCATCGATCCAGGTGCGTGACGGAATCTGGTTGGCGCCGGTGAACCGGCCTCCGACGCTCGAGTACTCGAGCCGAAGGTCGGCGCTGGCGACGCGGATCCAGGTGCGCGCCCAGTCCTGGGCATCGGCGAAGCGTTGGGCGAGCTGCGTGGCCGTCGGGCCGCGAAGCGGAACGCAGATAGGCTGCCAGGCTTCGGCGGCGGCTGCGGTCAGGTATGTGCCGGTGTCCCATCGTTTCCGCAGCAGCGCGATGACGTCGGTGTGGCTGGTCCACGGGCGTGCGGTGCCGGGCATGTCAGAACCCGCCCTCAGCTTCGGCCACGGCGGACCCGGCGGCCAATGCGTGCGCCAACTGCTTGGCCCGATACTCCTCGATGGTGAGCGTTTGCAGGCGCGAATCCATGCCGGTCGGATTGTCGACGAACCCGACGGCCGCGACGTACGGCTCGATGATGTGGATCTTCTGTAGCGGAGTGACGATCAGCAGCTGCAGCCCGAGCTTGCGGAACAGTTCGAGGCCGAACCGGGTGGACTCGTCGGAACCGCGGCCGAACGCCTCGTCGATGACAGCGAAGCGGAAGGACTTTGTGCGTGTGGCGTCCCAGTCCAGCTTGAACTGGTAGGCGAGCGAAGCGGCGAGGATCGTGTAGGCGAGCTTCTCCTTTTGGCCGCCGGACTTTCCACCCGAGTCCGTGTACGTCTCGTACTCGGCGCCGTCCTCGCGGTGGCGCTCTGAGGCGGAGAAGACGAACCAGTTGCGCACGTCGGTGACGTTCCGGGTCCAGGCGCGATCCGCCTCGGTGTGCTGCTGCCGCCCCTTGAACCTGTCGATGATCGCGCTGACCTGGTGGAACTTCTGCTCGGAGTACTGGTCCGACTGTTCGGTCAGGGCGCCTTCGGTGCAGGCGCGCAGATCGGCGCGGAACTGGTGGATCTCGGTGTTCGGCGTGCTGCGGGCCTCCAGCGTGATGTACCGGCCTGGGTTGTAGTCGATCTCCACGAGGGACTGGTTGATGATCCCGAGGCGGTCACGGATCATGTCGGCCTGCTGGTTGAGCCGGGCGCTGAACGCCGCGATCTCGCGGATGGTGTTGGTGTTGAGGTAGTCCTTGAAGCGCTTGCGGAAACGCGGCAGGTCGTCGCCCGCCAAGCGCTTGTGGAGGTCGCGGTAGCCCGGTATGGAGGCGATGTTGCTGTCGAGTTCGGCGGTCTCGCTGGGGTGATCTGCGCGGAAGCGCTGCATCGCGGCGATGATCAGGTTGCTTACATTAGTGCGGCGCCCGGTCCGGTTCTCGATCTGCCGCGACATCGCCTGGGCCACCTGGTTCTCGGCTCGCGGAAGAGCCGCCGGATCACCGAGGCCGAGCGACGTGAACTCGCTGGTGCGCAGTCGTTCGGAGATCGCGGGAAAGTGCGCGTCCGCCGGGCTCCGGCCGGGCTCGGCGAGCACGGCGTGCGCGAGGGTGATCTCCTCGCTCGCCGTCTGGATGCGCACGTCGAGCCGGTTGACCTCGCCGAGCGCCTCGTCGCGCAGGCCCTGGGCTTCGTTGATCTCGCGCTGGTTATCCTCGATGAGCTTGCTGACGCGCTCGAGTTCGGTGGACGATTGTCGGAGTCGGCGCAGTTCCGCTTCGATCCCGGAGATGCGCCTGGCGGCGCCTTCCCAGTCGAGTTGCGCGTAGTCGTTCTGCTCGGCCAGCAGCTTGAGCGCGTCCGCCCGCCGGGTCGCCTTCTCGTTGGCGTCGTTCAGCTCGCCGCGTTCCGCCGTATGCCCGCTCTGCCGGGCCTGGATGCCGCGCGCCGCTTCGATCAGTGCATGGATCTTCTGCTCATTGCTCCAGCCGAGCACATAACCGGATCGGTCGTCGATCCTCGTGCGGTCGTCCTTCTCGTGCCGTCCGCCAGGTCCTTTGACCTGTCCCTGCGCGGTGACGGCGGTGGTGGCATGCCGGAACTCCGCCATCGACTCCACACACGTGTAGTCCGCCCGGCGCGTGAGTTCGTGGCGCAGCCACGACTCGAAGGGGCCTTGCTTGAGCTCGAGCTTGTCGGCGAGCCGCTCGCGGTCACCGCTCGGCGGCTGCCGCGGCGTGCCCGTCATGGCGGGCACGCGGTAGTAGACGATCCGCGTTCCCAGATGCCTGCCGTTGATCCAGTCCGACACAGCCCGGTAGTGGGCTTCCGGAACCAGCAGTGAGAGCGCGAAGCCGCGTAGCACGCGCTCGGCGGCGCCCTCCCATCTGGACTGCTCGGGCGACACCTGGATCAGCTCGCCCGCGTAGGGCAGCGCGTCCTCGTTCAGCTCGAGCTCGCGGCACATCTGGCCCCGTAGATCCAGGCTCCGCTTCGGCAGGTTGCTGCGGCGCGAGCGGAGGCTGAGGAGCTCCGCGTCGAGCTCGTCGGCCTCTTTCCGCAACGCGGCTTCGTCGACGGCGATCTCGGTGAGCCGGTTCTGGTATCCGGCTTGCGTGCGAAGAAGCTCAGGGAGGACCTCGGCGATCTGCGCGGCACGTTCACGGAAGTCGGCGGGGCCGACCACCGGGGCGAGGTGTGCGGTCTCGAGCTGGGTCGCGTATCGGGTGGCGCGTCGTTTACGTTCGTCGCGTAGTTCTGCGACTTGTTCGACCTGATTCTCCAGTTCCGCGATCTTCGCGCCGCCGAGGCCGGCTTGTTCGAGCGCGAGCGCTTTGGCGTGGTCGTTGAGCTGTTTGAGCGTTGCCTCGAGTCCCCTCGCGTCGTCATCGCGCTTACTGCGCTGTGCGGTCAGCTTCGAGCGTCGGGTGAGCCAAAGGGATGCCGCCTGGTCGGCGAAGTAGTAGCGCAATGCGGAGCGCTGCTCGATCACCTCGTCGATGCCGGCGCTGAGTTTGTCGTGCTCGTCGCAATGTTCAAGCAGCGGTTCGAGCGCGGCTAGTTGACGTCGGGCCCGCTCGACCGCATCGTGGGCCTTGGTGAGATCGTCGAAGTGGGCGACGATGTCCGCGGTGCGCTCGTAGCCGTCGAAAGGTTCGAGCATGTGGCTGCGCACGAAGTCGTTGAGGTTTCCCACCGACTTCATCGACACCGTCTGGTGGAAAAGCTCCAGCGCCTGTTCGGAGTCGATGCCGAGGCGTCGGCGCATCTCGCGCCCATACTCCTTGAAGGCGCGAGAGGTCACCATACCCGCGGCGCGCAGCTGCTTGGCGAGTACAACTGTATCCTCGCCGAAGTTCGAGAAGTCTTCCGCGATCGAGGCCGCGCGATCAGCGACGACGAACAGTTTCTCGGGCGGTCCGTTGTCGCCCGTCTTCGTCCAGAACACCTGCGCGAGAGTGACGGTAGCGTCGTAGTCGCGGTTGACGAACTCGCCGAGGATCACGGAGTAGTGCCGCGCGTCTCGCAGTGGCACGGGCCGGGTCGTGCCTGTGGTCTCGTTGCGTTCCGACTTGTGATACCCCAGGACGTAGGACCTCAGCGTCCGCTCCCTGGCCTCAGCCCCCGCCGCCTTGTTGTACGACACGCGGTGCGAGGGAACCAGGAGCGTGGCGATCGCATCGACGAGGGTCGACTTGCCCGAGCCGATGTCTCCGGTCAGCAGGCCGTTTCGACCGCGCAGGCCGAGGCTCCACACATGACGATGGAACGTGCCCCAGTTGTACACCTCCAGTCGTTCGAGCCTGAATCCGCCGCCGTGCGGCTCGATATCGACAACAGTCGTGGCGACCTCACCATCGCTCACCGGTTCACCTCCGAGCCGTGCCGCCCTTCACCCTTGCCTTCGCCGAGCACCAGGTCTCGATAGCGTCCAAGACGCTCGTCGAAATCAGCCAGCCACTGTGCGTCCACGAACGCCTTGAGGATCCGCCGCACCTCGTAGAGGTTTTCCCCGCCCGGCAACTGGCGCAGAAAACCGAGCTCGACTGCCTTCTTCACATGAGCTTCGATCTGCGTGAGCACACGCACCTCGTTGCTGGTCTCCGGAAGAAACACTCGCAGCAGTTCGGCGATCTGCGCGCCGCTCAGGATCAGACGCCCGCCGTTCTCCGCGCCGGACGCATCGAACTCCGCCATCCGCTTGCGCAGCAACACCAGGAGCAGGCTGAGGTGAAACGAGAGCGCCCTCCGCACGATGAGGCGAGGTACGGCATCCCGGCCGCTCTCGCCCTCCACCGACGGAGCCGAGCGCAGGAATGCGTAGCCTTCGGCCTCGTCGACCACGACCTCGAGCCCGAGTACCGAGACATAATCAGCAATGCGCGCCTGTCGCCCGAGTAGTTCACGCCAAGCGCGCTCATGCTGTTCGCGGTAGACCACCCCTTTCATCAGCTGGGCCACCGCTATGGAAAAGCCCAACTCGTCCGCACCCGCGGGATCGCTCATGCGTCCACCGCCCCCGACCGCGAGGAGTGCTTCGCAGCGGACCCGGTCTGGACGGAGACCGACGCGCGCACGTACGTCACGGCCGGCAGCGTGGCGATGCGGCCGTTGCCCGACGCGTCTCGCCAGGCGATCTGCTCCGTGCGCTCGGCGTCGAACACGACGCTGAAAGCGGCGTCCGCAAGTGAGAGGTAGGCCACCAGCTCGGCCAGTCCCTGTGTCAGCGGCTCGGCGGCGACCAGGTCCGCCAACCCCACCTGGCTCCGGTGCCGCAGCCCCTGACGCACGGTCTCGGCCAGCCGTGCCGAGTCGACATATACCTGCTCGAACATGACCGAATCATCGACCTCCGCCTCGCCCGGCAGCACGACGCCGCCCTCCAACGGGGTCTTGTCCAGCGGCGTATACAGAGGGCGCTCCATCGGAAGCAGAATGTCCGGCGAGGCGGCGTCGATCTCCGCAGCCAGATCCACGTCGTGATCACGGAGCCTGAGCGCGGATGCCTCGATACCTCGAACCAGGTCCACGACCCGCCGATTCTCGAACCAGACCCGGCTGTCCAGGAACTGCCGCAACTGCTCCGACAGGCGTCGCACAGTCGCCTGGGTGCGTTCTCCGGCTCCGAGCCAATCGTGGTGGATGCGCCGCAACTTCGGATCCGGCGTGGTGATCGCATCGAGCTTCTGTACGGCCTCCAGCAGCCGATTCAGCTCCTCCTGCCGGGCCTGGGAGAGCAGGAACGAGTAGAACGCCTGGAAGCTCCGGCCCTGATCGGAGTCGGAGATGGACTCCCGGCTCCCCAGGACCTGATCGAGCAAGTCCCCCTTCGAGCCGCTCCACAGCGAGATCTTCGTGCGCAGTTCGCGGTCGAGCCTGCGGAAGTTCTCCTCGACCTCCCGGAAATCCGCGAGCAACTCCCGCGCCGTCGACGTGACCTGCTGATACCGGTCGCGCAGTGCCGCGTCGTCCAAGACGTCGACCTCGCCGGCCCGGACACGCTCGATCCGCTCATCGAGTTCCAGCCGGCGCGCCTCCAGTTCGGCCAGGCGCACTCGCGGATCGGTCTCCGCGCCGACGACCATCTCCTGGAGAAGCTGGAACACCGTGCTCAGCCGGGACTCGGTACCGACGAAGGTTCGTTCCTGCAGCGAGCGAACCCAGCCGAGTGCCTTCTCGACGGCAGGGGTGGCATCGTAGTGCGGCTCGTCTGAACCCTCCGAGTAGAACTTGCGCAGCCATCCGGCGTCCGGAGCGGCCCACGCGTTGAGATAGTCGGTGGGTTTGCGCGGGAAACGCGGCGCGGCGGGCTCGCCCCCCGGCTCGTCCGCCTCGTTGAGGGCGAACAACACATCATCGAGCCGGCTAGCGAGATCCGAAGCGCTCACCGAGCGGGCGTTCTCGTCCACGAACACGGCTCCAAGGAAACTCAGGACCAACGGGGCGGTGTCCGC
>Ga0137379_10006766_pt1 | contig 10864 bp, 7 predicted proteins | sample SagtaG_18_FD_104812 | JGI IMG/M metagenome (GOLD analysis project Ga0137379, IMG submission 104812) | Vadose zone soil microbial communities from Sagehorn Ranch, Mendocino, California, USA - Sage2_L_80_16 metaG | ecosystem: Environmental > Terrestrial > Soil > Vadose zone | place: USA... | reverse complement strand
TGGTGGCGAGGGTCTGGTTCTCGCGCTCGATCTTCACCTTCTCCTTGGCCTCCACCGCCTGGTGGAGGCCGTCGGACCAGCGGCGGCCCGGCATGAGCCGGCCCGTGAACTCGTCGACGATGACGACCTGCCCGTCCTTCACCACGTAGTCCACGTCGCGCTGGAACAGGGTGTGGGCCCGCAGGCCCTGGTTCACGTGGTGCAGGACCTCCATGTTCGAGGGGTCCCAGCGGTTCTGCACCCCCAGCAGGCGCTCGGCGTGGAGCATCCCCTGCTCGGTCAGGGTGACCGTCTTGGCCTTCTCGTCGACGATGTAGTCGCCGGTCTTCTCCAGCTCCGCCCTCTCCTCGGCCTTCTTGTCCCCGGTGATGCGGGCGCCCGGCTTGAGCTTCGGGATGATGGCGTTGATCCGGTAGTACTTGTCGGTCGACTCCTCGGCGGGGCCGCTGATGATGAGCGGGGTGCGGGCCTCGTCGATGAGGATCGAGTCCACCTCGTCCACCACCGCGAAGTGGTGGCCGCGCTGCACGTAGCTCCCCAGGTCGAACTTCATGTTGTCGCGCAGGTAGTCGAAGCCGAACTCGTTGTTGGTCCCGTAGGTGATGTCGGCCCGGTAGGCGACCTGCCGCTCCTGGTCGTCGAGGTGGTGCTGGATCACCCCCACGGTGAGGCCCAGGAAGCGGTAGATGCGGCCCATCCACTCTGCGTCGCGCTTGGCCAGGTAGTCGTTGACCGTGACCACGTGGACGCCCTTGCCCTCGAGGGCGTTCAGGTAGCCGGCGAGGGTGGCCACCAGGGTCTTGCCCTCGCCCGTCTTCATCTCCGCGATCATGCCGCGGTGGAGGGCGATGCCGCCGATGAGCTGGACGTCGAAGTGCCGCATGTTGAGGACGCGGCGGCCCGCCTCGCGGGCGACGGCGAAGGCCTCCGGCAGGAGCCCGTCCAGGGGCTCGCCCTTGGCCAGGCGCTCCTTGAAGGCGGCCGTCCACGCCGCGAGCTGGACGTCCGTGAGGGGCCGGAGCGAGGGCTCCAGCTCGCCGATGCGCTGCACGAGGGGGCGGATGCGCTTCAGCTCCCGCTCGTTCTTGGTCCCGATGATCTTGGTGAGGATGGTATTGATCATGTCCGCACGGCTCCCAGGCGGCGCCCCCTCACGACGATCAGTGCTCGGGGGGGTGAGCCGGGCCGACGCCGGACGGGGCGCGCGGAAGACGAGGAGAAGCGGCTACCCGAGCTCGTAATCTGAGCAGGATACCACGGGCGGTGGGCCGTTTGCCAAGAGCGAAGGGCGCCCTTCGCGACCGCCTAACCGAAGCTCCTGTATTCGTCGAGGATGTACTGGATCGGGTTCTGGGCCTGGTTGTTGAACCAGACTTCGTAGTGCAGGTGGGGGGCGGTGGAGCGGCCGGTGTTGCCCACGAAACCGATCACGTCGCCCCGGCGGACCCGCTGGCCGGGCCTCACGTTCCAGCTGGCCAGGTGCGCGTACCGGCTGACCACGCCGTAGCCGTGGTCGATCACCATCGCGTTGCCGTAGCCGCCCCTCACGCCGCAGAAGATCACGACCCCGTCGGCGGGTGCCTGCACCTTGGTTCCGATCGGGGTCGAGATGTCGATCCCGGAGTGGAAGTCGCGGAGGCCGGTGAAGGGGTCGTCGCGGTTGCCGAAGTTGGCGGACAGGTAGCCGCGGACGGGCCAGATGGACGGGGTCGAGGCCAGCAGGAGCTTCTGATCCTGGAAGAAGACCTGGAGCTTCGACGACTTCTCGGTCAGGTCGCTCACTTTCTGGTCGAGCGATCGCATGGACTGGTTGACGTCCAGCGCGGGGGGCGTGGTCTCGATCGACGACAGACCGCCCACTCCGCCCACCTGGGGATCGGGGAGGCTCTTCTCGAGCCCGGCCATGACCCCGAGCTTCATCACCATGTTCTGGAGGGCGAGGACCTTGGTCTGGAGCTTGCCGGCGTTCTGCTCGTAGGCCTGGGCCTTGGTGGCCAGCGCGAGGTTCTCGGTCCGCAGCCGACGGAGTTCACCGACTTCGACCGATATCCAGGTGTAGTGGGTGAGGATTCCGGCGAGGAGGAGGGCCAGGGTCGCCGCAGCCCCCGTGACCCATTTCGTCAGGCGGACCGAAACCTGGAACTTGCGGAACCGAGCCTTGGCGTGGGGCACCACGATGAGGGTGTAGAACTCGTTGGCCATCGACCACTCCAAGCCGTTTCAGGGGCCCTTTCGGGCCTCACACCCAGAGGGACACCAACCTTCCTGAGGGTCCCCATGCCGTCAAGAACAATCCGCGGAGTGTAACACCCACGCCTCACCTCGTCAAGGCAACCTCCAACTTCTTGGAGACGGGCCATCAATTCGTATCGGACATGCAACGTCTGAACTGGAGCGCTTCCGCGACGTGTCGGGCCTCAACTTTCGCATTTTCTTCGAGATCGGCGATCGTGCGGGCCACCCGCAAGAGGCGATCGACCACTCGACCGCTCAAGAGGAAGCGCTCGACCGCCGCCGCCAGCAGCCGGTCGCCCGCCACGTCGAGGGCGGCCAGCCGTCGCACCGCCGCCGGCTCGAGGCGGGCGTTCGTGAGCGCGCCTGCCTCATCGCGTCGGGCAGCCTGCCGGGCTCGCGCCCGGGCGACCCGCGCCGCCACCGCGCTCGAAGGCTCGCCCGCCCGGCCGGTCATCTCCGCGTACGAGAGGGCCGGCACCTCGACGTGCAGGTCGATGCGGTCGAGCAGCGGGCCCGAGAGCCGGCCCTGGTAGGCTCGAACCTGACGGGGCGTGCAGGAGCAGCCGCCCGGCCCATGGCTTCCCCGGCCGCACGGGCAGGGGTTCATGGCGGCCACCAGCTGGAAGCGGGCGGGCAGGCGGATGGTGCCGCGGACCCGGGAGACGCTCACCCAGCCTTCCTCGATCGGCTGGCGCAGCGACTCGAGGACGCGGCGACGGAACTCGGGCAGCTCGTCGAGGAACAACACGCCGTTGTGGGCGAGGCTGACCTCCCCGGGCCGGGGGATAGCACCCCCGCCCACCAGCGCCGCATCGCTCGCGGTATGGTGCGGGCTGCGGAAGGGCCGACGGGTGACCAGGGAATCGAAGGGAAGACCGGCGGCGGAATGGATGGCCGTGGTCTCGAGGGCTTCGTCGAGAGTGAGCGGAGGCAGGATCCCGGGCAGGCGGCGCGCGAGCAGGGTCTTGCCCGAGCCGGGGGGACCGAACAGCAGCAGGTTGTGCCCGCCGGCCGCCGCGACCTCCACCGCGCGACGCGCGAGGGCTTGCCCGCGGATCTCCGCCAGGTCGGCTTCGGGCGGACAGTCGGAGCGGACCGACGCCGGCGGGGGCGGGGGCGGGCGTCGCTCGGCCAGGGCCAGTGCCACCGCTTCCGGCAGCGAGGCCACCGGGTGCACGTCGATCCCCTCCACGACCGCCCCCTCGCCCAGGTTCGCCATCGGCACCAGCGCCGCCTTCAACCCCTGGCGGCGGGCCATCAACATCATCGGGAGCACGCCGGCCACGGCACGGACGGACCCATCGAGGGCCAGCTCTCCGACCAGGAGCAGCCGCGCGAGGTTCGGGGGTGGCACCGCCCCGTCGGCGGCGAGCAGGCCGACCGCGGTGGCCAAGTCGTAGGAGGAACCCACCTTGCGCAAGCTGGCCGGAGCGAGGTTGACCGTGATCCGCCGGTCCCACTTGAAGGCGTAGCCGCAGTTGCGGAGCGCGGCGCGGATGCGCCCTTCGCTCTCCTTCACGGCCGAGTCCGGAAGCCCGACCATGGTGAACTTCGGGAAGCCCGCGGCGGTGTCGGTCTCGACCCGCACGAGGTGAGCGTCCACTCCGAGGACGGCCGCGGTCAGCGACGTGGCGAGCAAGGCACCCCTCCCTCCGACGGCCGCCGGAAAATGGCGGGACGGCCGTGGCATGGCTTCCGATGGGAGAGGACCGGCGCGACCTCCAGGTTACGACCAGGAGCAGTCCGGGGAGGTCCGTTTAGTTTTTCGCGGTCTCCGCGTAGATCGTCAGGGTCTCGCCGGCGGCGATCCGCGACGAGTGCAGGCCGTTCCAGGTCTGCAGCTCGCGGACGGTGGTGCCGTACTGGGCGGCGATCCCGACCAGGGTGTCGCCGGCCTTGATCAGGTAGCGGATGCGGACCCGCCCGTCGCCCAGCTCGGTGCCCACGGCGGAAGGCACGCGGGGGGCGGGGCGTGCGGAGGCCCGGCGAGCCGGCGACGTCCGCGCCCGAGGGTCGATCGGGATGATGAGCTCGGTTCCCACGGGCAGCCGGCGCGTGAGCGACAGGTTGTTGGCGGAGGCGATGTCGAGGGCGTGGACGCCGTTGGCGGCCGCGATGCCCGCCAGGGTCTGGCCGCGAACGACCACGTGCGTGCGGAAGCGGACGCGCTTGTCGGCGGGCAGGCCCTGTAAGCAGGTCCCGAGGGCCTCGGCCCGCCCCCGCGGCACCCGGACGTCGAAGGTGCGGCCGGCCGGGGTGGCGAGGCGGCGAAGCTCGGGGTTCAAGGTCTGTATGTCCTCGACCGGGGTCGCCACGCACTCGGCGATCACGCGCAGGTCGACGGCCCCTTCCACCGGCACCCGCTCGTACGCGGGGGCCGGCTCGGGCGCGACCGCGAAGCCATACTTGTCGGGCGCCTTCGCGATCAGGACCGCGGCGTGAATCAGGGGGACGTAGTTCCGGGTCTCGCGCCGAAGCGCCCGCGTCCGGCGTAGCTGCCAGAAGTCCTGGGTCCGATACCGGTTGATCCCGCGCTGGACGTTCCACTCCCCGGCGTTGTACGCCGCCAGGGCGAGGTTCCAGTCGCCGAACATCCCGTAGAGCTCCTTGAGGTAGGCGGCGGCGGCGCGCGTGGCCTTCTCGGGGTCGCTCCGCTCGTCGACCCACCAGTCCTGCTGCAGGCCGTAACGCTTGCCCGTGGCGGAGATGAACTGCCATACGCCTTTCGCGCGCGCCCGCGAGTACGCATTGGCCTTGAAGGCGCTCTCGACCAGGGCCACGTAGGCCAGGTCCTGGGGAATCCCCTCGGAGGCGAAGACCTCGCGGATGTGGGGGAGGTAGCGCTGGCCGCGCGAGAGCGCGGCCTCGAACCAGTCGCGCAGCCGGCCCTGGTAGAGGTCGATGCAGGAGAGGACGGCGTCGTTGACCGCGATCGGGAGGTCGAGGGTCTCCTGCTGGACGGACTCGGTCACCCGGGCCCGCGTCTCCTCGCGGGCGGGCGTCTCGCCCACGGGGAGCGCGCCCACCTCGTCGATGGAAGCCGGCTCGGAGCGGGTCTCGGTAAAGCCGTCGCCCGCGGCCAGGCTCTCCATCTCGCGGAGGTGGACGGCCTCCAGCGTGCGGCGATAGGCCTCGGCCAGGCGCGCGTCGGCGTACGCGCCGCCGGGCGCGGTCAGGTAGGTATCGATCGCCCGGTCGAACTCGAGGCGGGCGGCATCGAGGTGGCCTTCCTTCGCCTCCGCGAGGCCCGCGTTCAGGTGATGGTCGGCCTGGGTGACGAGGCGGGCGACCGGGTCCTCGGGGGGGCGGCGCGCTTCAGCGGCGGGAACGGGGGGGACGGCGGCCTTGCCGCCGTGCGCACAGGCGGAGAGACTCCCGGCGAGGGCGACACACCACCACGAGCGGCCCCATCGTCTCAACCCCAAACCGCACCCCCCGGGACCGGACAGGTCTTGAGATCGTAGCACGCCCGTCTCAGGATTGCTGTTTGTCGACCGCGAGGACGGAGGTGCCCGAGGCCAGGTCGCGGGCGGCCGGGGTGACAATGGCCCGGGCCGAGACCCGCAGGGTCCGGCCCTCCCGCAGGGCGCGCCGGACGTCGTCCTCGCACACGAAGTCGAGGGCGGGCGAGGCGGTGAGGGCCGCCGGCGCTCCCGGCCGGGGGAGCCGGCGGTCGAGGAAGGCCCGCACCTTGTCCTGCAGGCTGCCGGTCTCGGCCGCCGGTGCGTCCGCGGGCCGTGTCGCCCCCGCACGGGGCCGCTCGTAGGCCAGCCGCTTGATGTTGATCAGGTGCAGGGGCGTGATGTTGTCCGAGGTGATGTTGCCGGCGTAGGCGCCGCAGCCCAGGCTCATGGAGGGGGCGAGGCCGGTCGTATAGCCCGTGGCCCCCATCGAGGTCTGGGTGTTGGCCACGATGCGGAAGACCGGCTTCTTGAGGGCGAACTCCCGGATCACCGCGTCGTCCCGGCTGTGGATGCCGAGGGTGTGACCGGTCCCTCCGTAGCGCAGGAGCTGGAGGCAGCGCTCGCACCCCTCGTGCCAGTCCTTCACCACGTAGAAGGCGAGCACGGGCGAGAGCTTCTCGATCGAGAGCGGGAAGTCCCGGCCCACGCCGGCGAGGGGCGCGACCAGGACCCGGGTCTCCGGTGGCACCTTGATCCCGGCCTTCTCGGCGACGTAGGGGGCGGGCTTGCCCACGATCTCGGGGTTGGCCAGGCGCTGGGGCGTGACCACCACCTTCGAGAGGGCCGCCGTCTCCGCCTCGCTCAGGAAATACCCGCCGTTCGCCTTCACCTCGGCGACGACCTGGTCGCGGATCGCCTCGTCGCAGATCAGCGATTGCTCGGAGGAGCAGAGCGTCCCGTAGTCGAAGGTCTTGCCGCTCATCACGTCCCGCACCGCCTTCTTCACGTCCGCGGTCTTCTCCACGTAGGCGGGGACGTTGCCGGGCCCCACGCCGTAGGCGGGCTTGCCCGAGGAGTAGGCGGCCCGCACCAGGCCGGTCCCCCCGGTGGCCAGGATCACCCCCGTGTCCCGGCACCGCATCAGCTCCTGGGTCCCCTCGAGGGTGACCTCGGCCATGCAGACGAGCGCATCCGGGGGAAGGCCCGCCCCCACCGCGGCCTTCTGCATGACCGCGGTGGCCTCCTGGATGCAGCGGCGCGCCGAGGGGTGCGGGCTCATCACGATCGCGTTTCTGGCCTTGATCGAGATCAGGGCGTTGTGGATCGCGGTCGAGGTGGGGTTTGTGGAGGGGATGACGGCGGCCACCACCCCCATGGGCTCCGCGATCTCGACCACCCCCGTGTCCTTGTCCTCCCGCAGGATGCCCACCGTGCGGAGGGGCCGGATGTAGGCGTGCACGTCCGTCGCGGAAAAGAGGTTCTTGGCGGTCTTGTCCTTGACGTTGCCAAAGCCCGTCTCCTCGTGGGCCAGGCGGGCCAGCCGCTCCGCCTCGCCCCGGGCGGCGGCCGCCATGGCATCGACGATCTGGTCGACCTGCTCCTGGGAGAAGCCCCTGAGCGTCTTCTGCTGCGCTTCGCGGGCCTTCCGGGCGAGGCTGCGCGCCTCCTCGATCGAGCGGAGGTCGGGGGACTCGATGGGGATGGCCACCTTCGGCGGGCCCGGGCGATCAGGCCTTCTTGGCCCCGCCGGCGCCCCCGCCGGGCAGGATCTTCTCGGCTTCCTGGTGCGGCCGCGGGATCACGTGGACCGACACCAGCTCGCCCACGCGCCGGGCCGCCGCCGCGCCCGCGTCGGTGGCGGCCTTGACCGCCCCCACGTCCCCGCGCACGAGGACGGTGACGTAGCCTGCCCCGATGTACTCCTTGCCGATCAGAACGACGTTGGCGGCCTTGACCATCGCGTCGGCGGCCTCGATGGCGCCCACCAGGCCACGGGTTTCGACCATTCCCAGCGCATCCATGGACATCGGACCCCCGAGTGCGGGCGAGTCTAGCTCGGGCCGACGCCGAGGATCAACCGCCCGTGAGTCCAGGACGCCCAAGTTGGTCAAGCCGGGCGACCCGAGGGCTTCGTGCTAGACTGCGCCGGAAGCGTGAGCGACGACGGAGCGGGGACGCGGAGCGAGCCGGTCGGCCGTGATCTCGCGCTCCTGCTCCTGGGCGCCGCGCTTCTCTTCTCCGCCAACGCCGGCAGCATACCCCTTCCCGCCATGGACGATTGCTTCTACGCCCGCAAGGGCGTGGAGACGATGCGCCGCGGGGCCTTCTTCACGGTGACCTGGAACGGAGAGCCCACCTTTCAGAACTCCCCGCTGCAGTTCTGGATCCTGGGGCGGACCTTCGCCCTCCTGGGCACGAACGACCTCGCAGCGCGGCTGCCCTCGATGATGATGGCCCTGGGGATGCTGGCCGCCACCTGGCGGATCGGCTCGCTCACCCTTGGCCGGGCGGCCGGGGCCACCGCGGCGGGGCTGCTCGTCCTTTCGCCCTTCTTCGTCACCCACGCCCGGCGTTGCATGCTGGAGGTGCCCCTCGCCTTCTGGGTCACCCTGGCCATGCTGGTGCTCGTCGAGGGGTGGCTCCGGCCGCACCTCCTCGTCCTCCTCGCCGTTCCCCTGGGCGGGGCGATCCTCACCAAGAGCGTCCTCGGCCTGCTTCCCCTGGCGCTCCTCGGGGTGGCCATGGCTCTCGGGCCCGCCATCCGCTCGCTGCGGCGGGCGCCCGGGCTCTGGTGCGGAGCCCTCGGCGGCCTCCTCCTGGGCGCATCCTGGCCCGTCCACCAATGGGCGACGTTCGGAGTGCAGGCCGTGCGTCAACACTACTTCTCGGAGGTGATCTCGCGCTCGGCCACCGGGTTCGATCTGGGGGGGCTCCTCCTGGACTACCCCGCGGCGCTCATGGTCTCGTTCCAGCCCGTCGTCCTGCCAGGGATGGCGGGGGTCGTGGCGCTCTGGAAGCGCCGGCGCGAAGGGCTTCTCGTGTTGCTGCCACTGTGGGCCGGGCTCCCAGTGCTGCTCTACGCCCTGTCCAGCGCCCGCTCCCCCCGCTACATCTTCCCGATCTTTCCCGCCCTTGCCCTTTGTGCCGGAGAGTGGCTGACGCGGCGGTGGCCCGCCCTGGGGGCGGCACTCCCGCGAGTGGCGGTCCCCCTCGTGTCGGCAGCGGTCGCCGCGCTCCTTTGGGTCTACCCCTCGCTGCTGACGCGCGCAGGCACGACCGTCTTCAAGACCGACCGTTTGGTCAAGGAGCGCGTCCCGGAGGGGGAGCCCCTCACCTACCTGGGCAGCCGGGGCCAGTACTGGGGCCTCGCAAACCCCCTTCTCTACTATGACGAGCGCTTCCTGGAGTCGCCCGCCGACTCGGCGACGGAGGCCCTCGCCCGTCTTCGCACCCGCCGGTCGGGCCTTCTCGTGGTGGAGCGGCGGCGTCTCGACGAGCTTGGCCCCGCCACCCCCGGGTCGCGAGTTCTTCTTGATGGAGGGGGTTTCCTGGTCCTGGATTTTGGCGGGACGACCGCTGAAGTCGAGGTTGACAGGCCTGGCCCCCCTCATTAACCTATCGTGTTTTGACATCCGAATCCGGAGAAGGTCCGGAAGGAGCCGCGAGGAGAAGCAAGATGAATCTGCAACGTCGTTGGGCGACGAGGGTGGTCGCCGTGACGGTGGCGGGCGCCGCCTTCCTTCCCGCTTGCCGGCGGACCCGGGTGGAGATCAACCCGATCCAGCCGGCCATGAAGGTGCACCACGAGCGCGCCCCCCTTGGCAGCGCGGTTGAGGTTACCTACACCTGGACGGTGGAGTCGGGGGCGCGCAAGATCAACCCGGGCTACCGCGCGCTGGTCCACTTCCTGGACTCGCACGAGGTGGTCCTTTTCACCGACGACCACGTTCCCACCCCTCCCCCCGAGACCTGGGAGCCGGGGCACACCTACACCTACTCCCGGACGGTATTCATTCCGATCTACCCCTACGTCGGGGAAGTCCAGCTCGTGATGGGGCTCTATCCCTCCATCGGGCGCGGGGAGAGGCTCCCCCTCAAGGGGGAGGACGTGGGCCTGCGCGCCTACCGCACCGGACGGATGGAGCTGCTCCCCCAGACCGAGAACATCTTCCTGGTCTACAAGGAGGGCTGGCACAACCCGGAAGCCCACCCCGAGAACCCCTCCGTGGAGCGCACCTGGACCAAGAAGGAAGGGCTCGTCTCCTTCAAGAACCCCAAGAAGGACGTGATCGTGTACCTGGAAGCCGACACCTGCGTGAAGTGCTTCACGCAACCGCCGGTCCTCACGGTCTCCGTGGGGAACCGGGTGGGCCTCAAGGTGCCGATCGAGGACGCGCAGGTCTTCCTGAAGAAGATCAAGGTGAAGGCGGAGGACCTGGGGACCGAGGAGTGGGTGGATCTGCGGCTGGCCATGAACGAGTCGTTCGTCCCCAAGCTGCTGAAGCCGCCCCTCAACACCGACGACCGGGAGCTGGGCCTCCTGGTCTACCATCTCTACGTGGGCGAAGCGGACAAGGTCGGATCGCCGGAGGGCGTGGTCGCCGCCACCCCGCTCCCGGCTCCGGCCACCGCGGCCGCTCCGGCGAAGGGAACGGGCAAGAAGTCGTAAAGGCCGCCGGGCGGCCTCCCTCAGGGAGACGGGACACCGCCCGTCTCCCTTTTTCTTTTGCCGACGGGATACGGCGGGGGCGATCAAAGCGCGGGGCCGTGCTTGCAACAGCGTTTCCCTCCCCCTACGTGGGGAGGGTTAGGGAGGGGGGTCGATGAACAATAAGGCCGACCTCGATTTCGTCAAGGACGGCCGGATCGACGTGGCCCTGGTCATGGCCCGCATCCGGGAGAAGGTCCGGGGCCGGCGCGATCAGGGGCTCTACACCGACGAAGAGGTGGAGGAGCTGACCGCGCTCAAGCTCCAGGCTTTTGCCGACGAGGCGGAGATCGACCCCGAGCTGCTGGCCCGGCTCATGGCAGTGGATCACAACTGGAACATCTCGGTCGACTACCGGATCGAGACCCATCGGGCCGGGCTGAGCGGCCCCCTGATCGTCTTCTTCAAGAAGCTGGTGCGGCCCTTCGTGCGGCTCTACACCGACAACCTCCTCTCCCGCCAGGCCCAGATCAACCTCTACCTGCGCTACCTCTGCCACCACCTCGTGCGCGAGGTG
>Ga0137379_10006763_pt1 | contig 10867 bp, 9 predicted proteins | sample SagtaG_18_FD_104812 | JGI IMG/M metagenome (GOLD analysis project Ga0137379, IMG submission 104812) | Vadose zone soil microbial communities from Sagehorn Ranch, Mendocino, California, USA - Sage2_L_80_16 metaG | ecosystem: Environmental > Terrestrial > Soil > Vadose zone | place: USA... | reverse complement strand
ACGAAGTCCACCCGGCCGTATTACGACGTCGATTTTCGTGACGGCGATTTCCTCGTTTTCGGGAGAGAAACAAAGGGATTGCCTGAAACTCTGCTGGCGAAGAATCCGGATGCATGCATCACGGTTCCAATGCACGGGACTCGTTCGCTGAACTTGGCGACTGCAGTTGCAATTGTCTTATTCGAAGCGGTACGTCAGCAGCGCTGCTGATCAGAAAGACCGCAACACGCCAGACGCGACCAGAGTTAAATTGATGAACGAAATAGAGGGAAATCATGAAACGTGTTCTGTTTTTAACATGCATTGGGAGCCTTGCGCTGGTGCTGACGGCGTGGGGAGCTCCACAGAATAAATCAACAACAAGATCAGCGAAGGGAAGGGGCGCGCCAAGCGCTCATGTGGCATCGGCCAAAGGCGGAGGCCACGTTGCGCCGGCGAAAGGCGGCGGCCATACGGTTGGTCGGTCTGCCAGTATGAGAACATCGAAAGGTATATCTGCCGGCCGCATTAGACCGAGTGCGGTCGCTCATGCAAACACCTCGCGAGGCAGCCGCATGGAAGCCGCTCGCACCAGAGTGGCGGTTAATCGCGAGAGAAGCCTCACTCGCGCAAACACTCTGCGAACGAACCGCGCAGAGGCGGCGAGATTGCGTAGTACGCAAACCGCACAGGCTAACGCCCGAATTGGCGCTGGCACCAATGTCGCGGCGAACCGGGGGAGAAATCTAACGTTGGGACGTAATGTGGCGATCAATCGCGCAACAAACGCCCGCGTCGTCGACTATTGGCGAAGCGCTCCTTTCCACGGCAGGAATTACGCCGCGTTCTATAATTACAACCGGGTATGGCATGGCAGCGGCTGGTGGGTAAGTAACTACCCGTGGATTGTCTATGCCAATCCGCTGGGCGGATGGTGGTACTGGAACGCCGGCTATTGGTATCCGGCTTGGGGTTATGACCCGTACGCTTACTACCCATACGACGGGCCCATTTACGGCTACGGCAACCTGACACCCGATCGGATTGTCGAAAACGTGCAGCTCGCCTTGCAACAGCAAGGTTATTACGCCGGACCAATCGATGGAGACCTTGGACCGCAAATGCGCGGGGCGCTGGCGGCTTTTCAAGCCGACCATGGCCTGGCGGTCACTTCGGCAATTGACAGGCCCACGATTCGAGCGCTCGGGTTAACGTAGGCTCAACAATCTCCTTCGCAGAGGACCGCACGGTGAGTTCGACGGTGCGGCCTGCATAGGAGGTGCGGTTTGCCTTCGTTTTCGCTGAATAAGGCATCCAAAAAGAAACGTTGCAACGTTGAATAAATGAGACATTCGAAATGTCAAAGAGCCTAGAAGGAAAAAACTATGAGAATATTTATCGCTTTCATTTGTAGTCTAGCACTTGCGTGTGTCGCAGCCGCGCAAACTCCGCCAGAAAAGAAGGGACAACCAAAGAAAAAGGGTGCGCAAGCTGGACAGGTTTCGCCGCAACCTGGTGGAAAACCGACGGGAGCGGGCAAACCCACAGGAGCAGGTAAGCCGACGGGTGTTGGTCAGCCGGCAGAAGTCGGCAAGGCCAAAGGGGCAGGCAAGCCGACGACCACAGGGAAACCAACGACTACGGGTAAGCCCACGGAGGTTGGTAAACCAACGGGAGCAGGCAAGGCGAAGGCAACAGCGAAGCCCACCGAAGTTGGCAAGCCAGCGGAAGTCGGAAAAGCGGCGGGAGCAGGCAAGGCGAAGGCAACAGCGAAGCCCACCGAAGTTGGCAAGCCAGCGGAAGTCGGAAAAGCGGCGGGAGCAGGCAAGGGGAAGGCAACAGCGAAGCCCACCGAAGTTGGCAAGCCAGCGGAAGTCGGAAAAGCGGCGGGAGCAGCCAAAACGACGACAGCAGGCAAGACGATTAAGCCGCAGCACTTTGATGTTCCAAAACAGCCAAATACCGCAAAGGCTCCGCCCGTGAAGTTCCAGCAAGGTAGACACATTGAAGGAAGCCAAAACTGGCAAGGCGAGCAATATGCTGTTTTCCGCAACTACCATTCAGAGTGGCACGATCAGGGTTGGTGGCATGGCCACTACGGCAATAACATCGTGTTCATGTTCGGCGCGCCGTATTTCTTGAACGCTGGTTACTGGTACCCTGCCTGGGGCTACTCGCCGAATGCTTATTACGCTTGGGATGGCCCGGTCCCGGCGTATAACAACCTGCCGCCTGACCAGGTGATTGCAAACGTCCAGTCGGCGCTGCAACAGCAAGGTTATTATCACGATGAAGTAGACGGTCTGCTCGGACCGCAGACGCGCGCTGCTATCGCCGCTTACCAACGCGACCATGGGCTGGCAGAGACAGCCGCGGTCGATCAGCCAACTCTGCAATCGTTGGGAATGACATAACGAGATTTCGATTACCAAGAAGCCGCCGCGGGATGATCTTGACGGCGGCTTCTTTACGGACTCGAGAAATCGATGCGCTGAAGACTGCATTTGAGCACTTGAGTTCTGCGTCGGGCTACGCAACTAAAGGCCTCGCTTCGACGTTGAATAAACGGAGAAAGTAAAACATCTAACTGATCGAAGGAAAAAAACGTATGAGAACATTTTTGGTTCTAATTTGCACTGTTGCGCTCGCCTGCGCCGCAGGCGGTGCGCAAAATGAAAACCAATCAAAGAAGTCAACAACGAAGAAAAAGCAGGTTCAATCATCGCAGCCCGCAACCGCTGCAAGCAGAGCAAAAAAGGCAACGCCCACGCACTATCAGGCAGCCAAAGCGACGCACTATCAGAAGACGAAAGGCGCCCAACACGTGACTACGGCTGGTGGACGTTCGACGGGCATTGGAGCAAACAAGACAAAAGACAAGCCGAAGGGATCACAGCAGATCGCTACACAGAGTGGTCAGCCAGCGGGCGGAAAGCTACAGAAGACAAAAGGGTCGCAGCAGGCGGCGGTGGCTGGGAAATATACAGCATCTTCAACGTATTCTCAGAAGACGAAACAATTAAAAGGCCGCACGACCTCTGCCGCCGCGTTTCAGTCAAGCTCTGGGATATACAAAGCCAAGCACTTTGACCTCCAGACCAGGACGCGTCCGGCAACGGTCGGAGCCGTAACGTTTCAGCAAAACAGACGAATTCACGGAAGCCAAAACTGGCAGGGTCAAAATTATTGGGCCTTCCGGAATTACAGACCTGTGTGGCACGAGAGGAGCTGGTGGAACCGCCATTACAACCGCGTCGTGTTCGTGTATGGCGGATGGTATTATTGGAATGCGGGCTGGTGGTACCCGGCTTGGGGCTACGCTCCGAATGCATATTACGCCTATGATGGCCCGATCTACGCCTATAATGGTTTGCCACCCGACCAGGCGATCGCAAATGTCCAGAGCGCACTGCAACAGCAAGGCTATTATCAGGGCGAAGTTGACGGTCTGCTCGGACCGCTTACGCGTGCCGCGATTGCAAATTACCAACGCGACCACGGCCTCTACATAACGTCAGCCATTGATCGGCCGACGCTGGAATCGCTGGGAATGACATAACGACGGTCCTACCGCGCAGTTTGGAGTTTGTAAGGGAAGCTGGTACCTCCCCCCTACAATTTCCGATACGTCGAGCTCCGTTTATCCTCAGCTCGTCGTTTTGACTGATCTTGCGCGATGTCGATCTTAGGGGGAGATAGTTGCTCGTGCAGGCACCGCAATTAATTGCCCGCGATATTTACCAGTCGTTTCGGATGGGCGCGCGCCGGATCGAAGTTCTGCGCGGTATCTCCATGGACATTGCGCATAACGAAGCCGTTTTCCTTTCGGGTGCGTCCGGCGCGGGCAAGACAACCTTGCTGTACACGTTGGCTGGCTTGGAACGCCCCGAATCTGGGACGGTCGAATTCGAAGGACGCCGGCTCTATAACGGCAGCTCGAAGGCGCAGGCGCGATTTCGAAACCAAAAGATGGGCTTTGTTTTTCAAGGCTATTTTTTGCTGCCTGAACTCACTGCCTTGGAAAACGTAATGCTGCCGGCGATGATTGGGCGTAGGGCGGCAAGAAGCGAAGCTGAGGAAAGCTTGGCTGCTGTCGGTCTGGGCGATCGCATGCACCATCTGCCAGCAGAGCTTTCCGGCGGCGAGCAGCAGCGCGTAGCCATTGCGCGCGCGTTGACCAACAATCCGGACATCATTTTCGCTGACGAGCCGACTGGGAACCTTGATTCGAAAACCGGTGACGCGATTGTCGATCTTCTATTGCAGCTGGCGCGGCAGCGAAACAAGACGCTGCTGGTGGTGACGCACGATACGCGGCTGGCTGCGCGAGGCGACCGCCAGTTGCATATCAAAGACGGCGTCTTGCAGTGAAAGATGTTAAATCGTCGAATGCGAATGCTTCGTTGTCCAACGGGCTTATTTGCTGCTTGAATTACGCGAGTAAACGTCGAACATTTTTTTGCGATTATGAAAACTACTGATGCAGCGGTATTAGACGAACCCAAAACTCACGAACCTACTGCGGATGCGGTAGTTGAACCCGCGATTGAAAGTCGCCCACGGCCCACTGCGCTGGGCGTGAAGGAAGCGAAGATTTACATCGACGGAAAATTTTACTCCGAAGCGAACGCGAAGATCTCCGTCTTCGACCATGGTCTGCTGTACGGCGACGGAATTTTCGAGGGCATTCGCTTTTACAACGGGCGCGTTTTCCGGCTTGGAGAACATCTGGATCGTCTGTGGGATTCGGCTCGCTCAATCTGCCTGGAAATTCCAATGACGAAGCAGGGCATGACGCACGCGATCCTCGAGACAATTCGGCAAAATCATTTACGGGACGGCTATATTCGGCTGTTGGTGACGCGCGGCATCGGCAATCTGGGCTTAAACCCAACGCAATGTAAATGGCCGAGCGTCATTATTATTGCCGCAGCGATCGCCCTCTATCGCGAGAATCTTTATCGCAAGGGATTAACCATCGTGACCTGTGCAACGCACCGCTGCAATCCGGGTGCGCTGAACCCGGCGGTCAAATCCCTCAATTATTTAAACAATGTGATGGCACGGATAGAAGCGAATCTGGCTGGCGCGGACGAAGCGCTCATGTTGAATGATGCGGGCAACGTCGCGGAATGTACCGCAGATAACATATTTATCGTCAAACGCGGTCAAATTGTTACGCCACCTGTTACCGCGGGCGCGCTCCGCGGCATTACGCGCTCGGTGGTGTTTGAGATCGCTGCGGAAGTCGGCATCAAAACCTTGAAAGCGGATATCACGCGCCACGATGTTTTCGTCGCGGACGAATGCTTTCTCACGGGGACGGCTGCGGAGATCGTTCCTGTTGTCAAAGTCGACGGGCGCTCGATTGGGAATGGAAAACCCGGACCAATTACTACACGCATCATTGCGCGCTTCCGGGAGATGACGCGCGAAACAGGCACGCCAATTTTTGACCAAGATTGAACATAACCGCCTCGGCAATATCTCGTCCGCAGGAAATTATTCCGGTTGAATCTTTCCAAACCTTCGCACTCTAATTAACAGAGATGTTGTGTGACGTCTGTAAATGCAATGATGCGACGGTCTTCTTGACGCAAATTCAGGACGGCAAGATGCAGAAGGTGAACTTATGCGACGCCTGTTCTAAGGAAAAGGGCGTCGAAGACCCCAAGAGTTTTGCGCTGGCGGATTTGCTTCTCGGCATTGGCGCTTCGGAAGAAATCGAGAAAAGCACGCTTACGCAGAAATGTCCCGTGTGCAGCTTTAGTCAGGCTGACTTCAAGAAGACAGGCCGCCTCGGATGCGCGGCGTGTTACACCACGTTTGCAGAAGGCTTGCATACGCTTTTAAAAGCGATGCACAAGGGCACCGAGCATGTGGGCAAATTGCCGCAACGTGCGCATCGGACCATCGAGCTGAGCCACCGCATGCGCACACTGAATGAAAACCTCCAGAAAGCGGTTGCGGAAGAAAACTATGAAACGGCGGCCTCGTTACGCGATCAAATCAAGCAACTCGAAAGCGAGCTCTCGAACCCATGATGAAATTCTCCAGCGTGATGACCACTCCCGGCGAATGGTTGCGCGGCGAAGGACCGCATCACCAGGTCGTCATTAGCAGCCGGGTTCGGCTGGCGCGCAATTTGCGCAATCATGCATTTCCAGGCTGGGCCAAGAAAGCCGAGCGCATTGCCATCCTCGACTTGATCCGGCCGCGTGTCGAACAGCTGGCTGAAATGCAGGATTCGTTTTCGGAAAACCTGCAGGATCTCTCGGCGCTGGAAAGGCAGGTTTTGATCGAACGGCATCTCATTAGTCGCGAGCATGCAGCCAAGGGCGTGGGCAGCGCAGTAGTGATGAACCGCCGGCAAACTCTCAGCGTTATGATTAACGAGGAGGATCATCTGCGCATGCAATCGATCCGTTCCGGTTTGCAGTTAAAACAGGCTTTCAAGCTCGTCGATAAAATCGACAGCGCGCTCGAAGAGAAGTTGCAGTTTGCGTACGATCCGCGGCTCGGATATCTGACCGCGTGTCCTACAAACGTAGGGACGGGCATGCGCGCCTCCGCGATGTTGCACTTGCCAGGGCTCGTGCTGAGTGAGCTGATTAATCAGGTGATTCAGGCGGTGAGCAAAATCGGCCTAGCGGTGCGCGGCCTCTACGGCGAAGGGACTGAAGCGATGGGCAACCTCTTCCAGATTTCGAATCAGACCACGCTCGGCGAGAAGGAAGAAGACATCATCAACCGCCTGAGCAAAGTGATTGAGACAATCATCGAGAAGGAACACGACGCGCGACAGATTCTGCTGCAGAAAAAACCCAACACGCTTTGCGACCAGATCGGCCGCGCTTATGGCGTTCTGACTTATGCGCATGCCATGGCTTCAAAGGAAGCGCTCAATTTATTGTCGATCATCAAACTCGGCATCGACTTGGGCGCATTTCCACAAGATCACCGTTTGTCGATCGACGGATTGTTCATTGATACGCAGCCCGCGCACTTGCAGAAGTGCTCGCAGCAAAAATTAAATGCGGAAGAGCGCGATTATCTGCGCGCCCAAATTATTCGCGACCGTTTGAAACTGCTCCCCAAACCTGATATTAGTAAGATGGCCAGGGAGTCTGGGAATGGCTCGACTGCCAAGGCCAGCGAAGATGAATAATTTCACACCCCGCGCCCAACAGGTCCTGGCGCTTGCCCGCAAGGAAGCGGACCGGTTTAATCACAATTATGTCGGCACCGAACATCTGCTTTTGGGGCTGATCAAGCTGGGGCAGGGGGTAGCGGTAAATGTTTTGCAAAAAATGGGTCTCGATCTTGAGACCGTGCGCATGGAAGTGGAAAAGCAGGTCGGCTCCGGCCCCGAAACCAAAATGGTTGGCAACGTTCCCTATACGCCGCGGGTCAAAAAGGTGCTCGCCCTCGCTGGGAAGGAAGCCAAGGTCCTCAACCACTCCTATGTCGGGACGGAACATATTTTGCTCGGGCTATTACGCGAAGGCGAAGGGGTAGCAGCGCGAGTACTCAAGAGTCTGGAGCTCGACATCGAACGCACCCGCAACGAAATTCTCAAAGAGCTCGATCCGAATTTTATGCCGTCCGATGCGGATCAGGAAAGTGGCGAACCAACAAAACGCGATGTCAAGACTCCTGCGCTCCGCGCATTTGGACGTGACCTGACTGATTTGGCGAGGAAAGGCGAGCTCGATCCGGTGATTGGCCGGCGCAATGAAATCGAGCGCGTGATCCAAGTGCTTTGCCGACGGACGAAAAATAATCCGGTCTTGATCGGTGAAGCGGGTGTCGGCAAAACGGCGATTGCTGAAGGACTCGCGCAAGAGATCGCAAACGGCAATGTGCCCGAGCTTTTGCGCGATAAAAGAGTGATCACGCTCGATCTGGCATTGATGGTCGCCGGCACAAAATACCGTGGTCAGTTTGAAGAACGCATCAAAGCGGTGATGGACGAGATTCGCCGTTCTAAGAGCGTCATCCTTTTCATCGACGAGCTGCACACGATTGTGGGCGCGGGTTCAGCCGAGGGCGCGATGGATGCTTCGAACATCATCAAACCCGCCTTGAGTCGCGGAGAACTTCAGTGTGTCGGCGCAACGACCATGAACGAGTACCGTAAATACATCGAGAAGGACGCCGCGCTCGAACGCCGCTTCCAGACGATAAAAGTCGATGCGCCCACGGTGGATGAAGCAATCCAGATTTTGAAAGGTCTGCGTCCGAAATATGAGGCGCACCACAAGGCAAAACTCACCGATGAAGCGCTCGAGACCGCGGTCAGATTTTCTGATCGTTACATCACCGGCCGCTTTCTTCCGGACAAGGCCATCGACGTCATGGATGAAGCCGGGGCGCGCGCCCGCATCAATGCGATGACGCGCCCACCCGATGTTAAAGAGATCGAGAAGGAAATTGAAGGTATCCGGCTGGAAAAAGAAGGTGCGATCAAGGCGCAGGATTTTGAAAAAGCGGCTGCGCTCCGGGACACAGAGAAACACACGAAAGAAAAGCTCGACGCAATTCTGAGCAAGTGGCGGGAGGAGCGTGAAGAGAAACAGGTCGTGGTCACGGCGGACGACATGATGCACATCATTTCGAAAGTGACTGGCGTTCCGCTGCAGCGCATGGAGGAGGAGGAGACGCAGAAGCTTCTGAGGATGGAAGCCGAGCTAAAGCAGCGCGTGGTCGGCCAGGACGAAGCTGTCACAGCAATCAGCAAGGCGTTGCGGCGCTCGCGGGCTGACCTTAAAGATCCCAGACGCCCCATCGGTTCCTTTGTCTTCCTCGGCCCGACTGGGGTCGGCAAAACTTATCTCGCGCGGACCCTGGCGGAGTTCATGTTCGGCGATCCCGACGCATTGATTCAGATCGACATGTCGGAATACATGGAGAAATTCACCGCCTCTCGTTTGATCGGCTCGCCGCCGGGTTATGTGGGTTACGAGGAAGGGGGCCAACTTTCTGAAGCGGTGCGGCGCAGGCCGTACTCGGTGGTTCTGTTTGACGAAATCGAGAAAGCGCACCCCGACGTGATGCACTTGCTTTTGCAGATTTTGGAGGACGGCAAGATCACTGACTCGTTAGGGCGCAAGATCGATTTCCGCAATACGATCATCATCATGACTTCGAACGTCGGCGCGGATCTGCTCAAGAAACAAACCGTGATGGGTTTCGGCGCCCCGGTGGAAGGACACGATTACAACTCGATGCGGGAGAAAATTCTCGATGAAACCAAGCGCGTCTTTAAACCGGAGTTTCTCAATCGGCTTGATGAAACAATCGTCTTCCATCCGCTCGGCAAACCGGAGTTGCTGTGTATTGTCGATCTGGAGGTGGATAAAGTGCTCAGTCGCATCAAAGCCAAAGACGTCCATCTCGAGCTGAAGCAAAGCGCGAAGGAATTCCTCATCGAGAAAGGATACGACCCGCAGTATGGCGCACGGCCAATGCGCCGTGCGGTGGAGCGCTATCTCGAGGACCCGCTCGCGGAAGAATTGCTCCGAGGCAATGTCAAAACCGGTGACCGTGTCGAGGTTGCGGTCGCCGATGGCAAGCTCAGCTTCCGCCCTGGACAGGAGAAGGCGGACTTGGCCAAGGTCGTCAGCGAATAATTACGCGCGCGGATGCGCGTTTGCGTAAGCTTTCTTTAAACGCTCGACCGTGACGTGTGTGTAGATCTGGGTCGTCGAAAGGCTGGCATGGCCGAGCAACGTCTGCACGCTGCGCAGATCGGCACCACGATCGAGCATATGCGTCGCGAAACTATGGCGCAGCTTGTGCGGACTAATTGAAATGGGAATCGAAGTATGTTGCACATAGCGTTTCAACACCAGCCAGATCGAGCGCACGGACATTCGCCTTCGCCCCTTGTTGATGAAGAGCGGGCCCGCATGCACGTTGGCCGCGGCGCGGTAGCGCGAGATCGCTTCCAGCGCGGGCAAACCAACCGGGCACTCCCGTTCCTTCCGGCCTTTGCCCATGACGCGCACCGACTCAGTGTAAAGATCGACGTCGGCGACATCGAGCGCAGCCAGTTCGCTTAAACGCAAACCGCTGCTGTAAAAAAGCTCCATAATCGCTACATCGCGCAACGGCATCCAGCTTGGCGCCGCCCGGTTTTTGTCGATCTTGAGTGGCGCTGTGAGCAACTCGTCGACTTGCTGGCGCGTCAGCACCAGCGGGAGCTTTTTTTCGATCTTTGGCAATTGCACTTCGCGCACCGGATGCACTCGCAAGCCTTTTCGCGCGGCGAGAAACTGATAAAACGTGCGCAGCGCGGAGAATTGCAGCCGCACATACGACCGGGCCTGGCCGCGCTTCATCAGCGCGAAGAGATAATTCCGGAAATCTTCCGCCGCGCATTTTTTCCAGGGCGTTTTGGTTTCCGCCCGAAAGGCATTCAACGCTTCGCAGTACGCTTTGACTGTCCGTGGCGAAGCATTTCGCTCGACCTCGAGATAACGCAAGAATTTCTCGACGAGAGCGCTTTTCCGTGGCGCGCGTTGGCGCCGTTTATCATCTCCAGCGGGGTCTCTTCCTCGTCCGGAATTGCTGTTCGTATGATCCTGTGCGGCTGGAATAACAGTGAGAGATTCCTCGACTTCGCTCGGAATGACAACAGGAAACGTTATTCGGGTCTTTCGACCGTGTAACGCAGTTCGGTCGGGCTTGGGCTTCCCCGGATCTGACTTTTAAAGATCGGCGGCGGATTGGTGGAGATCAGTTCGTACCCCTGCAAAACGAACTCGGGATAAATTCCATTGCTCGCCGGCTCGTAAACCTTGTCGCTGCTGAAATAGCCGTAGAGTTTGTATTCGTAGTTGTTGTCGCTGCCGAACTCGAGCCGTTCGCGATCCGGCGCCAGTTT
>Ga0137379_10006760_pt1 | contig 10871 bp, 6 predicted proteins | sample SagtaG_18_FD_104812 | JGI IMG/M metagenome (GOLD analysis project Ga0137379, IMG submission 104812) | Vadose zone soil microbial communities from Sagehorn Ranch, Mendocino, California, USA - Sage2_L_80_16 metaG | ecosystem: Environmental > Terrestrial > Soil > Vadose zone | place: USA... | reverse complement strand
CCGTCGTTCTCGTGCCCCCGCAGCCGAAAGAAGCGTTGCAAGCCCCTCTCGTAACCGGAGCAGTTCGAGCAACGCTCGCGCCAGCTCCGGGAGGCGGCGGGAGGCGGTGCCGTGGGTAGTGGAGATGCCGTATTTTTCGCAGAATCTACGGCTGCCAATGTAGTTGACATCAATCAAAAGCTCAGACCTTAACCCAGTTTTCCTGCAGGTTAAGGGGTCCTTCAGCTTCAGAACAAACATGAAAATCAGAGGCGCTCCAGGAAACCGGCGGAGGCAAAGCCGTCGATTTGGCCGTCCCCCTCCACATCCACCCGAGCCCATCCGTCGCTGATTGATACAACGAAAACGATCTGCCCCGGGTGCAAACCGCCGACTATATCGAATTGAGTTCCGGGGCCTTCGCGCAGGCGTAATCCGCTACGCGCGACTACCCTGTGCCGCTCGCCAGCGGTGGCGGGCGGGCCATTCCCTGCGGTGTCGTCCTCGATGGTGAATGCGCCAAAATCGGGACGATCAGGGTTGGGATCGTTGAAATCAACGCCCAGTCCACAGAGCACCCCAGCGGGCGCGCGCTGAGCCAGGTGAAATTCGCCTGCACCCAATGCCTCTCGGGTACCCCGAAAGCCGCGCGACATCGCCAACCAAGTGAACTCAATCAGCCCCTTTGCAGTAAGGGTGGTGCAGACCAAGCCCGATCCGTAAGCTCCGATACGGTAATCGGGGTTTCCCCCACTCTCTTCAGCAAATGCTCGTTTTACGCCCTCAAAGTAGCGCGCGATATTGTCCTCGATATCCACGCTGCTTGCATCAAAATCGACGGCGAAATAGATTCCTGAGCCGGCTGGTTGGCTGATGTTGTCTTGCGCATGGCGATAAGCTCGACGACCGGCGGCGACTCCTTTCGACTCGGTAAAATCCGTTATTTGATTCTGGCGCTGTTGGAATACTACAGCGATCTGCATTCCATTGGCTGCCAGCGCTTGGCCTTCGGCAAGCTCCATGCGCTTTTCGGGAAAGCTTTGTGAGTTGCTGAAGTTGTAATAGCGGATCACGGTCCGCACGCCTTGCGATAACAGGCAAGGTATCCTAGATTCCGTGTTGAACGGGGTGTCGATAATGCTCATCTTTTTGTTATCTCCTTCGGGATGATGCTCGGTGCGGACCATGCTATAGGGCCGCCCCCTGTAGCGCTTAGGGCGTTCCTCGTTCGGGTGAGGGCGTCGCCGTCACGATCGACGTCGCGCATGGATGCTTCAGGCGAACCACACGAGCGCCGCGGCCTCCGATCGCGCATCGAGGACCCACGCGGCCGCGACGCCCCCACGCACTGAGGCTCCCTGGCTCACCTGCCCCAGCTCGGAACTATTCCGGCTTGCGAAGCACGATGATGGAGTCGCGGAGCAGGAGGCCGAGATCGTCGCTGACGACCGTCCATCCGCAGCGGATGGCCAGTCGCGACATCGTCGCCCTGGAGTTCCGCGGCCACCAGATCTCATCGTCGGGCATCGTGTGGAACGCGTCCGGCATTCCGCATGCCTGCCAGCCGAGCGCGTCGAGCTTGTCCCAGTCGCCGTACTGATGCACGGCTACCGCCCCGTGCCTCATTTTCCGAAGGCTGCCGGAAAGGATGCGGGCGATGTCCTCCCTGTTGTTGTGGCAGAGCACACCGAACGACCAGAAGAAATCGAAGGTGCTCTCGGGCAAGGTCGCGAACGAATTGTCCCGAACGGTGTGGCACACCAGACGCCCGCCGTATCTCTCGGGCTGCAGCCAGGGGGAGACGTCGAGGAAGTCCACCGTGTGCAGTACGCCATCGGGAATGCACTCCAACAGCGCGCGCGTCCACGAACCCTTGCCCGGCCCGAGCTCCAGCACGCGGCTATCCGGCCTCAGGAAAGGGACGATCGCCTCGCGGAACCCTCGATAGTAGGAGCCGCCGATCGCACGTTCCTCGCCGGCTCGCACGGCATCCGGGGTCGGCGACAGAATGTTCCCGCTATCGTACCCGTAGGCGAACGCGCGCTTCAGCCATTCCTGCGTAGGCAAGGGTCTCCCGCTTTCTAGGGCTGTCTCCTCAAGTAGCCGCCCGGGTTGAACGTCATGTGAAACTTTTCGCAGTGCGCGTCGGCTGAGAACTCGCGGTGCTCCGCGAGGAACTGATCAACGGCCTGGCGCGGTCCTGGGCCGTCCGTGTCCTCCATGATGAGCCAGCTCCCGGGCGTGACGAGCCCGTGGTACAGGACGAGTTCCTGGTACGTGTGCTCATACGAATGGTCGGAGTCGGCAATGACCATGACCGGCTGCCGGTTTCGGGCGTAGGCTCGCCCCCGCCGCACGACGGACGCCACCGGCTCGTCGCCGTCGTCCACGATGATCAGCTCCCGTCGCGCGTAGCTCTGACGCAGGAAATAGCTCACTGCCTGCGCGACCAGGCTCCGACGGTTCGCGGTCGGCATGATGCACGATACGAGCGGTTCCGAGCCGGCCTCGTTCCCTCGCCCTTGCGTGGGTCCTTGTAGGTCGTCGAGCCGCAGGTTTCCAGTTCGATTTCGCACACTTCGCTAAGGACTTGAAGCAGGCGGGTGATGAAAGTTTTGAGCGATTCGTGCAACTTGGATGGGGTCATGATTTCCAGTGTGCCCTGTCGATAGGTCAACCGTAGATTCGGTTTGGCCTCCAAGGCGGAGATCAGCGCTTCATATTCATCCCAGCCGACGTCTTCCAGGCGCAGAGACGCCCCTGCGGGAAGGTGGGTGATGAGGTCCAGATATTCGGAGACTCGTGACTGGCTCGCTCGCGACATGAAAAATATTATAGCTGAGAAAGGCCGAAATATTCCGCTTTGACGTTTCCTTCGTGGGAATTCTTTTGTGACATGAAAATATTACGGCTGAGAAAGAGGCGTCTTGATTTTCCCCGCTTCTGGCCAGGCGAATGAATATGGTCGGAGGCGCGATACGCCAGCGCTTGAATAGTGGCGGCCGGCTGGCCCCGGCCAGAGGTTGCGTTTGAACAAACCGCAAGAGACGCTGTGCGCTCGAGGTTCCGTGACAGGTTTCCTGGCCCGAGGCACTAAAGTTGCCCAGCACCCGTGTTACCTCCCCGTAGCACCTTTGTACCTGCTTGTGCCTGCTCTTCTCCTCTCTTTCGTACTGCGCCCCTCCACCCTTGTAGGCCATTGTGTTATTTCCTTGTCGCGCTTATGGTAGTGGAGACCCAACAATGAGAATCCCGCTCAGTACGTATTCTCGTTTTCCCGCATGCGGCGATCGTGAAATCGTTAGGGCCTAATGGAACGGAACGCGGACGAACGCGGGGCGGTGTAGCCGCCACCAACATATTCACAGCAGAATAGCGCAGAGCACAGAGAAAGATTCGGCAAGCTTCATTTGTCATTGATCCTTGGTCATTTGTGAAGCCAGACACTCTCGGCCTACTCTCAGAATCCTCGCTAGCCTGCTAAGGATTTTCGCGTTATTACGGATCTGACGGAACTTCACGGATAGTTTCGGTTCCGTCTCCATCCGTGAGGTTCCGTGTCCCGTTGCCGGTTCGTTTGAAAAAATTGCATTAGTGTATTGTGAAAAGGGGTACTTAGGGTCTGATCCTCCCGCTTGACGCAATAGAAGCGATGGGTGTCCGGAGGTCGGCCGCAAAATCGAACTTTGGAGGGAATATGAGGGGCATTTTCTTACTTGCGGTGTTCACTCTCATCATACGATTGGCAGGCAGAGCGAGATAAGGATGAGCGTGTTATAGGTACGATTAAGTCCACTGCGAGCCGAGCCGAGATCGCAGTGGACGGAAAGTACTGGGCAACACACCCTCCATGGCGGGCCTGGTGTCTGGGGACCATACGATTTGCGTGGAGCCTTCTCTTGGATTTTCTTGCGTTAGGGCCTGCACAGAATAACATCGGCAGTCTGCTGCGTCCCAAAGCCGGAGCCCGCTGGCAAGGCGCGCTCGCGCTCTCCCGAAGCCATCTACCGCAACGTGGTCGAGCAGGTCCAGAAATGGCAGGCTTGCTGAAGCAGCACGACGACATCACGCTCGTCGTCGCCAAGGTCGAGTGACCTCCGCTCCGTACTACTAAAGAATTTTCGTCTGCGTAAACTGCACAAAAAGAAAACACCGATGACCACAGCGATAGCCGAGCCGCAACCAAACTATCTGCTTAGCGTTTTCTTTGCGTCCTTCGCGTCTTCGCGGTGAAAGCGCTGTCCGGAATTAACCGCGAAGACGCGAAGGACGCAAAGAATGCGCGAAGAAGAATTCTTTCCAAGCGGCTAAGGATTTGCGCCTTAGTAGTACAGATGAACACAGATCCGTGTTCATTTCTTTTGGTTGCGGCTTTGCCGCACCGGGGAATTCGCTATCCGTGGCGTGACAAATGAACCAGTTGCGCCGAGGCGGCAAGTTTCGTAATTCAATCTGACAACGCGGGGTGTTACCCTGAGTCGTGGCGCCCGCTGCGGCGCCGAATGCGATACGCGGCCGGGTTGCCGCCGGTTTGGAACTGGTCGTTCGTCTGCGCCGTTTGCTGTGGGCGGAAGCGAATATGAAATGAGCCGAAATCGTTATGAAAGCTTCGGAGAAGTTGATTCTTGCTGGACTCGTGATACTCGTTGGGGCGGCGATTGCCAGCCTGATTCTGACCCGCAGTTCGCCCGACTCGGAGGCGGGCGGCGGGCGGCGGACGCCGTCTGCTGATCGGCAGCCCGGGATTGACAAGGGGACGTTCGAGACCGCGCAGAAGCTGTCCGGCCTCGCAGTCACCGCGGAGGAGGAGCAACTGGCGCGCGAGGCCCTGCGTGTAGCCGACCATGAAGCGGATCTGGCGTTCGCCGATGCGTTGAGGATTGCAAACGAGCAACCAGGTGCCCAGAACGAGGAGACCCGCGCCATCAAGGAGCGAATCCAGCAGATTGAATCGCAGATCAAGGCGAACGAGGAAAAGGTCAAGCAACTGACCGCGCAACGTGCGGACGCCGAGGGGAGTGAACGAGACAACCTGCAGATACGGATCGAGCTCGGCAAAGCCGAATCGGCTCTCGAACAGGACGAGTTGGCGGATGCCAAAGAGGACTTGATCCGGGCCGGAGGCGATGCGCACAGCAAGCTGCAGCGCCTTCTCGAGGAACACGAGGCGATGGAGCACGGAAACGGGACTACTCGCCCCAATTCCGGCGCCGGCAGCCCACCCGAGACGGTCTTCTCACCGGAGAGCCTGATCGCCAATTGGCGCGACTGGAGCGCGCTTCGCGAAAAACAGGGCCGGCTACAGCAGGCCCGGCAGGACGCCTCGAGGAAGGCCGCAGCCCTCTCCCAGGACCATGAGTCGGTGGAACAGCACGTTCGGGAAGAACAATCGCAGAAACAGGAATTGGCGCAGCGGGCAGCAAGCCTCCTCAAGCCGGGCAAGACTGAAAACGGAGCGAATTCAAAACAGGCCGCGACCGCCGCACTTTCGTCGCTGCGCCATCTCTCCGAAGACGAAAAGGGCCTCCTGGACGTGGATAAGCGAATCCAGGACCTCGGCCAACTGGGCTCAATCTACGGCCAATGGAGCGCGTCGGTTGAAAGCCGCCAGCGAGCTTCCCTGCACGCAGTGATCAAGTCCGCCTTCTGGATCGTTCTGACCCTCCTCCTTCTCTTTTTCTTTGGCCGGTCAATCGACCAGTTATTCACGCGTGTGAACCTGGAGCACAAGCAACAGATAACCCTTCGCGCGATAGTGCATTTCACGGGACAGGTCTTGGCGGTGCTTGTGATTGTGTTTGTGATCTTCGGGTCTCCCAGGCAGATGTCGACAATCGTGGGCCTGGCCGGCGCAGGTCTGACCGTGGCCCTGAAAGATTTCATCGTGTCGTTCCTGGGGTGGTTCGTGCTGATGGGCCGCAACGGAATCCGCGTGGGGGATTGGGTGGAAATCAAAGGCGTACGCGGCGAAGTGATTGAGGTTGGCCTGTTGCGGACCGTGCTGCTCGAGACCGACAACTGGGCCGCGCCAGGACACCCCACGGGCCGGCAGGTGGCCTTCGTCAACAGCTTCGCGGTCGAAGGGTACTATTTCAACTTCAGCACTTCCGGCCGGTGGCTTTGGGACGAGATCCAGCTGCTCATCCCTTCGTCTGTGGACCCCTATGCCATCATTGAGAAAATCTCGGAGATCGTGACCAAGGAGACGGAACGTAATACGCAAATGGCGGAACAAGAGTGGCAACGGGTGACGCGCCGCTACGGCATCAGCCCGTTCTCCGCGACGCCCGCGGTCAATGTGAGGTCCACCAAGGAAGGGATGGAAGTGATTGCGCGCTACATCACCCGGGCTCAGGAAAGGTCGGAAGTGCGGTCCCGCCTGAACCACGCCGTTGTAAAGCTGATTCATCCCGGCAAGGCTTTATCAGTAGCGGCCGAAACCCAAAGGAAAATCGGCCCGGATCCAACGCCGGACCGGTAGACCCCACAACGCAACCGGTTCCATCAACCCTAAAAAGCGCGGCCACGAATTACACGCGCAGCGGAGCCGCAACCCAAAAATCTCACCACAAAGACACGAAGATCCACCACGTTCTTGCCTATGTGAATCTTCGTGTCTTTGTGGTTGAAACGGTGACTTAGTCAATTCCAGCCGCCGCCCAGAGCGCGGTAAAGGTCGACGATCGCGGCCAGTTCCTGTTGACGGAGCTGAGCGAGAGCCAGGTCTCCCTGAAACAGGTTTCGCTGTGCGTCCAGAACTTGCAGATAGCTGTCGAGGCCGCCGTTGTAGCGGATCGAGGCGAGGCGCTCGGTCTCGCGGAGCGCTTCGACCAGCAGCTCCTGCTGGGCGCGCTGTTCGGATGTTTTGCCATAGCCGATGAGCGCGTCGGAAACCTCGCGGAGCGAGGTCTGAATGGTCTTCTGGTAGCCGATCAGGGCCTCCCGCTGCTGCGCTTCGGTCAACCGCACGTTGGAGCGGATTCGGCCCGCATTGAAGATCGGCAGTGTGACGGCGGGAGCGGTGTTCCAATCGCGTGCCTGGCCCGTGAGGAGGTTGGACAGAGCCCTGCTTTGCACGCCCAGGAAGCCTGTCAAGGTGATCTGCGGAAAATACTCGGCGCGGGCCGCGCCGATCCGGGCGTTGGCGGCAATAAGAAGCTGCTCGGCTTGACGGATGTCGGGGCGGCGCTCGAGTAGCGACGACGGCAGACCCGCGGGGACCTGTGGCGGAGCCTTGAACTCTTCGAGAGCTTTGCCGCGCTTGACGTCGCCCGGGCTCTGGCCCAGCAGGAGGCTCAGGGCGTTTTCGGTCTGTCCAATGGAGCGCTCGGCGCTGGCGATCTGAGCCGTCGCGGTGTAAAGGAACTGCTCGGCCTGCCGGACGTCGAGGCCCGTGGCAGCGCCCCGGTCGTGTCTCAGTTGCGTGAGCTGGAGGCTGTCTCGGGCGATGTCACGGTTCTTAAGCGCGATGCTCAGATCTAGATCCAGCTCGCGCAGCTTGAAGTAGATCGTCATCACGTCGCTGACCAGCGTCGTGACGACGCCGCGGCGCCCCTCTTCGCTGGCCAGGTATTGCGCCCGCGCAGCCTCGGTCAGGCGGCGGAGGCGGCCCCACACGTCAAGCTCCCAACCGAGACGAAAACCGGCCTGCGTGTAGCTGACGTCGCTCAGAAGACTCGATCCCGGGGGCAGCTTGAACTGGCCGACCTTGGAGTTTCGGACGGCGCTGAACTGCCCGTCCGCATCCAATGCCGGGAACTGAGAGGAACGCTCAATCCCGAGCAGGGCGCGGGCTTGCAGCACCCGCTCGGCCGCGATGCGAAGGTCGAAGTTCTTCTCGAGCGCCGTCGTAATGAGCTGCTTGAGCGCATCGTCCTGGAAGAGATCGACCCATTTGAGATCCGCCAGCGATTCCGGAGCCGTAGCCTGATCCGAAGCGCCCGCCCCGCGAAATTGTGGCGGGACCTGCACCGCCGGCCGCTTGTAGTTCGGGCCGACGGCGCAGGCGGATAGGAGGAATGAAGAAAGGAGGAAAGTGAAGATTTTTTTCATGACTCGACTCCCGAAACAGAGGGGCTCGGCTGCGCTTGCGGCAAGTCGCCCGGGCGTTCCGCAAACCGTTGGATCACGGCGTAGAGCACGGGAACTACGAACACCGCAAGGAGCGTCGCCGTGATCATGCCGCCGAAGACCGCCGTGCCCAGCGCCCGGCGCGAGGCCGCGCCCGCGCCGCTTGCTACCGTCAGAGGCATGACGCCGAGGATGAATGCGAACGAAGTCATCAGAATCGGACGAAGACGTAAGCGGGCCGCATCCAGCGCCGAGTCGACAATCGACTTGCCCTCCGAGCGTCGAAGCTTGGCATATTCGACAATCAGGATCGCGTTCTTTGCGGAGAGTCCGATCAGGGTGACGATCCCGATCTGGGTGTAGATGTCATAAGCATACGAACGCACGAAGACAGCCAGAAGCGCGCCGAACAGGCCGAGCGGCACGGCCAGCACCACCGCGAGCGGAATGGACCAGCTTTCATACAACGCGGCGAGAAAGAGGAAGACCAGAAGGGCGGCGAAGCCGAAGATAAAACCCTCCTTCCCCTCGGCGATTTTCTGCTGGTACGTCGTTCCGGTCCACTCGTAGCCGTATCCGGCGGGGAGGTTTTGATTCGCGACCTGCTCCATGGCGGCCGCAGCCTGGCCGGAACTGAATCCCGGCCCATTCTGTCCGATGATCCTCGCGGTGCGGAACCGGTTGTAACGGTAGACCACCTCGGGTCCGGACATGGGCTTGATGGAGACGAGCGTGCTCAACGGGACCATGTCTCCGTTGGATGTGCGGACGTAGAAGCGGTTGATGCCCTCAGGGCTCTCCCGGTACTCCGGTTCTCCTTGCATCATGACTTTCCAAGTCCGGCCAAATCGGTTGAAGTCGTTGACATAAAGGCCGCCGAGGAAGGTCTGGAGGGCGTTGTAAACGTCGGTGATCGGGATACCGAGCGTTTGCGCCTTGTCGGTGTCGAGGTCGACCTTGTACTGCGGCACGCTCGTGCGCAAAGCGGTGTTCGCATTCACGATTTCAGCGCGGCTGCGCGCGGCGTCGAGCAGAGATTGCGCGACTTCCGCGAGCTGGTTGAGGTCGCCTCCGGCGCGGTCTTCAACCATGAATTCGAAACCGCCGGCGGGGCTGAGACCGAGGATCGGCGGAAGACCGAATCCGAAGACGAAGGCGTCCTGGATCTGGCCGAAGCGGCGCTGCGACTGCGCCAGGATCGAGGTCAACTGGAGGTTTTTCGCCCTGCGCTCCTCCCACGGTTTCAGCGTGGCAATGACCGTCGTGGTATTCGAATTCGTGGTCTGGCTGGTGATGTCGAGCCCGCCGAAAGTGGTGCAGTCGGCGACGCCAGGCGTGGACATGACGATCTTTTCCACTTCCTCGGTCGCTCGCCGGTTGCGCTCAAGCGATGCGCCGTCGGGGAGGCGCACGGCGATGAAAAACACACCCTGGTCTTCGTCCGGAAGGAAGCCGCCCGGCAGGACGCGGAACAGTCCGCCAACGAGAACGAAGAAGAAGCCCAGTGCGGCGAGCGCGAGAGCGGATTTCCGGACGAGGACCTTCACGCCGGACAGATAACGGTTGGTCGTCCATTCGAAGGCGCGGTTGAAGCCGGCGAAGAACCGGGCGAGAGGCCCCCGCGCCTCGCCCTTCGGGCGAAGAAGGAGGGCGCTGAGGGCCGGGCTGAGCGAGAGCGCGTTGAACGCGGACAGCAGCACGGATGCGGCTATGGTGAGCGCAAACTGGCGATAGATCTGGCCGGAAATCCCGCCGAGAAACGCGACCGGGATGAAGACGGCGGCCAGGATAAACGCTATGGCGATGACCGGGCCGGAGACCTCGGACATGGCGCGTACCGTGGCATCGCGGGCACTCATGCCGCGATCGATGTTGTGCTGCACCGCCTCGACGACGACAATCGCGTCGTCGACTACGATGCCGATCGCCAGCACCAGGCCGAACATACTGGTCATGTTGATGGAAAAGCCGAGAAACGGGAACAGAGCGAACGTGCCGATGATTGCGACCGGCACGGTGAGCAGCGGGATCAATGTGGCACGCCAGTTCTGCAGGAAGATGAAGACGACAATGATAACCAGCAGAACGGCCGCGAACAGGGTCAGGACTACGTCAGAGATTGCGGCGCGGACGAACCGCGTGGAGTCATAGGAAATCTTGGATTCAACGCCGGCCGGGAAGCTCTTTTTCGCTTCTTCAACATGGGCGCGCACGCGGGCCGCGGTTTCCACCGCATTGGCGCCCGGGGCGAGGTAGACTATCAAAAGAGACGCCGGCCTTTGGTTGAGTCTGCTGAAGCCCTTGTAATCCTGCGCGCCCAATTCGACGCGACCGATGTCACGGATCTTCAGCAGCGATCCATCGGGTTGGGCTCGGACCACGATATCGCCAAACTGCTGCGGCTGGAGCAAACGCCCGGCGGCGTTGACCGGATACTGAAAGTCGATGCCGGAACGGACGGGCGGTTGCCCGATCGCGCCGGCGGGATTCTGCCGGTTCTGCGCCTGGATGGCGTTGTTGACGTCGGTGGCGGTCAGGCCTAGCTTGCCCATCTTGTCGGGATTGATCCAGATGCGCATGCCGTAATCCTGCGGCGCCACGAGCCTGTCGTCACCGACGCCGGGAATGCTGCCGATCTGGTCGAGCAGGTTGATCGTGGCGTAATTATTCAGGAACAGGGAGTCGTATCGGTCGTCGCTGCTGAAGAGGGCGATGGCCATCAGGAATGTGGATGAGACCTTCTTGACCGTGACCCCTTCGCGCTGCACTTCAGGCGGAAGCGACGGCATCGCCAGGCTGACCTTGTTTTGGGTTTTGACGGT
>Ga0137379_10006751_pt1 | contig 10879 bp, 9 predicted proteins | sample SagtaG_18_FD_104812 | JGI IMG/M metagenome (GOLD analysis project Ga0137379, IMG submission 104812) | Vadose zone soil microbial communities from Sagehorn Ranch, Mendocino, California, USA - Sage2_L_80_16 metaG | ecosystem: Environmental > Terrestrial > Soil > Vadose zone | place: USA... | reverse complement strand
TTACTACCAGCTCAAGGGCGGTACTTTTCTCGAGATCGGAGCCGTCTTCCTCCTGGCGAGCGGATCGGTCGAGCACCTGCGCGACCTGCAGGGCGGGACAGCACTGATCGACCGCCGCCGGTTCCGGCCCAATTTCTACATCGACACCGGACTCACTAGCGGGCGCTTCATCGAAGACGACTGGCTTGGCAGGAACCTGACCGTCGGAGACTCCGTGGTCCTCGGCGAGTTCGCGCCGACGCTGTGGTGTGTCGGGTCAACGCTCGTGCAGGAGGAACTGCCCCGCGACCCGAGCATCCTGCGGACAATCCGCCCGGGGTCACCAAGGCTGCCTCGGCGTCTACGGATCAGTTGTATCGGGCGGCCTAGTCCGGGTGGGCGATCCGGTCATCCTCACCGGCCCCTCTTAAAACAGCGTGAGTGACAGGGACTGGATGCGTGCCCTGGGCTGAGTGGCAGCGGGCTGGCGCTGGACCGGATGGCTCATCGCCTGCCGATGCTGCCCAGGACTCGGTTGTGAGACTCGTACGCCGTCCCCACGGACGTGGTGAACACCAGCCCGTGTGCCTGCCACAGATCCCCAGCCTCGGCCCGCTCCCGAGCCTGCCATTCCCGCTGACCCAGCAGCGCGTCCACGGCGATCTCCGGCAGCTTCAGCGTAGACGGCCTGGCGGGCTATCGGTACGCCTGTAGGGACACCGACGTGCTCGGCTCGTAGGCGTTCTTCCAGAAATGGGTCAGGACGAGCAAGGCGGTGCGGAGTTCCTCGGCGCTGAGCATGGCCGCGTGCTTGCGCAGCAATTGCTGCACCAGCTGGTCGCGGATCGCGTTGCTCGTGGTGAACGACATTGACTCAGGGTGCCTGCGGTAGATCTGACCCGGGCACGGGATGATGTCGGTCTGGAGGCCGGCCCGGTGCAGAGCCACCTGCACGTCCCAGTCCTCGAAGGCGGAAAAGTCTTCGTCGTAGCCACCGACCTGCTCCAGTGCAGCCTTGCGGTACATCCCGGCTACCTTGCCGTCGGTGTGCAGGAACAGGCTCAGCTCGGGGATGAAGCCGGCCGGGACATAGGTGTGATTCAGCAGGCCTGTATAGCGCGCGTAGCCGGCCAGGTACGCGATGTCAGAATGGCGGTCGAGGGCCGCCCGGGCGCCGGCCAGGAACCCGGGCGCGACCAGGTCATCCGCGTCTAGCGGCACGATGTAGTCACCGCTGGAGTGCCGGATGCCGGCATTCCGCGCGGCGCTGAGCCCCTTGTGTTCCTGCGCCACCTTGGTGATGCCCTCCAGGTTGTCAAAGACCCGGTTTGTCTCCGGGTCCGTCGAGCCGTCATTGACGACAACAACCTGCAGATGGGGCACACCCTGGCTCAGGGCCGACGCGACCGCTTCCGGGAGGTAGCGACCCTGGTTGAACAGGGGTATCACCACCGAGACGCTGGTTTTCCTCTCCCTATCGGCAGGGCACGCGGCGGGCGGGCGGGGGTGAGCGGGGGAGATGATCTCACCACCTACCGCGTCGGCCTGCCCGAGCACGTAGCGGACCGCCCAGCGCCGGTAGACGTCGGGCAGTGTTCCGGGGTCGGACACCAGGGCCGCACGCGTCGCCTTCCCGTCGATGATGGTCACGCCCGCGTCCCGGAACGTGCCCAGAAAGCGGTGGGCCCGCAGCGTGGTCAGTGCGGCCTCGGCGCAGTCGACGAAGAAGATCGAGGCGGCCCGCCGCGGCCAGCCCAGCCGCGTCAGCGTGTCGAAGACGCGGTCGGCATCGGCCTGTTCGGCACAGAAATACCAGTGAGCACCACGCGGGCCGTCGACGGCCTCGACCGTCAGGTTCTGGGTCGGCCGGATCTGGGCGGTCCGGGCCTGGCCGATCGTGCCGGGCTCCAGCAGAAGGGAGACCGAATGCCCGCTGGCCGCGCAGGCGCGGGCGAGCTGGTATGCCTGCCGGACGGCTGTCGCGGTCACCCGGGTGCCCGCGCAGACGTAGACACAGCGCGGCGCGGACGACCCAGGCGCCGCCTTGCTCACGGTCCCTGGATCCCGAAACGGCGCCGCGCGACGGTTATCCACGTCGGGGTGAAGCCGTCGCCAGCCAGCGCGGCGAACCTGTCCAGGTCGGTTCGCACACTCTCGAGCTCATCGGCCAAATACGGGCGAAGCTCCTGGTCATGCGTTACGGCCCTGAGTGTGGTAAGGCGAACCCGGCCGCGCCAGGGCGCGTCGTCGTCCTCGGTAAGCAGCTCGCCGGCGGACGCCAGCTCCTCCAGGGCCCGATCCCACCCGTGCCTGTCGATCTGCAGGAGCGCCCGCGAGTAGTGGATCCGGCCGTGAGATCGCCGGTCGCCGAGTTCGGCCAGCGCATCATGGGCCTGCGCCAGCGTCTGGTCCGCGTCCTCCAGTTGCCCCATGCGGCGGAACGCGCTGCCCCGGCTGCGCAGGACCTGCGCGGCTCCGTGCGGCTCCGGGATGCTGCCGAACAGTTCCGCGCACTCGTCCAGCAGGCCATGCATCTGCGCCCATTGCTCGCGTCGTCCCGCCAGGCGGGCCAGTCCGAGCAGAGTGATGCCCGTCCAGCGGCGATCGCCGACGGCGCGGCACATCGTGTTCCCTCTCCGAAACATGGTCTCGGCCGCGGGGTAGTCGCCTATGTAAGCGTGCAAGACACCGCGCGTGTGCAGCGTCCGGCCGAACGCGATGGTGTCGTCGAAGTCCTCGAAGATGGCCATGCACCGGCCGAGCAGTTCCTCGGCTTCGCGCAGGCGTCCTTCCTCCCGGTAGACGATCGCCAGGTTGTGCAGGGCGCCGGCGTCGATGCCCCGCTGCACAGGGCTGGCGGCGTTGAGCAGGGCATAGCCTTCTATGCTCCGGTTGAGGCTGTCCTCGGCCACCTTGAGCTGGCCCCAGTCGCGCTGCACGACCCCCAGCGACTCGTCCATGTGTGCGGCCTTGAACAGGTTGCCGGACTCCAGGTAGGACGTCCGGAGCCGGAGCAGTTCGTCGATCGCCTTCCCGTGTTCGTTCTCGTTCAGGAACAGCCCGACAAAGGCGTAGCGCGCGTCCATTTCCGCTTGCACGTTCCCGGCCGCGCGGGCCGCGGACAGCGCCAGCTCCTTGACCTGATGCGACTGCGGCCCCTGACTTGACAGAATGAAGACGGGGTCGAGGATGTTCGCCAGGCCCCAGGCGTACGGCCAGTGCCTCGCCTCGTGGGCGTGCTGGACTTCCGCGACGATGTCATTGCGCTCCTCGATGAGCCATTCCATCGGGTCGCCGAGGTCCGGCACGGCGGACGGCGGGGGCCCCCAGGGCGTGTCCACCGACTTGGCCACCGCGTAGTTCATGTCCAGCGGATGCCCGTGCGTCACCGCCAGCGCCAGCCGCAGGTAGCCGCTGAGTACGCGCAGCTCGGCGCGGGATACGTCGTCCGCGTCTAGCTCCCGGAGCTTTTCCCGGGCGAACAGGCGTACCAGGTCATGGAACCGGTACCGGGGTTCGCCGCCGAGATCGCTGCCCGCCGTGAGCAGCATCTGGGTGTCGACGAGCCGCTCCAGTATCTCCTCGGCATCCTCGGCCTCGGCATCCAGCAGGGCGGCCGCCATCCACGGAGCGAGCCGCGTGGCCCGCATCGAGCCCAGGAGCGCGAAGAGTCGGCGCTCGCCGTCGGTCAGCTCGGTGAATCCGCTCTCGAACACCGTATGCACCGCCAAGTCGTCACGTTGCAGGAGGCTGAGCCGCCGGGTCTCGTCCCGGAGCCGGCGGTTGAGATGCTTGACGGTCCAGTCGGGCCGACCGCGGAGCAGGGCGCCGGCGATGCGAAGCGCCAGCGGCAGGTTGCCGCACAGCGCGACCAGCTCCTCCAGGTCGTCCTCGGCCGGTCCGCCGTCCTCTCGCTCCGCCATCAGCCGGATTAGCTGGGCCGCCTGCCCGGTCGGCAGGATGTCCAGCGGGATCAGCTCGCCGTCCAGGGTCGGCAGCGCCGACCGCGACGTGATCAGCACGATCGTCTGGCAGCGTCCCGGCAGCAGCGGCCGCACCTGCGCGGCAGTGCCCGCGTTGTCAAGCACCACGACATACCGCCCGGCCCGCATGGCCTCGCGGCACGCCGCGAGCTGTGCCCCCGGGTCGGCTGGCGGGTCCTGGTCGGGGGAGATGGCCCCGAGCAGCTGAACGGCCGCGGTCTCCGCCGTCAGCCTGCGCGACGAATAGCCCTGCAAGTCGATGTAGAAGGCGGCCGTACGCCCGGCCAGCAACTCGTGCGCCGCGTGCACGGCGAGCTGCGACTTGCCCACGCCGGGCTGCCCCCAGATCATGACGGTCGTCCGCTTGGCGGCGCCCCCGGCATCGGCCAGGAGCCCGACGATTCGCTCGAGCTCGCCGCCGCGCCCGATGAAGTCCGCAAGCCGGTCCGGCAGCGTCAGCCGCGAGACCCCCGCCTTCCTGGCCTGGGCGCCGGAGGCGCCGGATTCGGCGGGGCGGAGCACCGGCAACGGCGAGCCCGGGCTCACGCTCACACTCAGCGATCTCCAGAACCGGTCCCGGGTCTGCCCGTCGACGAGATGCAAGCGGTCGAACGGCGTGACGGTCAGGGATCCTTCACCCTCGGCGAGGTGATGTTCGGTCACCACGCCGACCAGGGTGTCCCGGGCGAACACGGCGGCCCCGGACATGCCGGCCCATTCGGACTCGCCGGTCTGGGCCCGCGGCAGCATCATGGCGCGCAGCGTCAGGAAACCCGAGATGAGCCCCTCCGCTATGGGGATGTAGCCGTCGACCTGGACCGAGTCCCTGAGCCTTCGGCCCCCCTCGCTCCTCAGCTCCTTGAACTGCGGAAAACCCACGGCACGGCACTCGCCGATCTGGCCCGGGACATCCCGCGCGACGGTTCCGCACGGAGTTGGCCGCTCCGCCGCGGGCCCGTCCGTGGTCTCGAGCAACGCGAGGTCGACCTCTCCCGGGGTGACGAGCAGGGATGCCGCCGGGAATTCGCGCTGTCCGCCGAACCTGACCCAGATGCTCTCCGCACCGGTCACGACGTGCGCCGCCGTGAGGACGACCCGCTCGCTGACCAGGTATCCCGAGCCGACCGACCAGCGCTCACGGACGTTCGTGCCCCGGTCGCAGACAACTTCGAGGACGCGCGAAAGTTCCATCACCGAGCCGCCCCGCGGCTATGGCCTCTCGGCAGAACCACGCGTGACACGAACCGGCTCCCCGTCCTCTCCGACGGCCTGCAGCGTCAGCGTGACCCGCTGAATCGTCTCCTTCGAGTAGCTGCTATCCGCCCCCGCCTCCAGAACCCAGAACCTGGCCTTGCCGCTGGCACCTGCCTCGCGGCGGACGGCGACGTTGAACTCCATCTGGACCGGCCCGACCACGAACCGGATCTCTTCGTCACTGGCCTGGGCGACGGCCTCCTGCAGTTCGGCGCGCAAGGCCTTCACCGCTTCCGCTAGCCCCAGTTCAGCCACGTGAGCCTCCGTCGGTCATCATGATCCTATTCTTCTGCCCCGAACCGGCGATGGGAAGCCCTGGCGGCGTGCCGGGCATGTCAACTAAAATACTCTGAAGATTCTTAATGACGGCAAGGGCAAGCGGATGACAAAGCGGAGAATCTATCTGGCGCAGGTCAACAACTTGTTCGGGCGGCACGCGTTCCTGCCTTATTCGGCCGGCGCTATCCAGGCCTATGCGCAGGCCGATAAGCGCCTGTCGGAAAACTACAGCTTTGCCCCGCTGATGTTCATGCGCGAGAAAATATGCGCGGTGGTTGAAAGACTGCATGACGTGGACGTCGTCGGCCTTTCCTGCTACGTCTGGAACTGGGAGTACAACAAGGCCCTAGGCGAGGCGGTCAAGGAAAAGTTTCCCGATGTCCTGGTCGTGATGGGCGGGCCGCAGGTCCCGCTCCGGTCCCGGGGGTTCTTCCGGCGGCATCCCTATGTCGATGTTCTGGTCCATAACGAGGGCGAACGCGCCTTCGCCTCGATTCTTCGCGAGCGGCTCCGCGACCGGCCCGATTATTCGGGCATCCCGGGCCTCAGCCTGCCGGTCGAGGGGAATGGCGATCACGAGCCGCGACCGGAGGCGACGAACGACGACCTGGGATCCCTGCCATCACCGTATCTCGCCGGAACCTTCGACCACCTGCTGGACCTGCCGTTCGCCTGGAGCGCGAGCCAGGAAACCAATAGAGGATGCCCGTATTCATGCGCTTTCTGCGATTGGGGCTCGGCGGTCTTCAGCAAGGTGCGGCTTTTTGCCGAGGAACGCGTGCGCGCCGAGATCGACTGGTTCGGGCGGAACCACATCGAGGTGGTGTACGGATGTGACGCGAACTACGGCATGCTCGGGCGGGACTTCAGCTTCGCCCGGGAACTGGCCGCCGCCCGGCGACGGCACGGGTTTCCTCAGCAGTTCCGCGTGGCCTACGCCAAGAAGAGTAACGCCAGGGTGTTCGAGATCTCACAGGAACTGCACGCGGCCGGCCTGGCCCGCGGCGTCACGCTGAGCCTACAGAGCCTGGATGACGAGTGCCTGACCAAGATCGGCCGGAGGAATATCAGCATCCAGGACTTCCGCGGCCTGGTGCAGAAGTACCGGCACCAGGGCATCGCCACGTATACCGAGCTGATCCTGGGGCTGCCCGGCGAGACGTACCACAGCTTCGGCGACGGTATCGAAGCGGTGCTGGCGGCCGGGCAGCACGAAGGCCTCCTGATCTATCCGTGCGAGGTGCTGCCGAACTCGCAGCTTGGCTACCCGGCCTACCGCGAGTTGCATGGCATCAGAACGATACGGATGCCATCGCCGCTGAGCTATGCGGCCAGGGGCAGTGACGGGATACCCGAGTACTTCGACGTCGTGATCGAGACGGCCACGATGAGCCACGAAGACTGGCGGCGGGGCTGGATACTGTCCTGGGTCGTCCAGTGCTTCCACTGCCTGAACCTCACCCAGTCGCTCGCCGTGCTGCTGCGGGACCGGTTCGGGCTTAGTTACCGGATTTTCTATGAGGAGCTGCTGGTCTTTTTCCGTAGCCACCCCGGCAGCTTGTGCGGCGAAGCTTACGCCGGGGCGGTAGATGGCCTGATCCGCGGGTTGCGCGGCGGCGAGATGGGGGAGCAGGTCGGCGGCTGCGGGGAGACGGCCTGGCACCCCGAAGAGGCTGCCTTCCTGCGGCTGGTGCAGCAGAAGGAACGGCTCTACGCCGAGCTCAGGGAATTCCTGGGGTCCGTGATCGCGAAGCGCGGCATTGACATGCCGCGTGCGCTTCTCAACGACGTGGTCGAATACCAGTCGGCGAGCCTGGTGGAGCCCGGGAGTCCCATCCGGCGTACCATTCAACTCGGGTATAACCTCGCCGAAGTCCTCCAGCGTTCCTACTACGGTGATCACCTCGAACTCACGACGGGCCGGTTCGCGGTAACACTGCACGCCGCGCGCCCGTATAGCGAAAATCTCGTTGACTATGCGACAGAGGCAGTCCGGTACGGACGGAAGGACAATCACCTGCGGCGGACCGTTGGACTGTCTACACCGGACGGGCTAACCGAGGCTCGCTCGGGGTAGTCGTGACGTAGAAGATGTGCTCGATGCGGTACTGGGTGTCGGTAGTCAGGGTCTCCAGCCGCCAGGACAGCCCGACGGCGTCAATAACCGCGGTGATGTCCTCCTGACGGAATGACAGGTCGAGCATTGGCCCGTTATCCAGCCGTGCCGTCGCCGGGCCGAACGGGGTGAACAGCACCAGCACCATCCGGCGCCGGAACGAGGCCAGCGCGTTGGCTAGCACCAGCGGCCATTCGCCGTTGTGCTCCAGGACATGCCGCATGAAGATCCCGTCCGGCCGGGACGAGGAGTAGGTCCGCAGGTCGGCGACAACGTCGGCGAACGGGGAGGCATCCGGGCTGCCGTCAATTCCGGTGTAACCGCCTGGTGTCCAGTACCGGCGGCCCCACGCGGATCCGCAGCCCCAGTCTTCGACCGTCGAGCAGGCCTCGGCCAGCCAGGCGAACCCGCGTTCGTACGTGGTGGTCTCACCGTAGGGCTTAGGTTCCGTCACGCCGGCGTAGCTGCGGTGCTGCCAGGTTAGCTCGGCCATAGGGCTAGCCTACGGTGCGCAGACGTAGCTGCTGGCGCTGCTCGGGTCGCCGTGCCCGGTGTACCGGGCGAAATCCGGGTACCGGCAGATCGCCCGGGACGCGGTCACGGCGCCGGTGGCGGGATTGGTGATCATGCCGAAGATGGAGGCCGACGCCTGGCCGTGTTCGACCCAGTTGACCACCGCGTCAAGCAGCGGCCCCGAGGGCCGGTGCGGCAGGTCTGCTCGATGAGCTCAGGTACGGCATCAATGGCTCGGACACCTCGGTCGGTCGGCTGGCGTGCCAGGGTGAGGGCTAAACGGTTTGCCGTCCTTGTGCGACCTATAGAGGTGAGACTGATTTCACTGATGCGGCGATGGTGGCATGCGGGCAGCGGCCCTGCCGTGGCGGGCAGGCGGCCATGGCCGGGCCCCCCGGTGCCCGGGATGAGGGTCCGGTGGTCCTGCCCTGCGGCGCTGCTGCCATCGGCGACCGCACGGTCCCGCACCGGAGGCTCAGGTGAGCGGTGACCAGATCCCGAAGGACCACGCTGAGGAGCTAGGGGAGTGTTTCGCCGCGTGCGCACCGGGTTTGTTCGGATACGCCTGCACCCTGACCCAGGGCGACCATGCCCTGGCCGATGACCTGGTCCAGGCCGCGTTCATGGCCGCCGCCCGGCAATGGCCGACCATGCGGTGCCTGCACGATGCCCAGCGTCTGCGCTGGCTGCATACGACCGTCGGGAACCTCGCGATCAGCGCGTTCCGCCGCAATGAGGCCTTCGGTGATCGCCTGCCGCGGCTGGAGGAGGTGTTCCGGCCCCGGGCGGCGGACACGCATGCCGAAGCGGTGTCGGGGATCGCGCTGGATCGGTGCTGGCGGGCCATCCAGGCCCTGCCGCCGCAACAGCACGCGGTGGCGGTGATGCGCTGGCTGTTCGCCATGACCAACCGCCAGATCGCGGCGGCGCTGGGCATCGCCGACGGAACCGTCGCGGCCCACCTGTCGGCCGTACGGGGCAAGCTGAAAACAGCCCTGGGACCTTATGACCCCTTCGGCAGCGAGGACAGGCCATCGTCATGACGACCGCCGGGAACGACACCGCAAGCACCCGCGAGGACGAGCTTCTCGCACGCGTGTACCAGCAGGCCATCGGCGCCCAGGCGGCGCAGTACGCCGCCGCCTATGATGCCGGCGCTGGCCTGGCCCGGTTCGGGGACTGGCTGCGGGACCACGCCGCAGCCGGTCCGGAGCCGGGCGCTGACCAGATGGTGGCCCGGCTGTACTCCCTCCACTACCGGCCGCTTGTGCGGCTGGCCACGCTGCTGGTGCGAGATGCCGCGACGGCCGAGGAGGTGGTGCAGGACGCCTTCGGCGCGATGAGCGGCGGATGGCAGCGGCTGGGAGACGCGGAGAAGGCCCTGGCGTACCTGCGCCAGAGTGTGGTGAACCGGTCCCGGTCCGTGCTGCGGCACCGGACCCTCGCCGGCAGCGACCCGCAAGAGGTGCTGCCGGATACGCCAGCCGCCCAGAGCGGCGCTCCCGGCCTGCTGGAGCAGCCCGCCGCCCGGGCCGCGCTGCGCGGCCTGCCCGACCGGCAGCGCGAGGCGATCGTGCTCCGCTACTACGCGGGCCTGTCCCGGAGCGAGATCGCCGCGGCGATGGGCATCAGCCGCGGCGCGGTGAACAGCCACACCGCCCACGGGCTGTCCGCGCTTCGCGCAGCTCTCGAACAGGCCAGCTCGCAACCTGCCCGGCCCCGCGACAGTGACGACGCCGGGTCAAGCCATGACTAACCGTGAGTTCCCGGGTTAGCTGTCCGACCGCGGCGGAGCCTGACCCGCAATCTCATCTCGCCAGCCGTCAGGCGCCGGTAATCCCCACGCCTGGGGCACGGCGGAACTACGATTGCGCCCAAGAACGGCCGCGTCAATTCAGCACACGCGACAGCCATTTCACAACGCACAACCTTCCGCTTTTCAGGAGCTCTATCATCCTGAGAGCACTTACCTGGAAAAGGCCCCAACAGCCCAGCTCACGCGCATCGGCGCTGCTGACCGGCTGTTCTCCCTACCTTTAACACGCATAACAAGTGTACCGGAGTATGCCGTTTCGTCCGTGGGATTCCTGTGGGGATTGGCCGCCGTGTCGCGGAGTTGTGGGGCTTCTGTGGGGCTCGCAGAAGCTCCCGACTGGCCCGGCCGACCCGACACGGGGTACCCAGGTACCGCGACTTCCGGATCCTCATGACCACTTCCGAGTAACCCAGCGTGGCCGGAGCGACCTGCCCACCTGTGGTGATTCCGCGCCTGCCGAATCTGAGCGGCTGAGAGCCAGGCTGACCGCGCAGGCGACCGCACACAGATCATCCCGTTCGGCGCGGTAGTGGACCCTTTCACACGATCGACCGCTCTCGGCGTCGGCCACGGACCCCCACCCTCGTGACGCTCAGGTCATGCTGCGCAGATAGGCGAGGACGGCGAGCACGCGCCGGTGAGAGCCGGGGTCGGTGTTGAGGCCGAGCTTGAGGAAGATCTGCTTGACGTGGGCCTCGACGGTGCGCCCGGTGACGAACAGGCGGGTGGCGATGGCCCGGTTGGAGAGCCCCTCGGCGACCAGCACGAGCACCTCGCGCTCGCGTTCGGTGAGCTTGCCGAGGGGGCCGGCAAGGCGTTTGCGGGCAAAAATGCGGGCGACGATTGTCGGGTCGACGACTGTCTCCCCGTCGGCGAGGCGGCGGAGGGCGTCGATCAGGTTCGCGACGTCGAAGACGCGTTCTTTGAGCAGGTAGCCGA
>Ga0137379_10006744_pt1 | contig 10887 bp, 10 predicted proteins | sample SagtaG_18_FD_104812 | JGI IMG/M metagenome (GOLD analysis project Ga0137379, IMG submission 104812) | Vadose zone soil microbial communities from Sagehorn Ranch, Mendocino, California, USA - Sage2_L_80_16 metaG | ecosystem: Environmental > Terrestrial > Soil > Vadose zone | place: USA... | reverse complement strand
CGCGGGGGCGGGCGGGGAGGTGACCGCGGGGGCGGGCGGGGAGGTGAGCGCGGAGGCGGGCGGTCAGGGACCGGGTGATGCCGGCCAGGCCGTCGGGGTCGGCCAGCAGGACCACGGTGAGCAGCACGCCCTCGACGATGAGGATGTTGACGCTGACCTAGCTGCTGGCGCCGGACAGGTACTGGATGGCTACCGCCCCGGCCACCGCGCCCAGCACGCTGCGCCGGCCGCCGACGAAGAGCATCATCAGCAGGGCGAGCTCGGCGGTCGGGCTGGCCAGCGTGGCCGGCACGAACAGCTGGGTGCCGGCGTAGACCGCGCCGCCGAGCGCGGCGAACACCGAGCCGAGCACGAACAGCTCCAGCCGGCGGCGCGGGGTGCGGACCCCCATGGCGGCCGCGGTCGGCTCGTCCACGCCGAGCACGTACAGCTCGAGCCCGATGTCGGAGGACAGGATCCGCGACGCGGCCAGCACCACCAGGCCGAGGACGGCCACGGTGATCAGGCCGTTGCCGACGGCGATGGACTGGGTGGACGACCCCGGCCACAGGCTGCCGGTCAGCGGCGCGCCGACCGAACCGCCCAGGTAGCCAGCCGAGCTGACGTAGCCGACGGCGATCAGCGGCAGCATCAGCGTGGCCACCGCGAGGGCCAGCCCGGAGGCGCGGGTGACGACCGAGCCGAGCAGCAGCGCGGCCAGCCCGCTGGCCGCCATCACGACCGGCGTGGCCAGCAGCGACGGCAGGCCGTAGTGCGTGTTCAGCATGGCCACGCCGTAGGCGCCGAAGCCCATGAACACGCACTGGCTGAACACGATCTGCTGGCTGAAGCCGATCTGCACCGCCATCCCGGCGGTGACGATGCCGTAGCACAGCGCCAGGACGAAGACCGACCCGACGTACTGCTGGCCGAACACCACCACGACCACGACGCCGGCGACGACCACGAGCCCGGCCAGGCGCAGGGACCTCATCCGCTCACCGCCGAGCCGAACCCCAGCGCGCGCGGCCAGGCCAGCACGAGCGCGGCGAGGATCGCGTACAGCACGGTGTCGCCGTACTCGGCGCTCACGTACCCGCCGAGCAGCGCCTCGGTGATGCCGATGGCCAGTCCGGCCAGCAGCGCCCGGCCCGGCTGGCGGAACCCGCCGTAGGCGGCGGCGATGAACCCGGTCAGCGAGATCGTGGCGCCGGACAGGTAGGTGTAGCCGGTGATCGGCGACTCCACGATGCCGAACACCGCGGCCAGCACCGCGGTGCCGGTGAAGATGATCCGCCGGTACCGCCGGGTGTCGATGCCCGCGATCCGCGCGCCGAGCGGGTTCTCCCCGCACGCCTGGATCGCCTTGCCGCCCAGGGTGCGGGAGATGTACAGCCAGAACATCGAGCCGCAGATGACCGCGCAGGCCAGCACCAGGATGCCGGCCCGCTCGACGTGCAGGCTGGAGAGCACGGTGAGTGATCTCCCGCTCCATAGCGCCGGCGCGGCGTGCACGTCGGTGCCGAACAGCACCCGGGCCACGCCGTCGATGAAGAACGACAGCGCGAACGTGAAGAAGAACGTGACGACGATGCCCTCCTGCGCGCTGCGGCCCTCGGTGGCTAGCCGCAGCACCACCCGGTCGTAGACGTAGCCGAACGCGGCCACCGTGACCAGCGTGACGGCGATCGCCGCGGGCAGCGGCCAGTTCCTGACCCGCACCAGGTCGTCGACCCCGAGCGCGCCGAGCATGGCGAAGTCGCCGACGGCGAGGTTGAGGATGTTGCTGACCCGGTACCAGACCGACACGCAGACCGCGAAGACGGCGTAGATCGACCCGGTGACCAGCCCGGCGATGACCAGGTTGCCGAATTTCACGAGGTACTCGCCACGCCGTTGCGCACCTCGACCCGCCGGTCGCAAATGGTCAGCGCGCGCTTCGGCGCCTCCTCGACCACGACGAGCGTGGTCCCGGCCTGGTGGATCCGGGCCAGCGCGTCGTACACCCGCCGGGCGACCGCCTCGGCGAGCCCGAGGCAGGGCTCGTCCACGGCGAGGATCTTCGGGTCGCTGGCCAGCCCGCGCATGATCGCGACCATCTGCTGCTGGCCGCCGGACAGGGTGCCGGCCGCCTGATTCAGGTGCGGACCGATCTCCGGGAAGAGCTCAAGAGCCAGGCCGAACGGGCCGGAGGCGCGTGCCCTACGCAGGCTGGACGTCCAGCAGTAGCAGCCGAGCACGATGTTGTCCGCGGCGGACAGGCCCGGGTAGAGCTGGCGTCGCTCGGGCACCAGCGTCAGCCCGTGCCTGGCCGCCCACCGGACGTCGCCGCTGGGCGCGGGCGCGCCGAAGATCCGCACGTCGCCGCGGCGGCGGACCAGGCCGGCCAGGCCCATCAGGATGCTGGACTTGCCGTTGCCGTTCGGGCCGGTGATGGCGCAGGCCTCGCCCGGCGCGACGCTGAACGTCGCGTCGTGCACCGCGGTCACGTCGCCGTACGCGACCGACATGCCGGTGACGGCCAGGGCAGGCGCTTCGCCGGTGCTGGGCCCGGTCACGGGGCTGGGCCTGGTCACGGGGCTGGCTCTCGCAGCACGGCGCCCTCCGGGAGCGGGCGGACCAGGCGCTGGTAGATGGACAGCCAGCCCCGCTCCTCGGCGGGGGCGGGCGCCTGCAGGACGGCGCGGCGGCGGTCGAGTTCCTCGCCCGGCACGTCCAGGTCGGCGGTGCGGCCGGGCACGTCGACGCGGATCGGGTCGCCGTCGCGGACCAGCGCGAGCGGGCCGCCGCGGGCCGCCTCCGGGGAGATCTCGCCGACCACGATGCCTTTGTTGACCAGGCCGGACAGCTGTCCGTCGGTGACCACGGCAACCTGGCCGGTCAGGCCCGCGCCGTCGAGGGCGAAGACGAGCTGGGACGCCATGCCCATGCCCGGCGACCCGGTCGGGCCCTGGCCGCGCAGCACCACCACCTGGCCGGCGCTGACCCTTCCTGCGCGGACCGCCGCCAGCGCCTCAGCCGGCGAGTCGAACACCGCGGCCGGGCCGGCGAAGTCGAGCCGGCGGTCGTCGGCCACGGCCAGCTTGACGATCCCGCCGTCCGGGGCCAGGCTGCCGCGGATCAGCACGATCGTCGGCCGGTGCCCGAGGGCGCGCTCCGGCGGCCGGATGACCTCGGGGTCGGCCACCGTGACGCCGGCCAGGTTCTGCCGGAGCGTGCGGCCGGTGACGGTCAGCGCGCCGCCGTCCAGCAGCGGCTCCAGCTGCTTCAGCACCGCGCGGGCTCCCCCGGCGTCCTCGAACGCCTCGATCGGCACCTCGCCGTTGGGCCGGACCGCGGCCAGCAGCGGCACCCGGCCGGCCAGCTCCTCGAACATCCGGTACACGTCGGCGCCGCATTCGGCCTCGGCCGCGACCGCCTGCAGGTGCTTGACCGAGTTGATCGAGCCGCTCACGGCCAGGACCGCGGTGACCGCGTTGGCGAACGCCCCCGGGGTGAGGATGTCCCGCGGCCGCAGGTCCTCGGCCGTCATCGCGACGATGCGGCGCGCGGCCTGCTCGACCGCCCGCCACATCGGCTCGCTGTTGGCCCGGACCGGGGTCGTGCCGGGCAGCGCCATGCCGAGCGCCTCGCAGGCCAGGTGCATCGTATTGGCCGTGCCCAGGCCCGCGCAGACGCCCGGCCCGAGCACCGCGTGCTCGCTCATCTCGGTCAGCTCGGCCACGGTGAGCTGGCTGCTGGCCACGTGCCCGGCGGCCAGGAACACGTCCTCGATGTCGCAGGGCCGGCCCCGGTAGGTCCCGCTCGGCTGGTAGCCGCAGGCCACGATGACCGAGGGGATGTTCAGCCGGGCCGCGGCCATCAGCTGGCCGGGCGCGGTCTTGTCGCAGGAGGCCAGGCAGAGCATGCCGTCCAGGAGCGCGCCCTCCACCGCGACCTCGATGTCGTTGGTGATCAGGTCCCGGGCGGACAGGATGTACCCGCCGCGGTGCCCGGCGCTGGTGATGAAGTCGCTCGGCGCCGCGGTGCGCACCTCGAAGGCCACCCCGCCGGCCTGCTCGACGGCCCGCTTGGCCCGGCGGGCGATCTCGTCCAGGTGGCTGAAGCAGATGGCCAGCTGCGAGGAGGAGTTCACGATCGCGATCTTGGGCTTGACCATGTCCTCGTCGGTGAGCCCCAGCGCCCGCCACTGCGCGCGCCTGGTCGCCCAGCGGGAGGTCCCCGGCTCGAAGTTGCTGCGCAGCGGCATGCGGCTAGATCCTCTCGGCGGCGGTCGGGGGGTCCGGGGGTCCGCCCCCGGGCGGGCAGAGCACCTCGATGAGGCCGTGGGTGGCGTCGACGCGGACCCAGTCGCCAGTGCGGATCAGCTGGCAGGGGTCGCCGTCCAGGTCGGTGACGGCGGGCACCCGGGTGACGACGGCGCCGAGCGCCGACTTGGTGCTGATCCGGGTGATGATCATGGCGGCCGGCGCCGTCCCGAGCAGCCGGGTGCTCTGGAAGAACCCGGACCATCCTGACGACCCCTTGGCGCTGGGAAACACCAGCACCTTGCCGGTGAAACCCACCCCGTTCAGCACATGCCTGGGCTCGATGATCCGGCCCGCGGCGGGGTCGATCCCGCCCCAGCCGGAGATCGGCTCGGGCGAGACCAGCGCCTCCCCCTCGGCGTAGCCGGGCACCACGGTCCGGCCGTGCAGGCTGATCACCGGAGTTCCCCGTGTTCGGGAGAGCCGCGCCAGCGGCCGGTGACGGCGGCGTCGACGCAGTCCTCCAGGGTGCCGAACCAGGCCTCGATGCCCAAGATGGCGGGCAGGTAGTGCGCCTGCTTGGCCGAATCGGTGGCGAAGACCCTGGTCCCCTCCGGCGCGACCCGGGACATGGCCGGGCAGGAGTCGCCCAGCAGCGCGCCGCCGGCCCGCTCGATCACCGCGGTGTACCCGCTGCGGTCGGCCACGTCCTTGAGCGCCCGCGGCAGCATCAGCCACAGCTCGGTGCCGGGGTGCAGGCGCCGTCCGTCCAGCGCGGCGGCGGCCCGGCGAACCTGGTCCGCCGAGGCGTGCGGGCAGCCGAGGAGGACGAAGTCCACGTCCGTTCGGGTGCCCTGGGAGTTGAGTGTCTCGTACACGGCCCGCCGCTCGGCCGGCCCGTAGACGGCCGGCTCGGGCGGCCGCGCGCCCCCGAACGCGGCCGCCAGCGTAGGGGCCTCGGGCGTGACCCCGGGGAGGTGGTAGAGCTCGACGCCGCCGGAGGTGGCCGCGGCCGCGCCGAAGTGCTTCAGGTCCACCAGGTCGGGCCGGCCGAGGGTGCCGGCGACGACCGGGTGCTCCTCGCCGGCCACGCCGCCGGCGAAGTAGCCGAGCATGCCCCAGTCCAGGAAGCTGTCCACCGGCGTGCGCACGTCGATCAGGTGCGTGCCGTACCGGTTCTCGTCCCTGTGGTTGCCCCAGCAGGGGATCTTCCCGGTCAGCGAGGCGGCGCCGGCCGACGCGGTGCCCTCGCAGTTGGTCCGGGCGCCGAGGACGGAGTTCGCGTAGACCACCGCCGAGGACTCCATCCAGGCGCAGTGCTCGCCGCGGACCGGGATGTTGCCGACCTGGTAGGGGGTGCAGGTGGCGAGGATGTTCACGCCGCGGCGGCCGTAGAAGGCCTCGGCGTCTTCCTGCAGCCCGATGCGGTGCTCCGGGTAGGGGACGATCCCGCGGGCGTCCGCGCCGAAGCCGTGCTGCAGCTGGCAGGTCGGCACCCGCATGGCGGGCACCTCGATGTCCGTGTCGCAGTCCAGGTTGATGACTGCGAACGCGCGGTCCCAGCCGCCCTCGCGGACCAGCCGTTCCTTCACCGGGGACGGCTGGGTCATGGTGCCGGCGACGTTGCGCACGTCGCACAGCCGGTCGCAGGCCAGCGCGTCGCCGTAGCGGATGAGCAGGTCCATCGCGGCGGCGGTGGCGGCGCCCTCGGCGCCGTCGCGCATCCGCTTCTCCTCCTCGGTGAGGATCATGACGTTTCGGCCAGGTTCGCGGCCAGCCGCTCGCGCAGCCGGCCCAGGTCGACGTCGTGCACGCTGCCGTCGCCGGCCAGGTCCAGGGCATGCGCCGCGGCGGCGCCCATCGCGGCGCACGGGCCCATCACCCGGACGCTGGACAGCGCGGCGGCGTCCCCGTCGACGCAGCGCCCGGCCGCCACCAGGTTGTCCGCGCCGGGCGGGGTCATCGCGCGCAGCGGCACGTAATGCACGTGGTCCGGGCCGAACATCTCCCACACGTAGCCGTCGGCCCGGTCGTGCAGCTCGATCGGCCAGGCCGTTCGGGCCACCGCGTCCTCGAACCGGGTCCCGGCCCTGACCTCCTCGGTGGTCAGCTGGTGGCGGCCCTTGATCCAGCGGGTCTGCCGCCGCCCCGGGTAGCCGTAGGCGCGCACCCGGGCCTCGCCGAACGCCTTGGGGAACTCGGCTTTGAGCAGCGCGATCGCCGTGTCGGCCTGGTCCCGCCCGTCGAACTGGGCGCGGGAGGCCCCGACCGGGTCCAGCGGCGCCTCGATATGGGTCACGTTCAGCACCGCGGTGCCCTGGCCGGGGAAGAAGAAGGCCAGCCCGCCGCGGCGGAGCAGCCCGTGCTCCTCTCCCCGGGCGGCCAGCATCGCGTCGATCTCGCCCGGGTCCGGCTTGTGGCTCTCGTCCACGTGCTCGACGATGACCTGCTGGGAACCGTAGATGGGCCGTTCCGGCTGCCAGCACGGGAGCCCGGCCTGCCAGGTCAGCGCGGCGTCGCCGCTGGCGTCGACGAAGCCCTCGGCCCTGATCGTCACGTTGCCGTAGCGGGAGGCCAGCTCGATGACGCCGACGCGGCCGTCGTCGAGATCCGCTTTCTGCAGCACGGTGCCGAGCACGGTCCTGACGCCGAGGCTCCTGATGGTCCGCTCCAGCCAGCGGCCGAGCGCCACCTCGTTGTAGTAGACGGTCGTCGTGTGGCCGCGCTGGAAATGCAGGTTCCCGGACGGGCCGAGGTCGCGGAAAATGTCGTCGAAAATCCCGTGGGTGAGCTGGCGGTAGGCCGGGGCGTTGCCGAACACGCCGCAGAACAAACCGATCAGGGAATGCACCATCTGGCCGCCGATGAGCGGCAGCGAGTCCACGAGCACCACGTCCCTGCGCAGCCGGGCGGACTCGATCGCCGCCGAGAGCCCCGCGATCCCGGCGCCGACCACGCACACGTCGGCGCGGATCTCGTGGGCGCCTTCGGCGGCCGGCCGCCTCACCTCGGCCAGCCTGAGCTCGGTCAGGGCATGCGGCATCAACGCTCCGGCTTTTACGGGTGCGTAGCCTTGCGGAAAGGCGCGGGTAACAAATCCTTCTTGCCCGGTACGCTAAATTCGCCCGGTCCCGCTGGCAAACAAATGAATTGTCTGCCCGGCATAAACGCGGTTTATACCCGCCGGGAACTGGGCCCGTTCCAGCGTCGCTTCAGCGCCGCGTCAGCGGCCTGGCGGATAGTGAACGGGTGAGTACACGCGCAGTCGTCCTGATCGTGGTGTTCGCCACCGTGGGGGTCTTTGTCGGCGTGGCCCTGGTCGCCCTGCTCGTGGCCGCCTGACCCGCTTCCGCCCCGCAGATCCCGCAGCTCGGGTAACCGCCAACCCGGGGCCGGGGCGGCCAGCAGCGTGGCTGGCCGCCCCCGGCATCTGTGCGGTGTCAGCCGGGTCACAGGCGGCGGGCGGTCTCCACGATGAGGCGGCGCAGCCAGGCGTGGCCGGTGTCGTCCTCGTGCTGACGGTGCCACCACAGCGCCTCGGCGATGGGCTCGGGCTGGCCCGGGCATTCGAGCACCCGCAGGTCCATCCGGTCAGCGAGCCGGGCGGCCAGCCGTTCCTGCATCAGCGCGATCCGGTCCGTGCCGGCCACGAAATGCGGCACGGCCAGGTAGCTCTCCACCCGCACCGCGATCCGGGGGCGGATGTCGAGCAGCGCGAGCTGGTGCATGATCGGGGCCGCCGACGGGTTGGGCGAGCTGCGGTAGTAGGGCGCCACCCAGGGCAGCCGGGCTAGGTCCTCCAGCCGCAGCCGCCCCGCGTCGAGCGCCGGGTTGCGCGCGTCCACCAGGCAGACCCATCGGTCCCTGAACAGCTCGGCCGAGCGGGTGTCCGGCAGGGCGAAGCCGTGCGTGGGCGGCGCGACCATCCCGTCGATGAACCGGATGCCGTCGGCGTACTCGGCGGACAGGGACTCCCGGACGAGCCGGATGTGCAGCCGGGCCCGCGGCGCGGCCCGCGCGATGACCTGGGACAGGGCCTCCCCCATGACCACGATCGTGTAGTCGGCCATGACCAGGGTGAATTCGCGCTCCGAGGTGGCCGGGTCGAAATCCGCGCTGGCCGCGAACAGCCGCTCCGCGGCGGCGCAGACCGCGTCCACCTGCCCGGCCAGCTGGGCCCCCAGCGCGGTCAGGGCGTACTCGCCCCGGTCCCTGACCAGCAGCTCGTCCGCGAAGTGCCGGCGCAGCCTGGCCAGCGCGGCGCTGGCCGCGGGCTGGGTCACGCCGAGCCGCTCGGCGGCGCGCGTCACGCTCCGCTCGCGCAGCAGCTCGCGCAGCGCCACGAGCAGGTTCAGGTCGAGATTGGCCAGGTGAGCGACGGGACGCGGCATGGTGCCCCCATCTAACGACGACGGCGCCCCCGTGGCAAGATTCCGGCATGTACCGTGGCGTGCTGTCATCGGCGCTGGCCTCGCACTGGCGGCGGGAGGTGCTGCGCACCAGCTTGTGGTTCGTGCCGGCCATCGAGGTGGCGGCCGCGGTCGTGCTGTTCGCCGGCACGCTGGCCGCGGACCGGGCCGCCTACCACGGCGACTTCGCGCTGCCGGGCTGGGTGATCGGCGGCAGCGCCGACGCGGCCCGGCAGATCCTCACCGCGATCGCCGCCGCCATCATCACCGTGGTCGGCGTGGTCTTCTCCATCATCCTGGTCACCCTGACGCTGGCGTCGACTCAGTTCGGGCCGCGGATGCTGCGCAACTTCATCCGGGACCGCAGCACCCAGCTGACCCTCGGCACGTTCGTCGCCACGTTCGTGTACGCGGTGCTGGTGCTGGCCTCGATCGGGGTGGGATCGCACGGGGACTTCGTGCCGCACATCAGCGTGACGGCCACGCTCGGGCTGATGGTCGCCGACCTGGGCGTGCTCATCTACTTCATCCACCACACCGCCATCTCGATCCAGCTGCCCCAGGTGATCGCCGGCATCGCCGCCGACCTGGCCGAGGCGATCAGGGAGCAGGGCAGCGGAAACCCCGATCCGCACCTCAAGGCGGGCCCGGCCGCGGTGGAGCTGGTGGCCCGGGCCGAGGCGGACGGCGCCGTGCTGCGCGCGCCGGTCAGCGGGTACGTGCAGTTCATCAAGCACCAGAGCCTGGTCCGGCTGGCCACCGAGGCGGACGCGGTGATCAACCTGGAGCACCGGCCCGGGCACTTCGTCGTGCGCGGGCACCGGTTCGCGTCGGTCTGGCCGCCGGAGGCGGCGCCGCTGGTCCGCCAGGCGCTGGGCCGCGCGCACGTCGTCGGCCCGCACCGGACCCTGAGCCAGGACGTGTCGTTCGGCATCGACCAGCTGGTGGAGATCGCGCTGCGCGCGCTCTCCTCGGCGATCAACGACACGTTCACCGTCCTGACCTGCATCGACTGGCTCGGGGAGAACCTCTGCAAGATCGTGGCCCAGTGGCATCCGGCGCGCGTGCACCGGGACGCCCGGGGGTTCATCCGGGTCATCGCGGCCGAGCCGTCCTATGACCGGCTGGTGCAGCGCTCCTTCGAGAAGCTCAGGCAGGCCAGCCTCGGCGACCCGGCCGTGATGATCCGCCTGCTCGACGCGCTGGCCCGGATCATGGCCGAGACCACGAGCGAGGGGCAGCGCCGGGTGCTGCTCGAGCAGGCCGCCATGATCAGCCGGGCGTGCGAGCGCTCGGTGCCCGAGGCTGGCGACCGGGCCGATGTCCAGCGGCGCTACGAGGCCATCCTTACCGTGGAATCGAGGCTGACCGCCAGCGGGCGGAACGCCTGAAAACTATTTGCGGGAATCTTCGCGGCGCTGTCGGAAAGGGCGGCACGCCGTTCGTGGAAGCGGGTGAGGGGACGCCATCGTGGCCCCCGTCGACAATGGGAGGCGATCGTGAAGTACGTGATTCTGCTGCTGAACACCGAGCAGGCCAGGAGCATGACCGAGGCCGAGGGCCAGGCCTGGTACGCCGAGATCGGCGCCTGGTACGAGAAGGGCGGCGGCGGCTCGGGCAAGCTGGTCGAGAGCGGACACCAGCTCGCCCCGCCGGCCACGGCCAAGACCGTCCGCGCCGGCGGCGTCACCGACGGCCCGTTCATGGAGACCAAGGAGGCGCTCGGCGGCTACTCGGTGCTCGAGACCGACACCATCGAGGAGGCCGTCGAAATCGCCAAGACCTGGCCGGGGGTGGACCGCGGCTGGATAACCATCGAGGTCCGGCCCATCGTGGAGATGTGACGGTCCCGGCAGATAGCTGACGGGTGCCGGCAGATAGCTGAGGGGGTAACTGCCGGGCGGTCAGAAGGACAGGCGGCGGGCGAGCAGCTCGCGCTCGGCCGGGTTGCCGGCCAGCGCGAGCGCCCGCTCGCTCGCGTCGCGGGCCTCGTCGTCGCGGCCCAGGCCGGCCAGCAGGCCGGCCCGCAGCGCGTGAAACAGCCGGTACCCGTCCAGTTCGGCGGCCAGCGGCGTGATCTCGGCCAGCGCGGCCTCGGGGCCGATCACGTAGCGGGTGGCCACGGCCCGGTTGAGCAGCACCACCGGCGACGGCGTCAGCGCCTGCAGCCGGTCGTAGAGCAGGCGGATCTGCCCCCAGTCGGTGTGGTCGTAGTCGGGCGCCTCCGCGTGCAGCGCGGCGATGGCCGCCTG
>Ga0137379_10006738_pt1 | contig 10898 bp, 8 predicted proteins | sample SagtaG_18_FD_104812 | JGI IMG/M metagenome (GOLD analysis project Ga0137379, IMG submission 104812) | Vadose zone soil microbial communities from Sagehorn Ranch, Mendocino, California, USA - Sage2_L_80_16 metaG | ecosystem: Environmental > Terrestrial > Soil > Vadose zone | place: USA... | reverse complement strand
CCGAGGCGCAGGTCGCCGGCGGCGGGCGGGCGCACATGTACGAACTCACCTGGTCGGCCCCCGGCATGGGTGGCGTGCTCGGCGCCTGCCACGGCCTGGACCTCCCGCTGCTGTTCGACACCGCGAAGGCCGACCTCGGCCCGATGCTGCTCGGTCCCGAACCGCCGGCCGAAGCGTTCGAGCTGGGGGCCCGCTTCCGTGCGGCGTGGCTTGCCTTCGCCACCACCGGCGATCCCGGCTGGCCCGCGTTCGACCTCGAACGCCGCCTGACCCAGATCCTCGACGTCGACTGGACCGTCACCGCTTATCCCGAGGAGACCTCCCGCCGCCTCTGGCAGAACCACGACTTCGCGCCGCTGCCCCTACTGACGACCTGACCGCCGCACCGCCAGCCGCAATCCCGCCGTTCGGATGTGCCGTGACGGGCGCCAGCCACAGTCCGACCAGGGCGTCGATCAGACCTGTCGCGGCGCCGTGCCAGCTCGACCGGGGAGTGGGGGTGCCCTCGGCGAGGGCGCGTTCGCGCTCGGCCACCATGTGCACCAACAGTTGGCGGGCCATGTCGGTGCGCTCGGCCAGCACGTCGGCCGGCAGATCGGGCAGGCACCGGTACAGACCGTCCACTATTCGCACCAGCGACGGCGACGACAGCGACTCCTCGACGATGATCGGGCGCAGCGACGGGTCGGTCATCACCTGCGCGCCGAACCGGGCGAACCAGGTGGGGCTGCCCACCGTTGCCAGATGTTCGGCGACCGGCCGCACCAGGCACCCGATCCAGTCCCGCAGCTCCGTGCTGCCGCCGATCTCGGTCAGCCTGCGTTGACGGAGCTCCTCGATCGGCGCGGAGTGCCGGCGGGCGATCGCCCGCACCAGGTCGGCCTTGGTGCCGAAGTGATAGCCGACGGCCGTGTTGTTGCCCTGCCCGGCGGCCTCGCTGATCTGCCGGTTGGACACCGCGAGCACTCCGTGCTCCGCGTAGAGCCGTTCCGCCGCTGTCAGAATGAGTTCCCGCGTCGCGTGCACGCGGTCCGTCTTGTTCATGGTCACCATCGCACCGGCAGTTCCACCAGTCCGCCGACGACGAGTCCCTCGACCCGACGCAGGTCACCGACGGCGACCGCGAGTTCCAGCGACGGCAGCCGGCGCAGCAACACATCCAGCACCGCCTGCAACTCGGTGCGGGCCAACGGCTGGCCGATGCACGCGTGCGCGCCGACGCCGAACGCCAGGTGCGGGTTGGGCGTGCGGTGCAGGTTCATCTCGGCGGCACCGTCGAACGCGTTCTCGTCGCGGTTGGCCGCGGCCATGCTGCACACCGCGGTGGTGCCGCGCGGCAGCACGGTGCCAGCGATCTCGATGTCCTCGCTGAGATAACGGGCCATGCCGAAGCCGGCGTTGGCGTCCAGCCGCAGTGCCTCCTCGACCGCGGTGCGCACCAGTGACCGGTCGGCCAGGAGTTGCTCCCAGTGGCGGCGGTCGGCGAGCAGCATCGCCATCATCTTGGCGATCATGTTGGCGGTGGTCTCGTGTCCGGCGATGAGCAGGCCCATACCGGTGGCGATCAGCGTCACGTCGGACATCCGCTCGGCGTCGGCGTCGGTGTCCGTGACGAGGACGCTGAGCAGGTCGTCACCCGGGTCCGCCCGCTTGGCGGCGATGTGCCCGGCCAGGTACCGGGCGAACTCCGTCTGCGCCGCGTCCATCTCCGCCTGCCCGACGCGGGTCATGCTCAGCATCGTGTCGGACCAGTGGGCGAACCGGTCCCGGTCGGCGTCGGGGACACCGAGCACGTCGCAGATCACCCACACCGGCAGTGGAAACCCCAGGGCGGCCTTGAGATCCGCCGGCGCCCCCCGCGCGACCATCTCGTCGACGAGTTGTTCGGCCATCGCCTCGATCCCCGGCCGCAACGCGTTCATCCGCCGGACCGTGAACCACTTGCCGATCATCCGGCGCCACTTCAGATGCGCCTCGCCGTGCTGGGGCAACGCGGTCGCCATCTCGCTGCCGAACACCCCACCCGACTCGGTGTCCGCGATCCTGGCCGCGCCATCGGCCGGTGTCGGCCGGGTGAACCGTGCATCGGACAGGACGCTGCGGACATCCGCGTAGCGCGTGACCAGCGCCGCCTCGTCCCCGCTGGCCAGCGTCACCCGCGCGACCGGGCACCGCTCCCGCAGCCGGGCCCACTGCGCGGGCGGTTCCAGCACGGCATCCGCGGCGAACGGGTAGCGCGGCAGTTGGTCCACGTCGCTCTGCGTCATCAGCGGCTCCCATCTCGGTGCTGTCTGGTGACTCCCAGGCTGCCCACTGGCTCACGATAAGTCAATCGACTGACTTAATATTGCCGTTCGGTGCCAGGCCGAGTTCGGTGGCGAAAAACGCGAGCTGTTCGGCGTCACGCCGCACCATGTCCTCGGGCGCGGTCTGGGGGGTGTGGCCGGCGGGGCGCACTCGCAACAGGATCGGATGCTGTGCCGATGTGGCCTGTTGCAGACGCGCGGCCATCTTCCTGCCATGCCAGGCGGGGCAACTGCGGCTGACCGCACCGCAGTCGATCATGACTGCCGGATAGGCGGTGCCGTCCCGCACCTGGTGGTACGGCGAGTACGCGTGCAGCACCGCCGCGTCGGCCGGGACGGCCGGGTCGCCGAGATCGGCGCGCACGATATCGGCCATGGTGACCGGATCCTTGCCGCAGCGCAGCAAGTCGAGCACCGGCAGCATGGCGACGCAGGCCCGGAACAGATCGGGGCGCTGGGTCACCGCCACAGCGGCCGGCAGCGAGCCGATCGAGGCGCCGAACACGCCCAGCCGATCGGAGTCGGTCCAGCCGCGCTCGATCAGGTCGGCTGCCACGGTATAGAGGTCGTCGAAGGTCGCCTGCTTGGTGTGCCGGCGGGCGGCCTGCCACCACTCGGTGCCGTATTCGCCACCGCCCCGCAGGTGGGCGTGCACGTACACGCCACCGAGCTGCACCCATGCCGCCGGCAGGGCGGACACGTACGCCGGTAGCCACGCGATGTTCAGCGCGCCGTACGCCCCGATGACCAACGGTCGTGGGCCGGTGAGTTCTCCCTTGGCGACCACCTTGTACGGCACGCCGGCGGCGTTCTCGACGCGGACGACCGCGTTGTCGACCACGACACGCGGCCGCGTCAGTGCTTGCGGCGCCGGCGATCCCGATTGGTAGCGGTAGGCGGCCGGGGATCGGGTGAGCGACGAGAACGTGAAGACGCACCCGTTGCCGGCGGGGCTGAGCAGGCCGTCGTCGCGACCGGGACCGGACCAGGCCATCCCCTTGTCCGGCAAGGGGATCTCGCCCAGCACCCGCCCGTCGACGGTGAGCCGACGCAGCCGACTGGCGCCATCGCTGTGTTCGGCCAGGATCAGCTCGTCGTCGATGGCGGTCACCGAGAAGAGCACAGTGCCGGCGCTGGCTGGCACGAGTTCCCGCCAGTCCGATCCGTCCAGCGGGATGGCGACAACCCGTCCGTTGGGTGCACCGCGGTCGGTTACCGCGATAAACTCGCCGCCCACCACAGCTCCACGGAAAGTGCCGTCGACATCGCGCAGGAACGGCGCCCAGCCCTGGTTGCCCGCGAGGTCACACCGGTAGCAAGGACGGCCGGAATCGTGCGCCAACGCCCACTGCCCGTCGGCCGACACGGTCACACGGCGAACAGCCGGATCCGGCGGTAGCGGCTGGAGTTCGATCGACGGGGTCGCGCCCAGGCGAACGAGATAGGTCGTCGACGCCGTGGCGTCGTTGACCACGCAGAAGAAGCGCCGGCTGTCGGGAAGCCAGGCGACGCGATACACGCCGGAGTTGGGCAGCCCGTCGAGGAGAATCTCGCCCGAGTCCACGTCCAGCACCCGGAACAGCGCGGGATCGGTGCCGCCGTAGGCGAGCCGACGGCCGTCCGGTGACGGGCGCCAGTGCACAATCGACGAGGTTGCGAGATCGTTGCGACGAACGAGCGTTCGTCCTGGCCCCGTGGGCGTCTCGGCCACTTCCACCACCGGGTTTCGCGCCCCTTGGGGAACGTGTTCACGAAACCACCTGCCGCCGTACAGTTCGGGTGGGCGATCGGTCAGTGCCGTGGCGGTGCAGCGGGCGGCGGTGGCCAGCGCGAGTTCCCATACTGGTTGGGCCTGCAGGTAGTCCCGGGCGAGCTGGTCCTGGACGTCCTGCCAGGCAACGACTTCCGCGGTCTCGTCCGCCAACCACTGAAAGGGATCGTGGAACGCGATCCCGCCGATCCGGTTCGGCTCCGGGCGAGCCGGGGTAGACGGATATACCAACGGATCAGGCACGCTGGCCGCCCATCGCGCGCAACTGGGCGCTGGACATGGCGGCAACCGCCAGCGCGGCCAGTGCCACCGCGAGCACCAGCAGCGCGATGGCGACGCTGGTGTGATCGATCAGCAGGCCGGCCATGGGCGGGCCGAGCGGAGTCATGCCCATCGCAACCAAGCTGGCCGCCGCCTGTGCACGGCCCTGCAGCGCGTCGGGTGTGCGCAGGAGGCGCGCCGCGCCCAGTACGGCGTCGGCGGGCGGACTCACGAAGCTCCCCACGGTGAGTGCCACGGCGAGTATTCCGAGACTGGGCATGGCGGCGGACAGCGCGAGCAGCACGGCCGGGACCCAGCACACGATCAGGATCGCCGCCCAGGGTGAGAGCCGGCGGCTCACCGTGGCCGCGACGATCGCGCCCAGCAGCGAGCCGGCACCGGTCAGCGCGTACACCAGACCGATCGACAGGCTCGACGTGTGGTGCCAGACACCGACCGCCGCCACGAGCAGTGGAACCGTGCTGAACACGGTGTTGTGCACCGATTGGACCAGCGTGAACCGGCGGATGATCCCGTCCCGCCACAGAAAGGTCAACCCGGCCACCAGCCCAACCGGACCGCGTGTGGTCGGCGCCGGCAACGGGGTCCGAATCGCCATGACGCATACCGTTGCGACAAGAAGGCCGAGCGCCGCAACCGCGAACGGCAACTCGGGCGCCAACTCGAACAGCCCACCGGCCACCATGGGGCCGACCAACCCCGCCACCGCGAGCCGCGCGTAGTTGGCGGCCAACGCGGTGGACAGCCGCTCGGCGGGCACAACACGGGAAAGCGCTGCTACGCCAGCGGATCCCAGCGTGCCGCGCAGGGCCCCTTCCGCCGCCGTCAACACGAGTACCACCGGCATCGTGGCAGCGCCCACGTGCACCATGACGGCGAGCAGACCCATGGCAACCGCGCTGCCACAGGTACAGCAGACCAACACCGTGCGGCGGTCGTGGCGGTCGACGATCTGGCCACCCGGCAAGGTGGCCACCGCTGTCGTGGCCAGCACGCAGAAGCCCACCAGACCGGCGTCCGCCGCCGACCCGGTCGTGCCCAGCACGAACAGCGGCACTGCGACGACCGCGGCGAGCAGTCCCGTCGTGGTGAGCGCCTGCGCCAGCCACAGCAGACGGAAGTCGCGGTTGTGGCCGAGCGTCTCGCTGGGCACGGGCGAGCCTTTCTCGCTACCGGCCGGCGGGTGGGGTCGCCACTCGTCGGCCGGCGCTGAACAATGACCTGTCAGACACAGTTCCCGTGCAGCAGCGTGCTCAGCACGGCGCTGTTGTTGCGCGACGGCTTCCGCGCCGCTGCGAGGTTCTGCAGCTCCAGCACTGCGGTCATGGTTGGTTCACCTCCTTCCGGTATCGAGGAAGGGCAGGAATGGGGGGCACTTCTCGAAAACGGTCGCCAGCGCGAGCAGCACACCGGCGGACCCCGTCGCCAGATCCGTCGAGAGCCGGAACAGTTGCTCACCGGGGAAGGCGAGGCGGCCGCGATAGAACTGGGCGTGCCAGGACAGTCGGCGCAGGTGGGCGCGCACGGCCGGGTCCGCCAGCGGTGGCCGGTCACTGGTGCGCGCCGCGAGGGCCAACTGCCCGGAATGGCCGGTGAACAGGCCGGGAAAGATCGTGGACTCGGCGCGACAGGTGCGTTTGATGCGCTCGAAAGCCAATTCGAGCGATTCGTCCTGGCGCCGCTTCAGGAACTCGCGGAGGACCAATCCGATGCCGGCCGTACCTGTGCCGACGTAAGGCATCAGCCGGTGGCCCTCGGCCACGTACAGCGTGTCGTGCGGTCCGGTTTCGCAGTAGTCGAGATCCTGGCGCAACGCGGCGGCTGCCAGGTCGAGGAAGGCCACATCGGCCGTTTCCCGGTGGCAGTGCAGGAAGAACAGCGCGACACCGGACACTCCGTACAGCAGCCCGGCGGCCGAGGGACGGTCCGGTTCGGCCGTTCCCGCACGCACCGATTCGGCCAGTCGATCCGCGATCGCCATCGCACCGTTGCGGAAAGCGTTGTCATCAGTCCTGTTCGCGAAATGCCACAGGTTCAGGCCCACGCCGGCCATACCGCCAGACAGCCCATTCACCGGCAGTGCTCTGCCGTTGACATCAGCCATAATGGATAGTGCGGCCTCGCTGTGTTCCAACCGGTCCAGCGCGTAGGCGATGCCGTGCAGACCGTTGTAGAAGCCCGGCAACGGCTCGTCCCAGCGTTTCACCGCGCGCACCAGCCACTCGACATGAGCGGGTTCGACCGGCACACCCACCGCGTCGAGACAGAGCAGCACACCGGCCGCGCCATATTCGAGGCTGAGGCCACCACCGGAGCGAAACTGTTCCACATCGCCGGGAAACAGCCGGTCATCGCGGTCCAGGGTGGCGCTGGCCAGGATTCCCTCGACGATCGAAGCACGCAGTCGCGGCCAGTCTTCCGCGCGTGGATCCGCCAGCACGTCCCGATCGGTCCGACATCCGCTGTCGACGGTGGCCCGCTCGTGTCGCAATCCCCGGCCGATGCCGGCGACAAGGGTCTCCGTAGCACCGAATCGCCGCCTGAGCTCGGACAGGAACAATTCGGTCTTGCTCGGGTCGCGCGATCGCAGCACCGGCGCGAAGGGCATGAACAGCCACAACGCCAGGCAGGCCAACCCGTAGTGGTCGACGTCCACGTCGGTGACGCCCTGCGGTGGCGCGAATCCCGGCGCGCCGAGCGAGGGACGACGGCCGCTGCCCACGGGCAAGGCCAGTTCGAAGTCGACCAGCGCGATGCGCCCGTCGGGCCGGACGATCACGTTGGCTGGCTGGACATCCCCCACCACGACACCTCGCTCGTGCATGGCGTGCAAGGCATCGCGGACCTGCTCGACGACCTGGGTCGCCCAGGCGGTGAAGTCGGCGATCTCGGCGGCGGTGGGGGTCGGGCCCGCCAGCGGATGCCGATCTCCGACGCACCGGGTCAGTACCTCGCCCTCGATGTACTCCTCGACCAGGAAATGGTGCTCCCAGCAGGTGAAGGCATCGAGCACCTGCGGCACCACGTCCAGATCGGACAGTTTCGCCAGCGTGCGCTGTTCGTGGCGCAGCCTCGTCACCGCGTCGACGTTCTCGTCGTCCAGCCCCGCCAGCGGCCGCGCCTCCTTGAGCACCACCTGACCACCGGTGCGTGGATCCGTTGCCAGATACACACCTCCTGCGTTGGAGAAGTGCAACGCTTCCCGGACGCGGTACGGGAACTCAGTTGTGGTGGTGGCGTCCCGAGCCGCGATCTGTTCGGCGATGAACGGTGGAATCGGCGCCCAATCGGGTACGCGGAAGGACGGCCCCCGTACGTCCGGGACGAGTCGACCGGTGGGCTCCGCCAGAGCGGGCACCAGTTCGCCGGCCGAATCGACGCAGTACCGGGCTTTGAACGCACCGTAGCGGAGGTACAGCGGCCCGTCGCGCCAACGCAGGTCACTGAGGATGTACGGTCCTTGTTGCCCCGTAAGGGCTCCGCCGAGCTCGTTCAGGGTCAACTCCAGTTCCTGACCGGTCGACGGGTAGATCACGCAGAACTTGCCGCTGGCGCCCCGATCGGCGTACTTCGAGCTGTTCCACGCCAGGGCCTGCCCACTGCGCAGGAACTTGAACGCCAGCTCGTGCCGCAGGCAGTGCTCCGACACTGTGGACAGCACGCGTTCGGCATTGCCTGGAGTGGCGGAGACATGGACTTTCCACCCCTGGTCCGCGACCCGTGCGTGGGATGGCGCCAGCGATACCCACAGTTCCTGTTCGTACCTGCTCCATCGGGGTGGCGGCCGCTGACCGGTCAGCGCGAACCGGCTCGCGGAATCGTCCCAGTCCGCAAGCGAGTCGTAGAAATCCGGGTTGGCCAGACAGTGTTCGAGATAGTGGATTCCCTCGTCCATGGCCTCGCCGCTCCCGTCGCTCGTCGCGATCAAGCCTTGACGATGCCCGTGCCAACGTCCATGTTGTAGTCGACAATTCTGTGGACCGCGTCATCACGTTCCGTGTTGTTCCATAAGACGTTGCACGTACACACGGCGCGCGAGCCGGGCGAGACAGGTCGGGGCATTGATGGCGAATTTCTTTCGGATCCGCCGCAAATAGGTCTCCACCGTCGCGACACTCAGACCCATCTGGTGCGCCGCCTGCGCGTGCGTGCGGCCCGCCGCGATGTGGTAGAGCACCTCCGCCTCCCTCGGGGCCAGATACGGCCTGCGCTCCGGACGGGAATCACGGATCAGTTCGATGATCGGTTTCGCGAGGTAGGGTCGGCCGTTCCCGACACAGCGGACGGCCTCCCGCAACGCCTGCTCGCTGGCGGCCGTGGTGAGGTAACCGTCCGCACCGGCATCCAGCAGTACGAGCGCCGCCAGCAGGATCAGCGAGTCGGACAGCACCAGCAGCCGGCAGCGCTCGGTAAGGTGGTGAATCTTCTGCAACATCGTGAGGCTGTCGCACGAATGGATACCCATCACCAGAACGTCGTACCGATCGGTGTCATCAGGTTCGGGGACATCGGTGAGCGCCCGCACCAGGGCGACCCCTGCCGTGGCCTGTAGCACGCGCAGCAGCCCCTGCCGAATCAATGGCCGCTCATCCACCACCGCAACGGAAAGACCGCTTCCGACGTCCTCCACGCGTCCCACCTCCCCATAGCCGACCAAGGCACCGCGTAACGTCGGTGGGAGCCACACCGACCGTTAGCCAACGGGAACAACGTTCACTCAATAGTGGGGACCGCCATCCCAACCGCGGCACCGGACAGGGAAATACGGAAAATGGTTGCCACTGCGAGACATATCGGCTGAAATGGTCCCCGGGAACCAGCTCGGCAGGGAGGTATGGGGATGAACAGGGTTTGGCTGATCACGGGGCGTCGTCCGGATTCGGGCGGTCCATCGCGGAGGCGGCGCTGGCCGCGGGCGACCACGTGGTGGCCAGCGCGCGCCGGCCCGCGGTGTTGGCGGATCTGGTGTCCGAATACCCGGGCCGGGTACTGGCGGTCGAGTTGGACGTGACCGACTCAGCGCGAATCCCCGCCGCGGTGGCCGAGGCCCTCAGTTGGCGGGGCCGGATCGACGTGCTGGTGAACAACGCCGGGTACGCGTTGGTCGGCGCGGTCGAGGAGAACACCGACGCCGAGTTGCGCGGCATGCTGGAGGTGATGTTCTTCGGCGCGGCGACGTTGACCCGTGCGGTGCTGCCACACCTGCGTGACCAGGGCTCCGGGGCGATCGTGCAGATCAGCAGCCTGGGCGGGCAGTTGTCGTTCGCCGGCTACTCCGCCTACTCGGCCGCCAAGTTCGCGCTCGAAGGGCTGTCCGAGGCACTGGCCGACGAGGTGCGGCCCTTCGGCATCAAGGTGTTGATCGTCGAGCCCGGCAACTTCCGGACCAACCTGCAGAACGGATTCGCCGTGTCCACGCCGATCCCGGCCTATCAGGACACGGTCGGGGCGACAGCGAGGAACGCGGCGGCCTCGGATGGCACGCAGGCCGGCGATCCGGCCAAGGCCGCCGCGGCGATCATCGCCGCGCTCGACGCCGAACACACCCCGCTGCGGCTGCCGCTGGGCAATGACGCGGTGGACATGCTCACCGCCCATTCCGACCGGTTCCGCAGTGACCTCGTGACCTGGGAAAAGGTGAGCCGCGGCACCGATTTCGACTGATGCTGGCCAAGGTCACCGACGACGCGCCGCTGACCAGGTAAGCAACCAGGCCGTCCAGAACCGGGCGACGTCCTGCCAGACGCGGAACCGCCCGCGGCATGGCAGTGCTGTGGATAATCGGTTGCCGGAGCGGCCGAGTGCGGTGATGATCACAATGTGGTCGCACGCTTCGTGGATGGCCGCGCCGGGATCGACGGCGCCCTGGTCAGCCGACTTGTCGCCGCGCGGTCTCCGCAGCGCGCCGGCCTGCCGGCGACCCCGGTGGCGGTCGAGTTCATCCACGCTCCACAACACTGCGACGCCACCGGCTGGGCAACTCAGCTTTCACCGAGGCGCGTCCTCGTCCCCGGCCCACTACGACGACGAGACCCGCCGCTGTCTGACCGCCCTCGCCGACCGTGTCGACACCGGACGGGCCGCCGTCGTGTGGAAAGCGGCGCTGACCGCCAAGTGGCGTGGCAGGCCAGTGTGGTCTCATGGCGACATCACAGGCCGGGGCACCGCGGGTGTCGGTGACCCGTCGCCGCAGCCATGTTGCGTTCCTCGTGCGGCTGACGCCGGGCCGGTCGGCGCCGGAAAAGTGAGTTGAATCGGCGCCGTGGACGCGATCGCGACACCAAGAATGACAACCCTTCCCTCGAGGGAGGATTCCAGCCGCGACCTGAGATGATATGGAATGACAACGTTCTCAGGTTAGCGCCGTATTCGGATGCCACCCGGCCGTCCGGCGGCAGGAGGCGGTGGGGGGTGCGGATCTGGGCGCGCGCCAAGGCGTCGATGGTCGCGTGTTCCGCCTGTGGCGTCCCGTCGGCGCGGGCGCGTAGCCGGCGCGGCCCGGCCCGGCACTGCGTGGGATGCCGGCGGTGGCGCGGTTG
>Ga0137379_10006737_pt1 | contig 10900 bp, 16 predicted proteins | sample SagtaG_18_FD_104812 | JGI IMG/M metagenome (GOLD analysis project Ga0137379, IMG submission 104812) | Vadose zone soil microbial communities from Sagehorn Ranch, Mendocino, California, USA - Sage2_L_80_16 metaG | ecosystem: Environmental > Terrestrial > Soil > Vadose zone | place: USA... | reverse complement strand
CAGCCCTCCGATTCATCCTCAGCTCAGCCCTCTTTGACTCAGCCCTCAGCTCAGCCCTCCGATTCATCCTCAGCTCAGCCTTCTTTGACTCAGCCCTCAGCTCAGCCCTCCGATTCATCCTCAGCTCAGCCCTCTTTGACTCAGCCCTCAGCTCAGCCCTCCGATTCATCCTCAGCTCAGCCCTCTGACTCAGCCCTCAGCCCCCTGCCCAGAGACTTGCGTGAGCTTCCTTTCTTTGTTATATTTGCAAGGTTCTGGTCGGCGCTAGGACACCCTATCTAGAGCCGAATCCCATGACGGAGTTCCGGCTGACCGCCGGACTTCTCGACCGCACCCGAACGGGTGCAGCAACATAAACCGAATAGGGTAAGTCAGTTCCAGGTGCCGGGCCGTCTTGCGGTCCCCTAGGCCTGGAACAACAAAACCTTCGAAAAAAGGCTCTCTCCTGTGAGGGACGTCTCTTTTTCGCGGTGTTCTTTTTTGACGGAGTACCTGTGCCGACGATCAGCCAGTTGGTGCGCAAAGGGCGCGACAAGGTTCTGACGAAGACGAAGAGTCCGGCGCTGCAGAACAGCCCGCAGAAGCGCGGCGTCTGCGTGCGCGTCTTCACGCAGACCCCGAAGAAGCCAAACTCCGCGCTGCGCAAGGTTGCACGCGTGCGGCTGACGAACGGGATCGAGGTCACCACCTACATCCCCGGCGTCGGCCACAACCTGCAGGAGCACTCGCTGGTGCTGATCCGCGGCGGCCGCGTCAAGGATCTCCCCGGCGTCCGCTATCACGTCGTCCGCGGCACGCTCGACGCGGTCGGCGTGCAGGGAAGAAAGCAGGGACGTTCGAAGTACGGCGCCAAAAGGCCGAAGTCGTAGCTCCTAGCGGCCAGCTCCCAGCTTTCAGCAAGGACACGGAGGCTGACGGGGCGGACTGGGTTTGGCTGGAAGCTGAAAGCTGGTAACTGGAAACTGATTTATGCCACGACGCAGAGAAATTCCAAAACGTGAAGTGCCGCTCGATCCGATCTACAGCAGCTCGCTGGTGACGAAGTTCATCAGCACGCTGATGAGTGACGGGAAGCGCAACACCGCCGAACAGATCATGTACGCCAGCCTGCGCTCCATTCAGGAGAAGACGGGCGACGATCCGCTGAAGGTCTTCAAGAAAGCGGTCGAGAACGTCAAGCCGGCGCTCGAAGTGAAGTCGCGCCGCGTCGGCGGTTCGAACTATCAGGTGCCGGTCGAAGTCAATCCGAACCGCCGCCTGTCGCTCAGCATCCGCTGGCTCGTCGGTTTCGCGCGCGAGCGCGGCGACGGCAAGACGATGCAGGAGAAGCTGGCGAACGAATTGCTGGACGCCGCGAACCTGCGCGGCGGCGCGGTGAAGAAGCGCGAAGACGTGCACCGCATGGCCGAAGCGAACAAGGCGTTCGCCCATTACCGGTGGTAACTGGAGAATTGGTGAATTGGAGAATTGGAGAGTTGGTGAATTAAGAGCTTGGTGATTTCAATTCACCAATTCACAAATTCACGAACTCACGAATTTCAAGCAATGCCTAGGGAGACACCGCTCAATCGCACGCGCAACATCGGCATCATGGCGCACATCGATGCCGGCAAGACCACCACAACAGAACGGATTCTGTTCTACACCGGAATTACGTACAAGATCGGTGAGGTCCACGAGGGCACGGCCGTCATGGACTGGATGGAGCAGGAGCAGGAGCGCGGCATCACGATCACCTCCGCCGCGACGACGTGCTTCTGGCGCGAGCACCGGATCAACATCATCGATACGCCCGGCCACGTCGACTTCACCGCCGAGGTCGAGCGCTCGCTGCGGGTGCTCGACGGCGCGGTCGCCGTGTTCGACGCCGTCGCCGGCGTCGAGCCCCAGTCGGAGACCGTCTGGCGCCAGGCCGACAAGTACCGCGTCCCGCGGATCTGCTTCGTCAACAAGATGGACCGCATCGGCGCGAACTTCACGCGTACTTTCGATCAGATCATCAGCAAGCTCGGGGGGAATCCGGTCGCCATCCAGCTGCCGATCGGCAGCGAGGACAAGTTCGTCGGCGTGGTCGATCTCGTGAAGATGAAGTCGATCACCTACAAGGACGAAACGATGGGCGCCGACTACATCGTCGGCGAGATCCCCGCCAACATGCTGGAGGACGCGAAGCACTACCGCGAGCAGCTGATCGAGAAGGTCAGCGAGGCGGACGACAAGATCCTCGAAAAGTACCTGCACGGCGAGGAGATCACCGAGGACGAGATCAAAGCGGCGCTGCGCAAGCGCGTGAACACATCGGTCCACACCGAGGGGCATGCGGCCGAACCGGCGTTCGTCCCGGTCATCTGCGGCTCCGCATTCAAGAACAAGGGCGTCCAGCCGCTGCTGGACGCCGTGGTCGACTACCTACCGTCGCCGATCGACGTGCCGGCGATCAAGGGTTTCGATCCAAACAAGGGACCGGACGCCATCGTCGAGCGTCCGGCGTCCGACGATGCGCCGTTCGCGGCGCTCGGGTTCAAGATCATGACCGACCCGTTCGTCGGCCAGCTGACGTTCATCCGCGTCTACTCGGGCGTGCTCAGCTCGGGACAGACCGTCTACAACGCGACCAAGCAGCGCAGCGAGCGTATCGGGCGTCTGTTGAAGATGCACGCGAACAAGCGCGAAGAGATCAAGGAAGTCTACGCGGGCGACATCGCCGCGGCCGTGGGCCTCAAGAGCGTCTCGACGGGCGACACGATCTGCGACGAGAAGAAGCCGGTCGTGCTCGAGTCGATGGACTTCCCCGAGCCGGTCATCTCGCTCGCGATCGAGCCGAAGACGAAGGCCGACCAGGAAAAGCTGGGCCACGGCCTCGGCAAGCTGATGGCCGAGGACCCGACCTTCCGCGTCAAGACGGACCAGGCCACCGGCGAAGTCGTCATCGCCGGCATGGGCGAGCTGCACCTCGAAATCATCGTCGACCGCTTGAAGCGCGAGTTCGGCGTCGAGTCCTCATCGGGCCGCCCGCAGGTTGCATATAAGGAAACGCTGACGCGTCCGGCCGATGGCGAAATGAAATACGCCAAGCAGACGGGCGGCCGTGGGCAGTACGGGCACGTCAAGATTCACCTCTATCCGGGCGCGCCCGGGTCGGGCTACGTGTTCGAGAACGAAGTCACGCAGGGCTCGATTCCGAAGGAATACATCAAGCCGGTCGACGAGGGGATCAAGGAAGCGCTCACGCGCGGCGTGCTCGCGGGCTATCCGGTGGACGACGTCCGCATCGTGCTCTACGACGGGTCGTACCACGACGTCGATTCGTCGGAGATGGCATTCAAAATCGCCGGCTCGATGGCGTTCCAGGACGCGGCGAAGAAGGCCAAGCCGGTGCTGCTCGAGCCCGTGATGCGCGTGGAAGTCGTCGTCCCGAAGGAACACATGGGCGACGTCATGGGCAACCTGTCGAGCCGCCGCGGCCAGATCCAGTCGCAGGAGGATCGCGGGGGCACGCAGATCATCAACGCGCGCGTGCCGCTGTCGGAGATGTTCGGCTACGCGACCGACCTCCGCTCGCGCACGCAGGGACGCGCGACGTTCTCGATGCACTTCGATCGATACGAACAGGCGCCAAATAATGTCAGTGAGGAAGTGGTGGCGCGGGTACAGGGAAAGACGTAGGAATTGGTTCGGGGGTTCGGGGGTTCGGGGTTCGAGGGTTTCGGGGTCTGGTTCGATGAACCGAAAACCGGTTCGATGAACCCAAAACCAGACCTCGAACCGCGAACCCGCGAGCGTTGAACCGACAAGGACAAGCGATACATGGCTTCACCATTCAGCGACAAGATCCGCATCCGATTGAAGGCGTACGACAGCCGGGTGCTGGACCAGTCGACGACAGAGATCGTGGACACGGCGCGGCGCACGGGCGCGCGGCTCGCGGGTCCGATTCCGCTGCCGACTGACAAGAACAAGTGGACCGTGCTGCGATCGCCGCATGTCGACAAGAAGTCGCGCGAGCAGTTCGAGCTGCGGACGCACAAGCGCCTCATCGACATCTTCGAGCCGACGCCGCAGACGGTGGACGCGCTGATGAAGCTCGATCTGCCGGCGGGCGTCGACGTCGAGATCAAGGCGTTTGGGAAAGAGCACAAATAGCAGCCGGCTTCCGGCTTCCGGCTTCCAGCTTCCGGCTGGAGAGCGCGGAGAGCTGGTAGCGGGCAGCTGGTAGCTGGCAGCGGTGGAAGCTGGCAGCTGGAAGCTGGAAGCTGACATGGTCAACGGAATCATCGGCAGGAAACTCGGCATGACCCAGGTCTTCGCGACCGACGGCACCGTCTCGCCCGCGACGGTCATCAAGGCGGGGCCATGCGTGGTGCTGCAGGCCAAGGGCGCGCAGAGCGACGGCTACGAGGCCGTCCAGCTCGGGCTCGTCGAAGACAAGCCGGCGAAGGTGAACAAGGCGATCGGCGGCCATTACAAGAAAGCCGGCAACGTGCCGCCGACGCGGCTGCGCCGCGAAGTACGGCTCGCGCCCGGCCCTGGCAACGAAGCCGCGCTGAAGCCGGGCGACCAGGTGCTGGTCGGCGGCGTGTTCAAGGACGGTGAGCGCGTCGACGTCATCGGCATCAGCCGCGGCAAGGGCTTTCAGGGCGTGATGAAGCGCCACAACTTCCGCGGCGGCGCCGCGACGCACGGGTCGATGTTCCATCGAGCGCCCGGGTCGATCGGCGCATCGTCGTTCCCGTCGCGCGTCGTGAAAGGCATGCGCGCCGCCGGACGAATGGGCGGCGATCGCGTGACGGTCCGCAATCTGAAGGTCGTGCGCATCGACGGCGAGAACAACCTGCTGCTCGTCCTCGGCGCGATCCCCGGCGCGCCCGGCACCTACATCGTCGTCCGCAAGGCCGTGGCAGCGAAGAAGGAGCCGGTCCGCCAGGCGGAGAAGCCGGGCAAGACGACGGTGGCGAAGAAGGCGAAGAAATAGTCTCCAGTCTCCGGCTTCCAGTTTCCAGCTGGAAGCACGGACCTGGGCGGCCGGACGCGGCTGGCAACGGGCAACTGGTAACTGACAACCGGCAACTGACATGAAACTCGACGTAGTGAACGTAAACAAGGAGACCGTCGGCAGCCTCGATCTGAAGGACGAGGTGTTTGGCGGACTCGTGAAGACCGACCTGATCTGGGAAGCGGTGGTCCACGAGAACGCGGCGGAGCACCGTGGCACCCACGCGACCAAGAACCGCGCGCTCGTCAGCGGCTCGGGCAAGAAGCCGTGGCGGCAGAAGGGTACCGGCCGCGCACGCGTCGGGTCGATTCGCAACCCCTTGTGGCGCCATGGCGGCACGGTGTTCGGGCCGATGCCGCGCAGCTACGACTACGCCTTGCCGCGAAAGGTGAAGCTCGGCGCGCTGCGCGGCGCGCTCTCTGCCAAGCTGCACGACGGCACGCTGATCGTCGTCGACAAGCTCGGCTCGCCCGACAGCAAGAAAACGAAGGATACCGTCGCCATGTTCCGGAATCTGGGCGTGAGCGGAAAGACGCTCGTCATCGACGTGAAGCACGACGAGGCCTTCATGCGGACGGCGCGCAACATCCCAGGTGTGGCGCTGGTGCCGAGCAGCCGCGTGACCGCGCGCGACATCATGGACACGGACTCGGTGATAGTGACTCGCGAAGCCCTGGAGAAGTTGCAGGCTTCGCTCGGGTAGAGACATCAGCTGCCGGCTACAGCTCCCGGCTCCCAGCTGGAAGCTGCTGGAAGCTGGAAGCTGGAAGCTGGAAACAGATATGAAACAGACAGACGTTATCCGCCGGCCGCTGATCACCGAGAAGACGACGCAACTGCGTGAGACCGGACGGACGATCGTGTTCGAGGTCGCGCCGCACGCCACGAAGATCGACATCAAGCGCGCCGTGGAGAAGCTGCTGGGATCCAAGGTCGAGGCGGTAAGGACCTCGATCGGGCACGGCAAGATGAAGCGCCAGGGACGGTTCGTCGGACAGCGGTCCGACTCGAAGAAGGCCTACGTCAAGCTCCGCGCGGGGGAGAAGATCCCGGAGTTCTTGGAGGGCGCCTAGCGAATGCCGAATGCCATTCGGCATTCAGCATTGACAAGGATCAGCGAAGATGCCTATCAGAAAATACAACCCGACGTCACCCGGCCGGCGGTTCCAGACCGTGCAGACGTTCGACGACATCACGACGACCGAGCCGCACAAGCCGCTGGTCGAGCCGCTGCGCAAGTCGGGCGGCCGCAACAATCAGGGCACGCTGACCTCATGGTGGCGTGGCGGCGGCCACAAGCGGAACTACCGGGTGATCGACTTCAAGCGAGACAAGCGCGGGATCCCCGCGACGGTTTCGACGATCGAGTACGACCCGAACCGTTCGGCGCGGATCGCGCTGCTCACCTACGCCGACGGCGAGAAGCGCTACATCCTGCAACCGGTTGGGCTCGCGGTCGGCGCCACGATCGTGGCGGGCGACAACGTCGACATTCTGCCGGGGAATTCGCTGCCGCTCAAGAACATCCCGCTGGGCACGCTGGTGCACAACGTGGAGCTCAGGCCGGGTCGCGGCGGCCAGATCGCGCGCAGCGCGGGATCGGGCGTGCAGGTCGTGGCGAAGGAAGGCGAGTACGCGTCGGTGAAGATGCCCTCGGGCGAGACACGCAAGATCAACGTGGAGTGCTACGCGACCATCGGGCAGGTCGGCAACATCGATCACGAGAACGTGTCGGTCGGCAAGGCGGGCCGCAGCCGCTGGCTGGGCAAGCGCCCGCACGTGCGCGGCGTTGCGATGAACCCGGTCGACCACCCCCTCGGGGGCGGTGAGGGCAAGACCTCCGGCGGTCGGCACCCGGTGTCGCCGTGGGGCATGCCGACCAAGGGCTACAAGACGAGGAATTCGAAGCGTACTGATCGTTTCATTGTTCAGAGGCGGCAGAAGTAATTGGTGAATTGGTGAATTGGTGAATTGAATACGTGATTTGAATTCACGAATTCACCAATTCACCGATTCACCAATTGCAAGGATCAACGATGTCCAGATCACTGAAAAAGGGACCGTTCGTCGACGTCCCGCTCCTCGAAAAGATCGAGGTCATGAACCGCGGCGGCGAGAAGAAGGTCATCAAGACCTGGTCGCGCCGTTCGACGGTGGTGCCGGAAATGGTGGGCCACACGATCGCCGTCCACAACGGGAGGAAGTTCATCCCGGTGTACGTCACGGAGAACATGGTCGGACACAAGCTCGGCGAGTTCGCGCCGACGCGGCTGTTCAAGGGGCACACGACCAAGGCGGACAAAGCCGCACAGGTCGCCGCGGCGGCCCCGGCCGGCCCGGGCGGCCCGGGCGCCGGAGCGGGTGTGGGCGCTGGCGGCCCAAAGGCGGGTGCGTAAATGATCGAAGCCCACGCCACGGCCAAGTACGTCCGCACCTCCGCGCAGAAGGCGGGCCTCGTGCTCGACCTGATTCGCGGCCGCGACGTCAACCATGCGCTCGCGACGCTGCGCTTCGCGCGCAAGGGCATCGCGAAGGACATCGAGAAGGTGCTGCGCTCGGCGATCGCCAACGCGCAGAACAAGGAGGGGTTCGGCGGCGACGTCGATCGCCTCTACGTGACCGCCTGTTTTGCGAATCAGGGACCGTCGCAGAAGCGGATCCGCCCCGCCCCGATGGGCCGCGCGTTCCGCGTCGTCAAGCGCACCGCGCATCTGACGGTCAAGGTGGCCGAGAAACCGGTGAAGGTCGCGCTCGCGACGACGGCCGGCGGCGAAGAACCGAAGCGTCCGCGCCGTAAGGGCGCGGCGCCGAAAAAGAAGGCGAGCGGAGAAAACAAGCCTCGCTCGAAGAAGGTGGCGGCGTCTTAGAAAGCTACCAGCTTCCCGCTACCAGCTTCCAGCTGGGAGAGCTGGGCGCTGGCAGCTGGTTACTGGAGACTGATTTCTTATGGGTCAGAAAGTTCATCCGCACGGGTTCCGGCTCGGCTTCAACAAGACGTGGCGCTCGCGCTGGTACGCCGACAAGGATTACGCGAAGCTGCTGCACGAGGATCTGAACCTCCGCGACAGCCTGAAGGCGCGCTTCGCGCACGCTGGCGTCTCGAAGATCGAGATCGAGCGCGCGGCGAACAAGCTGAAGATCGACATCTACACCTCGCGCCCGGGCATCATCATCGGACGCAAGGGGACGGAAGTCGACAAGCTGAAGACGGAAATCCAGAAGCGGACGAACCGCGAGGTCTTCATCAACATCCAGGAAATCCAGAAGCCGGAGCTCGATTCGCAGCTGATCGCCGAATCGGTGGCGATGCAGCTCGAGAAGCGCGTGGCGTTCCGCCGCGCGATGCGCAAGGCCGTCGAATCCGCGCTGCGCTTCGGCGCGCGCGGCATCAAGGTCCGCGTGTCGGGCCGCCTGAACGGCGCCGAGATCGCGCGGTCGGAGTGGTACCTGCACGGCCAGCTGCCGCTGCAGACCCTGCGCGCCGACATCGACTACGGCTTCGCGCAGGCGTTCACGACCTATGGGGCCATCGGCGTGAAGGTCTGGTTATACAAGGGAGAGCGCCTGGCGCCGCGGATTGGCCGCGAGGAAGACTATCGGACGCCTCGCCGGGCTGGCGCAGGAGGGCGCGCGTAAGCGTAATTGGTGAATTGGTGGGTTCGTGAGTTGGTGAATTGAACCAATTCACGAAATCACCAAGTCACGAATTCACGAATTGCAAGGGTAACCACCATGTTGATGCCGAAGAAGGTCAAGTACCGGAAGCAGCAGCGCGGCCGGATGGCGGGCAAGGCCTGGCGGGGGTCGGACATCTCGTTCGGCAACTACGGGCTCAAGGCGCTCGAGCCGTGCTGGCTCACCGACCGGCAGATCGAGGCGGCACGCGTCGCGATGACCCGGTTCATCAAGCGCGGCGGCAAGATCTGGGTCCGCGTGTTCCCGGACAAGCCGATTACCAAGAAACCGCAGGAGACGCGCATGGGCAAGGGCAAGGGCGCGCCCGAACAGTGGGTATGCGTCGTCCGCCCCGGCCGGATCATGTTCGAGATGGAAGGTGTCACCGAGACGGAAGCGCGCGAAGCGCTGCGGCTCGCGGCGGCGAAGCTGCCCATCCGGACCCGGTTCGCGACGCGGTTTGCGGAGGAGAGAGTGTCATGAAGATCGGGGAGTTCCGCGATCTGGGGGCCGACGAGCTCAGGCAGCGCGAGAAGGATCTCGACGACCAGCTGTTCCGCCTGCGGATCCAGAAGTCGATGGGCCAGCTCGAAGCGGCCACCAAGGCGAAGACGCTGCGCCGCGACCTGGCGCGGGTGAAGACCGTGCTGCGCGAGAAGGAGACAGTGTAAGCGATGGCAACCAAGGCAATCGTCACTGGCGTCGTCGTCAGCGACAAGATGAACAAGACCGTCAAGGTCGCCATCGAGCGGCAGATCCGGGACCCGCTCTACGGGAAGACCTCGAAGCGCACGTCGACGTTCCTGGCGCACGACGAGAAGAACGAGGCGAAGGTGGGGGACACGGTCGCCATCACCGAAACGCGGCCGCTCAGCGCGCGCAAGCGCTGGGTGGTGACGTCGATCGTCGAGAGGGCCAAGGAGATCTAGCGATTGCCGATTGCCGATTGGCGGTTGCCGATTCACGGATTGGCGATTGGCGATTGGCGATTGGGGGAGAACAGCCATGATTCAGATGCGTTCTATCCTCGACGTCGCGGACAACTCCGGCGCGAGGAAAATCGCCGTCATCAACCCGATCGGCGGGTCGACCGGCCGCTACGCGCGGTTGGGCGACATCGTGACGGCGTCGGTGAAGGAAGCGACGCCGGAGTCGAACGTGAAGAAGGGGAGCGTCGTCAAGGCGGTGATCGTCCGCACGGTCAAGGAGCAGCGCCGCAAGGACGGCAGTTACATCCGCTTCGATCGGAATGCGGCGGTGCTCGTCAACGATCAGAACGAACCGATCGGCACGCGCGTATTCGGGCCGGTGGCCCGCGAACTGCGCGAACGCCGGTTCATGAAGATCATTTCGCTCGCTCCGGAGGTCCTCTAGCGAGGCGATATATGTCGAGACTACAGACCCCGGTAAGAAAAAACGACAACGTCCTTGTGATGACCGGCAAGGATCGCGGCAAGCGCGGGCGCGTGCTGAAGGTCCTGCCCGAGAAGAACCGCGTCATCGTCGAAGGCGTGAACATCATCAAGCGTCACACGAAGCCGAATCCCGGCAAGCAGATCAAGGGCGGGCTCGTGGAGCGCGAGGCGCCGCTGCACGCCTCGAACGTGCAGATCGTCTGCCCCGAGTGCGGGAAGGCGACGCGCATCGGCCGGAAGATTCTCGGCGACGGACGCAAGGTCCGCATTTGCCGCAAGTGCGAGGGAGTGGTCGACAAATGAGCCGCCTGAGGGACCGATACAGCAAGGAAGTGGCGCCGGCCCTGCAGAAGGAGTTCGGCTACAAGAACGTGATGGCGATCCCGAAGATCGAAAAGGTCGTCGTCAACATGGGCCTCGGCGAGGCCACGAGCAACGCGAAGATCGTGGACACGGGGGCCGACGAGGTGATGCGCATCACGGGCCAGAAGCCGGTGGTCACGCGCGCCAAGAAGTCGATCGCGCAGTTCAAGGTCAGGAAGGGCATGCCCATCGGCGCGATGGTCACCCTGCGTGGCGAGCGCATGTGGGAGTTCCTCGACCGGCTGATTTCGGTGGCGCTGCCGCGCGTGCGCGACTTTCGCGGCGTGTCCCAGCGCGGCTTCGACGGCCGCGGCAACTACACGCTCGGGCTGAAGGACCAGCTGCTGTTTCCGGAGATCGACTACATGAAGGTCGACAAGGGGCGCGGCATGAACATCTCGTTCGTGACGACGGCCAAGACCGATGAAGAGGCGCGCCGGCTGCTGCAGTTGAT
>Ga0137379_10006736_pt1 | contig 10902 bp, 14 predicted proteins | sample SagtaG_18_FD_104812 | JGI IMG/M metagenome (GOLD analysis project Ga0137379, IMG submission 104812) | Vadose zone soil microbial communities from Sagehorn Ranch, Mendocino, California, USA - Sage2_L_80_16 metaG | ecosystem: Environmental > Terrestrial > Soil > Vadose zone | place: USA... | reverse complement strand
CTGACCTGCGCATCCGCCCTCGCCGAGCAGCCGGACACGTCTTCTATGCTGGCCTGTACGGCCGTGTCGCCGTTGTTTGTGGTCACGCATCAGGCAACCCGGCACGGCCGCCCCGAATTTCACCGGTGTAACTTCGCCGCCCCCCAGCCACCGGCAACTCAGCGTGACCGGCGCTGCGTGCCAAGCGAACCCATACCGCAATATCGACATCACTTAACGTGAAACAGCGACTGTACTACATGGCGCAGAAGGCGCAAACCCTCTACATCGATGACCTCGATGGCAGTGCGGCCGACGGCACCGTCCGCTTCGGACTGGACGGCACCGAATACGAGATCGACCTGAACGCTGAGCACGCCCGGCAGTTGCGCGACGCGCTAGCACTCTACGTACAGGCAGCCCGCAGGGCCGGGAGCATGGCCCGGCGTCCAGCCCGCGGCGGACGCAGGGCGCCGGCGACCGGGCCGAACACCACCGAGGTCCGCGAGTGGGCCAAGGCCCGAGGCATCGACGTCAAAGACCGCGGCCGAGTCCCGGCCGCGTTGATCGTCAAGTTCAGGGCGGCGACCGCAAAATAGAGCCGGATACGACCTCAGCTCACCAGGGCTACAGGTTGCGCCCGCTCATGCCGAATAGCGGATGTTGCATACTCGTATAGTTATGCGGTGTCATGTATAGTATCGGCGACTGCGGTAAACGTCGGCTCAGGACTCGCGAGCGCTCCCTGCCGAATCGGTATCCGCCAGCCCACCGCGCCGGTGTATCGTGTGCGGTAACCATAACGTCCAGTTCTGTCATGGTCCACCTGTTGTCCACAGGCTCTTCAGCGGGTCGAAGATCATGCAAAATGACTTCTCAGCTGCGGGCTGCTGCGTCGGAGTTGTCGGCGGTCATGGGCGTTGTGGGCCACCCGCAGCGGCGGTAGCTTTGCGGCCCCACTGGACTGGTCGCTGTTGATCTTGTAATCGTATGGGCCATTCTCGTGGTGATCATTTCGGATTCTTGGCGTGCCCTGGGTAGCTTGGGTCGGTAATCGATTGTCATTTCACTCCGGCGAGCGCATGCTGTTGGCAGGATTACTGCGGGGTGGGTTATGCGTTGCGTGCTGCAGCTTCATTTGGCCGAGGATGGCGCCGATGCGCAGCGGCTTGGGGTGCTGGCCGGTTACCTGCGGGCGGAGCTGCCCCAGCTCGACGTGGAGGCTGTGACCCTGCGGAAATTATGCTTCCGCCGCCATGTGCCCGGGGCATCGCTGTTGACTGCGCGTGCCGCGACAGGCGACGGTACCTGGAGGTGGACGATGTCGCAGACTTCAGCCGAACCCACCAGCATCGACGTGCCCGCCTGCGCCAAGTGCGGAGCTCCGGTCGAGGAGTACGCTGGCACGGGTCCCACACTGATGACCAGCGACGCCCACGTCATCGCACTGACCAGGCTGTTCGCCGGCGAACTCGACGGCCGCCGCTGCGCGCACTGCGGTACGGTGCTGCCGCTGTGGCCCACCTTAATCGTGCGCTTCGCAGAGGCGAACGTCATCGAGATGCTCCAGGGTTCCCAGTTCCCCGCCGCTGGGGACATGGCGACTGCGGACGTGGGTGTCGAGATCCACGTATGGGCCACTGTCCCCGAGCTGCGTACCGCGGTGGTAAGACGCATGACGCCCGCCATCCGCACCGCCACTGAGATCTTGGCCGGCGGTCGCGACACCGATCGGCTGCTGGCGTACGTCGATCAGCGGTGCCAGAAGCTGACCCCCGAGGTCTTCACCGCCGGCCAGCTGGCGATATCTGGCCGCATCCCCGGCGTAGAGGTCCGCTACCCATCTGGTGCCGATGCACGCGAGAGCGAGTCGTTTAACCTCGGCCTCCTCGCCATAGCGCAGGCGCGAGCCTGGCTCCGGCTGGCTCTCGCCTGGTCCGACCGGAAGCCGCCGTTCGAGCGGACGTTCGAACAGGATCTCGGCCGCTACGTATCGCTGGACGCCGACCTGCGAGCGGCCGCGAGCTGGCTTACCCGGTTCCTCGAGGGCTTCCCGGACACAGTTTCCCCGCGCGACCGGTACATCCTGGAGGCGCTGCGCGCGTATGTCTGCTACGCCGCGAAGGTTCCGAACGAATTCGCCGACCGGTGGGCCGAATGGTTTGTCGGGCTTGAGCTGCAGTCGGGTAGTGACGAGCCGTTGCGGTTCAGTGACGGGCTCGCCCGGGAAACGGTGACCCGGAAGAGCATGGCCCGGGTCGTGGCGGACATCCTGCCACACGCCGACCAGAGCGTCATCGAGGCACTCGACGCTATCTGCTGCCGTATCGGAGAGGACACCCTAGTCGAGGACGTGTTCTTCGACGGCTTCCGCGGCGACGCCGATACCGACGAGCTGGTCGCGCCTTCCGTCAGACGGTGCCGGCCGGACCGGACGTCCTCTTCCAAGCGCGTCGGTACGCCCGGGTCTTCGCGCGACGGGCCGACCGCGACGGATTCGAACGGCTGCTCGCCGCGGTCGGGCCGAAGTATCTGGACGGCACCGATGAGCGGCGGGCGGCGTTCGAGATGTGGGCCGGACGGTTCTACAAGGAGCTGCGCGCACCGGGCGCATTCCTGGCGCTCGTCGGCGACCGGGCCCGGGACTGGGAGTCCGGGCTCGACGCCAGGCTCCGCGCCGGGCTGTGGACGGAGCGGTCGAACGCCCTGCGCCAGAAGAAGCGTTACGCCGAGGCGCTGGCCATCGCAGAGCAGGCGCTGGCGCTGCTGGCACCGGACGATCCCGACCATCTCGTCCTGGCGGTGAACGTCGCGGTCCTGCGACGGGAGAACGGTCACCCGGACGAGGCGGCGCGGCTCCTGGAGGATCTGCTGCAGGATGCACCGGATGCTGACCGGCTGCCGATCCTGGAGTCCCTGTGCACCACGATGACCGTACTGGGCCGGTACGCGGCCGCCCTGGAATGTACGGACGAGATCGCCGAACTGGCGAAACGGCGGGGCGACGACCGGAGCGTCGTGTGGGCGTCGGTGAGCCGTGTGCAGAACCTGATTGGTTTGGGTCGCGCGACCGAGGCCGCCGACGCGCTGCACAGTGTGTCTCCCGAGGCAGCCTCCGACCCGACGCTGGCGCTGATGCTCATCTCCTGCCGCGTCAACCTCGTCTGGAACGCCGAAGGCTACGCGACGCCCGAGGTTGTCACCGCGATCGCCGGTGACCTCGAGGAACGCATCGCGGACGCCGCACGGCGCGGGGACGAGTTTGAACTAGACGCGCTCGATCTACGGGCGTTCCTATTCCAGGCGGTGGACGATCCGCGCGCCGCGGACCTCTGGAGCGCCGCGCGGGCACGCCGGCGAGAGCGCACCGGGCTGTCGTCCTCGTCCGAGGAAGCGTGGCTGGCCTGCAACGCCTTTCTTGCAGGCGACGCCGCACGCGGCCGGGAGCACCTAGCGGCCCTCACCCGCGCGATGGCCGACCTGACCGGCGGTGTCGTCGACGTGGTCGAGACCGCGGACTTGGGTGCCCGGGAGGAGCGGCCGCTCGACGTGACGCTCGCCGGCGTCATGTCCGGACCCGACCCTGTGGTGGAGGACGCGCGGATCATCGCTGAGCTGCGGCGGGACGTCGTTGCCCGGGCGGCCGCCCGAGGCGACGAAGCGCAGCCGCTCATCGACGCCGATCGGCTCGCGGCGATCGGCCGGAGCCTCGGCGACGTGGCCGTCGTGGAGTGGATCGACTCGCCAGCGGGACCGCGTCCGCTGCTCACGATGCTCCACGGCGGCAGAGACGTGGCGTCCCGGTGGCTCCCGCCAATGCCGGAGATCGACCTCGATGCCCTATCCGATCGGCTTCTCACCCGGCTGCAGGAGTGGCAGACAAGCCTCCCAGGAGACCCTCTCGACCTGGCCGACTGGCGCGCGTGCCGGGACTGGCTCACGGCGAGCCTCGCCGATCACGTAGCCGGCGACGTTCACGTGGTCATCATCGAGCACGAGGGGCTGCGCGGCCTGCCGTGGCACGCGGCGCTCGGCGACCAGTGGGAGACGACCTACATATCGAGCTGGTGGGCCCTCGGGCAGCTGGCACGCAAGCCGACCCGGCCCCGGCCGACGACCGCGGGACTGTTGTTCGCACCGCGGTATCAGGAGCCCGCGCCGGCCGGTCCCGCGCTCAGCTCGGCAGCCGCGGCCATCTCCGCTCTTGCGGCCGCACGTGGCCTGACGCTGCAGGCAGCGCGCGGCGAGCAGGCGGACCCTGCAGCCCTGCGGCGAATCCTCGCCGAAGCCGACCTGGCAACTGTGCTCTGCCACGGCTACTCCGGTACGGACGGGGACGCCGCTCTGCTCCTCGCCGACCGTGGTTTGCTAGCGCCGCTGGGCCGGATCCAGCCGGCAGGCAGGTGGCACTTCGTCTCCGCCCGGCGCATCCAGGCACTGCCGCGCACGTCGGCCATCGTGGTCCTGGGCGCCTGCTCGGCCGGCCGACTGCGGTACGCGGGTCTGGGCGAGAGCCTCGGCATCTACGCCGCCCTTCGCAGCGGCGGCACCCGGACTCTGATCGCCCCGCGGTGGAACATCGTGGCAGGCAACGTCCTGCCGATGGTGATCGACCTCTTCGAATCACTTGCCGGAGGCGCCGCACCCGGCAGCGCGCTGCGTACGATCTGCACTTCTGCCCGGAAACAACTCCCGGCCTGGATGGCTTGGTCCCTCGCACTGGAAGGAGATTGGCGATGACCACAGATCCACAGGAGTTCCTAGACGAGACGAAGATCGACGAGGAAACGCTGGAGGAGTCCCTCCGCGCGTACGTCTTCCAGAACTCGGATTTCCTGCCGCCCGAGCGAATGCGAGCTGCACTGATCGAGGCGTGCGGCGAGGACCCGATCTCCGATGCCCTCAAGACGATCGAGGCCGATCCGGAGGCTCGGAGTGCTCTTGCGCGGGCCCTGCTCGAGACCTCCTGGGAGGTTCCTGGCGAGGCCGAGAAGATCCGGGCGGCGGCCGAGCACACCACCGAGAAGCTGCCCGTAGTCACCCTTTCCATCACAGCGATCGCCCTGCTGTATGGCTACTGGCTGCACAAGACCGGCGGCGTGAAGGAGGTGCGGAAGACCAAAAAGACCGCAGCCGACGGTACGATAACCGAGACGGAGGTAAAGACCCACTACCCATTCGCCAACCCGCTCCGCGAAATCTTCCAGCGCCTCGACTGGTGACGGCCGTGGGCGACGTGGCCGTCCTCGGCCGCCAAGCCCGGTATTTGTAACTGATCCGAATTACAGTATTCAGCCGTCGCCGACACGACGGTCCCGCAGACTGCTCTTATCTTCTATCGTGACCCGGCGGAACGGCCCAGCGTTGGCCGAGCGGTGTTCATATTTATTCAACACCGGGCCCTGGCCGATTATCCGCTTCTGCCGCGAAGTGATCGCCGGTCAGCTTATTTCAGACAGGCTGGCGATCGGGACAACTGGCGTTGGTGTCGAGCGTGGACAGCGACCCGCGACTCAGAGTCGCGTCGGGTAACCGTCATGTCAGCGCATTCGTCGCCTGCGTTCTGCCGATCCTGCTCTCACCGGCCTGCCGGGCTGAAGCGGGCGATCGGCGGCGGTCAGCGCCCGGCCTTCTTCAGGTACGGGACGACCGGGCCGGATGCCTCTGATGGGGGCTGAAACTTTGTGCCGGTGGCGCTCTGTAGTGTCTGTTCACTTTAGGCCAGCACCGTCTGTGACCTGGTGCGGGTGGCCCGGCCCGGTGCTCTGCGGACGTGCCTGGACGTTAGCGGATGAGACCGGAACTGAGACCAGGGCCAGGCCGCCATGTCTGTTGTTCTCGCTTAACTCCGTGGCGGTGTGGATGTAAGCGGGATAGGACCTGCCCTTGACGAGTACGTCAGCGCGAGCAAATTGTGCCGGATCGAGATGATGCAGGCGTGTTTCGATCACATCGCTGTGCAGGGAGGCTGAGACGATGAGCACAACGTCGAGTTCTGCGCGCTGTGCGAGGTATTTACGCAATTCGTCTGAATCAAGCAGCCGTGAGACCACGATTGGGCCTTGGCCCACGGGGCCGAATCTGCCCTGGACGAGAGTCCCGTGATGCATAGCCATCCGGATCCTGAGCCGACTACGGCGTTCACTATTTACCTCGCCAAGCGCGTCTGCTAGTTCTCTGGGGTAGTCGGCGATCAAACGGGGGCCGTCGGTATCTGGCGGAAGAACGGCAAGCTCTCCGTCGCCGCGTTCTTGCACCTGCCAGAGTGTTCGATCAAGGCCGACACGGGTCGCGGCAATGTCTAGAATCTGGCCGAGGTCGTCCAGCATCTGCAACTGGTCTCGGGCATGTAGGGAACTGAACCCCTCTATGTCGACAGCGGAGAGATAGCGGTATGCCAGGCAGGCGCAGCTGTATGCATCGGCTTGCAGCGGATTGTATCCAAAGCGTTGCCGGGGCCGGATTGGTCTTGTTCTTGGGATGGTCGCTGGCCACGGCCCATGCGTCTTAAGTTCCACCTCGATCACCCTACGTAACCGTTGCAGCGAGCACGACGAGCGCGGCTGAGGCGCTGCATAAAAACAGGATGCCTTGCGTGTACCGATGAATGCAAGCTTGCACGAAAAGTGCATGATTCGGTACAAGTCGCATTGCACCTTGCCTTGCACGACTACGATCATGCAGACTACTCACGTCACCTTGCTTCGGAGGCCTGAGTGCCGGAACGCCCAGCTCCCTCGGTTCGCGCTCGCCAACTAGCGCGAGAGCTTCGTCGGCTCCGCGAAGCTGCTGAGCTGACCGGTGAGGCCGCTGCTGCGCGACTCGGTTGGTCGAGTGCCAAGGTATCGCGCATTGAGACTACACGTACCCCAATCACGGTTTCAGATCTTCGAAGGCTGTTGGATCTTTATGGCGCCAGTGAGACTGACGCAGACCGACTTGTGGATCTGGCACGTACCTCTCGTGAGCGCGGGTGGTGGGAAAACTATGTCGGCGAAGCTCCTTCGGAGTACGCAACGTATATAGGCCTTGAGGCTGAAGCGTCATCGATCAGCAGTTTCGGCGCAATTCTTGTGCCCGGGTTGCTTCAGACCGAAGACTATGCTCGCGCGATGACCAAGTCTCTTCTCCTGATGCCACCGCGTGAGGTCGAGCGGCTCGTGCAGGTCCGGCGAAAGCGTCAGGACCGAATTTACCGGGCCGATAAAGCTCCGTTGACGCTGCATGCTATTCTTGATGAATCCGTCCTGAGACGCCAGATTGGCGGTCCCGACGTCTTGCGTGATCAGCTCAAGCGCCTCGTGAGCGCTGTCGCTGAGTTGCATAATGTGGAACTCCAAGTTCTGCCGTATTCAGCGGGTGCGCATCCCGCTATCACTGGTACCTTTACAATTCTGAGCTTTCCCCGTTCGGGAGATCCTGAGATCGTTACCCTGGAGCATCTCGATAGTCATCTATTTGTCGAAGGCGAGAAAGCGGTTTATCGATATACCCTCGTATTTAATGAGCTAGCTACTAAGGCTCTCGACCCTGTAGAGTCGCTTACATTTATCAAGCAAGTTATCCAGGATCTTTAGGCTCACGACGGAGAGAGGTTAATACGAGATGTCTGCGTTTGAGAATCGTCACGGCACGTGGCGTAAAAGTACTTTGTGCGACGGGGGAGGTTGCGTAGAAGTGGCCGTGGCCGTCGATACTAGCGCAAACGACGAGGAGGGAGGTGATGCAGTATTTCTAATGCGCAACTCAAAAGACCCAGGGGGACAGATCCTCCGATTTACATCAGAAGAATGGGCAAAGTTCATTGCCTACACCAAAGAAGGATCTAGCCTGTAGTATCGACCAAAAAAGTTTCAGCTTCTCCTGTTGACCGGGGCGCAAAAATGTTTGCTGGGCGAAGATCACCGCTCAAGAGTGGGCGCTTGTGCCTATCGCGTTACTGGCGCGCATAGCGGCGTCTTTTGGCGGTGATCTTCGCCCAGCACAGGCTTGGACCTCTCCTCAGTGTCCTAAGCTGCTAACAGAGCTAGGTGAGGGGTTACGGAGACTATCAGGTTTCCTGCATGTCACCGCAGGATGTGCAGCCCGCCGACGTGTCAATGTCAGACCGGCCAGCACTAATTAGCCGCAGAGCAGGAGAAGAACTCGGCGGAACTGACGGCATACTATTCCGGCAAAGGCCCGCACCCGCGACGACTTGGCAAGTTTCCTTAGCTATCTGTCGCGACATCCCCCGGCAACTCGCCTGGTCCCAAGATCCTCACATGCCGCGTGTAGTTCGTTGACCGAACTGAGCTTCCTACCTTGAGGAGGTCAAGTAACCGTTCCGCGAGGTACGACCCATTGCACCGGCTGGCCGGTGACCTGCGCGATCAGCTCGTAGTCACCGTCGTGGTGCAGGACGGTCACATGTTCTCGTTCGGCCACTGCCGCGATCAGCAGGTCGGGCAGGCCGACCGCCCGCATGCGCCCGCCACGCCACAAGGCAGCCTGGACGTCAAGGGCACGCCGCCAGTCCTCATCGTGGGTGGCCAGCCACTCATAGCCAGCGTCGCGGTCGGCTCGCACCTGATCGAACTCCGCGCTGCTCCGGGTCGCCCAGCCGAGTTCGAACTCGATGACACCGCAGGTGGCTACCACTCCGGACTCGATCAGCGGCGCCAGGACAGCGGCCACGTCCGGATGGTGCAGGCGGGCGAGCGCGCTGGTGTCTGCCAGGTAGCGTGCTACCGCTGCCATGCGGCCCGCATCACGTCCTGGTCTTCAAGGTCGGGCAGACCGCGGGAGGTGAGCCTGTGCAGGTCACGCCGCCGGGCGGCCAGCGCGGTGACCTCGCGGAGGGCAGCGTTGACCGTGTCTTTCTTGGTCGTGGTGCCAAGCGCTTGCTGAGCAGCCGCGAGATACTCGTCGTCGATCTCGATGAGGGTCTTGGTCATTGCCGCCTCCTTCACCACCAATATATCTCAGAGGCCCCTGTCTGGATATATTCACATGCGCCGTCGAGGACGCCATAGTCTGGGAAGGCGGCAGCTCTATCGCGCCCGCTGCAGGGCGGCGAGTTCCCGCAAGGTGAGGAGCAGCACAGTGAGGGCATGATGACCTTCAGCGACCTGGCCTCAGTGCCTTCCGATCCCCTGGTGCCGTTCACTGACCAGCTGCGGCTGGCAGTGGCCGCCTACCTGGCCCGCTTCAAGGGCTCTTCGCGCGAGCACACCGAATCCGATCTGCGCTGCTACCTGTCCTGGTGCGCCGAGCGCGCCCTCGATCCGCTGGCTGCGCAGCGGCCCCACCTGGAGCTGTACATCAGGTGGATGCAGGAGATCCGCCGGTTCAAGCCCTCCACCGTGTCCCGGCGGTTCTCGGTTGTGGCCGGGTTCTACCGCACCTGCGCCCTCGACGGCAGTTTGCAGCACTCACCCGCCGAGCATGTCCGCCGCCCCGCAGTCCCCGCCGAATCACCGACGCTCGGGTTCACCCACCTGCAGTTCGAGGCCCTGCTCACCGCCGCCAGGGAGTCGGCGAACCCGTGCGATCTCGCGCTCGTAGCCATGCTCGGCCTGCTGGGCTTGCGGATCTTCGAAGCCACCAGCGCGGACATCGCCGACCTCGGCGAAGAACACGGCCACCGGGTGCTGCGGGTATGCGGCAAGGGCACCAAGATCGTTCTGGTCCCGCTGCCGCCAGCAGTCGGCCGGGCCATCGACCGTGCCGTAGGCTCCAGAGACCACGGGCCGATCCTGCTGAATACCCGCGGTGCCCGGCTGGACCGGCACGCGGCCACCCGGCGCCTACGGCACCTCGCCGAAGCCGCCGGCATCCAGACCGCCAGGGCACACCCGCACATGCTCCGCCATACCTACGTCACGACCATGCTCGACGCCGGCGCCGACTTGCGCGACGTGCAGATCGCTGCCCGACACGCCGACCCTCGTACCACGATGCGGTATGACCGGGCCCGCAACAACCTCGACCGCCACCCCAACTACATCCTGGCCGCTTACATGGCCTCCGGGACATGATCCAGCTACGCCTCCCGCGGCTAGTACCCGCGGGAGGCGTCCGACATTGCCGAATAGAGTGCGATGGGAACCCAAGCAGCGCCCCCGAGCAACAGCTTGACGGAAATCCATTGGTAGCGATTCTATCCTCGGCGTCGAGTAAGGCCATGAAGATTGAAGAATAATCCGATACCATGCACGCCATGCACCCAACGCTGAAGATCGCGGTACGCGAGGCCCTGGAAAAGTCTGAGACCGTCCCGCTACCATCAATCACGAAAGCCGCCCGGCTCTGCGTGAGAGCCCAACTTGATGCCGAGGTGCCGGATCAATATGTCGTCCACCGCTGTCTTCGGACGCTTTATCAGCAGATTCGCCATGCTGCTCATGGCGGCAATGAGACCAGTGTAGCTTTCGATGAGGCACTTACTCTTGTCAAGAGCTGCATGAACGCTACCGCTCCAAAGGCTGATCATCTATATTCCTAGATCGCCCCCAAAGTGAGGCTTCTAAAGGCTGCAGTGCAGATGCTCATCGGAACCTTGGCGGTATTTCTCCTTGGCACACAGATGTGGCACGGGCGTACCGGGTGGAGCCCACACTTCCCCCCTATAGATGTTGGTTTGGAACTCATCGGTGAGGCGCTGGCCGCAGCGACGGTTGTTGAATTGGCATACACCCTTTTCGCTGACGGGCCTGACGAGGTACTTGATCCTCTAATGCTCGGGATATCCGCATTCCTGATAATTGAGCTAGGCAAGTCATACACGCGCATTACATGGGCGACTGGCTTCGGCCTACTGCTAAGCCTCGATCCACCGCGTAAATAGGGTCATTTCGGGCGTGTCAAACGTGAAAGGTGCCCTCTGAACTGGGACGATAGGAGTGATTGAAGCTTCTGTCGCCTGGTTCGAGAGGACACCTG
>Ga0137379_10006725_pt1 | contig 10913 bp, 10 predicted proteins | sample SagtaG_18_FD_104812 | JGI IMG/M metagenome (GOLD analysis project Ga0137379, IMG submission 104812) | Vadose zone soil microbial communities from Sagehorn Ranch, Mendocino, California, USA - Sage2_L_80_16 metaG | ecosystem: Environmental > Terrestrial > Soil > Vadose zone | place: USA... | reverse complement strand
CCCGCGTTTGGCGTGGTACGACGAAACTCGGACTGCGGAGAACTCGTACCAAGCATTCCACTCAAGATCCCGATCAATTGCCGCAAAATTTGAATGTAAGGCCGCAGGCGTCTGTAGAGGAGCCAGGAAAGAAGCGCAATCAGCGCCAAAACAAGCAGATACTTCAAGATTCTTTTCCGCCGTTGCTTACTCGTCGCCGGATCTATGTCCCGGCGAAACATACGTTACGTCGACCGCGCGGCGGCGCGGTGCGGGATCGGTCGCTCGCCGTCTCGGCGTCGACTCTCTATTTCGGCGATCAACGCTTCCGGCCGGCAGTCCCCGGCCGTGCACGGCCTCTTCCAGAATTCGCGTGATCTCCTGCGAGAGCGTGCGATGCTCGGCCGCGGCCCGGCGCCGCAGCGATTCTTTCAAGTGATTCGGGACGTACGCGCCAATGAACACTCCCTTACGATTTGCCATCTGCTGTCCGTATCTCCTTCAGGTAGATTGAGCACAACTGTGAGTCTCGCGACCGCCGCTGTACACCTGGTTCCTCGTGTGCCATGCAATTTGAGAGCAGGTCTGTAAGCCGAATTCTGTACTCCGACTTGAATCGGAGCGGCGATCATTCATCTAGCCCATCCGTTGCCGGATGGATCGAGCGACCTACCCGGAGGTCGTAGCGGTCTTGAAATCTCAAATCTGAGATCTGAGATTTGAAAACTGCTTCGGGTGGGCAGCCCTGTTGACGCCTCCCTATTTGGTCTTGCACTGCGAGGAGTTTGCCTGGCCGCGCGTGTCACCACGCACGCCGGTGCGCTCTTACATTGAGCCCTTGCGGGCCGCACCGTTTCACCCATCACCTCCGCGCTACGCACGGCGGCTGGTCTGTTCTCTGTTGCACTTGTCGTCGTTCAAACGAATCTCAGATTTGAGATCTCAGATCTGAAATTACACCGAACGCCCCGCCGTTAGCGGGCTCGCTGCCCTGTAGTGTTCGGACTTTCCTCTCCTGGCTGATCTAAGATCTGAAATCTCAAATCTGTGATCATGCCAGCAGCGACCGCCCGACCTGCTCTCATTGCAAGGCACCGCGGATTATAGCAAACGATTGTTCAACAGGTACAGTACTAATCCAGTCGGCTTTTAAACTTGCTGTGTCATCTGCCTGCTCAATTTCGGTAATGAGAGGGAGTATGTTTAATCGTTTGCTGCAAGTCGTCATAGACCCTGGGTTCTTAATTATTACTGGAGAAAGAGGTTCTCCTATCCCGAATGCCGGTCCAGAAACTCCAGAGTCTTTTTGTTGAATTCATCCACCTCCTCATAGATGGGGGCGTGAGCGCTGCCGGCGAAGACGATGAGTTCGGACTGCGGAATGTTGGCCTGCATCCGCTCGGCAAAGCGGGTGGAGGTGACCATGTCGTACCGGCCAAACGTTATCTGCGTCGGGGCTTTGATCTTGCCAAGCTGAGACTCGACATCATGCGATATCACCGCACGCGTTTGCTGCATAAAAGCCTCCAAAGGCTGTGCCGGGCGTCCCCGGACAAACGCTGCCAGCGACTCGATGTAGTCGGGCCTGGCGGCATACAGTTCGGGCGTAAAACACCAGGGGAAAATTCCCAATATCACCATCTCGGTCACACTCCCAAGGCATTTGGCCATGACCTGCCAGCTTTCTACCGTCGTTTTGATAAAGGGGTCCGTTTTGGTCCACCCGCTATGGAGCGACAACGACTTGACCTTCTGGGGATACTTGGCCGCAAGCCACATACCCGTCGCCGCCCCCAATGAAAGCCCGGAGATGTGGGCGCGGTTCACGCCCAGGGCTTGCATGAACCCGCTCACATCATCGGCAAAGAGTTCCGTGGAATAAACACCTTCAGGCTTGTCAGTTTCGCCAGCGCCCCTTGGATCGACGATGATGCAGGTAAAGTGCCTGGCATACTCGGCAACCTGGAAAGCATAGCAGGCGCAATCGGCGGTCAGGTAGGGAATCAGGATCAGCGGCTCTCCGGCTCCCTGCTGATCGTAGTTCATGGTGATATCATTTACTTTGACTTTAGGCATCTTGATCTCCTTACTTCAATTTGGCCACTTTCATCCAAAGTATTTCAATCCAACTCGCAGGCCGTTGACCAGGCTGGCGGGAACGGAAAGCGTGAGAACCACTGAGGTAATGGCGTGTGATAGCGCCAGAGCATAAAGATTTGGCGCGCGTTGATAGACCGTCGCCCAGATAACGCCGCCCACAAGAGTCAGAATGGTTAGCACGGGATTGGGCAGGTGAACCAGGGCAAACACAAACGTCACCAACGCAATACTCTTTACGCCGCGGCCAAAAAGGATTTGGCTCCGCCGATTGATGAAGCCTTGTACAGCGTACTGCTGAAACAGCGCCCAGAAAGGTACCAACAGAAGACGCGGTCTGAATGGTCTTAGCTCAAAGCCCGGTTTGCTGCTGAGCCAACCGACAAGAAGAATCAACGCGGCCGCGCCGATTGTCGGCAGAACCAATAGCTTAACGGCAAATAGGAAATTGTCGAAGCGAAACCCAATATCTCGCAAGGTCTCGTTCCGCTGTTGGTGCGAAAAGATCATTAGCAAAAGAGCCAGGCCGACTGGAATCGCCCCGATTAATTTGCTGTTGCCGACGAACGAAAGAACAACCCACTCCGCAATCAAGCATGAGGTGACTAAAGATACGATCTCCCACAACGCCACTGCCCGGTCAGTGTTGTTTTCGTCCGACGAAGCCTCGGATATCCTGGCTTCAGTTGAAGTCATCTCGAATTCCTACCGAGCCGGCGCTTCCCTCTTCAGATCGTGCAATGCGCCAGTCTGATCAACCTGGAGTGTGACCGGATCACCAACTAGCTGCAGAGTCTGGCGAACGCCAGAGCCGCTGGAATGCAAGGCATAGACACGGGCTTCATGATCGCCTGAGGCGAGCGCAGGCGCGGCAAAATTGTAGCCGTGCCATTCATCATCGGCCCATCCGGCGGCGACAACGTCCGGCCGGGACAGGTCCGCCGTGCCGGTTGCCGCAAATTTTCCGTCAATGAAGAGTTGTACTTGAACTCGATTCCCGGGCTCGTGCTGGTTGACGACCCAACCGGAGATTGCATGCGGTGCGACTTCACTCCAACCGTGAAAGTAAGGAGGAAATGTCGTGAAATAAAAAGCCACCGCGAGCGCGGCGACAAGAATAGTCTCGGCGATCGACTTCGCGATTAGAGCGTGAATAAGCTTCATCCGGCCGCTCATTATATAACAACATCCCGCCGATTCTTTCGGCTAGTTGAGGAACGTATTGGCCCGCTTCTCTCGGCTGGAAATGAGGAGTAACGCTCTTCATGAGCAGTCAATGCGACTAAAAGCGCTACACAACGGTAGTCGTCAGGACCTTCGTGCAGGCAGGCTTCTCGGGGTGAACAGGTCTGGCCAGCGGGAGTTGAACTGTTCTCGAACCAGATCCTCGACTTCGTCCGCGGTCTCGCATTGCAGACACTGGGCGGCAATGGAGCTTGCGTCCCGGGAGTCTATCCCGGCGAGAACACGCCTAACGCGCGGAATCGATGATGGAGTCATACTCAAATCAGTCGCGCCCAAGCCAACCAGCAATACCGAGTAGGCAGGGGTCGAAGCCATCTCGCCGCAAACGATAGCCGGAATGTTCGCTTCACGGGCTGCCTCCAGCGTTCGCGCGATGCTCTGTAAGACTGCCGGATGGAGTGACCGAAACCAATCCGCAACCTTGTCGTTACTTCGATCCACCGCCAGAAGATACTGAACCAGATCGTTCGTTCCGAGTTGAAAGAATTCGACGGTAAGCGCAATCTTTTCGGCTGTGAGCACTGCCGAAGGAACTTCGATCATCGCTCCAATCCTCACCGGCCCACGCTCTTTCCTTTCGCTTTCCAGTTTGCTTCGTTCCTCTGAAATAATCTTTTGCGCGCGCAACACGTCGCCAACATCCGCAATCATCGGCAGGACGATGTCCAGCCGGCCCTTTGCCGCGGCTCGCATGATTGCCCGAACCTGGGTCCGCATCACGGATTCGTGAGTGAGCCCAAAGCGAATTGCGCGCAGACCAAGTGCGGGGTTGCGCTCTGACTCGATCAGCGAATCTCCAACCTTGTCGCCGCCGAGATCAAATAAGCGCACGAAGGCGCCATTCGTACCGGCAAGTTTCGCTACCTCTGAATACGCCTTGTACTGCTCTTCTTCCGAAAGCATTACGCCTGGGCGGGCCAGAAGAAACTCGGATCGATAAAGGCCGATTCCCTGCGCGCCAAATTTGCGAACGCCGTCAAACTCCGCCGGGAACTCAACATTCGCGCGCAGGATAATCTCCATTCCATCCTGAGTTCGAACCGAGCCACACTCTTTTGTGGGCTCTGTCGCGCGCGTCTCCGCCAGTCTTGCCGCTTCAGTCCGGTACTTTTCGATCGTTGCGCTCGATGGATGCAGTATCACTTCGCCCTTGAACGAATCGACGACGATCTCGTCGCCCGTCCGCGCATGCTGGTAAAGGTCTCCCAGCCCGACGATCGCGGAAATTCCCAAACCGCGGGCAATTATCGCCGTGTGCGAAGTCCAACCACCGGCGTCCGTGGCGATCGCTCGCGCGTGCTGAAGATCCAGCTCAGCGACTGCCGACGGCAACAGGTCTTCCGCCACAATCACAGCATCCTCCGACAGGTTGCGATACTGGGGACGTTCGCCACTCAGCGCCACGAGCACACGATGGATTACGTCTTCGATGTCCGAACCGCGCTCGCGCAAATAGTCGTCCTTTATTTCCGCGTAAACCGACAACAGACGATCACCAACTACTTTCACCGCCCATTCTGCGTTCGAATGTTCGCGGGTTATGTAGTTCTCGATCTCGTTGCTAAGCTTTTGGTCTTCCAAAAAGAGAAGGTGGGCGTCAAAGATATAGGCGTGGTCTTTCCCCAACTGCTCCTCGGCTCGCGCCTTGATCGCCAGCAACTGGCGTCGTGCCAGGCGGGCGGCGGCGCGAAAGCGCTTTAGCTCGCGCTCACTGTCCGCATCTTCAATGTGTGCTCGATAGACATGCCGCGTTCCGTTGTGGAGTTTGAGCACGCGCCCGAGCACGAGACCCTCAGAGACGCCCAAGCCTGTCCACTTCATCTCCCGGGGCTCGGCGGTAACCTGATGCTGGCGCTCACTAACTTCTTTGAAGCCGTCCTCAAAGATATTTGAAAGCGCGGCTATTGCCTCTTGTTCGTCGTCGCCTTCAGCAACGGCGCGCAGGGCCGTGCCGCGGGAGGCGGCAAGCATAAGCACACTGAGAATAGACTTCGCGTCCGCGCGCGCGCTCCCGTCAATGCGTTCGAGCCGCACACTGCTTTGAAAACGATTGGCCGTGCGCACGAGTTGAGCCGCCGCCCTGGCGTGAAGTCCCAGACTATTCGTAACAGTCACGGTTAGCTCAACCATCTAAACTTTTCCGCCTTTACCGCGAGGAGTTAACAGGTCGCCTGCAAGGTAAATCCCTTCCCGCCCCAGGTCGCAAATATGATGGGCAACCTCGGCTAGTGATCCCTGTGCCGACTGAGTCGCGAGCTTAATAACCATCGGGAGATTGACGCCAGTTACTACTTCGACGACGCCCTCTTCAAGAAACATGGAAGCGATGTTCGTGGGCGTGCCGCCAAACATATCGGTCAAAAGCAATACACCCGCGCCTTGAGAAACGCGCCCGATCGCGCGTTGCACTTCATCGCGGGCGGCATCGACATCGTCGTGCCAGCCGATGGAGACCGCCGCGATATGAGAGATTGGACCCACGATCATTTCCGCCGCGGCGAGCAGCTCGCCGGCAAGGTGGCCGTGAGTGACTATTACTCCCGCAACCTTCCGCGCATCGTCACTCGGTGTGCCTGTTTGTTGAGCGTCCGTCATGGAATTCTCCCAAATGTCCGACAAACTTTAGTCTGTCGTTCTTCTGAATAGCGGCCGTTGGCCAACCAAACGACAAACTGAAGTTTGTCGGACTACTAACGATTGCGGTCCTTTCTAACGTCTCGATGCACAGAGTGCGCATTAAACCCGCCTTGGCGCAGGCGACGCGCCAATGCATTGGCCACCATCACCGAGCGATGACGCCCGCCGGTGCAACCTATGCCCACCGTGACATAAGACTTTCCCTCGCGTTTGTAAAGGGGTAAAAGGTAATCGAGCAAGTCGCCAAAACGTTTTACTGTCTCTCCGACCTCCGGCTGCGCTCTCAGAAACCGAACTACGCGGCTGTCGTGGCCGGAAAGCCGCCGCAGCTCCGGAACAAAATGAGGGTTGGGCAGGTGTCGGACATCAAACAGGAGCTCGAGGTTTGCCGGGCTGCCGTATTTGTGACCGAAGCTCAGGACCTGCACCTGCATTGGCGAGCCCTTTTTATCCGGACTGAATCTTTCAAGCAATTGACTACGGAGCGTGTGGACCGTGTGTTCGGACGTGTCGATGATTTGGTCGGCGAGCGAGCGAATGCGCCGCATTGCCTTCCGTTCATTCCGAATAGCCTCCGACAAACCTCGCCGCTTGTCAGCCGGATGTGGCCGGCGAGTCTCACTAAAGCGGTGGTGCAGCACGTCGCCCGAAGCTTCCAGAAACAATACGTAGATCTGCAGCCCCCCATCGCGCAACACCTGCAACTGCTTTTCGAAGTCGCCAAGGAATGTGCCTTCGCGGATGTCGCTTACGAGGGCCGCGCGCTGGATGCCTTTTTCATCTTCACTGGCGGCAACCAATCGGGCGAAAGTTGGCAGCATGGTGATCGGAAGATTATCGACGCAAAAATAGCCGAGGTCCTCGAACGCATTCGTAGCCGACGACATTCCCGACCCGCTGAGGCCCGTGATGATCACAATGTCGGGAGCAGTTTCGACGCTGGCTGCTTTTTGCTTTCTCTTCTTTCGCACCATAGCAGACGAACCGACGAATTGTAGTTTACTACGATTGGCTCACGACTTCCCCAAAACACGATGTCCGCCAAACTTCAGTTTATCCCGCCGTCGGTCTTTCACCCCGACGGCAAACTGAAGTTTGCCGGACATTTTCCAAGTAGCCAAAACGGCTTTACGGCTCGATCAAACCGAAATTTCCATCCTTACGTTTGTAAAGCACGCCGAGGCGATCAGTGTCGGCATCACGAAAAACCACAAACTGATCGGCTTCCGCGGAAAGGCTCAGCGCGGCTTCTTCCGCGGTCATCGGTTTTACTGAGTAGCGACGCGCTGCGATAATCCGGGCTGGTCGGGGTGTGGCTTCGAGGTGGCCATCCGGCTCCGGCGCAACCGCAGCCGATCTCCTGGCGCTTTGTTTCCGGTCGATGATCTTCTGCTTCACTTTCGACGCCTGCTTCTCGATCTTCGTGATTGCCCGCGTCAGAGCCATATACATATCAACATTGATATCCTTCGCCGTTAGGGTGTGGTCGCGCCAGTGGACAATGATCTCGCCGATGTGCCGGTTCTTTTCGACTTCGATAATGACGTGCGTTCGGATCGCTGAGTTGTTGAAGATGTGATCCAGCTTCTTGAAATGATCTTCGACGTGTTTGCGGATGGCGGGGGAAACCTCGACGTGACGACCCGTGTATTCGAATCTCATCAGTACACTCCCTCCTTGATTACGGGGCGCACCTGCGTGAGCACCCGACGGGCGGACACGTCGGTCCGCCCCTACGATCAAACTACGGCGCGACGCTCGCGTGATCCGGGGATGCGCATCTGGTCGCGGTATTTTGCGACCGTGCGTCGCGATAGTTTTATTCCGTCTTTGGCCAGAATTTTTACCACCTGATCGTCGGTGATAGGGTTGTGTGAATCTTCTTCTTCGATAAGTTTCTTGATCTTTAGTTTGATAATGCGCGTGGAAATTTCTTCGCCGTCCTCGTTCATCATTCCCTCGGTGAAAAAACGGCGGAGCTCGATTACGCCCTGAGGCGTATGCGCGTACTTGCGGTTTACGACGCGAGACACCGTGGAAAGATGCATGCCGATGTCTTCAGCTATGTCCTTCAACATCATCGGCTTTATGTACTGCACACCCTTGTCCAGAAACTCCTGCTGGCGATGAACTATAGACTCAACGACTTTGTAAATTGTCTGCCGCCGGTGCTCTATGTTCCTCAGCAAATCGACCGCCGAGCGCATCTTCTCTCTGATAAAACTCTTCGTCTCGTTGCTGACGCCCGGCTGACTCAACATTTGCTGGTACTGCCCGCTGATGCGCAGACGTGGACTGCCGTCATCGCCAAAGTAGATTACGTAGTCGTCGTCATCCTCGTCCAACTTCTCGATGTATATCTCAGGCGCAATCAGAATCGGCTCTTCGGACGAATAGCGTCTGCCGGGATATGGATCCAGGCTGCGAATGAACTGCAACTCATTAAGCAAGGTGTCTACGTCAACCCCGATCTGCTTGGACAAATGCGGTAACTTATGCTGCTGTAAATCAGACAGGTGTTCGCTAATTAGACGCGCGGCCAGACGATCGCTTTCGCCGCGGATTTCGAGCTGGACCAACAAACATTCTCGAACTTCGCGCGCGCCGCAACCAACCGGGTCGAGCCGCATCACGCACTGCCGCGCGGCTTCGACGGTCTCTTCAGACCAGGGGCCCATGGCGGCAATCTCTTCGTTACTGGCCGTAAGGCGGCCGTCCGCATCGAGGTTGCCAATCACGCAAATGGCTGCGTCCGGCACGTCTCCATCGATCTGATCCATGTGCATTTGCCACTCGAGGTGCTCGCCAAGCGAAGGGGCTTTCGTGAGAAACTGTTCAAAAGTCGGAGCGTCTTCTTTGTATTCGTACTCCTGAGTCTTGTATCCGGGATCCAGGTAGTCCTGAAACTGTTGGCCGAAGTCGATCTCCTCAAACGAATCTCTATTCGCGGGATCGTTGGCTATCTCATCACTCGCCGACTCCTCGTGCTGATCGGCGGCGCCGGCGGCTTCAATCGCGTCAGCGCCAGGCTCCACCTCTGCGTCGCCGAAAGCAGCAGCCAGCGCTTCGGTCTCTCCTGCGCCATTCGAAGATGGAGTTCCCAGGCCGGCTTCGCTTGCCTGATCGGGCATGTGATCAAAACTACTGGCCGCGTCGGCGCCCGCCAGATGATCCAGAATCTTTTCGGCCAGCTCGCGCGCTTCCTCCTGCGTAGCCACTTCCTCCAGCACCGGGTTTTCCAGCAGTTGCTGCTGAATCAGATCCGTCAGCTCGAGTGTGGTCATCTGCAACATCTCGATGCGCTGACGCAACTGCGGCGTTAGCACGAGTCGTTGAGATAGGCTGGTCGTAAGCTTAAGGGACATTACTTCTTCGTTTGCGTCTTCGGGGAGTTATTTGCGCCTGTTTGCGCGAGGAGATTATAACCGATTCTGGAGCGTTTGCGTCTATCACTTTCACATTCGGAATTTTTCTCCAAGATAGAGCCTTCGAACCTCCGGGTCTTCTGTCAAGTCTCCGGGGGCGCCGGAGCGAAAGATGCGGCCTTCGGCCATAATATAGGCCCGATCCGTCACACCCAGCGTTTCGCGGACATTGTGGTCAGTAATGAGGATGCCAATGCCACGATTACGCAAGTAGATTATAACGTTCTGAATATCGTCAACGGCTTTCGGATCGATTCCGGCAAAAGGCTCGTCAAGCAAGATGTATTGCGGCTCCGTCGCCAGCGCCCGGGCAATCTCTGTCCGTCTTCTTTCTCCGCCCGAGAGTGCGTCGCCGCGCGTGTTTCGCACGTGAGCCACGCCAAATTCTTCCAACAACTCTTCCAGCCGCTTCAGGCGCTCGCGCCGCCGCAGACCCATGGTCTCGAGCACTGCCAGAATATTCTGCGCCGCCGTCATTTTCCGAAAGACCGAAGGTTCTTGCGGCAGATAACCGAGGCCTAGCCGCGCGCGCAGGTACATTGGCAATCTGGTAAGCTCTCGGTCGCCAAGCCGGACCGTCCCTGCGTCCGGTTGCTCTAAACCGATAATCATGTAGAAGGTCGTGGTCTTCCCCGCACCGTTAGCGCCCAGCAGTCCAACGACTTCGCCTTTTTCAACGTGGAGACCGACATCGTCAACTACGCATCGCTTGCCATACGTCTTGTAAAGGTGAGAGGCCGTCAAAGCTAATGGCGAGGCTGCCTTCCGCGGCAGTTGTTCTGCCGTGGGAGCATCCGCGCGCGCAACCAATGGTTCCTGATTGCGCTGCCCGTCAAGCTCCAGATCCGCGGCTGGTGTACTGACCGATTGCATGAACGATGACTTCGCGTTCTATTCGATTGGCTTTTTGACTTTGTGCGTCGAGCGCACGCGCCCGGGCGATTGCGGCCCGCGCGTGTCATCGGCGACCACTCTACTTTCGCGCATAAAAACGGTCAAACGTCCGCCTTCAGTACTCCCTTGTTCCGTGTCTTCAACGCGCGCTGGATTTCCCTTCAGCACGGCAATCTCGTCCGCGTTTGTGTATTGGACCCAATCGCCAGTTCCCTTCCGGTTCGGTTGCGTCAGCACAACATTTCGTTGGGCAACTGTTCGCTCGACTTCGTTCGTGTCCTTTAAGAGATAGATATCTGACACACCGCTGGTAATCCGATCCATCGCCTGGCGAATGTCAACGTTGTTTTCGTAGTGCAGAATATGATCCGGATCCGAGTACCACATCGATTCAGCGGAAGCAAAGACCGGCACTATCGTTGTGACTCCCTTCTCCTTGCGCTTCGCGTTGTAGAGCGCGCTCTGCACCCGACTTTCGGCCGTCATCTTCTTCTCGTTAACATAGATCGTCAGCTTGTCTGCTCGTACGAAGTTATCATCTTGCCAGGCGCGCGCGTTGCCGGTGTAGATAGCCACGCCACGGTCGTGATGAAACTCCCCGTGGTCGCTGACAATGTAAACGGGACTCTTCACTTT
>Ga0137379_10006717_pt1 | contig 10921 bp, 13 predicted proteins | sample SagtaG_18_FD_104812 | JGI IMG/M metagenome (GOLD analysis project Ga0137379, IMG submission 104812) | Vadose zone soil microbial communities from Sagehorn Ranch, Mendocino, California, USA - Sage2_L_80_16 metaG | ecosystem: Environmental > Terrestrial > Soil > Vadose zone | place: USA... | reverse complement strand
GCATGCGCGAGTGAATCCCGCTCACTGCAAAATTCCTCGAAGTTCGGGCCACTGTCCGCCAATTAACGGCCCAAGGTAAACAATCGCCAGCGCGCCAATTCCCAAGAACGTTCCCAGCGGCAACTGGTATTGGCTTGCAATCGTCCACCGCAACCCGTTCACAGTTCCCAGTCCTCTCCGGCTGCCGCGTTCCGCCAGGGGGCGGCCCCGCCCTCCCAGGTACAACGCCACCACCACGCTCAATCCAATCACGCTGCCCAGCAAGCTTCCTAACAGAATTGTCCAGAAGGTCCCGCGCAACCCCACAAACGCGCCCACCATAGCCATCATTTTCACGTCGCCGAAGCCCATGCCCTCGCGTTTGCGCACCAATTTGTAGCCCGCCGCTAATCCCCACAGCAAAAAACTTCCAAACGCTGCTCCGAGAATTCCGTCAACGAGCCCCGCGGCGTTGGGCTGCAAACGCTGATGCAGCAATCGCCAGCTCAACGCCTGCCCGAAGCCGCCGCTTGGTGGTACAAACGCGGAAAGCACCAGTCCCGCCGCGAATCCCGGCCACGTCACCAAATCCGGCAGCAGCCGCACGCGTAAATCCGTTATCGTCAGGACAATGATCAGGCACGTAAAAAACAGCCACTTCACCGTCGCTTGCGTGATTCCGTATTCCAGATACGCTGCCACAAACAACAATCCGTTTGACAGCTCCACTAGCGGGTACATCACCGAAATTGGCGCGCCGCACGACCGACATTTGCCCCTTAGCCAAATCCACGCAAACACCGGCACGTTGTCATAAAACTTGATCGCCGTTCCGCACTTCGGACAGCGCGACCCCGGCGAAACAATCGAAAGGTCTTCCGGAATCCGCGTGATGCAGACATTCAGGAAGCTCCCGATCACCAGCCCAAAAAGAAAAAAATATATGCCGTAAACAGTGGCCACAGTTGAGTCGGCCATCCTGCGGCCGCGCGTGAAGTCGGCCGCTCCGCAGCCGCTTCTACTAATCTCCCACAGCCACACCGCCCTCTCAACAAACGCGGTCGCCTCCGTGCCCCATCCCTAACGCCTTCTCTGCGGTGACCTCTGCACCCTCTGCGCCTCTGCGCTATCTTTTGTTGCTTTATGACTCTTGCTTTTCTTCTGAAACTGTCAACAGTACACTGTGGAGTGTCGACTCCCCCATGCACTTCTTCGAGCGCAAAATCCGCCGCTACGAACATCGCCGCTGGACCACCGACGATAACCGGCGTGTCCAGCCTTTCCACTGGGGCCTCGAGCACATCGGCGGCTCGCCCGACGAGCCCAATCCTGGCGCCTTCGTCCGCGAGTACGCCCAAAACGCTATCGAAAACAGCCGCGACTGGTATGCCACGACTCCCGCCACGGACTATCGCCTCGACGCGGAAAACGTTCTCACCTTTACCAGTTCTATCGAATCCCCCTGGCCCGAAAACAATACTGTCCACGCTCGGCTTTGGCCTGCCTCGCGCAGTTGGAAGCCTCCTATCAAGGCGGCACGAGGCACCGCCGTCCTCGTTCTTCCCAACTGGAACGCCAAGTGGCACGGCCAGGACGGCCTTTGCGAATGGACCGCTCGCTTTGGGATCACCGCGCTAAAGATGAGCCTGCCTTATCACAATCGCCGCATGCCCCGTGGTTACGAGCGCGCCGACCAGATTTGCGGCCCGAATGTCGGGCTCACGCTTCAAGCCAACCACCAAGCCGTTCTAGACGCGCGCCGCTGCCTTCGCTGGCTCGAGCAGCAGGGCTACACCAAACTGGGCATTCTCGGTACGAGCATTGGCTCCTCCATCGGCTACATCACCTTGGTCCACGACCCTGCCGTCCGCGTCGGCGGCTTCTTCCACGTCTCCACTTATTACGCGGACGTCGTTAGCCAGGGCATGACCACCAATCACGTTTGGGAAGGCCTCCGCCCCCACGTCACGGTGGACGAACTTCGCGACTATTGGGCGCCTATCAGTCCCATGCCTTACGTCGAGCGCGGCATGGGCGCTGGCCGCAACTGTTTCATGATCTACGGCAAATACGACCCCACCATGCTTCCCGAACTCACGCGACAGATGCTCGACTCTCTCCGCCGCCACGGTGCTACTCCCCGCACTCTTGGACTACACTGCGGCCACTACTCGCTCGAACTTTTCCCCTTTTCCTATGTGGCTGGCTACCGCATGCTCGCCTTTCTTCGCGGAGCCCTTTCCGCATAGACAGACCTCAGCATGTCTCACTCCTTAAGCCAGGGGCAGCCGTCTTCAGCCTGGGTTCTGCAGGCCGTGCACGATAAACCGAAACTCCGCGTCCGTAAGCAGCCCGCGTTTCTCCACGCCTGCGCTTTTAACTGCTGCCAGGACCGCTTGCTGTTGCTCGGCCGTCAGGGCGATGCCTAACTCCTTCGCCTTGATGGCGATGCTGTCGATGCCGCTCTTTTTCCCCAGCACGATTTCGCGCTTCGCGCCCACCAAGTCCGCAGAGAAGGGTTCGATCGCCTCGGGGATGTGAAACTGGCTGGCCACCGCACCGCTCTCGCGCATAAAAAGATTCTCTCCGACTACCGGCTTCCACGGCTCCAGCGGATGCCGCGCCCTCTTCTGCACCAGGGAGGAAACGCTGCGAATCTTCTTAAGATTCAGCTCCACGGGAACGCCATAAAGCCCTTGCAGCGCCATGGCAATCTCGCCGAGGTCACCGTTGCCCGCGCGTTCGCCCATTCCGTTAATGGTGCCCTGGATCCATTCCGCTCCCGCGCGCACGGCAGCAACCGCGCACGCCGTGGCCATGCCGAAATCGTTGTGCCCGTGGAAATGCAGCGGTACCTGCGGCCCAACCCATTCGCGCACTTGCCGCACCAAGAACTCCACGGCCTCCGGCCCGCACGCGCCGACCGTGTCCACGACCACGAGTTCTTCGGCGCCAGCGTCGAGTGCGTTCTTGTAGAAGTCGCGCAGCGTCTCCAGCTCCGTGCGCGTTCCATCCACGGCGAAGAACGCAACTTTCACGCCGTGTTCCCGCGCGTAAGTAATGGCTTCCGCGGCGCGGCGCTTTGCCTCGTCGACGCTGAGCCCGTATGCTTTCAGCTTGATTGCGCTCGTAGGCGTTTCAATCACCGTGGCGCGCGAGCCCAGGCGCAGCAATTCGTCGATGTCCGCCTTCAACGCGCGGCCGAAGCCCCAGACTTCCGCTTTCAGACCCGCGTTCGCAATTAGCTTGAACGCCTCGGCATCCTCGGCCGATACGCGCGGAAAGCCAGCTTCGATGCGGCCAACAGCGAGTTCGTCCAACGCACGCGCAATTTCCAGTTTTTGCGGAGGTGTCAGCACCACACCAACGCTTTGCTCGCCGTCGCGCAGCGTCGTGTCGTAAAACTTCACCGCGCCGCGCTGCGAAAAGTCCTTTCGCACTTCTGGACGCCGGTTCAGCTCGCTGACCCAGAATCCGTTTTGTGATTGCGAAGAACTTTCCGCCATCTTTTCTGTTACGCTTTCGCGGCTTTTCCGCCGTGCAATTCTTTGTAGGAAACTACAGGGTTCCGCAATACACCGATCTTCTCGATTTCGCACTCCACCACGTCGCCCGGTTTCAGATACAGCGATTTCGGGTCATCGCTGAACGCCGCCACGCCGGAAACCGTCCCCGTCGAGAGCACGTCGCCCGCCGAGTATCCCATCGGGGAGTAATGCGCCACGATTTCCGGCACCGTGACCGACATTTTGCTCGAATGCGATTGCTGGCGCGTCTTGCCGTTCACGCGAAGCTGCATCGAAAGATTGTTTGGCTGCGGAATTTCGTCGGCGGTCACAATGTGCGGCCCGAGCGGACAAAACGTATCGATGCCTTTGCAAAAACTGAACACCCCGGACTTCATTTCCGTGCGCTGGATATCGCGCGCCGTGATGTCGTTGAAAATCACGTAGCCCCCTATAAAATCTGTCGCGAGCGCTGCATCAAAGTGTTTTCCTGATTTTTTCAGCACCAGCGCAAGCTCCAGCTCGTAATCCAATTCTTGCGTCAAATGCTCGGGATAGACTATTGGTTCCTCAGGCCCAATGATGGCGTCCACGTTCTGAAAGAAAACAATCCACGGCAAAACGGGATGCGAGAATCCAGACTTTTGCGCCTCCTCATGGTGCTCGCGAAAGTTGCCCGCGGTGTGAAAGAACTTCTTCGGGATAATCGGCGCTTTGATCTTCACTTCGCCTTTCTGAAATCGCAGCGATTCGCCCGACGGTCCCCCTTCCGCTCCCTCTTTCATTACGTAATCCAGCGCCGCGCGCGCTGCATCCAGCCCGCGATCGCCATTCTCGAATAATGCGCGCATGTCCGTCGGCACCCGTGCATCCGCCAGCGCATAAAACGCGCCTTCCCGTTGCACATTTCGCAAATACAGCGCGTACGCGGCATTCAAATCGACGATCATTCCATCGGCGGTAACGGCGCCAATGCGATCCTCGCGGCTGCGCGAATGGAAAGTGACCAATTTCATGAAAAGTCCCGCTCCTCCGGAAGGGGGCATCGTTGCCCAGATCACCGGGCCCTGACCACAGGGAATGATTTCGCGAATAGTATAGTGGAAACGAAAGCCACAGCGTGCGGAGAAACTGCGCGGACCAGTTGTCAGAGACTAATTGTCCATCGGCGGCTTGATGTACGCCGCGCCATGCCGGTGCAGACCAGCGGTTGGAATGGCTTGCGAGAAAACGATGCGGATGGGAACGAAAATAGCTCCGGTGCCGGGAGTAAACGGCACGGCCACCTCCACGCGCGAACCTTCCGGATATTGATTGCGGCTGCGAAAGCTGATCCCGCCTTTCGACAGGTCTTCGCAAACCACAACTTCTTCGGCGAAGCCGCGCCTCCGGATGCACGCCAGCACGCGCGCTTTCACGCGTGTCCGGTTTCGCCGCGGAACCACGCGCTCTTCGCTCGCGGGCCGCGCGCCGTTCCCTTCGACGTTCGCGGCCTCCGAAATCGACTCGATCCAAATCGAAGGCGAGTCGCAGTGACGGCAGTGGCGCGCCACGCATTTGCGAACTTCGAAAGATTTCAACTGCAGCTCGTTGAGATATACGACTTCGCGCCGCTGGCAGAAACTGCACTCCATCAGCAGCCGCGCAAGAGCCTCCTCTCCTTTATGCGGAGAAGGGAAGTCGATGTCCCAGAAATCATTCCGTGGCTCAAGAATATGAATAGCGTAGAGAAACCCATTGGCGTCCTGATCGATTTCCGCAACCACGCGCGCCCGCGTGTTTTTCCACTGATCACCCTCTAGAGATCGCCGCAGATGTAGCTCCTGGCCCGCCTCCAGCTTTTCTGTAAAGCGCAGCACGCCGCCATTGCGGCTGACAAGCAGCGTTTCCACGGCCTGCGTAAAGGTAGCGCCCGCCGCCGTGGCCCAGGATGCTTCGACGGGCATACGGAGGCTGATGCGGTCGCTCTGGCGCAGCCCATCCGATAGAGTACTCATGGGGTTATACAAGACAGTTCCGACCTTCAGGCTAACATGCACGAAAATCCTGCATAGTGCGGCGATGGGGCTGTTTGTCGTTCCATGTAATAACGTTCGGTGGACAGTTTTCTGCCGCGAAGGCCAGCCGGGTATTGCTTCTTTCGCATGGTGTTCCAATCGAAAGTGCCACAAGAGAACCCTTTTCATTCAGACTAGAGGAGTCGAGAAGTTTCCTTGGCGCCGGCAGGCGCCTCCATATCGGTGTGAAAGCTTGGGCGACGTAATTCTAATGGGTGACCGCACATCGAACGACGAATCCCGGGGCCTCTCAATCCGGGACCGCCGCTTCTGCATCCGCTATCCTTTTGCCGCCGACGTGGTCATCCTGGATTTGGAAACCGGGACGAAATCGGAGGGTGTAACCTCGGACCTCTCCATGGGTGGGATTTTTGTGTGCACCAGCAAACCGCTGCCCTCTAACACCCGCGTCCGCATCACCCTGACCAGGAAAGACCAGAAGCTCGAAGCGCTTGGCACCGTGCGCATCGTCAAGCCGCGCATCGGCATGGGCATTGAGTTTCTCGATCTCGAACAGCCGCACTATGGCGTGTTGCGCCGCTGGGTCGAGCAACTCAGCAAGTCCCGCTGAAGCGCTGGTTTCTTCTAGCCTCGAGACAAGTTTCACTGCCTTGTGTCCAACGGATGCTTGCTCTTCTCGTAGAACTCATTCTGAATTTTTGGGCTGGCGTCATCCGTCTTCACCGCGCGGATGGCTTCGACAATCGTGAAAATCCATCCGTGCACATTCCACTCCCCCAGTTCTTTCGTGGCTACGGAGCCATCGCCTGAGTAATGCTCGGGGAAGCGCGCGTACCACCAGATTCCTGTGTAGAGAAATTCCGGCAGGTTTTGCCGCTTCTGGTCAGCGCCGGACTCGCGCTTGGCCCGGTCAATGTGCGTCAGTTCCGGATGTGTGTAGAGGGTATTGGAGGTTTCGTTTTCCCCTGCGTGGTAGTCAATGCCGGTGGATTTTTTCGCTGGTCCGCCCGGCCGGCTGCGCTCGCCATCAAGCACGTAGACGACGTAGTCCTTCGGGCTCGCCATCTGTTCCTGTGCGAAGTAGGGAAGCAAGTGCTCGTTCCCACCGTGGCCGTTCACGATGACTATTTTCTTGCAGCCGTTGCGCGCCATTTCGTCGGTGGTTTCCTGCAAAAGCTTCAACTGCAGCTCTACGCTGTACGCGACGGTGCCAGGCTCGTGCTTGGCTTCAAAAATCTGCCCGAAATAATATTCTGGGAAAACTACGGCAAATTCCTGCTCCGCCGCATGCAGCGCCGCGTAGCGTACATTCAGAAGATCCGTTCCCAGCGGCAGATGGGGGCCATGCTTTTCCAGGATGCCGAACGGAAGCAGGCATGTGCCTTTCGATTGCTGAATCGCCGTGCGAAAATCTTCGGCGGTCAACTCTTCCCACTTCACGGAAAGCTTCGTCTGGCCGCGCGCGGGAATTACTCCGAGCAGCAGCAGGAAAGCAGTCACGCCAATCTTTTTCATAAAGCCTCCGGGAACGACGCGGCCTATTCTAGCGGCATCTCGCCGCATTTTCATGCTTGAAACGATTCAAACAAAAGTCCTGGGGGGACAAGCGGATGGAGTTTCCCGTTCCGTTCCTTCCTGGAGCGGCGAACAATCACTTTTTCCTATCGAGCCTTGCAAGGCCATCTTCTGTTAGAGCTTCGATGGCGCGCTGGCAATTCTGCTCAAATGAATTTTGCTGCGATGCAAAGAAGAATTCCTTGCAGCGCCGCGTAGCGGACGGCTCCAAACGGAGAATGCGAGCCACAAGCGCATTCGCCTCGCCGACCAGTTGCTCGGGCGAGCAGAGCTGGGAAATTAGCCCGACTTGGAGCGCGCGGACCGGGCTAATCGGGTCGCCAAAGAGAACTAGAGGGAACGCCACACGCGGGAGAGCGTATTCGCCGAGATAGGCCACGATGTCGGAAGGAACGAGGCCGGAGCGCATCTCCCCTAACGCGAGCGAAGCATTTTCCGCAACGAGCACGAAGTCGCAGGCAATCGCCAGACCAAAACCAAACCCCAGCGCGTCGCCTTGCACTTCGGCGACGCTGATGAGCGATGAAGTGCGCAACGTGTGCAGGAATTCGATGAGCCGTTCCGCCTCTTTGCGAATGGAATCGGCATCGCGCCCGGTGCGTTCCCGGCCGGTGCAGAAAATCTTGCCGCGTCCGCGAATTCGCAGGACGCGCGCGACAGGCGTCGAAGCCTCGGCGCGCAACTCCGCCAGCATGGCGTCGAGCATCGCGCTGGTAACTTCATTCCCGCGGCTGGGGTTATCCAGCGTAAAAGTGAGGACATCGGGGGCTCTCTGAATCACGACACCGATTCCCGGAGACGGGGCTACAGGCGCCGATGCGCTCTGGGGGGACATGCGAGGCAAGTTATACAAGGAATTAAATGCTGTCAATCGAAGTTCGCGGCTGCGTAAGCCCCATCGCACGATCGAGTGCCTTCTTTTCTTCGGTTGTCAGAGCGCGCGTCGCGCCTTTTTGAAGTTGACCCAATGTGAGCGGCCCAATGGCCACCCGCACCAGCCGCAACACTTCCAAGTGGAAATGTTCGAGCAAGCGGCGAATCTGGCGGTTCTTTCCCTCGTCGAGAATAATCTCCAGCCACGAATTGCGTTCGCCGCGCCGAAGATGGCGCGCGTCCTTCACGCGAAGAAACCCGTCATCGTCCGTGCGAATGCCCTCACGCAAATTCACGAGCGTGGCATCTTCCACGAACGCGTTAATCTGCACTTGATAGGTTTTGTCAAGATGGGTGTCCGGTGCAGTGATGCGCGCGGCCCATTCGGAGTCATTGGTGAGCAACAACAATCCTTCGCTGGCTTTGTCGAGCCGTCCCACCGGCGCAAGCCAAGGCAGGTTTTTCGGCAGGCACGCGTAAACCGTTTCGCGGCCCTTTTCGTCCGAAGCCGAAGTCACCACGGCACGAGGTTTGTTGAGCATGAGGTAGATTTTTCTGCTGGCTGCAAGGGGAGCGTCGTCCACCTGGATGAGATCTTTGCCCGGATGTGTGGGAGATTCCGGATCGCGGCGCACGATACCGTTCAATTTCACCTGGCCGGCGCGAATCAACTCCGCGGCCTGCGACCGAGAGCAATATCCCAGTTTAGAGATCGCTCGCGCCAAGCCAACCCTTTTGAGTTCAACTCGTTTGCGACGATGCTTCACGAAGCGGGGTTTCACGGACGGATTCTAACGCGATGGGCTTCTGGGATGGCGGACCTACTTTGTGGAACTGGGGGGAGTTGCCGCCGTCGCGGGAATGGCTGTTGAGGAATTGCCGGTTGCTGAGGGAGCGGTAGCCGCCGGCACATCGTGTTTCACGGCTCCATACTTTGCCGCGAGCCAGTCGCGAATCTCCGCTGGCTTGTAGTTAAAGGGCCCCATCCCACCGCGATACGCGAGGTGCCCAGTCCCGTCAATTATGTACAGCCGCTCGGGCCAAGCCGCGTAAGCATTGTCGGCCGCGTTGCCCATTTCGTCGATGCCGAAGGGCAAAGGAAACTTGAAGCGCGCCGTGAAATCCTTGGCGATGGCCACGCGCTGCTCCAGCGTTTTTGGTTGCGCGTAGCAGACATCATCCTTCACGTTGGATTTCATCTGCCATTCGTCGGTGGGATGAGCCTCGCGGACGTACACGGTGAGAAAATCCGCGTGATCCTTATAGTCGTTGTAAATCTGAACGATGTCGCCCACCTGGCGGCGGAAGGGCGGTCAAGTGAAACTGCCGAAGACCAGGACGAGCGGACGCGCGCCAATACGTTCGCGGATATGGAAATGACTCGTGCCGTCGAGCGCCAGCAATCGCGCATCGGGGGCGTCGCTCCCTATTTTCAGTGTGCCGCGGTGCATGTGCGGAAGGGCGTAGCGCACCATGCCATACGCATCTTTCGGGCTGCCCGCCATATAACAAAGCACGCCAAACGCCGCGAGCAGAAGCACCGCGAGAACGCCTCCGAACCATTTTAGAAATCGCTTCATTTCAGCTCTTCAAGTCTAGTCCCGAACGTCCGGCGCGTCGCTGGGGTTCTTGAAGATTATTTTCCTATTCTGAACCCTCTCCATTGTAGGTTGAGAATGTGTTGTGAGCACAACGCCATCGTGTTTGCCATTAAAGAGGAAGAGTGTTCCGCCGTCCTTGTGTTCTGCGTTTGCAATAACCTTGAAGACTTCGCCGTTTACTGAGTCCAAGGAAATCAAAGCTCCCGAACCTGTCTCGGACGTGGCATAGCCACCGCGTTCGTTACCGTCGGGATCATAAATTGCGATACCTGAGATAGCCCCATTGCGATTGAATCGCTGGCCCTGAACGACCGGGTCGGGTAGAGGCGCGGCGATAACGATGCGCTCCGTACCCTTGTCGTCCACCACGGCCAACCGTTTTACCCTTAGCGACTCTGATGCTGCAGCTCTGACGTTTCCGCGGGACTCAAATAGCCAAAGAAAGGCCGCCAATCCAACGCAGCAGGCTGTCAAAAGGGCAACCATTCGCTGTAACACCTGGACACGGCGTTGCAATAGTTCGAGGTTGACGGTTTTGCTCATGTGACCTCCAGATCCAAGCAGTGATTAATTGACTGTCTTTCGAATTCTCACCCGACTTTACCGAAAACTGGCCACCTTAGGTCTTGTCGTTTGCCCGGAGCTGCTCGCGTTTTTGGCTGAAAACTGAAAACTGCTTTCCTAGGCGCGCGCCTTGTCGATCATTTCTTCCCAGATACCTTTCGATTTGAGGATAAGCTCGACGCCCTCGCGCGCTGCTCCCTTGCCGCCGTAAGCTTTGGTTCGGTAGTCCGCGGCGCGTTTCACTTCAGGAGTCGCGTTTCCCACGGCTACCGCGAGCCCGACGCGGCGCATGATGAGCAGGTCGGGCAGATCGTCACCAAGGTAGGCGACCTCGGATTCCTTGGCTCCGGTCTTGCGAAGAACGTCTTCGTAAGCCGCGATTTTATGCCCCTGCTTCTCGTAAACGAATTCGATGTCCAGTTCTTTGCACCTGCGGCGCAGTGCCGCGCTGCCGCGTCCAGTAATCACGCCCGTGCGCAGGCCCGCGGTCACAGCGAGCGAAAGGCCCTGCCCGTCATGCGCATCGAACGTCTTCACTTCCAGAGCGTGGTTGTCCGGTGTGGACGCCAGGGTCACGCTGCCATCGGTCAGCGTGCCGTCCACGTCCATCAATAGCACAGAAATTTGTTTGGCTTTGTTCGCCACTTTCGCCGGTATCTTCATTCCTTCGCCAAGGTCCTTTCTCTTCTCTTCGTGCCCGGTGTTCTCCGCGACCTCTGTGTTAAATCTTTTTCCTAAGGTTGTTAAATAAGCTCCAGCGTCCATAAATCATGCAAATGCACCACGCCGAGCACGCGCCGCGTTT
>Ga0137379_10006715_pt1 | contig 10924 bp, 11 predicted proteins | sample SagtaG_18_FD_104812 | JGI IMG/M metagenome (GOLD analysis project Ga0137379, IMG submission 104812) | Vadose zone soil microbial communities from Sagehorn Ranch, Mendocino, California, USA - Sage2_L_80_16 metaG | ecosystem: Environmental > Terrestrial > Soil > Vadose zone | place: USA... | reverse complement strand
CGTATGAAGCTGCATACCTGGCGGTGAAAGATGGAATGACGCAGCCCCAACTCGAAGAGTTGGTCCGCAGAGCCCATGAGCAACTCGGCTTTACGGGTGGCGCCGACGTCCAGGTGGGCGAGTTTTCGGCGTTTCCCCACGGCTCGGTGACGCCTCAAGTCGTGCACGAGGGCACAATCGTGCTTATGGATGGCGGATGCGCGGTGGAGGGCTATGCGTCGGACATCACGCGGACCTACGTGTTAGGCAAAGCGACCGACAAGATGAAATCCGTCTTCGATCTCGTGAAGCGCGCGCAGAGTGCGGCTCTTCGCATCGCCCGCCCCGGCGTTTCTGCGGCCGATGTCGACGCCGCGGCGCGCAAGGTTATCGTCAACGGAGGCTATGGCCCCGGCTTCACCTACTTCACCCATCGCGTCGGTCACGGCCTCGGCATGGACATGCACGAGTGGCCCTACTTCGTGAAGAACAACATGTTCGGATGGGATCTAGCTCCGCATCTCAGCGCTGGTAATGTGCTCAGCGACGAGCCCGGAATCTACATCCGTGGCGAGTTTGGAGTCCGTCTAGAAGACGATCTGCTGGTCACTGACTCCGGCGCTGAATTACTCACGCCGCAAAGTCCGTCTCTCGAAGACCCGTTTGGCAATATGGAATGAAGCCGGACGGCCCGGAGCTTGCCATGGATCAATTCACGTCAGCCCCACCGCAGTGGCTTCACCATCTTCACCACCGGAAGCGCCTCGCCGTTCGCGAGCGGCACCGCGATGCGCTCCGTCTCAACATAGCCTTTCAGCCGGTAGAGCTGCACGCCGGTCAGCGTCGAGCCCATCTCAAACCGACGAAACCCCGCCGCGCGCGCCGCATCCTCGACCGCCGCCAGGATCAGCGAACCCAAACCCTGTCGAGCAAAATCCGGATGCACAAAGATTGCACGTACCTTGGCCGCATCGGTCGCCGGATCCAGCAAATCAGGCTCTCGGCCCGGCCCGTGGTCCGCTCCAAACAGCGTCTTCCGCTTCGACCATCCTCCGCACCCGACGCTCCGCGCTTTCCCCTCTTGGTCAATCGCAGTGGCTACGAAGTAAGTTTTATCGCGAATGAGCTGTGTGTCGAGCCCCAGTACCGTTCCCAGCGCGCCCTCAATTTGCGCGGGCGTGTAGTCGCCAGCCTTTCCACCCCAACGGCATGGACCTGTCGTTATAGACCCCGTGCACAGGCCGCGCACGGAGGCTTCGATCAGCGCCTCAAGCGCTGGAATGTCTTCTTCAGTTGCCAGGCGAAGTCGGTACGCGGAATCCATGGAGCTAATAAGATAACAGGCTATCTTCCGCTGACGATTTTCTCTGCGCGGTCATACGATCCAAGATTGAAAACATTCTTGTAGCCGAGTTCTAGAAGCTTCTTCTTAGCCTGGCTACTGCGCATCCCGCTCGCGCAATGCAAAAGGAGAACTTTGTTCTTATCCCTTACCGCGCTGGGCACCAAAACGTCGACACTATCGAGCGGCATATTATATGCCTGCAACAGATGCCCGGAGTTGAATTCATTCGCGCTTCGCACGTCGATAACCATGGCGCCGCGCTTAAGATATTCCGAGGCCTCTTTCGCAGGAATCTGGCCAGACCGCTTGATATAGATATAGCCAGCAGAAAGTACGACAGCAACGAGAAAGGGCATCCAAGTCATAAGTTGATTTTACCGCCTTTAAGATGGGTGTGCACTTTGTGGCGTATTCAGTGCACTTAGCGATTTTACGTTGCAGAGATGACCGTAGCCTTCATTTCACCGCAACCAATCGATGTTCCGACGCGTTCCACCTACGCCTTGACTACTTCCACGAGCTCGGAATAGAACATCGCCCCCGCACCGAGATCAGTCAGCCGCTCGCCCGTCAGGGCATTCACGTTCGAGCCATCCGCGTGAAACTTGGCCCAATCCAACCGCGCCGCCACCACACCCGGCGGCACGGTGCCGTCCACCAGCGCAGTCAGCTCGATTGAGCCGCGGTCGTTCCAGATGCGCACCTTGTCCCCATCGGCAATCCCCCGAGACTTCGCGTCGGTGGGATGCATCTCCAGACGCTGGCTCGTCCTGCTCTCCATCTTCCGGTGTCCTTCGAGATTGGCAAAGGTGGAGTTCATATAGTTGTCGGCCTTGCGGCTCAGGAACTCCAGCGGGAACTGTTCCGCAGTCTTACCCCACCGCGATTCCGTGGGAGGGACAAAGGCCGGAAGCGGATCAATCCCCTTGGCGGCCAGAGCCTCTGAATAAAACTCAATCTTCCCTGATGGCGTCGGCACGGTTCCCGAGGTGTACGGCATAAACGGTTGCCACTCAGGTTCGCGATGAAACGCCAGCGGAATGTGCCCCTGCTCCTTCAGATCCTCAAGGCTGATGTGCTCCATTCCCGCATTCTTCGAGCGCCCATCGAGCCCCACCGCCAGCGCCTGCCGGATCAACTGCTCCTCTGTGTCGCTGAAGCACGACTCAGTGAAGCCCATGTACTTTGCCAGCTGACCAAAAAGCCACACGTTCGGGCGCGCTTCGCCCGGCGGTTCAATAGCCTGGTTCGATAACTGCACAAAATAGTGCCCGTAAGCGCCCTGTATGTCGGAGTGTTCCAGAAACGTCGTCGCCGGCAAAATGTAATCAGCGTAGTCTGTGGTGTCGTTGAAAAAGAGATCGTGCACCACGGTAAACAAGTCCGATCGCACCATACCGCGCCGCACGGCATTCTGATTCGGCGCTACCGCCCCGGGATTCGAGTTGTACACGAACAATGCGTGGACTGCCGGACCGTCTTCAGGCCTTGCATCCGGACCTTGGCCAAGCTCAGTCAGTGCGTGCCCCAGCATTGACATATTCACCACGCGCGCCGGCCGTCCGAGTGGAGAATCCAGTGCCAGGTCGAGGCGCTCTAACTCCCGCTTGTTCCAAGGGAATGCGCCTGATGTCGACAGCTGGCCACCGCCACCACGATGCTTCCACGCTCCCGTCAGCGCCGGCAACATCGCAATCGCGCGAACCGCCGTCCCGCCATTCTCGCTGCGCTGCACGCCATAGTTCAGCCGCAGAGCAGAGGGCCGCGTGGTCGCATACTCGCGCGCAAGCTGCTCCACCTCGCTCGGCGTCATTCCGGTCCACGCCGCCACGCGCTCCGGCGTGTACTCGCGCACCCGCTCGGCAAGCTGCTCAAACCCATGCGTCATCTGGGAGATGTAGTCGCGATCCTCGAGCCCATCGCGCAAAATCACATGCATCATTCCCAGGGCCAGCGCGCCATCTGTCCCCGGCCTGATCGCGATGTGCCAATCTGCCAGCGCTGCCGTCCGCGTCTTGTACGGATCGATCACAATCAGCCGCGCTCCGTTGCGCCGAGCCTGCTCCACCATCGGCCACAGGTGAATGTTGTTGCCGTGGATGTTCGCGCCCCACGCCACAATCAGCTTGGCGAGCTTGAAATCTTCAGTTGGCGTACCCAGTTTTTTCCCGTAAACCAGGTTCCATGCCACCCCGCCGGCCTCGGAGCAGATGGTGCGGTCCAGCTGACTTCCGCCGAGTCGATGGAAGAACCGTCGATCCATTGATCCAAAGCCGAGCACTCCAATGGTCCCCGCATAGCTGTAGGGCAGAATCGACTCCGGGCCGTAGTCGTCGCTGATTTGTTGTAACTGCGCGGCGATCGCGCCCAGAGCCTCGTCCCAGCTCACGCGCTCGAAGGCCTCGTGCTCCTGGCCGCGCTTGAGAGGACCCTTCGCGAAGCCCGGCTTGCGCTTCAATGGATATAGAATCCGGTCCGGCGAGTATACGCGATCCAAATACTTAGCCACCTTGCCGCACAGGAATCCCTGTGTGACCGGCTGCGCCGGATCGCCCTGCACTTTGATCGCCCGGCCATCTTCATTCACCGTTACCAAAACGGCGCAGCTGTCAGGGCAATCATGTGAACAGACCGTATGCACAACGCGAAATGGGGAAGTCTCGGCCGCGGTTGCCATGATCTCATTGTAAGCTGAACGCGTATCCCCGCATCTCCGGAGGCCGTCCATGAAACGCGTTCCTTTCCTTGTCTTGGTTGGTATCTTGGCCGCTCTTTCAGCCCGCGCCCAGTCCCCCCGAAATGCCGCCGCAGCGGTCCCCGACGAAACCGCCATCCGTTCGGTCATCACCGCGCAAACTGACGCATGGAACCGCGCTGACATCCCCGGCTTCATGCAGGCTTACGAAGACTCGCCCGACACCACCTTCATCGGCCTCACTTTGCGCAAGGGATTTCAGCCCATCCGTAAGCGATATGAGATGGCTTACAGCAACCGCGAACAGATGGGTACGCTGACGTTCAACGACCTCGCCGTTCGCCTGCTTCCCGGCTCTTGCGGCCAAACCGAGTTCGCCGTAGTCACCGGAAAGTTTCATCTCCAGCGCGCCGAAAAAGGCGAAGCAAAGAAGGATGACGGCATCTTTTCGCTCGTCTGGCGCAAGGGCCCCAAAGGCTGGAAGATCGTCCTCGACCATACAAGCTGAAACGCGAAATTCCTAAATTTCAGGAATCAAAACCTTGCGCGAACGCAATTGAACTGCCATACTTGCGAATCTTCCGTGGCTGAACGGCCTCAAGCGCCGTTTCTACAAACTGCTGAGCTGCTAGAGAAGCTTGCGCCACCGTTGCCACGGAAATCCGCGGATTCATGGAGGGCAACTTGCCTTTTTTCAGACCTCCCGCACACAAATCCCAGAGCTCGGCAGCCGCGCGATTGTCGAGCCGAGTCCCATGTACAATCGCCTTATTCATCCTGACCACACTTCTTTGCACGGGAGCGTCCTCACCCGCGGGCTGCCAGTCCTCCGGCTCCATCGGTCCAAGCAAAGGCGAGGTCGTTGGCGTCGCAGTCGCTGTGGGAGCGGTTGTAGCAGTTGTTGTCTTGGTCGCCGTCAACCATAGCCACCACACCCTGAATGGCTGCGTCGTCTCCGGTCCAAACGGGCTCCATCTCCAAACCGGCGATTCAAAATCGTATTTGCTAGACGGAGATGCGGCGAGCATCAAGCCCAGAGACCGCGTGAAGATACACGGCTCCAAGATAAAGAAAACAAAAGACAGCACTGGCGATCAGGTATTCAAGGTGGAGAAGCTCAGTAAGGATTATGGTCCCTGCATGGCTAGTCCAACCTCCACTGCGCACTGAGCAATGTAGGCCTGGGTGCAATGGGTTCGGACCGACGACTCCGCCCTACACAACGAATATTTCCCTTTCGCATATGTCGCTCCTGTATGTTTGTGTCGGACCTCGAGACTGGATTCCCCTGGATGCATGTTCGACCAGCTGGAGAGCCAAAGTTAATGGAGGTTCTATGAAATTTGCTCGATCCGTTCTAAGCGTCGCCATGGCGGCGGCGTTCTCTCTCAGCATGTTTGCACAGCAGCCGACGACCGGCTATCACACCGTTGCCTGCGTAAAGGTCAAGGCGGACAAGGGCAGCGAATTTCGCAAGTTCGCCGCTGAAGACCTTCGCAAATTCGCCCAAGCCAGAGTAGATTCCGGTGCATTATCCAGTTGGCTTCTGTTGCGCTCTGTGGCGCCACAGGGAACTTCAGCCGACTGTGACTTTCTCACTGTTTCGATGTTCCCAGCGGCGCCACCGCAGCCGTTAGGCGTGGAAGAAATAGGCGCCGTGCTGAAGAAGGCGGGCATGTCAATGAGCGGACAGGAGTTCGTAGATCGCCGCAACTCGCTAGTTACTCTGGTCTCGAATAATCTCTTTCAAAATAGAGGCTTCGTGGGCGCGGAGAAAAAGGGTGACTACCTGATGGTGAATTTCATGAAGGTTCCCAACATTGACGGTTGGCTCGCCTTCGAGAAAAAAGTTTGGACGCCACTTGCAGAAGCGATGGCGAAAGACGGCTCGAAGAGTGGGTGGTCAGTAAACGTGCAGGTTTTGCCAAATGGATCCGACCTGGCATTCCAGGCAGTCACCGTGGACGTCTACCCGAGTTGGGATGCCATCTTCAAAGAGGACGCACTGTTTGCGGAGCGTTTCAAAAAGGTACATCCCGACATGGAATTGGGCACAACCTTTGAGCAATTTGAAAAGTTGAGGACAATTTCGTCCGTGAAGCTTTATGCGCTGGACGACATGGTTACCGCGGCAAAGTAGACGGCGTGAAGCTTCTTCACTGCGAATTGTTTCGCCATGCTGATTTGGCTGGCGGAACACTCTCAGTGTCGGTGTGATGGATCTCCAAGCGATCTGAAGATCCCTTTCGGCAATTTCCGTTGATATTTCAGACGTCAAGTTCGCCTTCTTGAGATTTTCATCCATTCATGTATACACTGTATACATGAATACGACCCCGACGGCACAACGCATTGGAATTGCGGCCCGCTGTCTCCTCGACGAGGAAGGCGCGGAGGCCGTGACAATGCGCCGTGTTGCCAAGGCCGTGGGCATTACGCCGATGGCGCTATATCGCCATTATCCAGACCGCGCGGGCCTGCTTAACGCCTTGGCAGACGAGGGTTTCGAGCAATTGGCTGCGCGCCTCTCCATCAAGCCACCCTCGGGTGACGTTGAGAAGCGCCTGATGAAGATGCTGGAGATCTACCTCGATCACGCGCTCGAAAACCCGCGCCTCTTCGAACTCATGTTCCTCAAGCCGCGTGACGGCGCGCGCCGCTTTCCGCGCGATTTCAAGGCCGGCGGCTCTCCCACCGCCAACCTCATGGCCGAAGCGGTGAGAGAAGCAATGGCCAGCGGATTCTTCCGCAAAGACGATGTTTGGGAGATCGTCTTCGAAATGGGCGCGCTTTACAGCGGACTCGTCACTCTCTATCTCGGTGGGCGCATGAACGTGCCCCCTGCCCGCTTCCGCGCCTTTTGCAGGCGCTCATTCAGGAGATACATCCATGGCATCCGCGCTTAATTTCTCCCGCATCGCCGCAGCGCTTCTTGCGGTCGCATCGACTGCGATCCTGGTCTGGTTTGGTTACGGACTCAATCCCTGGTGGCCACTGCTCTGGTTTGCGCCGCTTCCGGTGCTGCTCTTCGCGGCGCGCAATTCCTGGGGCAACGCAGCCCTGGTGGCGGCCTGCTCGTGGTTTCTCGGCCTCTTCAGCCTGTGGCAATACCTTCACACGGTGCTCGGTATGCCAGTCGCAGTCTGCGTGGCCCTCTTCGCAACCGAGGCGCTCGCCTTCACGTTTGCTGTGTTGCTCTTTCGCGCGCTGCTTCTGCGCGGCGCTTCATGGGCTGCGCTCCTGGCTTTCCCGGCAGCGTGGGTTTCCATCGAATACGTGCACAACCTCACCTCCGTACACGGAACCGGCGGTAGTCTCGCCTACACACAACTCAACTTCCTTCCGTTTCTCCAATTGGCCTCCATCACCGGTCCCTGGGGAATGACGTTTCTTCTCTTTCTCTTTTCCGCCGCTCTTGCCATCGGCCTGCATCTGCTCCACACTGCGCCCAGGCAGGCGCTGCGCATCGTCGGTTCCAACTTCGCAGTCATCCTGTTGGTGCTGGTCTTCGGCGTCATCCGTCTTGCATCGCCGCCTCCGGCCGGCTCTCAAGTCAAGGTTGGACTCATCGCCTCCGACCTGCGGGCCAACGAGAGCGTTGTGGACGCCGGCGCTCGCACCGAGCAGCTATTTCGCGACTACAGCAGTCGAGCCGAATCGCTCGCCGCACAAGGAGCGCAAGTCATCGTGCTGCCTGAGAAACTCGGCGTAACCGTGGACCCCGAGACCAAAGCCACCGACGCCATCCTGCAATCTCTCGCCGACAAGACCGGGGCCACGATCATCGCCGGCGTGGTCCGCGTCGCTGCTCCGCTCAAATACAACGAAGCCCGCATCTATGCGCCCAGAGCGGCGTTGCGCAGCTATGACAAACACCACATGCTGCCTCCGTTTGAATCGAACCTCGAGCCGGGCACCACGCGCACCCTCCTGCCCCAGCCTTCGGGAACGTGGGGCGTCGCCATCTGCAAGGACATGGACTTCACCGATCTTTCCCGCCAATATGGCAAAGATGAAGCGGGCCTGATGCTCGTTCCCGCATGGGATTTCTTCGTTGATCGCATCTGGCACGGCCACGAAGCCATCATGCGCGGCGTCGAGAGCGGCTTCGGCATCGTGCGAGCCGCGAAAGGCGGCTACCTCACAGTGAGCGACAACCGCGGCCGCATCCTCGCCGAGACCCCCAGCGACTCCGCGTCCTTCACCACGCTCATCGCCGAGGTGCCAGCGATCCACGACAAGACGCTCTATCTTCTCTTCGGGGACTGGTTCGCCTGGCTCTCACTTGCAACGCTGCTGATCACGCTTGTGGAGCTCTTCCGGCCACGCCGCACAAGCTGAGTCGCGTCGCTGCAACTTTGTTTGCTCTCACTCGAAAAATTCGAGCGCAAGATAATCCCGCGCGTCTTTCTGGATAGCACAGGCCATGGCAACGATAGAGAGATGAAGCCTGGCTTCCTTCCACAAAATCTTCTGAGAGGCGGAAACGATCATGAATAGTGATGAAAACGGAGTGCCGAAGAAGAGCGCTGCTCAATATCTCTTTGGACTCGCTCTAACCCTTGCGATCTTTGTTTCAGGTGCATTTGCGCAGACTCAACCCGCGGACTCAAGGCCTGCCGAACAGAAACCTGCCGCCGAGATAGATCAGACCATGTACCTGACCAACCTCACACAGCAGAACGATGCAAACGATATCGTCACCGATCTGCGCAATATGCTCCCCCGGGCAAAGCTGTATTACGTTTCATCGCCCAATGCCATCTCCATTCACGGAACTCCCGACGACGTTCAGCGCGCTCAAAAAATTCTCGCCGACATTGACCGGGTCAGAAAGGTCTATCGCCTTAGTTACACCATCCACGAGATGGATAACGGTAAGCAAATCGGCGCGCAACGTTTCGCCCTCGTCGTGGTCTCGGGAGGAAAAACACTTTTCAAGCAAGGTAACCGAATGCCGATTGTTACCGGCACCACAACTGAACCCGGAAGCTCGAGTCAGAGTTCCCAGGTGCAATACCTTGACGTGGGGTTGGCCATTGAAGCATCCCTCGACGGCGAACGACTGCACACAAAAGTCGAGCAGTCGAGCCTCTCAGACGAGAAGTCCGGCATAAGCGTGCAGGACCCGATTGTTCGTCAAACCGTTCTGGAGACAGTATCGATTCTGGCGCCCAAGCCCTTCGTTCTAGGATCGCTCGATGTTCCAGGGACTACGCGTCATTTGCAGGTCGAGGTTGCGTCGGAACTGGTGCAGTAGTCCACCACCAATTCGTCATCGTCAGATCTCTCATCTTTGTTCACGCGAATTTCTCGCATCCTCGCTTTCTGGCCGGAATCAAATCAGAGAACAGCTGAAAGCGAGGAAGAGGATCGAAATGACGAACGAAGAACTGATGGGCATCACCGCGCTCAACTCATGGAAGCTTGTTGTCGGTCGCTTCGATCAGGGCCTTGCCGCACTCACTGACGAACAACTTCAAACCCAAGTCGCACCCGGCAAGAATCGCCTTTTCTACCTCGTAGGCCATCTGACCGCCGTACACGATCGCTTGTTTCCTCTTCTTGGAATCGGTAAGCGCCTGCATCCCGAACTGGATGAGACATACATTACGAATCCAGACAAGACAATCGCAGATCCACTTGCGCCAGCCGACCTGAGGAAAGCCTGGGCCGACGTCAATAGCAAGCTCACTGCTGCGTTTGAAAAATTCACGCCTGCGGACTGGCTGCAAAAACACACCGCGGTATCGGATGAAGACTTTGCAAAAGATCCCACGCGCAATCGCCTCGCTGTCGTGATGAGTCGTACCAATCACGCCTCATTCCATTCCGGTCAGTCGGTCCTCGCAAAATAGGCGTTTCTTCCGGCGCGGGCAAACTGTGCTCGCGGCGAATCGGCGTCCTGTACACTGAACGCGTTATGAGTTGCCTCTTCTGCAAAATCGTGGAGGGAAGCATTCCCTCCACCGCTGTCTATCAGGACGAGCACTGCTACGCTTTCGCCGACATCCATCCGCAGGCGCCTGTACACGTCCTGGTGGTGCCGCGCGAACACATCTCGTCCCTCGCCGAAATTGGCAGAGAGCATCCGGTGCTGCTAGGCCACTTGCTCTGGGTTGCAGCCGAGATCGCCCGCTCCAAGGACCTCGTCAAAGGCTATCGCGCGGTCATCAACACCGGCGAAGACGGAGGCCAGACCGTCGATCACATCCATGTGCATCTGCTCGGCGGTCGCCACCTTACCTGGCCGCCAGGGTAATTCAGAATAATTGCGGTCAAAAAGGCAAAAGGGCAATCCTTGATGGGATCGCCCTTTGCATCTTCCACCTTGCGGCCGGGAGTTAAATCGGCTGGGGTGCGTAATCGTCTTCTTCTTCCAGTCCATACCGGCGCAGCAGGTTCGGCAGACTCTGCGAAAACGCAGAGCGCGGCATCACCGTGTCGCAACCAGCCTCGATGGCCTTCATCTTCAGGTCGCCCTGCAGGTGATTGAGGAACCCGACGATCGACGTCGCCTTCTTCAGCTTGGATTTGAATTTGGGAATCAGCGTCATCGGCTTGGCGTTGAGATTGTTCAGGTCAAAGACTACCAGCGTCGGCCGTTCGCCTTCAGGCGCATCGGTCAGCCGCGTAACGGTTTCCTTCTCCCCCTTTACAAACTCGACCTTGACGCCTAGCTTACGCGCCGTCTCCTGAATCTTGGCCTGGAAGAACAGATCGTCGATGAAACAGAAGATCCGAGTCGGCGCATTTTCTCGCACCGGCACCGCCGGCGATCCCTGGTTCACGTCGAGGTACTGCCCGCCGCTATGGGCTCCGCCGTGCCCGTTGCTCATGATCTGGATCGTCGAGGGCGGACCATCCGCTACGTTGCCGTTCACAACGCGGTAGCTGTGGTCCAT
>Ga0137379_10006708_pt1 | contig 10928 bp, 9 predicted proteins | sample SagtaG_18_FD_104812 | JGI IMG/M metagenome (GOLD analysis project Ga0137379, IMG submission 104812) | Vadose zone soil microbial communities from Sagehorn Ranch, Mendocino, California, USA - Sage2_L_80_16 metaG | ecosystem: Environmental > Terrestrial > Soil > Vadose zone | place: USA... | reverse complement strand
TCCGTCCATCGGCTGCAGGAAGAAGTGGCGGAAGTCGAGATCGGCGAGGCGCTCGGGGGCCAAGCCGTCCTGCGGAAACACCAGCTTCAGCTCGTGGCCGCGGCGCAGCACCAGCTGCGCCCCGGCCTTGGGGCTCACGCAGATCCAGTCGATGCCGGGGGGCGCCGCGAGCGTTCCGTTCGTTTCGATCGCCACCTCGAACCCCACCGCGTGCAGCGCGGCGAGGAGCGGTTCGTCGAGCTGCAGTAGCGGCTCGCCGCCCGTGCAGACGACGAACCGCCGATCGGCCGAGTCCGGCCAGGTGGCGACCACTGCGTGGGCGAGCGCCTGCGGCGTGGCGAACTTGCCGCCGTCCGGCCCGTCCGTCCCCACGAAGTCCGTGTCGCAGAAGTCGCAGGTCGCCGCCGCGCGGTCCTCTTCCCGGCCCGACCATAGGTTGCAGCCCGAGAATCGGAGCAGCACCGCGGGGCGGCCCACGTTGGCGCCCTCTCCCTGAAGCGTGTAGTAGATCTCCTTGACGGCGTAGGTCATCCCGCGGCGCCTGCCGGCTCGCGGTAGCGGACGGGATCGGGCACGCCCGCGGCGGCGAAGCCCCGCAGCCGAATCTGGCAGGAGTCGCACCGGCCGCACGCCTCGCCCGTGGGGAAGGGGTCGTAGCAGCTCGCGGTCAGGCCGTAATCCACGCCCAGAGACAGGCCCGTCTCGATGATCTCTTTCTTGGCGAGCGAGATGAGCGGCGTGTGAATGCGCAGCTGCTGCCGGCCCTCGACCCCCGCCTGCGTCGCGAGATCGGCCATCGCCTGGAAGGCGGCGAGGTACTCGGGCCGGCAATCGGGGTAGCCGCTGTAGTCCACCGCGTTCACCCCCACGAAGATGTCGCTCGCCCCGAGCACCTCGGCCCACGCGAGGGCGAACGAGAGGAAGATCGTGTTGCGCGCCGGCACGTAGGTAACGGGGATCCCCCGGGCGATCTCGTCGGGCGCGCGGTCCTTGGGGACCGCGATGTCGCCGGTCAGAGCCGACCCGCCGAAGCGCCGTAGGTCGAGCGTCAGGATCTCGTGGCGCGTCACGCGCAACGCCCGGGCGACCCGGCGCGCGGCCTCGACCTCGACTTCGTGCCGCTGGCCGTAGCGGAACGTGAGGGCGTTGAGGTCGAACCCCTGCCTCGCCGCGACGGCGAGGGTGGTGGTCGAGTCCACCCCGCCGGAGAGCAGCACGACGGCGGGCCGCGCTGTCTCGGCCACCGGCTGCGCGGAGCTTGGGAACGCTGCTGAGCGGGCTGCCGACTGTTTCATTACGTTAGGAAAAAGCTAACCCCGTGAGCCGAGCGATGACCCGAGAAGAGCCCAGGCTGCCCCCGAGCGGCCCGCTGCCGCGTCCCGCGAACCCCGCGGCGGCGCGGGAATACCTCAGGGCCGAAGCGTTTCCCGCAGCCGACGTGCAGAGCGTGACCCTCACGGCCACCGAGTTCACGTCGATCTGCCCGCGTACCGGCCAGCCCGATTTCGGCAGCGTGATCATCGAGTATACGCCGCGTGAGCGCTGCCTCGAGTCCAAGGCGGTCAAGTTCTATCTCTGGTCCTATCGCGACGAAGGTGCCTTCTGCGAGAGCCTCGCAGCCCGGATCGCCGACGACATCGTCTATGCCATCGAGCCGAAGACGCTGCGGGTGCAGGTGAACCAGAACGTGCGCGGCGGCATCGCGCTCGTGGCGGTCGCCGTGAGGGGCTGAACGCGAAGGCGGGACCGGCAACCGGCCCGGCCCCGCATGGTGCGTCGCCACGCGCCCGACTTTAGACGCGGACGCTGAGCGGCTCACCGCTGAGCTTCTGGCGCAGCGTCGGGTGCGTGCGCCAGACGTACCACGCCATCGAGCCCACGGCGAGCACGTTGCCCACCAGCGCCGTCCACATCCCGACCCCCCCCAGCGCCCACTGGGCACCCAGCGCCAGAGCCGCCACCACGACTCCTTCGAGCACGATGACGGTCATCGCGGCGAGCAGCAGGAACGACGGTGAGCGCTCGATCTGCTCCGCGATCATCACGAACACCAGTCCCGCGATCGCAAAGGCGACCAGGTGGACCACCGTGTACGCCGCCACGACCCCGAGGTTGGGAGTGACGCCCCCCACGTTCGGGGCGCCGAACAGCAGCGCCGAGCCGAGCGCGGCAGGCGTAGCGAAGGGATGACCGGCCACGAGATCGAGCAGGAAGAAGAAGACCGCGACGACGGCGGCGCCGATCAGGCCCGTGATCAAACCACCACGGATCTGCGGGTGTGCCCCGAGCACTGCCGGACCGAGCGGCGCCTCGGCTCGCTCGGCGCGGTGCAGGTAGCTCATCAGGACCAGGCCGGCCACCAGGTTGGCGCCGATGACGTGTTGCCAGGGGATCGTTTCCGACGGGGGCCACCCGCCGAGGTACAGCCCCGTGTAGAACAGCAGCTCCTGGACGACGATGCCGAAGAACACGCCGAGCAGCAGCCGCGGCGTCGTGTGCAACGCGGCCATCACCCAGGTGGCGGCGATGCCGAGGATGGCGAACACGCCGAAGTGCACCACGGAGTACATCGCGACCAGCCGGAACGTCGGCCCGGTGTACGGCTGGTGGTACATTGAGCTGGCCAGCGCCGCCGGCGTCACGAAGGCGTGACCCCAGACAACGGCGTCGAGCACGACGAACCACAAGGCCACGACCAACCCCGCGAGGAGCCCGCCGACGATGCCGTGAGCGATGAGCTCGTTGCTGGAACGTTTCATCGATTGTCCCTCCCGCTTGGTTCGAGTACTCGGGGAGAGCGTACCCCACACACCACCCCCGCCTCCCCCCCTTCCTATCATACGTCCCGGTCGGCGGGGTCGCCACGCCTCGGAGGTGGGGGCGTAACATGCGGCCCGAGGGAGCGATAGGCGGGGGGCGCCGGCGTCCCTAGCCGGCCTGGGCGACTTCCCCCAAGGCGCGGGCCTGCACCTCGTCCGCGTTCACCGCTGTGAGGGCGGCGTTGTCGACTTCGCCGGTGCGGATGCGGATGACGCGCTCGATCGGCTGCACGAAGATCTTGCCGTCGCCGACCTCACCGGTGCGCGCCGAGGAGAGGATCGCTTTGATCGTCGGCTCGACGAACGGCTCGGAGCAGACCATCTCGATGCGCACCTTTTCGCGGAATTCGAGCACGAGGGTCGCACCACGGTACGTCTCCTGGAGCTCGCGCTCCCCGCCGTGCCCGCTGACTCGGCTGATCGTGACGCCGGTTACCCCCGCCCGGAACAGCGCCGCCTTCACGTGGGGCAGGCGCTCGGGTCTGATCACCGTCGTGATGAGCTTCATGTCGATGTGTCTCCCAAGAGGTGTTAGGCCGCCGACGCCTTCATCGAGACCGCGGCCGACTCGCTGAGAATGACCGCCGAGGCGACGTCGGGTGTGTCGGGATACGCGAGCGCGCCCATCTCCGGGAGATCGAGCCCGAGCTCCTCGGTCTCCGCGGACACCCGGTGGCCGCCCACCAGCACGGCGGTGATCTTGTAGAACACGAACGTCATCGCACCGACGGCGACGAAGTTCGCGAGCCCGCCTACGCATTGCGCCAGGAACTGGCTCGCGTCCCCGTAGAACAGCCCCCGCACGGCCCCGCTCACGCCGTTCCATCCGTCGCCGTAGGTCCCGTCCGCGAGCAGGCCCAGCGACAAGATGCCCCAGAGACCGTTGACTCCGTGCACCGAGATCGCTCCCACCGGGTCATCGATCCGCAAGTTGCGCTCGATGAAAAAGACCGACGCGCACACCAGCACTCCCGCGACCCCGCCGATCAGCACCGCGGAGGGTGCCGTCACGAACGCGCACGGCGCCGTGATCGCCACGAGCCCGGCGAGCGCCCCGTTCGCCAGCATCGAAGGATCAGGCTTGCCGTACTTGAGCCACATGTACAGCATCGCCGTGATGCTTCCGGCCGCCCCAGCCAGCATGGTGTTGGTGGCGATCACACCGATGCGAAGATCGGACCCGGCGAGGGTCGATCCGGGATTGAACCCGAACCATCCGAAGGCGAGGATGAACGTGCCCACCAGCGCCATGGGAATGTTGTGGCCCGGGATCGGGTTCGGCGTGCCGTCGGCGTTGAACTTGCCGCGCCGCGCACCGATCATCCTGGCCCCGAAGAAAGCGATGACCCCGCCGGTCATGTGGACCACGGACGACCCGGCGAAGTCCACGTGTCCATGCCCCAGGCCGAGGTTCGTGCCCAGCTGCGAGAGCCACCCGCCTCCCCAGACCCAGTTGGCGTAGATCGGGTAGATGAACGCGCCGATGAAGACGCTGAAGACGCAGAACGCGGCGAAGCGCCACCGCTCGGCCATCCCTCCCGTGGGAATCGTCGCGGCCGTGTCCATGAACACCATCTGGAACAGGAAGTAGGTGAACACCGGCGCCGCGTAGGCCACGCCGGTCAGGAAGAACCCGCTGTGGCCGAACAGCCCCCACGTCTGTTTGCCGAAGTGCAGGGCGTACTCGAGGTTCAGCTTGTCGTACCCGCCCAGCGTCGTCATCGGGCCGAGGCCGCCCGCCTGGATCGCGAAGCCGATCACCCAGTAGCCCATCATCGCCAGCCCGTACACCATGAAGTTCATCGTGAAGGTGTGCGCGGCGTTCTTGGCGCGCGTGAAGCCCGTCTCGACCATGGCGAACCCCGCCTGCATGAACATCACGAGGAAGCCGGTGACGAGGGTCCACACGAAGTTGATCGCGACCGTGTTCGCCGCCGCGGCGACGTTGGCGGCTTTGGCCAGCGAGTCGGTCGTCGCCTGGGTCTGGGCGATGAGACCGAGTGGGCACAGCAGTCCGAGCAGCGCCACGAGCAGGGCCGAGCGTTTCATGACAGCTCCGGGGGTAGGGGGTGGATGCGGTGTCGGCAGAAGTGTGCATATAGCGCATGAAAAAGTCAACATCTTGCACTGAACTGGCTATTTCGTGCAAATATGCTACGTAGGACTTGCCTTTTGTGCATATCTCTGGTACCGTCAAGGCAAATGAACCCGCCCCATGTCGATGCTCTGGCTCAAGTGATCCTCGCGCTCGCCGTCGTGCTGGCGGCGGCGAAGCTCGGTGGTCATGTCGCCGAGTGGCTGGGACAGCCGGCGGTGCTGGGCGAGCTGGTCGCGGGCATTGTGGTGGGCAATCTCGATCTCGTGGGCGTGCCGTGGGTCCGCACGATCGCGGGGAACGGCACAGTGGACGTCCTCGCCAAGCTCGGTGCCGTGGTCCTGCTGTTCCAGGTCGGGCTCGAGTCGACCGTGGGCGACATCCTCAAGGTCGGGGCGCGATCGTTCGTCGTGGCGGTGCTCGGCGTGGTCACCCCGTGGGTCCTGGGATGGGGTGTGGGCGCGCTCGTGTTGCCCCACGCCTCCCCCTACGTCCACGCCTTTCTCGGCGCGACCCTCACGGCTACGAGCGTCGGGATCACGGCGCGCGTCCTCAAGGACCTGGGGCGCGCGCAGTCGCCGGAGGCGCGCATCATCCTGGGCGCCGCGGTGATCGACGACGTCCTGGGACTCGTGATCCTCGCCGCGCTAGGGAGCGTCATCGCGGCGGCCGATGTGGGGCGGGGACTCTCCTATGGGGGGATGGCGGCGTTGTTGTTTCAGGCGGTGGCCTTCCTGGTCGGTGCCCTAGCCGCCGGCGCGCTGCTCTCCCCGCGGCTGTTCGCGCTCGCGGGGCGGCTGCGCGGTCAGGGTGCGCTCCTCACCACGGCGCTGGTATTCTGCTTCCTCCTCGCCTATCTCGCGTCGGCCGTCGGGCTCGCGCCGATCGTGGGCGCCTATGCGGCAGGGCTGGTGCTCGAGGAAGAGCACTCGCACAAGCTCGAGGAGCTCGTGCGGCCGATCGGGACGCTGCTCGTTCCCGTGTTCTTCGTCGTGATGGGGACGCGCGTCCGCCTCGAGGCGTTCGCGCATCCCGAGATCCTGGGTCTCGCCGCGTTGTTGACCGTCGCCGCGATCGTCGGCAAGCAGGCGTGCGCCCTCGGCGGGCTGGGCGCGCCGTTGAACCGCCTCGCGATCGGTCTCGGCATGATCCCCCGGGGTGAGGTGGGCCTCATCTTCGCCAACCTCGGCCTCGGGCTCACGCTGCACGGCGTCCCGGTGATCGATCAGCGCGTGTTCTCAGGCGTCGTGATCATGGTCGCGGTGACCGCGCTCGTGACGCCGCCGGTGCTGAAGTGGAGCCTCGCCCGGGCACCGCGGGCGGCATCGACCGGAAGCGAAATTGTGCAAGTTGTGCAAGTGGCCGATGGCAACCTTGCAGTGAGCGAGGGTCTGAGCGGTTGAAGACGCCTCGATTTGATCGCAACTCGCAAAGTTTGCTTGACGTCGTCCTGGGCCCGGGATACCTTCCCGCGTGCCCGCAGTCCCGTGGAACCTGATCCCTCGGAGGACCTGCACTCTATGACCGCCACAGCCAAACCAACTACCGCCTCGCAATCCAAGGCTGCGGCCGCGCCGGCCGACGTGATTCGCCGCGCCCGCGAGCACGGAGTGCAGGTCGTGGACCTGCGCTTCACCGACCTGCCCGGGACCTGGCAGCATTTTTCGACTCCAGTTGCGGAGCTCACCGAGGATCTCTTCGCCGAGGGGATTGGGTTTGACGGCTCATCCATCCGGGGCTTTCAGACGATCAACGAGAGCGACATGCTCCTGTTCCCCGACCCGGGGAGCGCCTTCGTGGATCCCTGCCTCGAGGTGCCGACCCTGTCGCTCACCTGCGACGTCAAGGATCCGGTGACGGGGGACCCGTACTCGCGGGACCCCCGTTACGTCGCCCGCAAGGCCGAGCAGTATCTCACCAAGACGGGGATCGCGACCACGGCGTATTTCGGCCCCGAGGCGGAGTTCTACATCTTCAACTCGGCGCGCTTCGATCAAAACGCGCATGAGGGCTATTACTTCATCGACTCCGAGGAAGGCATCTGGAACTCGGGGCAGGACGGGAATGGCACACCCAATCTCGCGCACCGGCCGCGCCACAAGGAGGGCTACTTCCCGGTGCCGCCCACGGACCGGCTCCAGGACCTGCGCTCCAAGATCATGCTCGCGATGATGGAGGCGGGGGTCGAGGTCGAGGTGCATCACCACGAAGTCGGGACGGCAGGACAGACGGAGATCGACATGCGGTTCAAGACCCTTACCCGCATGGCCGATCAGATGATGATCTACAAGTACGTGGTGAAGAATGTCTGCCGGAAGCACGGCTACACGGCGACGTTCATGCCGAAGCCGATGTTCGGCGACAACGGCTCGGGGATGCACGTGCACCAGAGCTTGTGGAACGATAGCCAGCCCCTGTTCTTCGATGCCAAGGGCTACGGCCTGATCTCGGACACGGCGCGCTGGTACATCGGCGGGCTGATCAAGCATGCCGCGGCGTTGCTCGCCTTTGCGGCGCCCACGACGAACAGCTACCGCCGCCTCGTGCCGGGATACGAGGCGCCGATCAACCTGATCTACTCGCAGCGCAACCGCTCGGCGATCTGCCGCATCCCCGTGTACTCGAAGTCACCGAAGGCGAAGCGCATCGAGTTCCGGGCGCCTGATCCGGCGGCCAATCCGTACCTCACGTTCGCCGCGCTGCTCATGGCGGGTTTGGACGGCGTCAAGAACAAGATCGAGCCGCCCAAGCCGATGGACGTCGACCTGTACGAGCTCGAGCCGGAGGAGCGCAAGCACGTGAAGAACACGCCGGGCTCGCTCGGCGAATCGCTGGCGGCGCTCGAGGCGGACCACGCGTTCATGCTGGAGGGGGGAGTGTTCACGCCCGACCTCATCGAGACGTGGCTCGACTACAAGCGCGCCCGGGAGATCGACCCGGTGGCGCTGCGGCCGCACCCCTACGAGTTCTTCCTGTATTACGACGTGTGAACGGAGGCGGTATGGGGCGGCAAGGGGCGTAGGCCTTACCGCCTCCTACCGCCCCTGACCGGCTCCTACCGCCCAGCCCTATGACTGCGACCGCTGAGAAGACGACCGGCGCGACCAAGAAGGACATCCTCGCCCTCTGCCGCGAGCAGGGAGTCGCGTTCCTGCGACTGCAATTCACCGACATCCTAGGCGTCAACAAAAACTTCGAGGTGCCCGAGAGCCAGTTCGACAAGGCTCTCTCGGGTGACATCCGTTTCGACGGCTCGGCGATCGAGGGATTCGTGCGGATCGAGGAGTCGGACATGGTGCTCAAGCCCGACCTCGACACCTTCCGCATCATCCCCTCCGACGACGCGGGTGGGCGGGTGGCCCGGCTGCTGTGCGACATCTACAACCCCGACGGCTCCCCCTTCGCCGGCTGCCCGCGTCAGACCCTGAAGCGGCAGATCGCCCGGGCGGAAGCGCTGGGTTACGAGGTCATGGTGGGCGTGGAGGCCGAGTTCTACATCTTCGAGCTCGACGCCGACGGCAAGCCGACGACGCGCACCCACGACAGCGGCGGGTATTTCGACCTGACGCCCGTGGACCGGGCGGAGGAGATCCGCCGCTTGATCGTGCGGGACCTGGTGTCGATGGGGTTCGAGGTGGAGGGCGGGCACCACGAGGTCGCGCCGGGCCAGCACGAGATCGACTTCCGCTTCGCCGGGGCGCTCGAGACGGCGGACAACCTGGCCACCTTCAAGTTCATCGTGCGCAACGTGGCGTACCGCCACGGCTACCTGGCGACGTTCATGCCGCAGCCGATCTTCGGCCAGCCGGGCTCGGGGATGCACACCAGCCACTCCCTGTTCCGGCAGGGGAAGAACGCGTTCTACGAGCGGAAGGCCCAGTGGGAGCTGTCCAAGGTCGCCCTGCAATACATCGGGGGACTCCTGAAGCACGCCCGCGGCTTCTGCGCCGTGACGAATCCCCTGGTCAACAGCTACAAGCGTCTCGTGCCCGGCTACGAGGCGCCGGTACACGTCGCCTGGTCGATGCGCAACCGCTCCCCCCTGATCCGCATTCCCGAGCGCCGCGAAGTCGGCACGCGGTGCGAGGTGCGCATGCCCGATCCCTCGGCCGACCCTTATCTCTCGCTCACCGTGCAGATCGCCGCGGGGCTGGACGGGGTCGAGCACGAGTTCACGCCGCCCGACCCGGTCAACAAAAACATCTTCGAGATGAGCTACCGCGAGCGGCGCCACTTCCGCATCGACGATCTGCCGCGCGACCTACACGAGGCCCTCGAGTACCTTGAGAAGGACGACGCCGTCCGCGCCGCCCTGGGCGAGCACATCTACGAGCGCTTCATCGAAGCGAAGCAGCGCGAGTGGCAGGAGTACATCGGCCGGGTGAGCGAGTGGGAGCTGGAGCGGTACCTGGGGCTATACTAGGCGGGTAGACGGGTAGACGGGTAGTACAACGCTATCCGTCTACCCGTCTACCCGTCTACCCGTCTACCCGTCTACCCGCCTACCCGTCTACCCGTCTAGAACGTGTACGCCACGCTCAGTGCCACGCTGGCCTGGCCGCTCTTCCCGTTGAACACTGGGAAGTTCGAGTGGTCGTACCGCACCTCCGGTCGCAGGAGAACATTCGGGAAGCTCTTGACATTGAGCGTCCCGGTGACGCTCCAAAGCTTGTGCGCGACGCCTGGAGGGTTGGTGAAACCTAGCCCGGCCAGAAGGGTGCGCGCCCCTTCCGCGTCGTCCAGATAGTCCGCGCGTAGCGCGAGGTTCGCCTTGGGCGAGATGTCAGTCGCGAGCCACCCGCCCACCGCCCACCAGCTCGCGTCCTGTGTGGAGTCGGGAAGCGCGGCGTTCGCCTTCTCCTTGCCCCAGTCGCCCTGGAGCCACAGCGACGTCTTGCTTCCCAGCTTCTGGTTAAACACGACGTCGATCCCGTAACGGGCGGCGTTGCTGTTCGGCTCCTGAGCCCCCGCGTACCCCACAATGCCGAGCGTTGTGTTGGCCGAAGGCGCGAGGCCCAAACGCCCCATGAAGTCCTTGTGCCCGTTGGTGGTGACGACGCGGTCCCAGCCGTTGTCGACCCGCAGCTCGACGTCGGCTGTGCTCGCCGGCTTGAAATCAACCTCGAGTCCGGTGGACGTGAAGTTCTCGACGTAGATGAACTGATTGGCCTCCGACCAGTTGGGGTTGACGACGTCTTCGATGACCTCGACCCCCATCATGGTGACGAACTTGCCTGCCTTGAACTGGACGCCGCTGCCGTTTTTGGTGGGGAGATTGAGGGTGACGTAGAGCTGCGTGATGTCACCGTCAGTCCCGAGGTCGAAGCCGCTCGACCTCAGAAGGGTCGCATTCTGTCCGACGAGCACGTCGGCGTGAACGCCGGCGTCCAGCTTCTTGGCGTTGTAGGCGCGATCGGCCGTCAGCTTGAGCGCGTTCAAGGTGAATGCGTCCGAATAGCGATCGTACAGCCGGCCCACGACCGTGTTGCCGACAGGCTGTGTGGAATAGCCATAGGAGGCCTCCGCGTAGCCGCTGAGCTTGAAGGTCGGCGGTGGGGCAGGAGCGGGGGTCGGGGCCGCGTCGGCGGCGGCGGGTGGAGCTTGCCCAACGAGGGGCGCCGAGACCGCGCCCAGCCAGCCCAAGCTGAGTATTGCGACCGCACGGATTCGCTGCGGCATTGCTCCTCCTCGAGGTGAAGTGGCTGCGAAGCTGCAGCTCAATGCTATAGCCGCGCTGCACATGTGTCAATAGATTTGTGCAGTTAATGCACAAATCGAATGTGCAAATAGCACTGAATCGGCACTAACAGCGGCTGTGCGATTGATTATCGTGCCAATGAGACGCAATATCGTATTCATTGGTGCACTTGACCCGGCTCGGGCGCGCCCTGGCCGTCGGGGTTGACGCCCCGCGCTGCGGGGTTAGTATGGCCGGACGATGACGAACCACGTTTGCGTCGGCTCGCTGATCGGCACGATCGCGATTTGCGGCGCCTCTAGAGGCGGCGTGCTGA